>PDWJ01000131.1_pt1 | contig 189378 bp, 169 predicted proteins | sample 1430881 | NCBI WGS metagenome assembly PDWJ01 (sample SAMN01162460, study PRJNA174530) | Oral metagenome, whole genome shotgun sequencing project. | biome: Marine environment; feature: Marine mammal; material: Swab sample of the gingival sulcus; isolation source: swab sample of gingival sulcus...
AATCGGCTTCAGGGGGTGGCATCGGGTAAAAAGCCATCCAATTTTTAGGGCCTCTATTCAGGTATGCTTGTTGTAACGAGGGTTATGCAACGGTCTTATCTCGTTGCTTTAATTGAGTGCGGCTATACAAGCTTATGCTGCAATGACGGGAAAAGACTGGGGGTGGGGACATTTAGCCCGGACGTTGCACCAGTGCATTTGGTTTTTTCGACTGAGTGCTGTTGTACAAGCGTATTCAGCAATGATAAACGTGGGTGCACACTGTTACGGTTTGCATTTGCCGGTTTTTCACTTGATCTCCCTTGATTTGAGTGCACGTGCTCACTTCGACGCTGCTACGGCAGCGTTTACGTTCGCGAGCACTCTCAAATCAAACGATCTCTGCGCGAAAATTCCGCCAACTGGTGCAACGTCCGGGCTAGCCCAAACCTGACCCAACACGAGCGCCGAAAGACGGGCCATTGTCAGATCAGGCCTGATCTGGATCGGTTGGTACATATTAAGCAATGTTGATTCTCTTAGTGGTAGGCTCTTCGTTATCTTTTTTTGGAATGGTTAACGTCAGTACACCATTTTCGAAGCGTCCGGATACATCATCCTCTGTTACGCCCTTGCCTACACTAAAGCTTCTGGCATAGCTGCCTGAATGGCGCTCTCTACGAATGACCTTGCCGTCTTTCTTGTCTTCTTTTTCCTCTGTATGTTCAGCACGAATGGTTAATAGGCCATTTTGCAGCTCAACATTAATATCTTCCTTATTGATGCCCGGTAAATCGGCTTTGATTAAATACTGAGTCTCTTGTTCTTCAACATCAACACGAGGGATCAGTTGACCAAAGTTAGACTCTGTTGTTGAACGCAGGCTGGGGAAAAAGTCATCAAATATGGAATCAAAATTCCTTGGGATTATGTTCATATCTTTGTTCTCCTGAAATAATATTTTATTTCAATAAGTTGAGAAAAGTTACAACAATCACAGGGAGACATTCCCATGTGTACTTAAACAATATGCGGGTTCCATACGCTTGTTTCAATGATTCAGCGTTAATTCTTTAAGGAAACGAGATGGACTCTCCTGCTATCGGCATTTGCATTTCACATCAGCCGTCAAGTTGTTCATCAGCGAGAAAGGGTTCATCATCAGCATATGACCTATAGGCTCTAAATATATTCCCCAAGCTTTTTAGATAGGTACACATTGTTTGGCAGTTTGTCCGTTGTAATATAACCAGGCTCACTTTTTATCAGCGCCGGTATGCGTCCGACCAGGTTGGCGCAGGTTAACTCAACGGTTGCCGGACGATTAACATTCACGGTTGTATCTGGCTCCCCGTAGAACGTCCAGTCATTTCTATCGAAGTCGCCTGGTGCATACACATTACCTATGCACTCTGTTTCAATCGTAATGCCTTCTTTGGTTTCGGTAATCACAATGGCCGACATGCCGGTCGGGTTACCTGCTTTAATTGTCATTCCCAGAGTTTCACTGTACAAGTCTTCAGTATGTGTAGTAGGGACACATTTCTGTACTTGAGATATTGGCGTCAGATCCATACGCTCACACAGCCAGCCATTCTGATTCCACATATAACTGGGTACATATTCACCGCTTGTAACCAGTTTCTGTTGTTCCTCGGCCCCTAGATTGTTGTGGTTGCCAATTTGTTTGGCAAACTCTGCAGTGCTGAGGCCAGCGCCATGCCCTTTTGCCAGGGCGATGCCATAATCCTCCACGTTATAGCTGCTAACACCCTTAATTTTTGTAATTTTATGCATTGAACCGGCAAGGGTATCAATCAAAACGCCCCAGTACATATCAGGGTAGCCACTACCGGTCAGGGTGACACCATATTCTTTAGCCAGTTGATCAAGCTCACGGCAAAGGTCAGGGCTGGAGTTCCAGGGGTAAAGTGATTCTTCACAGGTTGAGATGGCATTAATCCGGTTTCTGGCGCAGATTTCCAGAGATTCCCTTATCTCTTCCAGCGTACTTGTGGTGGCGATAACACACACATCCGGCTGTGTTTCTTGCAGAATTTTTTCGGCATCTCTTGAATCGCTGATTAATAAACCGGTTTTTCCTCCACCTATGTACTCGCCAATATCCATGCCGATAACGCTTGGATCGTTATCAAAGGCCGCAACCACCTCTGCGCCTTTCTCCATCATGTAGCGGATGAGGTACCTCCCCATTTTGCCACAGCCATACTGTGCAGTTTTAACTGTTTTTGTCATAACGGGTAACTCCCCTAGTGATGATTTCTAGTATTCAGACTCAAGGAAGGGAAGAACACACCCTGTCGGCATTCTGGTATTTGGTAAGGCCCACGCCTTTGATTGGTAAATGCATGCTGACGCTGGCCACGTCACTGCCGTGGCCAGTTCTGCAGTCCTTGTCAGGTCTTCAACTGGCCCAGCTCGCTATCAAGAATGGCAACCTGTTTACCCAATGTTTTTCCACTGCCGCGAACCTTATTGGCCAAATGTTGCACGTCTACAGAGGTAGCGCTGATGTGTGTCAGGCTATTATCAATTTCGCCACTGACTTCGCTTTGTTGATTGGCAGCGGTGGCAACCTGATTAATGCTGACAACAACATCACCGATTTCCTCGACTACAAGCGACAGTGCTTCGTTGGCTTGCGTGCTGCCTTTAACCGCCAAACTGGCACATTCTTTCCCAGCATGAATAATATCTACAGCACTGACTACGCCTTCTTTTAAAGCATCTATCATTCTTGTGATTTCGTCTGTTGATTCTCGTGTCTTGAATGCCAGGGAGCGGACTTCGTCTGCAACCACGGCAAACCCACGGCCTTGCTCACCCGCCCTGGCCGCCTCAATGGCCGCATTTAAGGCCAGCAAATTTGTTTGGTCGGCAATGCCTCTTATAACATCCAAAATACAGTTAATTTCTTCGCTACGTTCGGCAACACGTGTGATGGCATCACTGGCTTCACTCATATCATTTGCCAGAGCGTCGACGCCATCAACAGCACTGCGAAGTGTTGCCTGCGTGTTAAGTACATTCTGATTTGCATCAACAGCATTACCCGAAGCATTGCTGGCAATGTGTGCAACCTCGGCAGCGGAGGCCGACATGGCATTCATGGCTGTTACAACACTCTCAATAGCTTGACGTTGCTGTATGGTTTGCGCTTCTGCTTCTTTTGATATTTTGCTGACATCAATTGACTGTGTATTGACGTGCTTTCCTACATCTTTCAGGTCATCCACCATACGGCGCAAACGTTTCAGGAACAAATTGAACCCGTTCGATAGTTCGATTAGCTCGGCATGGGTGTCAATAGCCAGCTCCACGGTTAGGTCACCTTCAGTGGTTGCTAAATTATGCATACGCCTATTGATTACATCCAAGGGCGTCACCACCGAGCGAACCAACAGAATAATCACGCCCAGTGAAAGCAAAAGAATGAGTCCGCCAAGCAAGCTTTGCTCATACGCCGAAGTGGATATAGCATCCTGAATACCTTCTGACATGGCTGTCACATTCGCCAAAGCGACATCCGTTGGCAGCTCAATTAATAACGACCAGGCTGTATCCGGAACGCCAATATCAATTTTATAAGCCACATACAAGGTAGTATCATCGCTAAAGTGTTTGTCGCCGGTATGTAACTGAGTTAAAAACCCGGTCCTATCGGGTATAGCTTCTTTTAAAGGCCGCAAAACTTTATCATTGTAATGGCTGGACGCGACAATATGCCCTCGTTGGCTGAGTAACGTCACTTTCGATTGGCCATCGAATAAAGACTGGCTAATGGTGTGCATCATGTTTTTTAACGTGGACAGGTTAACATCGGTACCGACAACACCTGCAAAGTTACCGTTATCCAGAATGGGCACTACCAAGCTGGTCATCAATTCGTTGTAACCCTCCTTGACTTCGTAATCATAAGGCTCCAAAAGGCAAGCCGCTTTCTTGTCGTGTGCGCACAAATACCATTCGGCTACACGATTACCAAATTCATCTAATGTAGCATCATATTTCACTGAAGAATCTTCAGTTGTGCCAAACTGAATATCTCCATCCGGATCACGATAAAAATATAATTCCAGCTCACCGGTTTTGCTCGAATGGTCAGCCTTGCCAGCAAAGAAAGCATCATTGCCATCGTATCTGTCAGGTTCAAAGCTGGCATAAAGTGCGTTGATAGCGTCACTATCTATCGCTATTTTCTCCAAGGTACTTTTTAGCTCCGAACGGCTGAGGCGCGTAGCTTCACTTTGCGACATATTGTGTGCAATGATGCTTTTAACTACTTGAGATACTCGAAGTGCCGCCTGTAATTTGCCCGCAACCTTCTCGCCATACAGGCCTGCGGTGGCTTCCATATCGACCGAAACAATGTGTCTGATATCGTTCGCTGTTTCTTCTTCTATATATTGGCCCAAATCGCGTACTGATATCTGTGCGGTGATAATCAAACCAGCACCCATAATCAGCAGTAATGAAATAACAGACATGTAAAGTTTAAGTCTTAGCGATAGCGCTCTCATGATTTATTTCCTGCGTTAAATCATTGACTAAGAAAAGGCATGAATAAGCCCTGCGAGGCTTTACCGAAAGCCAGAACGCCAGCAGGAGTTGTTCACACCTTCCCTAAATTCAGTATGTTAAAAATTGGTCCCGCAAAAACTGGAATAAGCAAGGATCCGCTTGAAAAAACCATCCCTATTTACAGTCTAGCACGTATATACACAGGTCAAATCGTCCAGAGGGCTGCGCTTTAACATTGGCACTTAGCCTGTAGCGAGGCCAGCCCCCTGGCCGATGGGTTGGGTGTTTTTGCCCAGGCCCAATCACTCACGGGGTGAGCCCCAACATTAGTATTTACCTTGTAGCGAGGCCAGCCCCTGGTCGATGGGTTGGGTGCTTTTGCCCAGGCCCAATCGCTCACGGAGTGAGCTCCAACATTGGTATTTACCTTGTAACGAGGCCAGCCCCTGGCCGATGGGTTGGGTGTTTTTGCCCAGGCCCAATCACTCACGGGGTGAGCCCCAACATTAGTATTTACCTTGTAGCGAGGCCAGCCCTCTGGCCGATGGGTTAGGCAACACGGCTCAGTATCGACGCTTGTTTGACCAGCTCCGGCAGACTGTTTGCCTGCATTTTGCTCATCACCCGTGAACGGTGTACTTCTACAGTTTTCGGGCTGATGTCTAGTTCTTCTGCAATTTGTCGGTTGGCATTTCCAGCCACAACCAGCGCCATTACTTCTTTTTCCCGACGGCTCAGGCTGGCATAACAGTCCAGCACCTCTTGTTGTAAACCTTGCTCACTTTTTGTTTTATTGGCTTGGGTCAGGGCTCTGCCAACCAGGCGAAGTAATACATCACCATCAAAGGGCTTTTCCAGAAAATCCATCGCGCCCTGCTTCATGGCGCTGACGGCCATTGGAATGTCACCATGGCCGGAGATCACAATGATTGGCATATTGATGCCACGGTCTTGCATGATTTGCTGCAGTGCCAGACCGTTAATTTCCGGCATACGGACATCCAGCAGCATGCAGCCGACTTCGCCAGTAAAGTTGTCAAGAAAGTCCCGTGCCGATGGGAAGGTGGTTACTTTATGGTTAGCTGACTCCAGCAGCCATTGCATAGAGTCGCGAAAGTCTTCGTCGTCATCAACGATATAAATTGTACCGGTCAGATTTGGTTTCATTTTTTTTATTGTTCTCTTAATGGCAATTTCAGATAAAAATGGGTACCCGTTTCTCCATCGCTTTCCGCCCAGAGCTGGCCGCCATGTGTTTCAATGATGGTTTGGGAAATGGACAGGCCCATCCCAAGCCCTGTGGATTTTGAGGTGTAAAAGGGCTCGAATAGATTGGCCAGCCCCTCGCGACTGATGCCTTTGGCTTTGTCTTCTACCGTTATATGGATATACCCTGCGGTAGTTTGGGTGGAGATAATAACGGGTCTGTAGGTTTTCTTACAATCGCTGTACGCCTCTATCGCATTGCGCATCAGGTTAAGCAGTACTTGTTCAATTTGCACTTTATCAGCGACCAGGTTTGGCATTTTCTCGCTGAGGTGAAAATCAAAAGTGATGTTATGGTCCAGCGCCTCCTGATGGAGGAAAGCGCTGACTTCCCGACAACTATCATTGATGGAGAACTCAATCCGCTGATAATCCGCTTTACGCACAAATGAGCGCATGCGTTTGATGATTTCTGAGGCGCGTTTTGCCTGCTTCATGATCAGCTTCATGGAGTTGGATACGATGGACACTGAATCGTCTGCCCCTTCCTCAAGGCGGCGTTGCGTGCCATGGCAGTAGTTGAGGATAGCAGCCAGAGGCTGGTTAACCTCATGGGCGAGTCCGGTTGCCATTTCGCCAACAGAGAGAAGGCGGGACATATGGGCAAGCTCTAATTGGTGACGTTTTGCATCCTCTTCTGCTTGGCGACGCAGGGTAATATCACGACCGATAATGGAGTAGTACTCAACTTTGTCATTTTCCCGGCGATTGCGATGGGCGATGATTTCGCGTATCTCTGCAACACGATTTCGGTCTTTCGGTAACTTGATCGGGATGCTGCCATACCAGACGCCATGCAGGGAAGCATGTTCCAGTGCATCTTTAACCAAGGTATCCAGAATGTTTTTGGCAAACAGCTGATGCAGATAATAGGCAGCAGGTGTGTCTTTCTCTGATCCCAAAGTATGATAGGCAGACTCATTCAGGTAAGTGAGTTTATGCGTATCATGATTGCAGAACATGATCATATCGGATGAGTCTTCCACCACCCGGGCCAGACGGCGCATCTTGCGTTGTGTTTCTTCACGCTCAGTGACATCACGGGATACGCAGATAATTTCTTTGGGATTACCGTCCTCATCACGGAGGACCTTGCTGGTGGTCTCCATCCAAATATAGTGGCCGGCTTTGTGCCGGTAGCGATAAACATTGGTGTAAACCCCTTCACGGTAGCGCACACTGTCATCACGTTTGAATAAATTGTCTGCATCATCCGGATGGAACTGGTCGTATCCGACCATGCCGATAATCTCTTCCGGGGTGTAGCCTAATACGGCTTCAACTGCCGGGCTGGCATCAAGGTAGGTCCACTCTTTGGTGGGCGTGTGCCGGGATAGCATATCGGTGGACTGCTCCACCAGCAGCTTATAACGATCTGCTTCGTCTCGGCATAAGGCCAGTGAGTCATTCATTATGTCTGTCATGTGTAAGCCTGAGGGAATTCCCTGCCTATAAAATCTGAATGCTATCCTTTGACTTTAGAATAGCTTGAGTAATAAGGGAAATTACGTAGTATTGGTGACATAAAAGCAATTAAAAAAATAAATGGAATCGGCGGGCGGGCTGTATGCATCTTTGCTATACCCATCCAGGCGCAGATCCCTTTCGATGGTCAGACACAGGATTGAAATAATGAGCACTATACATAACCCCTATTCTCTGGGTTTGGAGCAGAACCAGGCTAACTATGCAGCACTGACACCGTTAAGTTTTATTGAGCGTGCAGCCTTCGTATATCCAGAGCATACAGCAACAGTGCATGGTGATGTGCGCCGTAATTGGGCTGAAACTTACCGCCGCTGTCGCCAGTTGGGGAGTGCTTTGCAGAAGCGGGGTATTGAAAAGGGCGATACGGTTTCGGTTATTGCACCCAACTTGCCAGAGGTATTTGAAGCTCACTTTGGTGTACCTATGTCCGGTGCGGTATTGAATGCGATTAACATCCGTCTGGATGCCGAGGCGATTGCCTTTATTTTGCAACATGCTGAAACCAAAGTGGTTATCGTTGAGCGTGAATTCTCTGAAGTGGTACAGAAAGCGATACGTATTGCCGGTACGAATCCGCTGGTCATTGATATTGATGATCCAACCTACGAAGGCGGTTCACTGATTGGCTCCCTCGATTATGAAGCGTTTATTGCTGAAGGTGACCCTGAATTCGCATGGCAGCCGCCAGCGGATGAATGGGATGCGGTCACGCTGAACTACACATCTGGCACCACAGGTAACCCGAAAGGGGTGGTATATCACCACCGTGGCGCTTACCTGAATGCGATGAGTAATATCGTATCTTGGGATATGGGGCGTCATCCTAACTACCTGTGGACCTTACCGATGTTCCATTGTAATGGTTGGTGTTTCCCGTGGTCGATTGCGGCCGCTGCGGGTACCAGTGTCTCTTTGCGGCATGTGCGTGATCAGGATATCTACGACCTGATTAAACAGGAAAAAGTGACCCACTTCTGTGGCGCACCTATCGTTCTGAACATGCTGAACAATGCACCGGAAGAGATGAAAGCGGGTATTGAACACAAGATTAAAGTCATGACGGCTGGCGCCGCTCCACCTGCTTCCGTGATTCAGGGCATGGAAGAAATGGGTATTGAAGTCACCCACGTTTATGGCCTGACGGAAACATACGGCCCGTCAGTCGTGTGTGCATGGCATGACAAATGGGACGACAGCAGTGTTGAAGACAAAGCACGCTTGAAATCGCGACAGGGTGTTAAGGCACCGATGTTGGAAGGTTTGATGGTTGCCAACCCGGAAACACTGGAGCCTGTACCGCAGGACGGTGAGACAATGGGTGAAATCTTTATGCGTGGTAACCTGGTAATGAAAGGTTATCTGAAAAACCCGACCACAACCGATGAGTCATTCGAAGGTGGCTGGTTCCATTCCGGTGATTTGGCGGTATGGCATGAAGATGGTTATATCGAGATTAAGGACCGATCCAAAGATATCATCATCTCGGGGGGTGAAAATATCTCCTCAATCGAGGTTGAAGATGTCCTTTACCGTCATCCGGCTGTTATGGAAGCTGCGGTTGTTGCGAAATCCGATGAAAAATGGGGTGAAGTGCCTTGTGCCTTTATTGCAGTGAAAGACGGGGTGACGGTGACAGCTGAAGAGATTATTGGATTCTGTCGTAATAGCATGGCGCACTTTAAAGCGCCTAAAGTGGTTGTTTTTGGTGACCTGCCGAAGACATCAACCGGCAAAATCCAGAAATTTGTGCTGCGGGAAAAAGCAGAGAGTTAACAGTGCCGGGAACAAGCGGAACAGGTTTCGTCAGTTAAAAGATTCTACGCGCCTCATTCGCAGGTTCCTTAACGGGGAGAAGTGACAAAGTTGTTTGTTGCTCTCCCTACAACTAATTTATAGGAAGAATAGGAATGGCTGATTATAAGGCTCCTCAGAAAGATATGAACTTTGCCCTGCGCAATAATGCGCGCATTGGCGAATTGGCACAGTTGTCTGTTTTTGCGGACGCAACAGACGATATGGTGTCTGCGATTCTGGAAGAAGCAAGCAAGGTTGCAAATGAAGTCCTGTCGCCACTGAACGAAGTAGGCGATCAAACCGGCGTAAAACTGGAAGGTGTGGATGTGCCGACACCGGCAGGTTACGCCGATGCATATCAGCAATTTGCTGAAGGGGCTTGGGGCTCACTGCAGTTCGATCCGGAATACGGTGGTCAGGGGCTACCTTACTCGCTGTCTATTCCTGTCATGGAAATGTGGCAGTCAGCAAATATGGCATGGGGTCTGTGTCCGTTGTTAAGCCAGGGCGCGGTAGAGGCGATCTATCATAATGCCAGTGACGAGTTGAAGGCCAAGTATTTGCCGCAACTGATTAGTGGCGAGTGGACCGGCACCATGAACCTGACAGAGCCTCAGGCGGGTTCTGATCTGGCGGCAATTCGCTCTAAAGCGGAACCTGAAGGTGATCATTATCGGATAACAGGCCAGAAGATCTTTATCACTTGGGGTGAGCATGATATGGCCGAGAACATTATTCACCTGGTATTGGCACGTCTGCCGGATGCGCCTCCTGGTGTTAAAGGTATCAGCCTGTTTGTGGTGCCCAAATTCCTGGTAAATGAAGACGGTTCTCTGGGTGAGCGCAACGATGCGAAGTGTGTTTCCCTGGAACATAAAATGGGCATCCACTCCAGCCCGACGGCTGTTATGGCCTTTGGTGATGATGAAGGCGCTATCGGTTATCTGGTCGGTGAAGAAAACCGTGGTCTGGCCTGTATGTTCACAATGATGAACAACGCGCGTTTGGCCGTAGGCCTGCAGGGCGTAGCCATCTCTGAGCGTGCCTATCAGCATGCCTTGGAATACGCGCATGACCGTGTACAGAGCCCGGTTGTGGGCAGCAAAGAAGCGGGCCCGATTATCGGCCATGCAGATGTGCGTCGTATGTTGTTGATTATGAAAACCATGACAGAAGCGGGCCGAGCACTGGCATATGATGCCTGCGCCAGCCTGGACTTTGCCCACCATGCAGAAGACCCAGCTGTGCGTGCTAAAGAAGCCGCGCGTGCCGCTTATCTGACACCGATCGTTAAGGGTTGGTGTACCGAATTTGCCCAGGAAGTGACTTCTTTGGGTATTCAGGTACATGGTGGTATGGGCTTCATCGAAGAAACAGGTGCGGCACAGCATTACCGTGATGCGCGTATCCTGCCAATCTATGAAGGCACCAATGCAATCCAAGCTCTGGACCTTGTCGGGCGTAAGACACTGTTTGACGGTGGTGAAGCGGGTGCAGCGATCCAGGCTGAGATTGCAGAGCTGATTGGACAGCTACAAGCGCAGGGTTCTTTCGCTGCAGAAGCGGCCCAGTTGCAAACAGCGCTGGATTTGGCGCAGAAAGCACAGGCCCAGCTGCTTAATGGTGCTAAAGATGATGTTCAGTTACCGGGCGCAGTTGCATTTAATTACCTGATGCTGATGGGCACTCTGTGTGGCGGTTGGCAGACTCTGCGTGCAGCGTTGGCTGCAACGGCTGAACTGGCGCAGGGCGGTGGTGACCAGACCTTCCTGGCGGCCAAAGTGAACAGTGCACGTTTCTTCTCTGCACAAATTCTGCCGCGCAGTGCTGCTTACGCTCAGATGGTTGCAGCGGGCAGCGAGTCGGTCATGACAATGTCTGACGATGAACTGGCGTCGTCCTGGTATTCGTAAGGGATATTGATCTTTTAAACCCCCGCAACGCGGGGGTTTTTGGTTTTAAGGAATCCGGCTCAATACATAAAATTTTATCAGGGGCACTTAGCCCGGATTGTCGATTGACTATCTGTATGGGTATGTTTTATCTGTATAGATAGCAGTATATTGGAGCGAGGCCCCATGTTCAGTTTGAAAGTAAAAGACGTAACGCATCAGCTTGGTCAGAATGAGCAAACTCTGACTGCATCATTGAATAGTTGGAAAAGAAGTAAGAAGGTTTGGTTTAAAACAGGGCCCGGTCCGATTAACCAGACTATTGAACCTTTTCTCCCTGTTGCACTGATACCCGCGATGCGCCGAAACTGGAATGTCCGTCTGGCGGGAGCGGTATCTCCTTCTCTCCTGGCAGGAACCGATCATATTCAGCAAACAATTGCTGCTTGGTATCCTTCTTTTCGGACAGTAAAGATTCGTGCCAAGCAGTTGGATCGGGCCGCTGATACAGCTTCTCGACCTGTTGCTGCTTTTTTCTCTGGCGGTGTAGATTCTTTCTATACTTTGAAAAAACATGCGGATCAGATTACCCATTTGGTTTTTGTACATGGCTTTGACGTGGTTTTGTCTGATAAGGCCAAACGCCGGGAATTTGCTGATAACGCCAGATCAATCGCAGATAAGCAGGGTTTGCAATTGGTGGAAGTAGAAACTAATTTACGTGAATTCGGTGACAGATATGTAAGCTGGCTTGATGCTTATTGTGGTGCGGGACTGGCCTCCATTGCACTATTGTTATCGCCTCGTTTTGAAACGATTTATCTTCCTTCCAGTGTTTCATCGGAGCAACTAATGCCTATGGGTACTCATCCGGATCTTGACCGGTACTGGGGAAATGGACAGATTAATATTGTGCACGATGGACTTGAGAGTGGCCGCTTTGAAAAAATTGAGGATATTGCTGACTGGGATCTGGTGTCGCAACATCTACGGGTCTGCTTTCAGAAGGATATTGATGGGCTGAACTGTGGCCGTTGCCGAAAATGTACCTGGACGATGATGGTCTTTGAAGCCTTGGGGAAGCTTGCTGATATTCGTACCTTGCCTGATCAAGTAGATTGCACTCTTATCAAAGAGTATCCGGCTCAGACTATCTCTGAATTAGACCGTATAACAAAGTCGTTCCAATATCTGCAAGCTTCTGGCCGCAACAAAAAGTTGCTTGACGTGCTGGAAAAAATGGTCGCTGATGGCCGCCAGCGTATTAAAGCTCGCCAAGAGGTGGGGAATGTCGCGCCGAAGGGCGGTTTGATTTCTAGAATACTGCGGCGATATAGATAAAGTTGATTGAGTTACATCCCGATGCACAATGATGTGAAAACATTGCTATTATTCCGCACCACCGTTCCTTTTTTGATGGGTGTGGGACAAATAGCCTTGTCGCAACGGTACAGCGGCGTATCCGGCCAATACGTTTTTTGGGATATGTAATTGATGAAAACTATTTTTACCGACCAAGATCCTTATATTTGTTTTATAAGGGCTAATAAAAACAAGAAGTTCTATCTTCAGCCGTGGGAAGGCAATAGTGGAGATATGCTGATTTGGCATGGAACAGAGAACCTCCTTAAAGATATGGGGATGCAGGTGACATACTCGGTACAGGATGCGGATATTATTCTGATTGCCGGTGGTAATCAGACTATGTGGCAGGTCAATATAGATGTCTGGAAGAGGGTCGCTACACGTTTTCCAGATAAAAGATTGGTGATTGGCCCCTGTACTGTTAAAGATGGCTATACCGATTGGCGGGATATGGTTCAGGATGTGAGTTGCATTGAAGCTATTTTTGCCAGAGATCCTGAAAGTTACCGAATACTCTCTGAGGGTAAAATTTCTTCCTCAATCACGACAGGTTTATCGCATGATCCTGCATTTTACCTGTATGGTTCTGAGCTGATACAAAGTAAACGGGAACATGTCATGGAAGAGCATGTGTTGATTAGCTTTCGTAAGGATTTTGAGGCTGCGAGTTCTTTTGGAGCTTTTTCCGGTGAGGAAGCGGAACGCTCTAGCTTCTGGGGTAAGCGGGCTTATCTAGGTCGCAAGCTCAGACGAAAAAACAACATTAAGCATGCCAAAAGCCTCCATTCGGAGGCTGAAACCTTTTTACTGAAAGATGTTGCAAGGTCTGTCTTACCCTGCTTTATTGAAAACGTGCATGAAGCTAAATGTATACATACTGACCGCTTGCATTGCATGATTTTGGCCTCGCTACTTTCCAAGCCTGTCATGGCATATCCGACGAATTATGGAAAGCTAGAAGAGGTATATCGGCATAGTATGAAAGATTGGGCTGATGTTACGTTTATTGATCCTTAATTGCGCCATTTATGCAAAAACGGGTTAGCCCGGACGTTGCGCCAGTTGGCGGAATTCTCGCGCAGGGGCGTTTAGGCAAAAATACGAAAGATCCAGGCTTATTGCTTCTCGGCAACCAGCTCAATCACACAGGCTGCGTTGTTTGCCAGGTTAGTCATCACATTGCTGCCCATGTTTTGAAATTCCGGCCCCAGCACCATCCGTGGACTTACCGGTGCGGCTTGCGGTTTTTGGCCCCGTTCTTTCTCGCTTTGGCGTTTGCGCCAGTTCAGTGCGTCTTCTGACCAGTCAGACAGTTCAGTGATTGTGAAGCCTTTATGTTCTAGCAAGCTACAAATTGTCTGAGTATCACGCAGGTGTGAGTCTTCCATGCTGCGAGCCCAGGGAACAGGGTATTGCATCGCTGAATAGTTAGCCCCTTGTACGACCTCGTGTAATAGCAGTTTTCCCTGTGGCTTTAACACCCGGGCGCATTCAGAGAGTACCTGATTGTCATCGGGCATATTGAGTAAGCTGTGTTGAAAGATGATCAGGTCAAATTGGTTGCCAGCAAAGGGCAGATGATGAGCGTCGGCAGTGACAATTTCAGGCTTTGACTTGTCAGGAGTGAGCGCGGAAAGCTGTTGATTGATTCGGTTTAAATCATGGGTGATATCGAGGCCGATAACACTGAGGTTCCGCCTGGATTCCAGCAGGCGCATCAGACCACCCAGCCCGGAACCAACATCCAGTACACGCTGTGCACCGCTTTGGACGATACGTGCGATTAACTTTTCTGAGGCTTTAATGCCGCCGATATGGAGCTGATCAATCGGGGCAATTTGAAAGTGACTGGGGCCTTCAGGGTAAGCTTCCTGTAAGCGCTGAATAATCAGCTCGCCATCCAGTTTTTGCTCGTAATGTTTACTCATCATGGCTGATTTCTGGCAGGTTTAGACAAAAACGCCAACCCGAAGGTTGGCGCTAGAATAGCCGATAACGGCTGCTACGTTCGGGTCAGTCGTCCAAGCCCAGTTCTTCAATAGAGATTTCGCGCATCTTGAACTTCTGAATTTTACCGGTCACCGTCATCGGGAAATCATCAGTAAACTTGAAGTAGCGTGGAATCTTGAAGTGGGTGATCTTGCCTTTACAGAATGCCCTCAAATCCTCTTCAGTGACCTCATCCGCAGTGGCTGTCAGTTTCACCCAGGCCACCAGTTCTTCACCGTATTTCTTATCCGGTACGCCCGTTACCTGAACATCAGAGATGGATGGATGGGTGTACAGGAACTCTTCAATCTCTTTCGGGTAAACGTTTTCGCCACCCCGGATAACCATGTCTTTAATACGACCGACAATCTGGATGTAACCTTCTTCATCCATGGTTGCCAAGTCACCGGTGTGCATCCAGCCGCCATCGTCAATGGCGCCTTTGGTGGCTTCCGGGTTATTCCAGTACTTGATCATGACGCTGTAACCACGGGTGCAAAGCTCACCCACTTCACCGCGAGCAACGATGTTGCCGGATGCCGGATCGATGATCTTGGTTTCCAAGTGTGGCTGCGTACGGCCTACGGTGGTGACACGTTTTTCGAAAGGATCGTCTGCCGCAGTCTGAGTCGATACCGGGCTGGTTTCAGTCATGCCATAAGCAATCTGCACTTCGTGCATGTGCATCTTGTTGTTGACCGCTTTCATCACTTCTTCAGGGCAGATTGAGCCTGCCATGATACCAGTACGCAGGGTTGAGACATCGTACTTGTCAAAGTCCGGATGCTCCATCTCGGCGATGAACATGGTGGGTACGCCGTACAGTGCCGTCGCACGTTCTGCAGCAACCGCTTCTAGAACCGACAGGGGTTCAAAAGCATCATCAGGATAGATCATTGTCGCACCGTGGGTGATACAGCCCAGGTTGCCCATTACCATGCCGAAACAATGGTATAACGGAACCGGGATAACCAGGCGATCTTTTTCGGTAAAGTTCATACTGGCGGCAACGAAGTAGCCGTTGTTCAGAATGTTGTGGTGTGACAGCGCCGCGCCCTTCGGGAAGCCTGTTGTACCGGATGTGTACTGAATATTGATGGGGTCATCAAACTGCAGCTCGGATTGAATGCGTTGCAACTGGGATATGTCGACTTTTTCAGCCATTGTGACAAAGTCTGCCCAGCGCCACATGCCGGCATGTTTCTCTTCAGCAAGGTTGATAATGCCTTTCAGGTGGGGCAGTTTTTCTGAGTTTAATTCACCTTCAGCAGAATTCTTTAGCTCTGGAGCCAGTTCAAACAGCATTTGTGTGTAGTTTGATGATTTGAACGTATCTGCTGTCACCAGGAATTTGGCTTCGGACTGGTTCATCGCGTATTCCAGCTCGTGCAAGCGGTAAGCCGGGTTGATGTTAACCAGGATCGCGCCCACTTTGGCTGTTGCGAACTGTGTGATTGTCCACTCGGCGCGGTTGGGCGACCACATCCCAACACGATCACCACGTTTTACGCCGATGGCGAGAAACGCGCGAGCGGCTTCATTAACTTTTTGCTGCAGTTCAGCGTAGGTGTAGCGCAGGTCCTGATGGCGCACAATCAGCGCATCATTTTCCGGGTATGTTCTGGCAATTTCATCAAACTTGTCACTAATGGTCATACCAATCAGTGGTTTTGTGCTTGTACCGCTGGTGTAGCTAAGGAGTTTACTCATCGTTGTTGACCCCGTTTACGCATTTATTTTTTTAATTAAAGTGACCCGGATATCCACTATCCAGGCCGGGATTCTTTTACCTGTAAAGGCTGTGGTACTCAGGATTCGGTTGCATATCAACGGCACTGGCAACACGGTTTGTCATGTTGTAGAAACCGGCAATATTCGCAATGTCCCAGATTTCCTGTTCGCTAAAGCCTTTATCCCGCAGAGCTTGACGGTCTGTTTCGAGAATAGAGTGAGACGCTTCTGTAAGCTTTACGGCGAAATCGAGCATTGCCCGGTGGCGATCCGACAGTTCTGCAACACGGTAATTCATCACCAACAGCTCGCCGAGCATTGGATCGCCTGATAACTTACGTACTGTAGTACCGTGTGCCACCTGACAATAGTAGCAACCATTGGCAGCGGAAACGGCAACCGCAATCATTTCCTTTTCCAGAGCACTGAGTTTGCTGTCTCCATGCATCAGTTCATTGTACATGCGTGAGAAAACATCCAGTTGTGCCGGGTTATGACTATAAGCTTTCAGCACATTGGGTACTAGCCCCAGCTTCTCTTCACAGACAGAGAAGTAGTTCTGGAATTCAGGCGACAGTTGACCATGCTCAGGGATGGGCAGGTCAAGTGCCGTGATATGGTCGGGTTGTGATTTCATTCGCTACTTCGGTTTTTGTTTTTGTATTGAAGCAGTGCCTGATTGCTCAGGCACTGAATGTATTTTCAGGTTATTCACAGCCTAGTGCCAGAGACACTTTAGAGCCGTTGTTGCGACCTAATTGTCCGGTGATCCAGTGGCTGGTGGCAACCAGCTTGTTCAGATCAACACCGGTTTCGATCCCCAAACCATTGAGCATATATAAAACATCCTCTGTGGCAACATTTCCGGATGCGCCTTTGGCATAAGGACAGCCACCCAGTCCGGCAATGGAAGTATCGACAACGGCAATGCCTTCTTCGATCACTGCATACAGGTTTGCCAGCGCTTGCCCGTACGTATCGTGAAAATGTGCTGCCAGCTTCTCTACAGGAACCTCTTTGCAGACCGCTTCCAGCATCTTTTTCGCTTTAAGCGGCGTGCCTGCTCCGATGGTGTCCCCTAGAGATATTTCATAACAGCCCATATCAAGCATGTCACGGCAAACAGCGGCTACCTGTTGCGGCGCAATGTCGCCGTTGTATGGACAGCCCAAAACGGTTGAAACATACCCGCGAACAGGGACGTTATGCGCCTGCGCGGTTTCCATGATCGGGGCAAAGCGTTCCAGACTTTCTTTGATTGAGCAGTTGATGTTTTTCTGGGTAAAAGCTTCAGAAGCGGCGCTGAATACGGCAACCTCACTCACATGAGCGTCCAGCGCCCCTTCCAGGCCCTTCATATTCGGTGTCAGCGCCGCATAGGTCACGCCTTCCTTACGGGTGATGCCTGCCATAACAGCACTGGCATCGCCCATTTGTGGCACCCACTTTGGCGAGACGAAGCTGGCCGCTTCTATATAGCTCAAACCAGCATCAGCAAGGCGGTTGATCAGCTCAACTTTTACTTCAGTTGCAATCATGTCGCCCGGTTCATTTTGCAGACCGTCACGGGGGCCAACCTCAACAATGCGGACTGACTGTGGTAGAGAGGTAGGAAGCGCCATCACGCTTCCTCCTCGTCAACAGCAATTAGGTTCGCACCCTCGTTGACCAGATCGCCCTCGGCATAGAAGATGTCAGCAACAACGCCATCGTAGGGTGCAGAGATGCTGTGCTCCATCTTCATCGCTTCCATCACGACCAATGTTTCGCCTTCGCTAACCTGTTGGCCTTTCTCAACCAGAACAGCAACCACCGCGCCGTTCATTGGCGCAGACAGAGAAGCGTTACCGCTGTCTTCCGCTTCGGCAAAGGTGTCACGATGCTGGCGGCACTGGAACTGCTCGCCGGCATGGAACAGTGTCAGGTTGTCACCGTCCTGGAAACAGTGCACAGTCAGGCGGTGGCCATTCACCACAACCTTCAGGGCGTCACCCTCCAGCTCGGCAACCACCTGGTAACTGGCATCATCCACGGTGATGTCGTATTTGCCCTGTTTTTCCAGAATGCTCAACTCATGCAGATCATCGTCCAGCATCAGCTTCATTGGGCGAGTGTACTCGGAGTTCAGACGCCAGCCATTCTGGGCGGAGAATGGCGAGAACTGATCGCCTTTGATCACACTGGCCGCTTTGCCTGCTTCAAGGAAGAATGCCGCAGACATCGCCAGGCAGTATTGCTGATCCAGATGGGATTCAGGGAACAGAAGGTCGCGGTGCTTTTCAATAAAGCCTGTGTCCAGGTCCTGATTACGGAAGGGGGTTGCATCAGCCAGGTTCCGCAAGAACTTGGTATTCGTTTTCAGGCCCGCAATACGGTATTCCTCAAGTGCCTGAACCATGCGATTAATTGCCGCTTCACGGCTCTCGTCCCACACAATCAGTTTGGCAATCATTGGGTCGTAGAATACGCTGACCTCATCACCCTGAACGACACCGGTATCAACACGAACGTGAGCATTTTCAGCCGGTGTTTGCAGGTATTTCAGTGTGCCTGTTGCCGGTAGGAAATCATTATCTGGGTCTTCGGCGTAGATACGTGCCTCCAGTGCATGACCGCGGATTTGTAGCTCACTTTGTGTGATTGGCAGTTCGTTACCCGCTGCAATGCGCAGCTGCCATTCGACCAGGTCAAGTCCGGTAATCATTTCAGTCACCGGGTGTTCTACCTGCAGACGGGTGTTCATTTCCATGAAATAGAACGAGCCATCTACGTCATACAGGAATTCAACCGTGCCTGCGCCCACGTAATCAATAGCCTGTGCAGCACGTACCGCCGCTTCACCCATGGCAACACGCACTTCATCAGAGAGGCCCGGAGCAGGTGCTTCTTCAATAACTTTCTGGTGTCGGCGCTGGACGGAACAGTCACGCTCGGCCAGGTAAATACCGTTACCCTGTTTATCACAGAACACCTGAATCTCAACGTGACGTGGTTGGGTCAGGTAACGCTCGATCAGCATGTCAGGGTTGCCGAATGCGTTTTGTGCTTCACGGCAAGCGGAAACCAGTGCTTCGTCGAACTCTGCCAAAGATTCAACAACACGCATACCTTTACCACCGCCACCGGCAACGGCTTTCAAAAGTTGTGGATAACCACACTTCTCTGACTCTGCTTTCAGCAGAGCCGGGTCCTGATCTTCACCGTGGTAACCGGGTACCAGAGGTACATTGGCGTGCGACATGATCTCTTTGGCCGCAGATTTGGAACCCATTGCTGCAATTGCAGACGATGGTGGGCCAATAAAGGTGATGCCGTTGGCTTCCAGTGCTTCCGCGAATTCAGTGTTTTCGGAGAGGAAGCCGTAGCCGGGATGCACTGCCTGAGCGCCGGACTGCTTGCAGATATCAATGATTTTATCTGCACGAAGGTAACTTTCTGTGCTTGGCGCAGGGCCAAGCAGGAATGCTTCATCTGCCATCGCAACGTGGCGTGAATTCGCGTCCGCTTCGGAATAGACAGCGACACATTTAATACCCAGACGGTGTGCAGTCTGGATAACGCGGCAAGCAATCTCGCCGCGGTTTGCAATTAGAATTTTACTAAACATGGCGATTACCCCTGAATCCAGTTTGGCTTGCGCTTCTGCAGGAATGAGCCTAACCCTTCCTGACCTTCGGCACTGACGCGAATCTCTGCGATACGGCGCGCCGTATCGTCGATAACCGCCTGATCGATATCTTTTCCACTGACCGCAAAAATCAAATCTTTTGCTGCATGCATACCCTGTGGGCTGTTCCTTCGCAGCTGCTCAATAAGACGACTGCAGGCATCGTCCATCATTTCTGCATCGGCAACGACCTCATGCACCAGACCGAAATCCAGTGCCTGACGTGCAGTAAATACTTCTGCTGTTACAAAATAACGACGGGACTGACGTTCACCGATCGCACGGACAACATAAGGAGAGATAACCGCTGGAATCAGGCCAATCTTGACTTCACTCAGGCAGAACTGGCTGGAGTCAGCTGCGATCACGATATCACAGCAAGCGGCAAGACCAACCGCGCCACCATAGGCTGCGCCCTGTACCAAGCCGATTGTGGGTTTGGTCAGGCTGTTCAGCACTTCCATCAGCTTGGCTAGACGTCCAGCATCTTCCAGGTTCTCCTGATAGCTGTTCTGTGCCATGCGCTTCATCCAGGCAAGGTCTGCACCGGCAGAGAAATTCTTGCCGATGGAGCGCAATACCAGTATGCGTACAGCGCTGTCCTCATTAACGGCTTCCAATTGCGTGATCAGTTGTTCGATCACATCATCATCAAAAGCGTTATGTACTTCCGGACGGTTAATGATCAGGTGGGCAACGCCGTTGGCCTGCTTTTCTAGTAATACAAATTTGTTCGACATGGCAGCCCCCTTACATGCGGAAGACACCGAACTTGGTGTCGCCGATTGGTTTGTTCAGTGCTGCCGACAGGCCCATACCGATCACATCACGTGTCTGTGCCGGGTCAATGACACCGTCATCCCACAGCCGTGCGCTGGCGTAGTATGGGTGACCCTGATGTTCATAGGTGTCAATAATGGGCTGTTTGAACGCTGCTTCTTCTTCAGTCGACCATTCCTGACCGGCGCGATCCATGTTGTCGCGTTTAACTGTTGCCAGTACGCCTGCCGCCTGTTCTCCGCCCATGACCGAGATGCGGGCGTTTGGCCACATCCAGAGGAAGTTAGGGCTGTAAGCACGGCCACACATGCCATAGTTACCCGCACCAAAAGAGCCACCGATTAGCACGGTCAGTTTAGGCACGTCAGCGCAAGCGACAGCGTTAACCATTTTCGCACCGTGCTTGGCAATACCTTCTGATTCTGCCTTTTGGCCGACCATGAAGCCGGTAATATTCTGCAGGAATAGCAGCGGGATTTTGCGTTGGCAGCACAGTTCGATGAAGTGAGCGCCTTTCTGTGCCGAGTCGCCGAACAAAATACCGTTGTTGGCAACGATGCCTACCGGGTAGCCATGAATGTGAGCAAAACCTGTTACCAGTGTTGTGCCGTACATTTTTTTAAATTCATCAAATTCCGAGCCATCAACGATACGCGCAATGACTTCACGGACATCAAAGGGCTTCTTCAGATCGGTTCCCACAATGCCGTAGATTTCCTCCGCACTGTATAGCGGCGCTTTGGGTTCGCGGATGTCGAGGTCCAGGTTTTTCTTACGGTTCAGGTTAGAGATACAAGTACGTGCGATCTGCAAGGCGTGAGCATCATTTTCCGCATAGTGGTCAGCCACGCCGGATACTTTACAGTGTACGTCTGCACCGCCCAAATCTTCAGCAGAAACGACTTCACCTGTTGCGGCTTTTACCAGTGGGGGGCCGGCCAGGAAAATTGTGCCCTGATTACGGACGATAATGGATTCGTCTGCCATGGCCGGGACATAAGCCCCACCGGCTGTACACAAGCCCATCACTACAGCAATCTGGGGGATGCCTTTGGACGACATACGTGCCTGATTGAAGAAAATGCGCCCAAAATGATCCCGATCCGGGAATACATCATCCTGCTGTGGCAGGTTGGCACCGCCTGAATCGACCAGGTAGATACATGGGAGATGGTTCTCTTCAGCAATTTCCTGGGCGCGAAGGTGTTTTTTAACCGTTAGCGGGAAGTACGTACCTCCTTTAACGGTTGCATCGTTCGCGACAATCATGCATTCCTGGCCACTGACTCGGCCGACACCCGCAATAATGCCAGCGGCGGGGATGACATCGTCATAAACTTCATGGGCTGCCAGTTGCGATAGTTCCATAAACGGCGCGCCTTCGTCCAGCAGGGCATTAATACGTTCACGTGGCAGTAATTTACCGCGGGACAGGTGGCGCTCCTGATATTTGAGACCGCCTCCCTGTTCAATCGTCGCGACTTTTTCGCGCAGATCATTGACTGCTTCCGCCATGGAATCATGGTTGCTACGGAACTCTTCTGCGCGTGGATTTATTTTTGTTTGCAGAACGGCCATACCGATCTCCTGAAATAATTACCTGAAAGATTAGGTGGATCACCTGATCCACCTAAAGCGATGCGTTTGTTACTTGTTCAGGAACAGTTCGCGACCGATCAGCATACGACGGATCTCTGAAGTACCTGCGCCAATTTCATACAGTTTGGCATCACGTAGCAGACGGCCTGTTGGGAATTCATTAATATAGCCGTTACCGCCCAGAAGCTGGATCGCGTCCAGGGCCATTTTGGTAGCCGTTTCAGCGGTGTACAGAATAACACCTGCGCAATCTTTACGGCTGGTTTCGCCGCGCATGGCGGCCTGGGCGACGCTGTAGGTGTAGCACTTGGATGCGTTCATCAGTGTGTACATATCAGCGATTTTGCCCTGAACCAATTCAAACTCACCAATGGACTGGCCGAATTGTTGACGGTCACGAATGTAAGGCACAGCAATATCCATCGCCGCTTCCATAATACCCAGCGGGCCGCCTGCCAGTACCAGGCGCTCGTAGTCCAGGCCAGACATCAATACCTTGACGCCGCCGTTCAGCTCGCCCAGGATATTTTCTTTAGGTACCGGGCAATCTTCGAATACCAGCTCACAGGTATTGGAACCACGCATACCCAGTTTATCCAGTTTTTGGTGACGCGAAAAACCCGGGAAGTCACGCTCTACGATAAATGCGGTAATACCACGAGGGCCGGCATTGATATCTGTTTTTGCGTAGATCACGTAAGTGTTAGCATCGGGTCCGTTAGTGATCCACATTTTATTGCCGTTTAGCAGGAAGTGATCGCCATTATCGCGTGCAAACAGCTTCATAGAGACAACATCGGAGCCTGCGTTTGGCTCGGACATTGCCAGTGCGCCGATGTGTTCGCCACTGATCAATTTGGGCAGGTATTTCTGCTTTTGCTCTTCGCTGCCATTACGGTGAATCTGGTTAACGCATAGGTTGGAGTGCGCACCGTAAGAGAGGCCGACTGACGCTGAAGCGCGGCTGATCTCTTCCATGGCAATAACATGTGCCAGGTAGCCCATGTCGACTCCGCCATATTCTTCCTTAACCGTAATGCCCAGCAGACCCATATCGCCAAATTTGCGCCACAGATCGTTCGGGAACTCGTTTGTTTGGTCAATTTCTTCTGCGCGTGGGGCGATTTCTTGTGCGGCGAAACTATTAATCTGCTCGCGCAGCATGTCGATGGTTTCACCCAATCCAAAATTTAGTCCAGAGTATTGTGAGATCATTATGCTACCCTTTTCTTGTTGATGGCCAGTGCCAGTCAATTAACTGGCCTTGTCAGTTGTATGTTTTTGTTGTACATCGTTTAACGTTTCCAAACAACGCGCTTCTGCCGTATTCAGCTCCTCTTGCAGCATGGCGATATCTTCCAATTGCTGCTCAAGTTCTGCGCGCCGCTCGTTAATCTTTTCCAATAGCAGGCGTAATTGTTTTTCGCTACCTCTACTGGTTTCATCCCAGAGTTCAAAAAGTTCACGGGTTTCTGCCAATGAGAAGCCAAGGCGCTTGCCACGTAAAATCAACTTTAGTCTGACTCTGTCCTGAGAGCTATAGATACGGGTCTGGCCTTTCCTGCCGGGGAACAGCAATTTCTGATCCTCATAGAAGCGGATGCTTCGGGTGGTCAGGTCAAATTCTTTAGCCAGATCGCTAATGGAGTAGGTTTTTTTTGTGTCCATAACTATCTATTTACTGGAATGCAGTGTGATAGGGTAATAAAAGTTGACGTTTACGTAAAGATTAATAAGGGAAAACCTATATTTTTATCTGTCTGTGCTTTTGTTGTATTAACTTGTTGATATCTATATAAAATATCTTTCTTATGGTGGGGTTTGTCCAGGTGTTGATACTAAAGTAGTACTGGCCTTTCTGTACGGGAAATTGCTAATTTTAGCCCAGAGCTTATCAGCATATAGCCATTCCTTAGGGTATTTGCGCTGGTTAAATAAAAATAAAAACAACGAGGATCGGATTCTTCATGAGTGTCGATTACGTCCTACAAACCTCTGATTTAGTTAAAGAATTCAAAGGTTTTACAGCGGTAGATAATGTAAATTTGAACGTCAAGCGTGGTGATATTCACGCATTGATCGGGCCAAATGGTGCGGGTAAAACCACAGTGTTTAACCTGTTGACTAAGTTTTTGATCCCGACCCGGGGGCAAATTCTCTTTAACGGTGAAGATATTACCCAGATGCGTTCGGCAGAGATTGCCCGTAAGGGTGTGGTGCGTTCGTTCCAGATATCTGCTGTATTCCCTCATCTGACTGTGCTTGAAAATGTGCGCATCGCACTGCAGCGTAAAGAAGGCAACAGCTTTCACTTCTGGAAGTCCGATAAGATTCTGGATAAGCTCAATGGTCGCGCCATGGAGTTGTTGGAATCGGTCGGCCTGCAAGATTATGCGCACACTGTAACGGTCGATCAGCCGTATGGTCGTAAGCGTGCGCTGGAAATTGCTACAACCTTGGCGCTTGAGCCTGAACTGATGCTACTGGATGAGCCTACTCAGGGTATGGGTCATGAAGATGTTGAAGTGGTTTCGGATCTGATTAAAAAGGTATCTAAAGACCGTACCATTTTGATGGTAGAGCATAACCTTCATGTAGTATCCAAGTTGGCTGACCAGATTACAGTGCTGCAGCGTGGTGCAATTCTGACTGAAGGCGATTACGCAACAGTATCTGCGGATCCTCGCGTGAAAGAAGCATACCTGGGTGTTGCTGCTGATGAGGAGGAAACAGCATGAGTTTGATTGGTGATGAAAAGATTCGTATTGTTGATCTGCATGCCTTCTACGGTGAGTCTCATATTCTGCACGGTATCGATATGCACGTGATGCAGGGTGAATTGGTGACTTTGCTGGGGCGTAATGGTGCAGGTCGTTCGACAACGCTACGTTCTATCATGAATATGGTTGGCCGCCGTACCGGCAGTATCAATATTAATGGTCGTGAAACCATCGACTTGCCGGCGCATAGGATTGCACACCTAGGGATGGGGTTTTGTCCCGAAGAGCGTGGCATCTTCTCCAGTCTGAATGTTGAAGAGAATTTGATGTTGCCGCCTACCGTGCGTAGTGACGGTATGACGGTTGAAGAAATCTATGACATCTTCCCTAACCTGTATGAGCGCCGTACCAGTCAGGGTACGCGTTTATCAGGTGGTGAACAGCAGATGCTGGCCTTAGCGCGTATTTTGCGCTCTGGTGCGAATATTCTGCTTCTGGATGAAATTACCGAAGGACTTGCGCCGGTTATTGTGCAAACACTGGGTTCAGTACTAACTAAGCTGAAAGAGCGTGGTTTGACTATTTTGTTGGTGGAGCAAAACTTCCGTTTTGCAGCGCCTATTGCAGATCGTCACTATGTGATGGAACACGGTCATATAGTGGAAGAAGTTCACAAAGATGAACTGGAAGCGAAAACTGAGATGCTCAACACAATGTTGGGTGTTTAAATTGAAGTACTAGGCTTAATGACAATGCTCAAAATAGGTCGGGCATCGTCGTAATGCCAAGCTCTTAGAACGAATAAAAATAAAAACTCTATCAGGAGAATGATAATGATGAAGAAATCTTTGCTAACAGCAGCAGTCGCTACAGCTATGGCGGTATCTGGTGCGCACGCAAGCATCTCTGACGACAAAGTTAAGATTGGTGTACTGGGCGATATGGGTGGTGTTTACTCTGACGTCTGCGGTAAAGGTTGTGTCACAGCAGTTGAAATGGCTGTTGAAGATTTTGGTGGTACCGTTCTGGGTAAGCCAATTGAAGTCGTCAGTGCTGATGACCAGAACAAGGCAGATATTGGTTCTGCAAAGGTACGTGAGTGGGTTGAGAGCGAAGGTGTTGACGCTGTAAACGGTTTGGTTTCTTCTGCTGTAACGGGTGCGGTTACTAAAGTACTGACAGACAATAAGAAAATTGCTCTGATCTCGACTTCAGCTTCTCACGCATTCACAACAAAAGCGTGTTCACCGTATAACGTTCACTGGACTTACAACGTAGTTGCACTGGCAAACGGTACGGTTAAGCCAATGCTGGATGCGGGTAAGAAGAAATGGTTCTTCATCACAGCTGACTATGCATTTGGTCACGCTTTGGAAAGTGTTGCTTCTAAAGTTATCAAAGCTAACGGTGGTGAAGTTGTAGGCGCGGTGCGTGCACCTCTGGGTACAACTGATTTCTCTTCTTACGTTCTGCAGGCGCAGTCTTCTGGTGCTGACGTAGTTGCACTGGCGAATGGTGGTGCTGACTTCATCAACTCCCTGAAAACAGCTGCAGAGTTCGGCCTGACTGAAACTGCTGACGTTGCAGGTCTGTTGGTATTTACACACAACGCGAAGGCTCTGGACCCAAATATCGCGGGTGGCATGAAGCTGACAACGGGCTTCTATTGGGATATGGATGACCAGACACGTGCGTGGTCCAAGCGCTTTAAAGAACGTCATGGTTCTATCCCGGCAATGGGCCAGGCAGGTGCTTACTCTATGACTATGCACTACCTGAACGCTATCAAAGAAGCGGGTACGGATGACGGTGATGCAGTTATGGCTGTTATGAAGAAGAACAAGCCAAATGACTTCTTCGCCCGTAACGCTGAACTGCGTGCAGACGGCCGTATGGTTCACGATATGTACCAGGTGCGTATCAAGAAAGCGAACGAGCGTCAAAGTGAAGATGATATCTTCGCAATCGAGAAGACTATTCCAGGCGATCAGGCATTTGGCCCGATGCTGGAACAGTGTGACTTCTCTAAGAAGTAACTGCTCTATCAGGGGTAGGAGTTTACTTCTACCCCGCGTTTGACTTAGTAAGAGACAGGGCTGCATCTTCATCAGGCAGCTCTATTTAACTCTCTTTAGCGTTTGGTGAATTCCGGTCAAGCTACCAATTAGAAGTAGCAATTCACGTCGGATAGGGGTGGAGAGTTATGGCAACATTTCTCGGTATTAATCTCTTTGGCCTTTTTGGTCAGCTGCTGGTGGGCCTGATTAATGGCTCATTTTATGCACTTCTCAGTCTGGGTTTGGCAATCATTTTCGGGCTGTTAAAAATTATCAACTTCGCTCAAGGTGCGCTGTATATGCTGGGCGCATTCTTCGCCTGGATGGCGCTGGAATATATGGGCGTAAATTATTGGGCTGCGCTGCTGTTTGTGCCGCTTGCAGTCGGATTTCTGGGTATTCTGATGGAGCGTTTCCTGCTGCGTCCCCTTGCGAATGAAGATCACCTGTATAGTCTGCTGTTGACCTTCGGTTTGGCGCTAATCCTGCAGGGTTTGTTTACCCATCTTTATGGTTCATCGGGTCTGTCTTATGCAATCCCGGAAGCGCTGAAAGGGGGTAACCGCTTACCCTTTATGTATCTGCCGAATTATCGTGCCTGGATTATTGTCGCCTCGCTCGTTGTTTGTGTAGGTACATGGTACATGATTGAGAAAACCAAGCTGGGTGCCTACCTGCGTGCGGGTACCGAAAACCCTCAGTTGATGCAGGCGTTTGGTATTAACGTACCGCTTATTGTAACTCTGACATTTGGTTTTGGTGTCGGCTTGGCAGGTTTTGCCGGGGTAATGGCTGCGCCGGTTTACTCTGTATCGCCTGAGATGGGCTCTAATATGCTGATCGTGGTATTCGCTATTGTCGTTATCGGTGGCATGGGTTCGATAGGCGGAGCTATATTGACAGGACTCGGCATGGGTGTAGTAGAGGGCTTGACTAAGTACTTCTATCCTGAGGCATCAACAACAGTTATCTTTGCTGTCATGGTGATTGTACTGTTGACCAAGCCTGCTGGTTTGTTTGGTAAAGAAGCTTAAGGAGTACGAGATGAAAATTAGTAAATCTACCATTGCACTGGTTATACTGGGTCTCGTAGCTCCCTTTATTCTTTATCCTGTGTTTGTAATGAAGGTATTGTGCTTTGCACTGTTTGCCTGTGCCTTTAACCTGCTACTGGGCTATGTTGGCTTGCTGTCCTTTGGTCACGCTGCGTTCTTGGGTACGGGTGGCTACATCACGGGCTACATGATGATGGAAGCGGGCCTGACGCCTGAATTGGGTATCCTTTGTGGTACGGGCGCAGCTGCCTTGCTGGGCGCAGTCTACGGTAAGCTGGCGGTAAAACGTGAAGGTATCTACTTCGCAATGGTGACTTTGGCGTTGGCTCAGTTGGCATTCTTCGTCTATCTGCAGGCACCGTTCACCGGTGGTGAGGATGGCATGCAAGGCGTACCACGTGGTCATCTGTTCGGCATTATTGATCTGAACGATAACATGAACATGTACTACTTCGTGTTTGCAATCTTCCTGTTTGGTTTCTGGTTGGTTAATAGAACGATCCATTCACCGTTTGGTCAGATCCTGAAGGCGATTCGCGAAAATGAACCGCGTGCGATCTCTCTGGGTTACAATGTCAATGACTATAAATGGGCGGCTTTTGTTATCTCTGCTGCTTTGGCTGGCTTGGCAGGTTCCACCAAAACACTGGTATTCCAGTTGGCGTCTCTGACAGATGCGCACTGGCATATGTCTGGTGAAGTGGTTCTGATGACCCTGTTGGGCGGTATGGGTACAATTTTCGGTCCAATCGTCGGTGCAGGTGCTGTGGTAACAATCCAGAACTACCTGTCGGGTGGTGAATTGGGTAACTATATCCACATCATCATGGGCTTCATCTTTGTTATCTGTGTACTGGCTTTCCGTAGCGGTATCGTGGGTGAATTCCAGAAGTTTGTGAAAAAGAATTTTGGCTAAGGAATATACTCAGGCCCAGAGGGCCTGAGTCTTGGTTTAGTCAAAGCTTTAATATTATGGGGTGCAGTTTGTACCCTTTTTTTTTGAGATTTTGCCGTTAACCAGTTGGCGAAATTTTCGCTCAGAGATCGCTTGATTTGACTGTGCTCGCGAACGTAAATACTGCTATAGCAGCATCGGAAGCGGGTGCGATCAAGTCAAATAAGATCAAGTGAAAAGCCGACATATATAACCGTGACACTATGTCCCCGGTTTGTCATGACAGGCTACGTTTGTGTAGTAATACTGAATTTAAAAACGAAATGTACGGGTGCAACACCCGGGTTAACATTGATTGATTAACGCTAAAGTAAGGTGATTTTATGACTCAGGATGCGATAGTTATCGTAAGCGCAGCGCGTACTCCAATGGGAGGATTGATGGGATCTTTGAGCGGTGTACGTGCGCCGGATCTGTGCGCAACAGCTATCAAGGCCGCAGTTGAACGTGCTGGCATTCAGGCAACGGATGTTGATGAAGTTTTGATGGGTTGTGTGCTGCCTGCGGGTCTTGGGCAAGCTCCGGCGCGTCAGGCTTCTCGTGCGGCAGGTATCCCGGATGCTTCGGGTTGCACAACAATTAATAAAATGTGCGGCTCAGGTATGAAAGCTGTCATGTTGGCCCATGATCAGATTCTTGCAGGTTCTGCTAATGTGATGGTGGCAGGTGGCATGGAGAATATGAGTCAGTCCCCGTACATTCTGCCAAAAGCACGTGCAGGTATGCGGATGGGGCATGGTCAGGTCATTGATCATATGTTCTTTGACGGCCTAGAAGATGCCTACGAAGGTGGCTTGATGGGTACTTTCGCACAAAAGAGTGCAGATGATTACAATGTGACCCGTGAAGCGATGGACGACTTTGCTATAGGCTCTCTGGAGAAAGCGCTTTCTGCAATTGAAAAGGGTGAATTTGCTGAAGAGATCGCTCCGGTCACAGTCCGGTCAGGTAAGGGCGAGGTGGTTGTTGATACGGACGAGCAACCGGGTAACGCGCGCATCGATAAAATTCGTAGCCTGAGACCTGCTTTTAAGAAGGACGGTACGGTAACGGCGGCAAACTCCAGTTCTATCTCTGATGGTGGTTCTGCGCTGGTGTTAATGAAAGAGTCTGAAGCCAAGGCTAAAGGCTTGCAGCCATTGGCACGTATTGTTGCCCATTCTACTCATGCACAGCTTCCCGCTGAGTTTACTATCGCACCTATTGGTGCAATCCAGAAAGTGCTGGATAAAGCGGGCTGGAGTAAAGACGAAGTCGATCTATATGAGATTAACGAAGCCTTTGCTGTCGTTTCCATGCTGGCGATTAGTGAGATAGGGCTGGATAGCGCTAAAGTCAATATCCGTGGTGGTGCTTGTGCTTTGGGTCATCCAATCGGTTCCAGTGGCTCCCGTATTATGGTTACTTTGTTATATGCACTAAAACAGAAAGGCTTGAAGAAAGGTGTCGCGTCTTTGTGTATCGGTGGTGGTGAAGCGACAGCCGTTGCTGTGGAGATGCTTTAAGCATTGCTGACAGGGCTGCCGTGTGGCGGCAGCCCTACAGTCAACTTGATTAAGGCGGGGCCTTCGGCCTCGTCTGTAAGGTTCCGGGCTAACATTTTTGCTATAGCATTCCGTGCCCTGATGCCATGCAGATTAGCACATGCTTTTTCGGAGGGTACTGTGCTGATCCTTCTTTAACTACTGTAAGAAAACTCCCCTGTGCGCATCTTTCTATACTGACTGGGCGATACGCCCATCAGTTTTTTAAATATCCTGGAAAAATAGTATGCGTCTTCATAGCCCACCGCGAAGGCTACTTCATTGATACCGTTGTTGGTGGTGTCGAGCAGGTGACAGGCCCGCTCAATTTTGAGCTGAATGAAGTGATTAATGGGCGTTGTCCCGGTGATTTCTTTGTATTTCTTAACAAAGTGATATTTCGATAGGTTGATAGACGCAGTCAGGGTATCCAAATCTAGTTGTTCGTGAATATGAGCTTGCATCAGGCTATGCACACGCTCGATGTCAAGGCCGCCGCGAGACAGCTTTTGTTTTGCTAACGGCTGTAATAGCGCTATGTGGCTAAGGATTTGTCGTAACTGGTTTGCTGCGCAGATATAAGCGTTCAGGTTGTAGGTGGATTCCCGCGCTTCCAATAGAGCCTCAAAGTCACTGGCGAGGCGTGAATGGATGCCTATTGGCATCACATAGCGTCGCAAGTTGCTTTCTTTTTGTTGCAAATGCGTGATAAAGTCCTCAGCATGATGGCCATGAAAATGCACCCAGTAGATAGTCCAGGGTTTGCTTTTTCGTGCTTGATACGTATGTGAGATGCCTTTTGGGATCAGTAAAATATCACCCGCTCGAATGCGGATTTTATGTTCATTGATGACCGCTGCGCCTTCACCATCGAGACAATATATTAATAAATAATCATCGTGTTCCCGGCGTGCCATCCGGTGGCCGCTGGCCTTGCGATAATACCCCATCCCCAGAGGATAAAGGCCCTGGCTCAATGGGTGTAACGATAATTCGCCGATGACGCGACGCGGAATAACGAAGCGAATACTCTCTGGTGGTAAAGGCCAGTCAGACGGCGAACTCATAGATGCGACCTTTGTATAAGGGAAAATACTTATCTAAACGCAATATAGTCCATTATAATCACAATTTAATCAATCAGCTCAATTGCCGGCTGTGTTTTAATCAGTTTTTAACTGGTGGAAGGTATCTATATCGCCGCTGGATGGGTTATTACAGGGTATACACGGTACTAAATAGAGGTAACTATGGCGAATCAAGACAATAAATCCCCAGAGAGTGAGCTACTGGGATTCTTGTCCGGTAATCCGTTACTGGGCTCCCATTTGGGGCAAAAAGAGATGGATGACCTGCTGAGCGTGTTACCTTCTCTTGCAGCACCATCTGCTAACGCGGTTCAGGCTTGGACAAATACGATGATGAACTATCAGCGGGATGCGCTGAAATTATGGATGAGCCCTTGGGCAAACTTGTCGGGCCAGGGCAGCGCTTCCGTGATTGAGCCATCAGCTGAGGATCGCCGTTTTAAGGATGAAGACTGGAAGAAGAACCCGGTTTGTAATTTTCTGATGCAGTCATATCTGCTGGCGTCCCGCGCCATGTGCGAAACGGTGGATGCAGCAGAGTTGGATGCGCATGAAAAGCGTGTTTTGAGCTTCTATACGCGCTATGCCGCGGATGCTCTGGCGCCGACCAATTTTGCATATACCAACCCGGAAGTGATTCGTCAGGCAGTTGAGACACGGGGTCAAAGCTTGGTCGATGGTTTTAAAAATCTGACTGAGGATTTGCAGTCCGGGGCCATCACGACTTCGGACCCAAGTGCATTTGTTCTGGGCGAAAATATTGCCGGTACACAGGGCAATGTCGTCTTCCGCAATGAATTGATCGAAGTGATTCAGTACAAACCGCTGGTCGAAAAAGTTTACCAGAGACCGTTGGTGATCGTGCCGCCGTGTGTGAATAAATTCTATATATTTGATTTGAATGAACGGAAGTCATTCGTTAAGCATGCACTGGAGCAGGGGCAAAATGTATTCATCATTTCCTGGCGTAATGCAACGCCGGAGATGGGTGATCTGTCATGGGATGACTATATTCAGAAAGGTGTCTGGACAGCATTCGATGTGGCCCGCGATATCACGGGTATCAAGAAGATCAATGTCTTGTCCTGGTGTATTGGTGGCACAATGGTTGTTACCGCGTTGGCTGCCATGTCGGCTGCCGAACGTCGTAATATTGCTTCGGCAACATTCCTGACAACCATGATCGATTTTTCTGATCCGGGTGAAGTTGAAGTGTTCATTGATCAGAAGCAGATTGATGCTTATCAGAATCGCCTGGATACCTCCGGGGTTCTGCCGGGTAATGACCTGAGTCGTGCCATGGCTATGCTGCATGCGAATGAATCAATTTGGCACTTTGTAATTAATAACTACCTGCTGGGCAAAACACCACCACCATTCGATGTTTTGCATTGGAATGCCGATACGTCTAACTTGCCGAAGGCTATGTACAGCTTCTTCGTCGAGAATATGTATTACGAGGATAAGTTGAAAGTGCCAGGGGGTGTTACTGTCTGTGGCAAGCCGTTAAATGTGGCTGATATTGATGTGCCCTGTTGCTTTATATCGGCTACAGAAGATCATATTGTGCCGTGGCGTTCCACGTTTTTAGCGAAGCAGTTGATTGGTGATAATGTTGAATTTATTCTGACCGAAGGTGGTCATGTCTCCGGCACGGCAATCAACCATCCGGTGAAATGCCGCCGTTCATTCTGGTATGGCGGTACAAATGGATTGGATTGTGATGCTTGGCAGGCTTCTGCGCAGAAGCAGGCAGGTAGCTGGTGGGAGCATTGGCATGCCTGGTTAGCTGAGAAAAGCGGTAACCAAATTGCTGCGCCTCAACAGTTAGGCAATAAAGAATACCAGCCTATGGACGCTGCGCCGGGTACCTATGTCAAGGAAGATGTCAACCAGAACGGTTGATGTTATGAAAAATGGCTTCCTCCGTTGGAGGGAGCTGTTTGTTGGCAAACGATTTACTAGAAGTGATTGAACACTAAATGTCCAGTGCATCCAGGAAGAAGGTTGTTAAGATCCAGCCAGAACCGGCTTTGCATAAAGTGCTAGGGTTTGGGCCGGATGGCTACCATGAGGTCGCTTATACAGAGTGGGGGAAGCCGGATCCGCAGCGCACCGTTATTTGTGCCCACGGCTTGACGCGCAATGCTCGCGATTTTGATAAATTGGCACGTAAGCTATCTGTTGATCATCATGTCTTGTGTCCGGATGTTGTCGGTCGTGGTGCTAGTGACTGGTTGGCAGATCACAGGCACTACACATTGGACCAGTTTGCTTCTGATCAAAGACAGGTAATCGCGCGTTCTGGCGCAAACAGTGTTGACTGGATTGGCACGTCCATGGGCGGGCTGATCGGCATTATGCTGGCGTCTGATAAGCGATCTCCAATACGAAGAATGATTATCAATGATATTGGCCCGCTTATCCCGGCTGTGGCGATTCGGCGTATTAAAGACTATCTCTGCGTGGACCCTGTCTTTGACTCATTGGATGATGCAGAAAAATATATCAGGGAAGTGTATGTCCAAACGCATCCGATGACTGACGCGGATTGGAAACACTATGCTGAGCATGGTGTGCGTCTGGATGAACAGGGCAAATATCGCTTGCACAATGACCCCAAGATTGGTGAAACAATCAAGCGCTACTGGGCGTTTGTGCACGTTAACCTCTGGTCCAGATGGAATAAAATTGAGTGTCCTGTGCTGGTTATTCGTGGCGAAAAATCAGATTTTCTGACTGAAGAAATTGCCGAAAAGATGGCGAAAACCGGGCCAAAAGCAGATGTTATTACCATTCCGGATGTGGGGCATCACCCATCCTTACAGTCGGCGGAGCAAATCGCCATGGTGACCGACTGGTTGGATGAAAACGCAATATGAGTCTGTTATTGTCGGAAAACAGGGGTTCTTTACTCAGTGCTTTATGGCTAAAGGCCTGCTACAACGGACTGGAAATGAAAAACAGGGGCTTGAGTGCTGTTTTCAGCAAGATAGTCCAGTAATTTAGCAATTTAATCAATCGGCCAGAACTGACCTATGTGATTAAATTGCACATGAGAATTAATTTAATGCTGTGCGCCATAAGGTTGCCACAGCCAGGTAAGGTGAAAGATATGACACAGCAAGTTCCTCTGCTGATTAACGGCGAGTTAGTTCAAAGTAAAACTGATAACTGGATTCCAGTGACCAATCCTGCGACCCAGGAAGTGATTGCCCAGGTACCATGTGCAACGGCTGATGAAGTAGAACAGGCAGTTGCTGCCGCTAAAACAGCGTTTGAAAGTTGGAAAGATACACCTATTGGTGAGCGTGCCCGTCTGATGCTGCGCTACCAGGCAATCCTGAAAGAACGTCAGGACGAAATTGCGCGCCTGATCTCTCAGGAAGTAGGTAAGACCTTTGAAGATGCGAAAGGTGACGTATGGCGTGGTATTGAAGTTGTTGAACACGCTTGTAACATTGCATCCCTGTCGATGGGTGAGACAGTTGAAAATGTAGCACGCAAGATTGATTGCTACAGCATCACTCAACCGCTGGGCGTATGTGTCGGTATTACACCATTCAACTTCCCGGCAATGATTCCGTTGTGGATGTTCCCAATGGCAATTGCTTGCGGTAATACCTTCGTCCTGAAACCTTCCGAGCAGGACCCGCTGACCCCAATGCTGTTGGCTGAACTGTTTAAAGAAGCGGGCGCTCCAGACGGCCTGTTGCAGGTTGTTCACGGTGCCAAAGACGTTGTTGATCAGTTGCTGGTTCACAAAGATACACCGGCAATTTCTTTCGTAGGTTCTGTCAACGTAGGTGAGCATATCTACCGCACAGGTACTGATAAGATGAAGCGTGTTCAGGCATTCGCAGGTGCGAAAAACCACATGGTGGTAATGCCGGATGCGTCTAAAAACCAGGTTGTTAACAGTATTGCAGGTGCATCTGTTGGTGCTGCAGGTCAGCGCTGCATGGCGATCTCTGTTGCTGTATTCGTGGGTGAATCTCGCGAGTGGATTCCAGAAGTCCGTGATGCGCTGGCGAAAGTCCGCCCAGGCGCATGGGATGACCCAGAAGCAGGCTTTGGCCCACTGATTAATCCACAAGCACGTGCCCGTGTACTGGACTTTATCCAGCAAGGTAAAGATGCAGGTGCTGAATGTATTCTGGATGGCAGTGATTACACTGTAGAAGGCTTCCCTGATGGTAACTGGGTTGGTCCAACCATGTTCCGCAATGTTACCCGCGATATGTCTATCTATCAGGAAGAGATCTTCGGCCCTGTATTGATTGCTCTGGAAGTTGATACGCTGGAAGAAGCGATCGAGTTAATCAATGAAAACCCATACGGTAACGGCACATCCATGTTCACGTCTTCTGGTGCAGCAGCGCGTAAGTACCAGCATGAGATCAAAGTGGGTCAAGTGGGAATCAACGTTCCTGTACCGGTACCTCTACCTATGTTCTCGTTTACGGGTTGGAGAAAATCGTTCTATGGCGATCAGCATGCTTATGGCAAGCAAGCAGTCAAGTTCTATACTGAAACCAAGACTGTAACAGCACGCTGGTTCGAAGATGATATTGATACTGGCGTTAACACAACAATCCAGTTGAAGTAATTCTGTAGAATTGCACCGCAGGGGGAATTATCCCCCTGTTTTTATATTGCAGGAGGTTAGGACACTATGGACTTCGAACTAAACGAAGATCAACAAGCATTTGCCGATATGGCACATGCGTTCTCGGAAAATGAGCTGGCTCCAAATGCAGAGCAGTGGGATCACAATCATGAGTTTCCGGTAGATGTCATTCGTAAAGCAGGTGAGTTGGGATTTTGTGGCCTTTATTCACACGAAGATGTTGGCGGAATGCAGCTGAGTCGTTTGGACGCCAGTATCATCTTTGAACAGTTGTCGATGGGGTGTACCTCAACAACTGCATTTATCACCATTCATAACATGGCTACCTGGATGATTTCCGAGTTTGGTAACGAGGAAACACGTCAGTACTGGTGTCCAGAGCTGACTGCAGGCCAAAAACTGGCTTCTTACTGTTTGACAGAGCCTAATGCCGGCTCCGACGCCGCATCACTTAAGACGACTGCACGCCTTGACGGTGATGAATATGTACTAAACGGCAGTAAAGTATTCATTTCTGGTGCGGGTTCGACAGATGTGCTGGTTGTCATGGCGCGTACTGGTGAAGATGGGCCAAAGGGTATCTCTGCGTTTGCAATCGATGCGCAAGCTGAAGGTATCAGCTATGGCCGTAAAGAAGACAAGTTGGGATGGAACAGCCAACCAACTCGAATGATCACTTTTGAAGATGTGCGCGTGCCTGCGACAGCCTTGTTGGGTAACGAAGGTGATGGCTTCAAAATTGCCATGCGTGGCCTGGATGGTGGCCGCATCAATATCGCGACCTGTTCTGTAGGGACCGCCCAGCAGGCGCTGAATATGGCGCGTGATTACATGCATGAGCGTAAACAGTTTGGCAAGCCGCTGGCAAACTTCCAGGCTCTGCAGTTTAAACTGGCTGATATGGCAACAGATTTGGTTGCAGCGCGTCAAATGGTACGCCTTGCTGCATCACGTTTGGATGCAGGCCATCCAGATAAAGCCGCTTACTGTGCGATGGCAAAACGTTTTGCCACCGATGTAGGTTTCCAGATTTGTGATGATGCGTTACAGATCTTTGGTGGCAACGGTTATATCAAAGAGTATCCGTTGGAGCGTTTCCTGCGTGATAACCGTGTACACAGAATTCTGGAAGGTACCAATGAAATCATGCGTGTCATTGTTGCCCGTCGAGTCTTAATGGAAGATGCTGCCGCGCTTGTATAAGAGCGGCTGCAACCAATCCGGAAGAGAAGAGTCATATGACTGATAAGTTGATTGTTGAAAAGCAGGGTCACACTGCGATTGTGACATTGAATAACCCCCCGGCAAACACTTGGACTGAAGAGAGCCTTAAAGGCCTGGCAGTGCTCGTTAACGAGCTGAATGAAGACAAAGACGTCTATGCCTTGGTGATTCGCTCTAACAGCGAAAAGTTTTTCTCAGCGGGTGCCGATCTGAATCTGTTTGCCGATGGAGATCGTTCGGTTGCGCGTGATATGGCGCGTTACTTTGGTGAAGCGTATGAAACTCTGGCGCGTTTCCGTGGTGTTTCTATTGCGGCTATCAATGGCTTTGCGATGGGTGGCGGCCTGGAAGTGGCGCTTGCATGTGACATCCGTGTTGCTGAAGAGCAAGCTCAAATGGCATTGCCCGAAGCGAAAGTCGGCTTGCTGCCATGTGCAGGCGGTACACAGAATCTGACTATGCTGGTTGGCGAAGGTTGGACCAAGCGTCTGATTCTTTGCGGTGAGCGCATTAAAGCGCCGCTGGCAAAAGAGATTGGTATGGTTGAAGAACTGGTACCACAGGGTCAGTCGTTCGAGAAGGCGATGGAAATTGCCAAATCGGTTGAACAGCAGAGCCCGACTGCGGTAGCGGCATGTAAAGAATTGATCCAGAACAACCGTAGCAATCATTGGGATGCCGGTTATATTCTTGAGCGTGAGCTATTTGTGGATCTGTTCCACACAGAAGATCAGAAAGAAGGTGTTAATGCATTCTTGGAGAAGCGTGCTCCGGAATGGAAAAACAAATAACACCGGGTTTGATGTTAGAGGTTGTTAATGAGTTGTGTTCTGTTTAACGAGTATCCGACCCAGGATGGGTATAAGATCGTAGAAATCTGTCTGAATGCTGAGGCTTCGCTTAATGCGCTGACTTTAGAGATGGTCGATCTGATACAGCCACGGATGGATGCCTGGAAAAACGATGATAGCGTCGTTGCCGTATTGTTGAACAGTACTGGTCAAAAAGCATTTTGTGTAGGGGGCGATGTTGTCAACCTGTACAAAGCGATGACCGGCGAGGTTGACGAAGATTTCCCGTTGGACTTCTTCACACGTGAATATGCTTTGGACTATACCATCCACACCTACCCCAAGCCGGTTATCTGTTGGGGTAGTGGTTTTGTGATGGGCGGTGGCATGGGCCTTATGAATGGTTGCAGTCACCGTATCGTGACTGAAACCACGCATATGGCAATGCCAGAAGTGACGATAGGCCTCTATCCAGATGTAGGTGGAAGCTGGTTTTTGAATCATACTCCAGGCCGTACAGGGTTGTTCATGGGGCTGACCGGGCATCGTATCAACGCGGCCGATGCACTTTATTTAGGCTTGGCTGACCGCTTTGTTGCGGCTAAAAAACTGCCGCACGTGATTGCAAGCCTGCAGGGTGAAAATTGGAGCGGGGATGCGTACGCAGCGGTCAACCGGGTACTGCGTGTCATAGAGAAAGAGTCCGATGACCATATGGTGCACTATTCCCCGATTCAGGGGCACTATGCATTGATCCAGAAGGTCACAGATCACGATACCCTTGAGGAGATTGTCACCGCAATTCTAAGCGAAGAAACGGATGACCGCTGGTTCAAGGGAGCGCAAAAGGTGCTGCGGCATGGTAGCCCACTGGCGACTTACATTATCTATCAGCAATATCAGCGCTCACGCCATCTGTCCCTGCGTGAAGTATTCCAGAATGAGCTGGTGTTGTCTGTTCGCTGCTGTAAAGAGCGTGAATTCCCCGAGGGTGTACGCGCCCTTTTGATAGATAAGGACAACGCCCCCGCGTGGACTTTCCCTACACTCAGTGAAGTGGATGCAGACTATGTTGATAGTCTGTTTGTACCAGGCTGGGACAAAAACCCGCTCGAAAATCTATAGTAACCTGGGGGTATCTCCGGGAAAAATAAGAACAAAGGTAAAGAAAATGGCGACGATTGGTTTTATTGGTTTAGGAAATATGGGTGGCCCAATGGCCATCAACCTGGTTAAAGCTGGCCACAGTGTGAAAGCGTTTGATTTGTCTCAAGACGCTATTGCAAAAGTTGTTGCAGAAGGTGGTGCAGCGGCTGCTACAGCCTCTGAAGCAGCAACAGAGGTCGATTTTCTTGTAACCATGCTGCCCGCAGGCAAGCATGTTGAAGGGTTGATGGTGACAGGTGATGCGCCGTTGTTTGACGTTGTCGCAGACGGTACGTTGATCATCGACTCCTCGACTATTGATGCAGACACTGCACAGCGTGTCGCGGCAATAGGCGCTGATCGTGGCATTAATTTTATTGATGCGCCTGTGTCCGGCGGTGTAGGTGGTGCGGTAGCGGGTACATTGGCATTTATGGTGGGTGCATCCGATGAACAATTCGCCAAAGCGAAACCGATTCTGGAATGCATGGGCAAGAATATTTTCCATGCCGGCAATAACGGAGCAGGCCAAATCGCAAAATGTTGTAACAACATGCTGCTATCAATACTGATGACCGGCACTGCCGAAGCCCTCAATATGGGGGTTAATAACGGTCTTGATCCGGCTGTTCTGTCAGAAATCATGAAGCAAAGCTCGGGTAATAACTGGACACTGCAGGTGTATAACCCGGTTCCAGGTGTCATGGAGGGCGTACCTTCATCGAACAATTATCAGGGTGGTTTCCAGGTTGATCTGATGTACAAGGATCTTGGGCTGGCAATGGAAGTGAGTCAGCAGAGCGCATCGCCAACACCGATGGGTTCACAGGCGCGTGCGCTGTTTAACTTGCATAAAGCCAAAGGCAACGGTGGGTTGGACTTCTCAAGTGTTTATCGACTGTATCAGGATGAAGCCTGAGCAGTGCTGGAAAACTAAAGAGAGCAGCTGGTCTGTTCTCATCATCTAAAATAAAAAGAATATAGAGGGAGTTTTCATATGGGATATAACGAAGAATACAAGGCCTCAATAGAGAACCCGGAAGCTTTCTGGGCGAAGCAGGCTGACAGTATTGCGTGGTATAAAAAACCACAACATATTCTTGAGAAAACAGCACATGGTAGCCACAAGTGGTATGCCGATGGTGAACTTAATAGCTGTTATCTGGCGCTGGATTATCATGTTGAAAATGGTCGTGGCGACCAGGTTGCTTTGTATTATGACTCACCTGCTGCGGGTGGCATCAAAGAAGCGATTACCTACAGTGATTTACTGGATCGTGTAAGCCGTTTCGCTGGTGCGATGAAAGCACAAGGCATAGAGAAAGGTGATCGCGTTGTCATTTATATGCCGATGATCCCGGAAGCTGCAGTCGCTATGCTGGCTTGTGCGCGTCTGGGGGCACCGCATTCTGTTGTATTTGGTGGTTTTGCACCGAATGAGCTGGCAATCCGAATTGATGATGCAACACCTAAGCTGATTATCACCGCATCCTGTGGTATCGAGTTTGAGAAGAAAATTGCTTACAAACCGTTGGTCGATAAAGCGATTGAACTCTCTGCACACAAACCGGAGCATACGATTGTTGTTCAGCGCCCGATGATTGAAGCGGAAATGACTGCACCGCGTGATCTGGACTGGAATGAATGCCAGCAAGGTGTTGAGCCCGCAGCATGTGTGCCGGTTAAAGGTGAAGACCCGCTCTATATTCTTTACACATCAGGTACAACCGGACAGCCAAAAGGCATTCAGCGTGACAATGGCGGTAATGCCGTTGCCCTGAAGTTTGCGTTGGAAAATATTTATGGCATGGAGCCCGGTGATGTGTGGTGGGCAGCGTCTGACGTTGGCTGGGTTGTAGGCCACTCCCTGATTGTTTACGGGCCGCTGATGGGTGGTTGCAGTGCAATCTTCTTTGAAGGTAAACCTATTCGTAATCCGGATGCCGGTACTTTCTGGCGTATTATCGAAGAATACGGCGTAAACTCGATGTTCTGTGCCCCAACTGCGTTTCGTGCCGTGCGTAAAGAAGACCCGGAAGGTGAACTGTCGAAGAAATATGACCTTTCCAGTCTGCGCTGGATCTTTGTTGCCGGTGAAAAGCTGGACTCATCCACCTACGGCTGGCTGAGTGAGCTGCTGGATGTCCCGGTTCTGGACCATTGGTGGCAGACTGAAACTGGTTGGCCAATGACAGCGCCGCTACAAGGCCTGCCTAACCCATCCGGGGTGCGTCTTGGTTCAACGAATAAGGCTGTGCCCGGTTATGATATCCGTGTTGTTGATGGCGACGGTAACGAAGTGGGTGCCAATGAAGCAGGTAACATTGTAGTTAAACTGCCGATGCCTCCCGGTGTGGCTTGGACGATCTGGAATAACCCGGAACGCTTCAGTAGCTCCTATCTGTCTACCTTTGAAGGTTACTACCACACAGGCGATGGCGGCTTTATCGATGACGAGGGCTATGTATTCATTACTGGCCGTACTGATGATGTTATTAACGTATCAGGGCACCGTTTATCAACAGGTGAGATGGAAGAAGTCGTGTCTGCACACCCGGCAGTTGCGGAATGTGCGGTTATCGGGGTTAACGATAGCCTGAAAGGACAACTTCCAGTTGGTCTGATCGTGCTGAAATCCGGTGCTGATATTGATGAAGACCAACTGCAGGCCGAGCTGGTGCAAATGGTTCGCGAACAGGTGGGCGCATTGGCGTGCTTCCGTACCGCAATGGTTGTTCAGCGCTTGCCGAAAACCCGCTCTGGTAAGATCTTGCGTGCTATTTTACGTAAGATTGCTGCCCAGGAAGAATACAAAATGCCATCGACAATCGATGATCCGGCAATTCTGGGTGAAATCGAGCAACTGATCGACTCGCGCAGCAAATCCTGAGGCTAATAAGCATCAACGACAGAGCCGGGCCACTCGCCCGGCTTTTTTATTTCTGATGCCTTTTTATACGCTTTTTCCAGTCCTATCATTTACTTTGTAGGCGGCCAGCCCCCTGGTAGAGGGGTTTGGTGTTTTCGCACAGGCCCAATCGCTCAGAGGACTGAACTCCTACAATTGCACCTTACCCTGTAGGGAGGCCGCTCCGTGGCCGAAGGGTTTGGAAGTTTTGCACAGTACTGATTGCGTTAGGATTGACTAAGCAACCATAGACATCTTGGCCGCTCAGCTTCAGCAGAATATGCACTTAAAAGGAAGAAAATACATAAACGGTACCCAGTTACCCTTGGAATATTAGCGACTTTATCGGCATCGTCTGTATTTTCTGCCGATCACACCAACTCTATAGGTATAGCGACAGCAGGGTTTTAAATTCTGAGAGTTTGCGGAATTATTTATAGGGTCACTGCCTGAGATCAGGAATTTCCGCTTCAAGCTCTTCCAGGGCTTCCTGTTGTGTTAACCAGGCTTCTTCGGTTTGTTCCGCTTGTTGTTTAAGGCCTGCCTGTTGTTGCAGTATCTCTCTCAGCCGCTCTTTGTTGTGTTCTTCATAGAGGCTGCTATCTGACAAGACTTCTTCTATGTTTGCCTGCTGTTTATGCAGTGCCTCCATTTCGGCTTCGAGCTTCCCAAGCTTCTTTTTCAAGGGGCGTAACTGGCTTCTACGTTCGGCTGCCAGGCGCTTTTGCTCCTTGCGCTCTGATGCAGAGAGAGACTTTTTCTCTTCTTCCGGGTTGGTGAGTGCTTCCACCTCTGATCGTTGGGCTTCCCTTTTCTGTTCCAAAAGCCAGTTCTGATAATCATCCAGATCGCCTTTAAATTCACTCACGCGGCCATGCGCGACGAGAAGGAATTCATCAACGGTATTGCGTAGTAGATGGCGGTCATGGGAGACGAGAATCAGAACGCCCTCGAAAGTTTGCAGGGCCAGAGTCAGGGCGTGGCGCACTTCCAGATCCAGGTGGTTGGTCGGCTCATCCATTAACAGCAGGTTCGGTTTCTGCCAGGCGATCATCGACAGCGCGACACGAGCTTTTTCGCCGCCGGAGAAAGTTTCCACAGGCTCCAGGGCGCGGTCGCCAATAAAGCCAAAGGAACCAAGAAAATCACGAATCTCTTGTTCCGAGGCATCCGGGCTGAGATGTTTTATATGCTGCAATGGAGAAGCACCCATATCCAGTGCTTCTAACTGATGCTGGGCAAAATAGCCGATCCGTAGATTTTCGCTTTCATGGCGTTCGCCAGAACAAGGCAGCAGGTCTGCAACAAGGGTTTTGATGAGGGTTGTTTTACCGGCGCCATTTGGGCCCAGCAGACCAATGCGCATACCTGGAACCAGAGTGAGAGACACTTTTTTCAGAATTGCCTTGTCACTGTAGCCGCAATTGGCGTTATACAGTGTTAGCAAAGGTGATGACATCTTATCAGCAGAGCAAAACTGAAAACTGAAGGGGCTGTCTATATGTGCAGGCGCGATCTTCTCCATGCGCTCTAACTCTTTTAAACGGCTTTGAGCCTGTTTTGCTTTTGTTGCTTTGGCACGGAAGCGGCGGACAAAGTTTTCAATCTCGCTGATACGTTGTTGTTGCTTGGCAAAAGCGGCCTGTTGTTGCGCCAAGCGGTCTGCCCGCTGTAGCTCAAAGGCAGAATACCCGCCCTTGTAGAGATTCAGCTTCTTGTGCTCAACATGGGCGATATGGCTGACCACATTATCCAGAAAGTCCCGGTCATGAGAAATCAGGATCAGCATGCCCGGATACTGACGTAACCACTGCTCCAGCCATATTGTGGCATCAAGATCCAAGTGGTTGGTTGGCTCATCGAGCAGTAGCAGGTCGGACGGGCACATGAGTGCCTGCGCCAGGTTCAGGCGTATTCGCCAACCACCGGAAAACTCTTTTACAGTGCGGCCTGTATCCTGATGGCTGAAGCCAAGACCTGCTAATAACTGCGCTGCCCGTGATTCGGCACTGTAGCCGTCATGGTTGTCGAGCTCGGCATGGAGCTCACCCAGTCGGTGCATATCATGCCGGGTTTCCGCATCGGCTATTTGTTGCTGGATTTGTCGCAGGCGCAAATCTCCATCCTGCACGTAGTCGAGAGCTGAGCGTTCAGAGGTGGGCACTTCTTGTGCCATATGGGAGATACGCAAACCCCCGGGGAGATCGAGATCGCCGTTGTCACAGTGGAGTTCACCCATAATAAGTTTGAAGATGGATGATTTTCCTGCACCATTTGCACCGACCAGTCCTACTTTCCAACCAGAATGCAGGGTCAGGTCTGCCTGCTCTAGCAAAATATTGTGGCCGCGTTGTAGACTTACTTGCTGAAATTGAATCATGGCTGCGGATTTTATCACACAGATGAAGTTGAGAAATGACCTCTGGAACTTTGCGTTGCAATTTTATGGGCAGGCAGGCGTGGAGACTCTTTGCCTGAAGTTGCAGAATGATTATGAGCTAAGTATCAACCGGCTGCTATTAGCGTGTTGGGCTGGAACTGTAGGAAAAACGCTTGTGCTGGATAACTTTTCTTCTCCGGCAGAAGCATGGCAGCGCGAGGTTACCCATTTGGTCAGGGCCGCTCGTTATCGGGTAAGGCGAGCTAAAGTGGAGCAACATGAGCTGGATGGTTGTTACAACGCATTACGCCAGGCTGAGCTGGCGTGTGAGCAGGTTGAGCTATCAATGCTATATGCAAGCGCAGAAAGCCTTGAGCAGAATGCTTTCTGTTTATCGAATGTAGAATACAATCTGGGACTCTATTTGCAATCGGCAGATCAGCCTATAAGTTGCTCTTTAGAAGAAGACCTGCAGGCTCTAATCCGGGCAGTGGATGATTTTATGGCAAGTAAAGCGCGTGGATAATGGTGGTGTATGATTGAACTTTGCGGTTTAATCAGGGACTAAAATATTTACACGCTGGCCTGAGGGCCTTATTTTTAGATTGAGTGGCTGTAACGAAAAACAGGTTCTCAGCAACCAAGAACTGACAAGGGTATTAAGTATGAAACAAACGTTACTGGCGGTTGCACTGGGTGCCGCAATGGTATCTGGTATGGCTTCCGCAGTAGAGCTGAAAACGGATGAGCAGAAAGAGAGTTATGCGATCGGTTTACAGATGGGTTTGCAGTTGCTGCAGATCGACAATATTGATTTTAAAATCATGACTGAGGGCATGAAGACTACGTACAACCAAGAAAAGCCGCAGATGACACCTGAAGAGTTGAATGCAACGTTGCAGGGTTTGCAAAAAAAGCTTCAGGAAAAACAGGTTAAAGCGTTTGAAAAATTGAGTGCTGATAATCTTGAGAAAGGCAAAGCTTATCTGGCAAAGAATGCTAAAAAAGACGGCGTTAAAACGACGGAATCCGGTCTTCAGTACGAGGAATTGGTTGCAGGTAAGGGTAAACAGCCAGCAGCGGACGATACGGTAAAAGTTCACTACCGCGGCACATTGATAGACGGAACCGAGTTTGATAGCTCTTACGCACGTAATGAACCGGTTTCTTTTTCTTTGGATGGCGTTATTGCCGGTTGGAAAGAAGGTGTACCAATGATCAAAGAGGGCGGCAAAGCTCGTTTGGTCATTCCTGCAGATCTTGCATATGGTCCTCGTGGCATGGGTAATGCGATTGGGCCGAACGAGGTGCTGATTTTTGAGATTGAGCTATTGGAGATCAATCCAAGCACCGAAGAGCCTGAAGCAACAAAAGCGAAGTAACACTCTCTTCAGGTGTATCGGCTCAGACATGGCGGGGTCTCCTATATTGGCATTTGCCCTGTAGGAGGCCAGCCTCTGGCCGATGGGTTTTGGTGCTTTGCACGGGCCCAATCGTTCACGTGGTGAGTTTCCACATTAGTACTTACCCTGTAGCGAGGCCGCCTAGTGGCTGATAGATTCGATATTTTTGCACAGACCCAGTCGCTCAGAGAATAGCGGTTTTTTATATCAAGTTTGGAGTGACGTGCGAAAGAATTTTTTATATATGCAGTATGCCATCAGGCAACTGTCGCTAATAAATTTTATAGCGCAGGGGTGTAAAATAAAAAAGTGTTTTGGCAATCCGTGAAATGCATTGCCTATTGCATTCATGAGAGACTTAATAAAATGAGTGGTGCCCGGAGGCGGAATCGAACCACCGACACGGGGATTTTCAATCCCCTGCTCTACCGACTGAGCTATCCGGGCAACTCAAGTGGCGCGTATTAAACCGTCTTAGCGGAGAACTGTCAACCACTTGTGATAAAAAAACTAGTTTGATGGTGGCACGTAGCCTTCTGCTTTTTCGTAATCACCACCGTCCATGAATTTGTCCATTTCGGCTTGTAAAAATTCACGGGTTGACGGATCCATCATATTTAAATGCTTTTCATTGATTATCATAGTTTGATGATCAGTCCACTCCTGCCATGCCTTGCGGGAAATCGTCTCATAGATTTCCTTGCCTTTGGCACCTGGATACGGCGGTCGGTCCAGACCTTCCAGCTCTTGTTTGTATTTGCGGCAAACGACCGTGCGGCTCATGTTAGTTCTCACTCCAAATTGTTAGTTGGCCAGTTGTTGTAGCAGCTTCTTTACTGGGGCTGCGAGGCCAACGTTTTGCGGTTGTTGTATGTTATACCAGAGCAAAGGTTTTCCTTCCATTACTGAGTCCGCAGGGGGCTGTACTCTTGCCTTTATCGGGGTGATGTCTAGATGGAAGTGGCTGAAGGTATGACGCATAGGTGTTAGGGGCTTTATGCTGGCCTCATCCAGCTCTAACCCTGTCTCGTTGAAGGTGTCACGCAGGTCTGTAACCTGTGGGAAACTCCATAAGCCGCCCCAGAGACCGGATGGTGGGCGCTGGTAGAGTAACACTTCATGTGTGTCACCCTGCTGTAACAGCAGCATATAGGTTTTTTTAACGGGGAGGTTTTTTTTTGGCCTGGGCTCGGGTAATTGGTTGGTTTGGCCCAGTTCCAGTGCTCGGCAGCCTGTTTGCAAAGGGCAAAGTACACAATCTGGTTTGCTGCGTGTGCAGAGGGTTGCGCCTAGGTCCATCATGGCCTGGGTATAATCGCCAACCCGGTGCCTCGGGGTGTTTTGTTCTGCGTATTGCCAAAGTTGTTTTTGATTGGCTGTTGTGCCCGGCCATCCCTTAAGAGCATAGAAACGCGCTAGGACACGTTTGACGTTGCCGTCCAGAATAGGTGCCCATTTGCCGGTGCTGATAGCCAGCACCGCACCGGCTGTGGAACGACCAATACCAGGCAGGGCTTCCAGTTCTGTAACGGTTTCCGGGAAATTTCCCTGGTGTTCGGTTGTGATGATATGTGCTGTCTTATGCAGGTTGCGGGCACGGGCGTAGTAGCCCAGCCCTGTCCACAGGTGAAGCACTTCATCTTGCTCCGCTGCCGCGAGTGACTGAACATCGGGAAACCGCTCAATAAAGCGCTGGAAGTAGGGAATGACTGTAGCCACCTGTGTTTGCTGCAGCATGATCTCTGAAATCCAGGTGTGGTAGGGGATTTTATGAGTTTGCCACGGTAAATCGTGGCGACCGTGCTGGTCAAACCATTCCAGCACGGCACTGGCAAACTGTTCGGGTTCCTGCACTATTTAAATAAGCCCTTCAGTTTGTCTTTGGCTTTGTCTTTAGCCTTGGCTTTTAGCTTCTCTTTTTTGGCTTTTACTTTGCCTTTAACCTTATTTTTTAAGGCATCGCCGATGAAGCTGAAATCAGGCTTGCAAAGGTCAGCCGGGGGCGTGTCAAACCCGCCTTTACAATCGACAGGAATTTCAACGCCTTCCAACGAGTCGGGGAAAGAGCACGTCTCTTTAAACAGGTTTTTTTCCACCATAAAGCCCAAACGGTAGTCGAGCAGTTGTTTGGGCAGGTCGACGGTGCCTGTGCCGCTGAGTACCATTGCATCCAGAGCTGCTTTTAGGTCGTTGTTGCTGACAACACCGTTTGTAATTTGTACGGATGCACCCATATTGGCGAACGGTGTGGAACGGTCGACCTCTTTCGCGTTAACCCCCAGGGATTTGATGTTGTTCAGGCCTTGGCAGACGGTCTGTGCCATATCGATCCCTTTCAGCTCTCCGTCTTTCATATTGACGTTCGCTGTGCCTGTCATGCTGTTGACGAAGTCATGTACAGAGTTGCCACGCAGGGTGATATTGGAACTGGAGTTAAGGGTGCCTGTGAGTTGGTCGGTGTCTGCCATTGCTTGCAGCATATCGCCAACCTGAATGCCTTTAACGTCTTTTTTGGCAGTGATTTTGGGTGTTTTGCCGCGCACATCAATGGTTACATTGTTGCGAATATTGCCATTGTATAGGTCGGCGTTAATTTTGCTGGCTTTGATAAGGCCGCCATGGGCGCTTACGTGTAGCGCAATGTTGCTAACGTCCATGTTGGATACATGCAGAGATGACAGCCCCAGTTTGCTGTCCAGCTGCAATCCACGAAGGGTATCAACCGGCAGGACAGGATCTTTGGAGTAGCCTTTATTGGTGGAAGGCTCTTTTGCTGCTGTTGTTTCAGTTGCAGGGGGCATATATCTGTCTGCATTAAGGCTATCACCTTGCAGGTTCAGGGTTATATTGCCGTTGTTCAGATTAAAGGAAGCCCCTCCTTTAAAGCTTGTGTCATCCAGTTTCAAGCTCAGTGCTTTGGCTGTGACCGTATTGGCGGGGCCAGCCAGTTCTGCATTAAAGCTGATCGCTTTTAGCACTTCTGGGTCGGTGGTTTTTATCTCCGCCTGACCAATCGCGGCCAATAACGGGTTCAGAGCAAACGGTGCGACTGCCAGCGTGCCGTTGATCTGTGGTGCGGCAAAATTCTGCACCGTCAGAGCGCCTGACGCGTTCAGGTTAGCCAGATTAAGCTTCAGGTTATTCAGGTTCAGTGTTTGCTGAGCCAGATCCGCTTCGATATCTGTGGCTGTTTTGATGGTGAGTGAATTACCGGCCAGCGGTTTACCGCTCAGGTGAAGCTCACTTTCCAGCCCCTTGATTTTGTACTGCTGCTGGGCCAGGTCGAAATAGAATTCAGCAGAAAAATTTGCCTTAGCTTTGATCTGCTCCTCGCCTTTAACCGATTGGGTTGCAGCAAAGCTAAGCTCCGCAGGGAAGTACGCATTGGTAACCACTTGCCCAGAGGTCATGTTGAAGTTGTTTAGCGTGGTTGTGGTTGCTGTGGTGTTATCCTGATAGTTGATAACGCCGTTGCTTATTTGAATACTGTCTATATCCAGGGTGATATCGGCACTTGAACTGGCTTCGCTTGCATTCTCGGATTGACTTTCCGTTTTGTCCTTGCCTGTATTGGCGCTGACATCGGCTGCCCAGTTTGTAGAGCCGTCCTCGGATTTAACCAGATTTAGCTTCAGGCCATCGACGACTACACTTTGCATCTCAACATTGCCAGATAGCAAGGCTGACAGGCGTACAGAGACACGTGCCTGATTCAGGCTGGCAAGATCGGCTTTACCTGGGAATTTGGCATCGATCTTATTGACTTCCAGACCTAACCAAGGGAAGACTGACCAACCAATGTCACCGCTGATCTTGAGTTCGATGCCGCCTTGCTCTAACGCAGCATTTTCGATCTCGGGTTTGTAATCATTCGGGTCAAAAAAAGCACCCAGAATGGCACCGCCAGCAACGACCAGCACGATAATCAGCGCGGCTAAACCAGCGATGAATTTAAGTAAGCCTTTCATTATTGTCTCCTTGATAAGACTACAAGATTAAGTAGAAGCATAAACAGAATTAATAAACTTTCAATCCTACAGGCTGAAGGGGAGGTGAATGAGTTGTGAATTTGCCTGATTTAAGACCTGATCTGACGGCTGGTATTTTGTATAATCAGCGCTCTGTTCAAACTAGCGGGAGATAACCATGGCGGAACGTACAGCCAAGGTAAGCCGAAATACACTGGAAACGCAGATTACTGTGTCGGTAAATATTGATGGTACAGGCCAATTCAAGGCAGAGACGGGTGTGCCATTTCTGGAACACATGATGGAGCAGATCTCCCGTCATGGCCTGATCGATCTGGATATCCATGCAATAGGTGATACACACATTGATGATCACCACACGGTGGAGGATATCGGGATTACTTTGGGTCAGGCATTCAAAGAAGCTGTAGGCGATCGCAAAGGTATTATGCGCTATGGCCATGCCTACTGTCCGTTGGATGAAGCACTATCACGGGTCGTGATCGACTTTTCCGGCCGTCCCGGTTTGGAGATGGATGTGAAATTCACCCGTGCCAATATCGGCAAGCTGGATGTCCAGCTGTTTTGGGAGTTTTTCCAGGGTTTTGTCAATCACGCCGGAGTGACGTTGCACATCGATAATATTAAGGGCTTTAATGCTCACCACCAGGCCGAGACGATTTTTAAAGCCTTTGGTCGCGCATTACGCTACGCCTTGGAAATTGATGCCCGTGCTGCCGATGTTATGCCTTCCACCAAAGGATGTTTATAAGCAATGTCGACAGTAGCAGTGATCGATTATGGTATGGGTAACCTGCACTCGGTTGCCAAGGCACTGGAGTTTGTTGCGCCCGGTGTCGAAGTCCTTGTAACGGCTGATCCGGCGCTTGTTGCCAGTGCCGACCGGGTTATTTTGCCCGGTGTGGGGGCTATGCGTGATTGTATGGCAGAAATGCTGAAAGCCGGTGTGGATAAGGAAGTGACTGACGCGATCAATTCGGGTAAGCCTTTTCTCGGTATCTGCGTTGGCATGCAGGCATTGCTGGAGCGCTCTGAGGAGAACAATGGGGTCAATTGCCTTGCTCACTTTAAGGGAGAGGTGAAGTATTTTGGCGATGATCTCACTGTGGCGGGCGAGCGCCTCAAGGTGCCGCATATGGGGTGGAATGAAGTCACGCACTCAGTCGACCATCCGCTGTGGACTGAAATCGAAGATGGCAGTCGTTTCTACTTTGTACATAGCTATTATGTGCAGGCAGAGTCTCGGGAACTGGTTGCAGGCACGTGCCAGTATGGCTTGCAGTTTGATGTGGCGCTTGCCCGTGACAACATATTTGCGGTGCAATTTCACCCGGAAAAAAGCTCTGCTGCAGGTTTGCAACTGCTGAAAAACTTCCTCAATTGGGACGGTAAACTCTGATGGCTCTAGCAAAACGAATTATCCCCTGTCTGGATGTGGAAAATGGCCGTGTTGTTAAAGGTGTAAAGTTTGTTGATATCCGTGATGCCGGTGATCCGGTTGAGGTCGCCAAACGCTACGATGAGCAGGGTGCCGACGAGATCACTTTTCTGGATATCACTGCAACCCACGAAGACCGCGACACAATGGTGCATACGGTTGAGCGTATGGCATCACAGGTGTTCATCCCTCTGACTGTTGGTGGCGGTATTCGTACCTGTGATGATATCCGCACAATGTTGAATGCCGGTGCCGATAAGGTATCGATCAATTCGGCGGCTGTTTTCAACCCTGAATTCGTACAGGAAGCTGCGGAGCGGTTCGGCTCACAATGTATTGTTGTCGCGATTGATGCGAAAAAGGTGTCTGCAGAGGGCGAAGAAAATCGTTGGGAGATCTTTACTCACGGTGGCCGTAAACCAACCGGCATTGATGCGGTTGAGTGGGCCCGGAAAATGGTTGATCTGGGTGCGGGGGAAATCCTGCTGACCTCAATGGATCAGGATGGTGTTAAAAACGGTTACGATCTTGAATTGACCCGTGCCATCAGTGATGCGGTTAATGTGCCTGTTATTGCATCCGGTGGTGTTGGCAATCTGGATCATTTGGTTGAGGGCTGCATTGAAGGCAAGGCTGATGCGGTGTTGGCGGCGTCCATTTTTCATTTTAATGAGTACACCGTACCCCAGGCTAAAGAATACATGCGCAGTAAGGGCATAGAAGTTCGGCTTTGATGCTTTGTGCCGGGGTTTGTTTTTTAGATCATTTGAACTTGCCTCTGTCACAAAGAACCTTTATATGCGATACGTGAAATGTCTTGAGCTGCTGTGGCAGCGTATGGAAATTGCTTAGCATCGGATGGTGCGCCAGTTGGCGGAATTTCCGCGCAGAGATCGCTTGATTTGAGTGAGCATGTGCGCTCACATCAAGGGAGATCAAGTGAAAAGCCGGCAAATGCAAACTGTAATAGCGCGTACCCCCGTTTATCATTGCGGAATACCCTTGAACAACGGCACTTAGTTGAAAAAAACTACATGCACTTGTGCAACATCCGGGTTGGTTCAAAGGCCTTTGTTCAAAGGTTGCCTATAATCCCTTTTTCAAGTGGTTAGGTGATCATGGCTTGTTATTAGGCAAATGATTAATTACATAATACTTGCACACAAAAACCCTCATCAATTAAAGCGTCTGATTGACCGTTTGGATCCAGCGATTAGTGCTTTTTTCATCCATATCGATAAACATGTCGATATTGGCCAGTTTCAGGCTTTAGTTGAGCACTACCCTAATGTGAAGTTTGTTCATGACAGGCATAGGGAAGAATGTATATGGGGGGACATATCTCTCGTAAAAGCTACGATTAATGCCAGCAAATTAGCCTTGAAATACGGTAATAAATCTGGCTATTGTGTTTTGCTATCAGGCCAGGATTACCCGATTAAATCAAACAGCTATATCAACAAGGTCTTATCCAGTGACAACGAAAAATGTTATATAGACACTCTGGATGCGTTTGAATATTGGGATAATTATGGTGAAGCTGATAAGAGATTTCGGGCATATAACCTTCACCCACAGGGTTATAAAAAGCCTTTGATTTCTATTTACCCTTTCGCACATAAGAAGGCTTATTCGTATAGAAATATTAAGGCAATTTACCGTACGGCTAAGATTTATGGCTGGTCGAAGATAGGCAGCCTAAACTTGCGCCACAAAAGAGAAGACTTATCGGGAATAGATGTGAAAGGGGGCTCTCAGTGGTGGGCGTTGCCATTCTCAATACTGGATGAAGTTATCAGCTTTATCGAGGCAAATTCTGAGTATATACAGCATCATGAAAATACACACGTTCCGGATGAAGTTATATTTAATTCTGTTGTCTTTCATCTTGTCGAGAAGCGTAGAATTTATGAAAGTCTTACCTTTGTTAAGTGGGGTAAGGATAGTGACCCGCATCCCTTAGTTCTGGATTCATCAAATTTGAATGAGCTCGAATCTCTATCCAGTGGAAAATTGTTTGCCCGGAAGTTCGAGCCAAACTCCAGTGTTCTTGATGCATTAGACGTGTAAACCTGCAAATGTGATGCATGTCATCGCAATGTGGGCTTTGGTAAGATTCGATTTCGCAGGCCGTCCTACCCGTAGGGTTGCCTGCCCTTCCGTATAAAAATGCTTTTTGATGAACAGATAGGCTGTGAGGATAACATCTGGTTCAGTGCCTCTATCCATATTCTTTTCTGATCTGTTAAATATTTGTTAGCTGACTTGTTGGTACATGCATTCCCAGATGGTGAAAAAGGGAATATATTGTTTTAGGTACTCACCCTGAAACGGGGCTTTACTAAGGACTTGCAGACTACGCACGGAGCGTGTTCATATCCTCCTGAGTACTCATAGCTAAAAGCATTTTTCAGATTAGGCGTGTGTCATAATGTGTTGTATTGAAACAGCATTACAAGGGAACTCATGAAATATATTTTAAGCTTGCTTTGTCTTTTATGTAGTTGCTCTGTTTTGTCGGGAAACAAGGTGGTGGTTGCGCCGCTTTCTGAGTTGCTCGTGATTACGAAAAACAGTGCACCCGCTGATGTGGTTAATGAACACCATGCCCCTCTGAGCTTTCAGGTCGGTGGTGTGGTGGAGCGTATTGCTGTAACGGTGGGCGATGAGCTGAAAAAAGGCCAGGTCCTGGCGACGCTGGAGTGTCGGGATTATGAGTTAGCACAAATGCAGGCACAGAGCTCCCTTAAAGCACTGCGGGCTCAGGCGCTGTTGGCGCGCCAGCAGTTGTCACGAGCTGAACAATTGTTACAACGGAAGAATGCATCACGCGATCTCCGGGATCAGCGCAGGGCCGAACTGGATAGCCTGATCGCCCGGCAACAGGGTGCAGAGGTTCGAGTGCAAGAGGCTGAGCTGGCTGTTGAGCGCTGTGCACTTAAAGCGCCTTTTTCCGGTGTTGTTACCGATCTCATGTTAAGTCCAGGGGCATTGGCTGCGCCTGGCTCTGTGCTGGTGAAAGTGCTACAGACGGGCGCACAGGAGGTCAATGCTGAACTGTCTGCCATGCAGCTGCAGTCAGTAAAATCGGGAAGCCGTGTGTATTATGAATATGCTGGAGTCAGGTATCCGGTTGCTTTGCGTACAGTCTTACCTCTTATTGACTCTCGCGCCCGAACCCAGAGTGTACGCTTCTCTTTTGTTGATAAACCTGCGCTAACAGGCAGTAGCGGGCGTGTCTTTTGGCAAGCACCGGCAGGGCGTCTTCCCGTGAAATATATTATTTCCCGCCAGGGGCAATTAGGTGTTATGCAGTTTATCGATGGTAAAGCGAAATTTGTTGCCTTACCGTCCGCCGTTGAGGGTCAGGCAGCTGTAGTGAGCGACGCCAGCGTACTAAACGGCTCAAGCAATATTATCATTGAGGGCCAGCATGCTGTTGCCGGTGGAGATGATGTTGAAGCCGTGAATCTGAATTAGCACCCGTTGGCGGAATTTTCGTGCAAAGACCGTTTGCTTTGAGCGTGTTCGCGAACGAAAACGCTGCCGTTGCAGCGTCGAAGTGAGCCTGTGCGCTCACATCAAGGGAGATCAAGTGAAAAACCGGCAAATGCAAACCGTAACAGTGCTTACCCCCGTTTATCATTGCGGAATACGCGGGTACAACATCCGGGGCGACCACTATGAAAATACGACTGTTCAATAACCATGTCTTAGCAAACCTGACGTTTGCACTGGTGCTGCTAATTGGCTTTTTGGCCTACAACATGCTGCCGCGCCAGCAAGACCCTACGATCAATTTTAACTGGGTTGTGGTGACAACAGTGCTGTCAGGGGCCAGTGCTGATGATATTGAAAAGCGGGTGACTGACCCCCTGGAAGATGCGATTAGTCATGTCTCCGATATCAAGTTTGCTTCATCGAATAGCCGTGAAGGTGTTTCCAGTCTACTGATTCGTTTTGAAGACATAGATGAACGCACGTTCGATAAGCGAGTGAACGATCTGCGCCGGGAAATCCAGAATGTCGAAGACGAACTGCCCGCTAATGCTACTGACCCGGTCATCCTGGAAATTACCAGCGCAAATGCCTTTCCCAGTGTAACTGTGGCTGTGGTTGCCCAAGATGATGATGAAAACCTGCGTATTCAGGCCCGCAATATTGAGAAAGATATCGAACGTCTCCAGGGCGTTGACCGGGTGGATCCGATAGGCCTTGATGATCCGGAGTTACAGGTTAATTTTGATCCTGAAGTCTTGCAGTCGCTGGCTCTGTCACCTACCGATTTGGCGAATACTGTAGCCGTTTGGTTCCGGGATATTTCGGCGGGCAGCGTTGATGTTGCAGGACAAGCCTGGCTGGTGCGTATGGTTGGGCGTAGTGCCGACCCTGATCAGGTGAAGCAGATTCCTTTGGTCGGCCTGCAAGGTGAAGAAGTTATCTTGGGGCGGGTAGCGGATGTGCTACAAACCCGGGATAAAGCGACCCAGGATGCAATCATCGACGGTAAGCCAGCTATCGTTATGGCGGTGATGAAAAAAGCCAACGCCAATACAATTGAGCTAGTTGGGCGGGTGAAAGCCTATATGGATCAGCGCAACGAGCTATCCCAGGTGACGGGGGTAAAATTAGTGCTGGTTGATGATCAGACAGTCGCCACCCGTGAAGCGATCAGCCTGATGCAGAACAATGCCCTGATCGGTTTACTGTTGGTATTGCTGGTTGCCTGGTTGTTTTTGGGTGCACATATTGCGTTTCTTACCGCAATCGGCATCCCGTTTATTCTTGCAGGCACCTTTTGGGTGCTTTGGGGGCTGGGCGAAACCCTGAACGTCACTGTTCTCCTGGGTGTGGTTATTGTCCTCGGGATGCTGGTGGATGATGCAGTGGTTGTGGTTGAGGCGATCTATCATCGTTTACAAAAGGGCCAATCGATTTACGATGCGACGATTGCATCTTTAAGGGAGGTTGGCCGGCCTGTTACCAGTGCAGTGCTTACGACCATAGCTGCGTTTATGCCGCTGATGCTGTTGCCGGGCATACTCGGTGATTTTATGAGCGTTATTCCCATGGTCGTTACCATTGCGCTGGCGATCTCCTTGGTTGAAGCCTTCTGGATGCTACCTGTACATATCAGTGTGGCGCGGATTAATTTTCGAAGTCCGGGCCGAATGCAACGCTACCGGGTACGTATGACCCACCGAATTCAAATCGCTTATGTGCGCATGTTGATCAAAGCGATGCGCAGGCCGCTACTGACGTTCTCGTTGATTGGTACCTTGTTTATCGGAGCGATGGGTGCATTGGGCGCGGGCCTGATAAAACTGGACTTCTTTGCTGCCGACCCTCTACGCCTGTTTTATGTGAACCTTGAAATGTCTCCACAGACATCGTTGCCACAGACGTTAACGAAAGTCAGTCAAATGGAAAAAATTGTCCAGAAGCATCTTAAAGAGGAAGATGTACGCGCTATCGTTGGCTATGCCGGACAGCAGTTTACCGATACCGCGCCCCTGTTTGGCGAGCACTATGGCCAGATACTGGTGGGGCTAAAACCGAAGACGGCAGATAATCGCTCAGTTGATGAATTACTGGCTGCGGTACGTGAAGATGCACTGGCCCTTCCGGGTCCGGTCAATATTACCTTTCTGCGCTTGAGTGGTGGGCCGCCGGTATCAAAACCGATCAGTATCAAAGTACGCGGTGATGAATACGCCGAGATCAGGGCAGCGGCGGATGCTTTAAAGTCTTTTATGGCGGGGGTTCCGGAAATTACGGACATCACCGACGATGCGGGTGGTGGTCGTATGACGTTGACGATACAGCCCAACTACGATGCTATTACGCAAGCAGGGCTGGACCCGATGGTGGTGACCCGCACGGCACAATTGCTGGTAGATGGTGAAGTGGTTGCTGACATGCAACATGAAGGTGAAAAGCTGAACGTCAGGGTCAGAGCCAAACCCCAGGTTTACACGGATATTGACCAGCTCCTGGATTACCGCCTGCCACTGGCCTCTGGTGCTTTGATTCCCCTGTCGGAGCTTGTGACCTTCAACAGGGAACGCTCACTGGGTAATATCCGCCACTATAATTTCCGACGCGCTATTACCGTTGAAGCAGACCTGCTGCCGGATGCAATGGACACCGTGACGGCTAATAATTTGATTATTGAACACTGGCAGGGTGAATTGCAGGCCGAATTCCCGAATTTGAACCTGGATTTCTCTGGTGAACTGGATGATATACAGGAGAGCATGGACTCTATCGGCGTGCTTTTCCTGTTTGGCGTTGGCTTGATGTATTTGATTCTGGGTACCCAGTTTTCTAGCTACTGGCAACCTTTTATGATCCTGATGACCATTCCTATGGCGTTTACCGGGGTAGTGATGGGGCTGTTGCTTACGCAAAACCCACTGAGTCTGTTCACTATGTATGGCGTTGTCGCTTTGGCCGGCATAGCGGTGAATGCGGCGATTGTTTTGATCTCTGCGGGTAATCAGCGCCTCGATGCCGGGATGTCGGTAAAACATGCGGCACTGTATGCGGCCCGCCGCCGGGTTATCCCGATTATTATTACATCGCTGACCACTATCGCCGGTTTGTCATCATTGGCGATAGGCCTGGGTGGACATTCGTTAATCTGGGGGCCAGTGGCTACCGCAATCGTCAGTGGCCTAGCATTCTCGACGGTGCTGACGTTGTTCCTGATCCCGATGCTGTACCGCATCTTTATGCAGTGGTCGCACCGAAGCAATAAGGGAGCCTGATTTCATTGCTATCCCCTTGGAGCGATAGGGCTTGTGCAAAACACCGAACCCATCGGCCACGGGGTGGCCTCGCTACAGGGTAAGTGCCAATGTAGGAGCTCAGTCCCCTGAGCGATTGAGCTTGTGCCAAAACGCCGAACTTATCGGCCACGGGGTGGTCTCGCTACAGGGTAAATTGCATGTTGGAGCTCAGCCCCCTGAGCGATTGGGCCTGTGCCAAAACGCCGAACTTATCGGCCACGGGGTGACCTCACTACAGGGTAAGTTGCATGTTGGAGCTCAGCCCCCTGAGCGATTGGGCCTGTGCCAAAACGCCGAACTTATCGGCCACGGGGTGGCCTCGCTACAGGGTAAATTGCATGTAGGAGCTCAGCCCCCTGAGCGATTGAGCCTTGCCAAAACGCCGAACCCGCTCGGCTAAATGCACGGGTGCAATATCCGGGTTAAGTCATTTCCAGCACTTGATCGACCAGCTTGCGAATGCCGGAGGCTGCTTCGGTAATTGAGTCTGCCAGCATGTAAGCCGGAGTGGTGACAACTTTCAGCTTCTGGTCGATGATTATGTCGCTGACATCGCAGGTTTTGTGGTTGCCGCCCATGGCTTCAATGGCGGCGGCTGTATCTGCATCATTACCAATAGTACAACTTGCACCTTTGCCAAACAGAATGGGTGTCATGGCGGGAGCAATACAGATAAGCCCGACCGGTTTGCCAGCTTTGTGAATGGCTTGTGTGAAGTTAACGACAGCGTCATTCACCTGGCACTCTGCGCCTTTAACGGCAAAGTTTGACAGATTTTTTGCAGAACCAAAGCCACCCGGTATGATCAAGGCGTCATAATCATCGGCCTGAGCGGTTGCCAGATCGATAATCTCACCCCGGGCCAGGCGCGCGGCTTCTACCAGCACATTACGGCTTTCTCCGGCGGCTTCCTCACCGGTCAAATGATTAACGACATGCATCTGCTCAATATCAGGGGCCATGCACTGATAACGGGCACCGCGTTCAGCAATGTGTAGCAGCGTTAGGACAGATTCATAAATCTCGGCGCCATCATAAACCCCACAACCGGACAGAATGACTGCAATTTTTTTCATTTTCCAGACTCCTTTGGTTAACCTTATGCACTCGGTCATACACTTTTATGGCCAGATTACGATAAGATCATAAGATAAGACAACGGTATGTGGGCTTTTCATTGCAGGCCTGTCATAGTCCGGTCGTTTTTCTCCAATTTACCTCCGCTTTCATAAGGAAGTTGCCGTGTCCTTTAATAACAGCCAGCGCTTTTACCCTGAAACCCGTATGCGCCGTATGCGCGCCAATGATTTCTCCCGCCGTCTGATGCGTGAGAGCGTACTGACCCCGGATGATCTGATCTATCCTGTTTTTGTTATCGAGGGCGAGAACGCAACCGAGCAGGTCGCATCCATGCCGGGTGTGGAACGGATGAGTATTGATCTGCTGGTACAAGAGGCTAAAGAATTGGCCGCTCTGGGGGTGCCCGCAATGGCGTTATTCCCGGTAACGCCGCCGGATGCCAAATCTGAATTTGCTGAAGAATCCTATAACCCTGATGGCCTGGCACAGCGTGCGGTCAAAGCGATCAAGGATGCTTGCCCTGACATGGGAGTGATGACCGATGTGGCGCTGGACCCGTTTACGACCCATGGCCAGGATGGAATTATCAATGAGGAAGGCTATGTCCTCAATGATCGCACGGTGGATACCCTGATTAAGCAGGCGTTGTCCCATGCAGAAGCCGGGGCTGATATTGTTGCGCCCAGCGATATGATGGATGGCCGTGTGGGGGGTATTCGGGATGAGCTGGAAAGCAACGGTTTTGTTAATACGCTTATCATGGCATATTCTGCCAAGTATGCGAGTGCTTACTATGGGCCGTTTCGTGATGCGGTTGGTTCAGCTGCGAATATTGGTAAAGGTAATAAATTCAGTTATCAGATGGACCCGGCGAATAGTGATGAAGCGTTGCATGAGGTGGCGCTGGATCTGGCCGAGGGTGCGGATATGGTTATGGTGAAGCCGGGCATGCCATATTTGGATATTGTACGTCGGGTAAAAGATGAACTGGGCGCACCCACTTACGTATATCAGGTGAGTGGTGAGTATGCGATGCACATGGCCGCTTTCCAAAATGGTTGGCTGGATGAACGCAGCGTGACCCTGGAGTCACTGCTGGCGTTTAAACGGGCGGGGGCTGACGGTGTGCTGACTTATTTTGCGAAACGTGTAGCACGGTGGTTGAATGATTAATCCCTGCCTTAAGTGCAGGGGTCGAATGGAATTTGCAGGCAGAGGCTGGCAGGAATGGTTGAAACGGTAGAACAGAGTGAAGCGGCAGCGGCGTTATTGAAAAGCCGTGAGAGTGTTGCAATTGCAGAGCAGGAGGTAGAGGTAACACCGGTTGATCTTAAAGCGCCAGAGCTCTACATCAACCGCGAGTTGAGCCACTTGCAGTTTAATATCCGGGTACTGGAGCAAGCGCTTGAGGAAAAACATCCCCTATTGGAGCGGTTAATGTTTCTGCTGATCTTTTCCAGCAATCTGGATGAGTTCTTTGAGATCCGTGTTGCCGCACAAATCACGCAGCTAAAATATGGTCGTGAGGCAGTAGGGCCGGATGCAATGCATCCGCGTAATGTGTTGGAGCGCATCAGTGAGATCTGTCACCGCACAGTAGAACGGCAGTACAAAATTCTGAATGAAACGATCTTTCCCGAGCTGGAAAAAGAGAGTATTTACTTTGTTCGCCGTCGCCTCTGGAGCGATGAACAGCGTGAGTGGGTACAAACTTACTTTCATGAAAAAGTTGTGCCGGTTGTGAGTCCGGTAGGGTTGGACCCATCTCACCCGTTCCCGCGGTTGGTGAATAAAAGCCTTAACTTCATTGTTGAGCTGGACGGTAAAGATGCGTTCGGTCGTGAGACCGGAATGGCCATCATCCCAGCACCGCGTTCCCTGCCACGCCTGATTCGCCTGCCGGATGAATTGTGTAACGGCGGCGATAACCTGATATTCCTGTCGTCTATTATCCATGAATGTGCAGATGAGCTATTTCCCGGGATGAAGGTGAAAGGTTGCTACCAGTTCCGTATCACCCGTAATGCCGATATGACGTTTGATGTGGAAGAGGTTGAAGACCTGGCCAATACACTGCGGGGAGAGCTGCACTCTCGTAAATATGGTGCTGCGGTTCGTCTGGAAGTGGATGGCCGTACGCCAGAAGAATTGATTGCGTTTTTGCAGGGCGAGTTCAAGCTGGATGAATCACAAACCTACCGTGTCGATGGCCCAGTAAACCTGACACGCCTAATGGCCCTGCGTGACCTGGTTGAACGTCACGATCTGCGTTGGAAGCCCTTCTCGCCAGGTGTGCCGGGCAAGTTGAAAGGGGATAATATATTTGAGTCCCTGAAGCAGGGAGATCAGCTTCTATTACACCCCTTCCAGTCATTTACACCGGTGGTTGATTTGTTGCGTCAGGCAGCAAAAGATCCCGATGTGGTGGCGATAAAACAGACCCTTTATCGAACCGGGGTTAAGTCCGATATTGTTAATGCGCTGGTGGAAGCTGCCCGTAGTGGCAAAGAGGTCACGGTGGTGATCGAGCTGCGCGCCCGCTTTGATGAAGAAAGCAATCTGCATCTGGCTGCCCGCCTGCAAGAAGCGGGCTGTCTGGTGGTCTATGGCGTGGTTGGCTATAAGTGCCATGCCAAAGCGATGCTGATTGTGCGCGAAGAGGGCCAACGCTTGGTGCGCTATTCCCATTTGGGTACGGGGAACTATCATTCCGGTACGGCGCGCCTGTACTCGGATTACAGTTATCTGACCGCAGATAAAGATGTGGGTGAGGATGTGCATAAGGTTTTCCAGCAACTGACCGGTATGGGCAAAATTCAGAAGCTGAAGAAACTGTACAATGCACCGTTTACCCTGCACGCGAAAATGATCGAATTAATCCGGCGCGAGGCCCGTTTGGCGAAGTCCGGCAAACCTGGTCATATTATGGTTAAGGTGAATGGCCTGACTGAGCCGAAAATGATTCGTGAGCTGTATCAAGCGGCTGCGGCGGGCGTAAAAATTGAGCTGATTATTCGTGGCATGTGTCGACTGCGCCCTGGTATTGAGGGGCTGTCTGAAAACATTCATGTGCGTTCAATTATCGGTCGCTTCCTCGAACATACGCGGGTTTATTATTTTGCCAATAACGGCAAACCGGATGTTTTTTGTGCCAGTGCAGACTGGATGGAACGCAATATGCTGAACCGTGTTGAAACAGGTTTTCAAGTGTTTGGCAAACATGCAGAACGCCTGAAACGTGAACTGGACTACTACATGCAGGACAACTGTCAGAGCTGGGAACTACAGGCCGATGGGAGCTACATCCAGAATAAGCCGGCAGAGGGCGAGGCGGCTTTCTCGGCACAGCAAAAACTGCTGGATGAATTTGCCAAGTAAGCAGACCAGGCAGGGTAGCTATCTCAACGGCTACCTTCACTCCTACGGGTGCGAAATACGCCGTGGGACGTTAGGCCCTCCATAAAGGCTCTCACCCTTGAGTGTGTGCGCTGAAAATACGCGCAGTACAGTTCCGGGCCGGATTAATCCAGGAACAGAGCCAATAGATCATTGAGAAAAAGCCGCCCATGGGGCGTTGGCCTGAGATGTTCTGAGGACTTCTCTAATAGCTGCTTTTTTTCTGCCATGTTTAAAGTCGGTAATATTTCGTTCCGGGACAGTCCAGTTCGGCTTTGAAACAGGTCGATGGCAGCGCCATCATGCAGGCGCAGTGCATTCAACATAAATTCAAAGGCGCGTTCGTCCCGGGAAATGGGCTCTTCACCAACCAAGCGTGTTGCCGGGTTCATATAGGCTTTAGGCTGCTTCTGTTTCCAGCGGCGTATAATAAGGTCTTGTTCCGGGTACGTGATTTTGCCATGGGCACCGGCACCAATGCCAAGGTAGTCACCGAAAGTCCAATAGTTACGGTTATGTACGGATTGATACTGTTCACCCTGGGCATAAGCGGAAATTTCGTATTGGCTGAAACCTGCGTTGCTTAGCTGGTTTTGCCCCTGTTCCTGGATTGACCACAGGGTTTCATCCACAGGCAAAGGCGGCGGCCTGACTGCAAATTCTGTATTGGGTTCAATGGTTAATTGGTACCAGGAAAGGTGGTCAGGCTGCAGCTGGATAGCCTGGGCAAGATCGCAGAGGGCACTGTCTGCCGTTTGTTTTGGCAGGCCGTGCATGAGATCCAGATTGAGGCGAGGAAACAGTTCACGGGCTGATTCTGCCGCTTGCACGGCTTCGTTGGCGCTATGAATCCTGCCCAGCGCTTTCAGGTGGTCATTGTTAAAGCTTTGAATGCCTATGGACAGCCGGTTAATGCCTGCTGATCTGTAGCCTTTAAACTTTTCCTTCTCGAAGGTGCCCGGGTTAGCCTCCAGGGTTATTTCTGCTGCGGATGAAATCGGAATGATCTGATTAATCTCATGGAAAAGGCGCTGGTAACTGTCGGGGTGAAACAGGCTGGGGGTGCCACCGCCGATAAAAATACTCTGAATATCCCGCCCCTGAGCCCGTTGTTGCTCATCGTGCAGGTCATCCAATAAACATTGGATATACTGCGCTTCCGGTAAGGCTCCCCGCTGGGCATGGGAGTTGAAATCGCAGTAGGGACACTTTTGAACGCACCAGGGAATGTGAATGTAGAGCGATAGCGGTGGCAGGGCAAGGCGCATCGGCTTACTTCAGGTAAGGCGCAATGGTTTGTTTCAATTGCGCGACAGCCTGGCCTCGATGACTGAGGCGGTTTTTCTCTTTAGCTGCCAAATCGGCGGATGTTTTACCCAGCGCATCTATCCAGAATAGCGGGTCATAGCCAAAGCCAGCCTGGCCTGAGGGTTGCTCTACAATACGGCCTTCCCACGTGCCTTGGCAAATCAGAGGGGTGGGATCGTTCGCATGACGCATAAAGGCCAAGACACAGCGAAAACGGGCAGTCCTCTGCGGTGCCGGGATATTGGCCAGCTTCTCCAGCAGCAGGGCGTTGTTTTTTGCATCAGTTGCACCGTCGCCGGAAAAACGGGCGGAGTATATGCCTGGGGCACCTTGCAAAGCATCGACTTCAAGCCCGGAATCATCAGCCAGAGCGGGCAGCCCTGTCGCCTGCGCAGCATGACGGGCCTTGAGAATGGCGTTTTCTACAAAGCTGAGGCCGCTTTCCTCGGCATCGCTGACATTGAATGCCGATTGCGGTAATACCTCTACAGCCATATCCCCTAACACCTGACTGAACTCCTTGAGTTTGCCTTTATTGCTGCTGGCTAAAACAATTTTATTGATCATGGTGGCATTCTCCTGGGCTGCTGGTTTGGGGTCGGTTTTGGCGGGTTAAGGAGATCCCTGCGTGCGCAGGGATCGGTATTCTGAACAAAGCTGCTGGGCTCACCTGGATCTTGCGGCTACGCAAAATTATTCTTCGTAGAATTTTTGTTCAAATTTCAGGGTGTAAGGTGGTTTGTTGGGGTCTGGCTGTACTGTAATGGCCAGACGTATCACTTGATTATCCACGTGACCAAACTGGCCGAGATAATAGATCGCATCCCCTTCATCCACTTTTTTAAAGCGAATTTCCTGGGTTTGCGGAATCAGGTTTGTCGCCTCGCCTTTTATGATCGCAGCAACCGGTTTTTTAGTGTCCCCTACAACTTTCAGCACGGATATATTGACCAGAGCCTGACGCTTACTACGCTGGATGCCGACATTTTTAGCAATATCAGGCGCTATAAACGTGCTGTTAAACGCGATGTAGTGGATCTCGTAATCGCCGTATTTGACGTACTGATCAGCGTGGCTGACCAGCGCCAGTGAAGAAAGCAGGGTCACCGTGAGCCATTGCAGTAGTTTATTCATGATTGTTCTCACCTATTTTGTTATGCGGTAGATTGCGATTTCACCCAGCATATTGGGCCAGAGCTGGCTCCACCAGCGATGTTGGTGCTCGTTGTCGACTACGGTACGTTCCATAATGTAGATGTTACGTTCTACGCAGAGCTGTTCGAAATCCTTAAAAGTACAGAAATGTATATTCGGCGTATTGTACCAAGTGTAGGGAAGAAACTTGGAAATTGGCATTTTGCCACGAAAGGCCAGATAGCCACGAGCACGCCAGTGACCAAAATTTGGAAAGGTTACGATGCATTCCTTACCGATGCGCAGCATCTCATCGATGATCATATCCGGGCGTCTCATCACCTGAATCGCCTGCGTCATGATAACCGTGTCGAAGGTATTATCGTTTATCGAGGCGAGTCCTTCTTCGATATCCTTTTCAATAACGCTGACACCTTTCCCGATGCACGCAGTAATGTTCTCCGGGCCTATTTCCAGACCGTAGCCGGAGGTTTTCTTTTCGGCTTGCAAGTAATGCATCAGCTCGCCATCACCGCAGCAAAGATCAAGCACACGGCTGCCCGGTTCTATCCAGTCTTTAATCAACTCAAGATCTGCGCGCATTATGGCTCACCTCTAAAGAAAACTGCTTTGGTATCGTTTTCTACACGTTGCATATAAGCAGAGAAAACATCCAGATAACGAGGAATAGGGATCAGGAAAGCATCGTGGCCGTGGGTCGCTTCAATTTCCGCGTAGGACACCTGTTTTTTGGCCTCTACCAGCGCATCGACGATCTCGCGGGAGCGTTCCGGGGAAAAGCGCCAATCCGTAGTGAAGGAGACCACCATAAATTTGGCTTTGGCTTTCTTCAGTACAGACTGAAGTCCCTCTTCAGCCCCTGACGCCGGGTCAAAATAATCCAGTGCTTTGGTCATCAACAGATAGGTATTGGCATCAAACGCAGTCGAGAAGCGCTCACCCTGAAAGCGCAGGTAAGACTCGATCTCAAACTGCGGCGTAAAGTCGTAACTGATCTGCCCCGAGCGTAACTCCCGACCAAACTTACTGCGCATGCCGTCATCGGACAGGTAAGTAATATGGCCCAGCATACGCGCCAGCATCAGGCCGACTTTAGGCACTTGATCCTTCTCGTAGTAATGACCGTGGTAAAACTGCGGGTCCTGAGTGATTGCCTGACGTGCGACTTCATTAAAAGCGATATTCTGTGCAGAGAGTTTGGGTGCTGCTGCAATAACGACGCAGTGACGCAGGCGATCCGGGTAATTGATGGACCACTGTAATGCTTGCATACCCCCAAGGCTGCCGCCAATAATCGCGGCAAACTGCTCAATGCCAAAATAATCGGCCAGACGTGCCTGACTTTCAACCCAGTCGTTAACGGTCACAATTGGAAAATCAGGCCCGTAAGGTTTACCTGTTTCAGGGTTGATCTGATTCGGGCCGGAGGAGCCGTGACAACCGCCCAGATTGTTCAGCCCGATAACAAAGAACGTGTTGGTATCAATCGCTTTGCCGGGGCCAATCGCTGAATCCCACCAGCCCGGCTTGCTGTCTTCCATACTATGGTAGCCCGCAACATGGTGGTTACCTGATAAAGCGTGACAAATCAGGATGGCGTTGCTCTTGTCGTTGTTGAGCTCACCGTAGGTCTCCACCATCAGATGATATTGCGGTAAAACGCGACCGCACTGTAGCTTTAGTGGTTCTGTGAATTCAATCTTTTGTGGTTCAACGATTCCTACTGAATCATCAGGGATTACATCAGGCATGGCTCTTATCGACTCTAAATATTTTTGGGAACGCAATTCAAGGCGCTAATGCGCGGGTAGAGTTGAGCTTCACATCTCGTATAAGAGGTGAACGCGACTAAGAGAGAGGAATGTTTGGGTTGCCACGTTAGATATCTCAATATCAAATGTAGTTAGAATAATACTGTGCGTTAGACCTTTATTCACTTGCCGGGCTATTTTAACCCGGATGTTGCATTTTTAGCGAGATTTGTTGATTTCGCAAGCGATTTTAGCGGCTGCTTGACGTTTAATCGCCATTTTCATACCTGCGGATCAAATAATAAATCGGCTAAGTTGTGCCTGAATGATCTGGATAACAATAAAGATCAGGATCGGGGATAGATCCAGCCCGCCAATAGGCGGGATGATCTTTTGTGCCAATTTAAACAGAGGCTCGGTGATTTGTTGAATTAACTGCGGCCCAGGGTGATAGCTGCCAGGTGCTACCCAGCTGATTATGACGGAACCCAGTACAGCCCAGAAGTAAATGGTCAGAATTGCATCCAGAATACCTATTGTGGCGTACATGAGTAGCAACAACAGGTTGGGAATGGCGAGACCGGCAACAAGGAACAACGCCAGTAAAATACCCAATTTTATGGCAATAGCATAGAGTAGGGCAGACAGGTCAAACCTGCCTACGCGTGGAATGGCTCTGCTAATGGCCACAACGGGAACATTGGTCAGTCGAGCAATGGCCTGGGAGATAGGATTGTAATAATCCGCATGCGACATCTGTAGCAGAAAACGCAAGATAACGATAAATGCGTACATTTCTCCAACGGTGCGGATAATCAGAATAATCGGGTCCTGACCCATAACAAGTGCTTCCTATGTGACTGAGTATCTGAAGTTAACTGTGGCTAAGTATAGTTCTTAGGACCAGCCAGTTGAACCTTATGCCTGGGTTAATCCTTGCCAAGCTCTTCCGCAAGCTCTTCAGATCGATCATTACAGGCTTGTAGTGCCGCATCGACAAGTCCGGGCAAGCCGCCTTCGATAAAGCTTTTTATTGCCTGCTCGGTGGTTCCGTTAGGCGATGTGACACGGCGTCGCAGCTCGGCCGGGTCAACATCACTGCCAAGTGCCATTTTGGCAGCGCCCAAGGCTGTTTGCAGGGTTAATTGCGTTGCGACGTCTTCCGTCAGCCCCAGTTTTTTGCCTGCGGCTATCATCGACTCCATAAACAGAAAATAATAGGCTGGGCCAGAGCCGGATACAGCGGTGACGGCATCGAGCTGTGATTCTGCATCCACCCACAAAGTCATGCCTGTGGCTTGCAGGACATGCTCGGCTTGTTGGCGCTGTTGTGCTGTGACTTGTTTGTTGGCATAAAGGCCGTTGGCACCTGTTTGTACCAGCGCCGGGGTGTTTGGCATGCAACGCACGATGGCCGTATTTTCACCCAGCCAGCGATCAATGCTGGTGGATAATATTCCTGCAGCGACTGAAATGATCAGAGGCTTCTTGGCCTGAACCGTTGCAGCAAGGGCTTCTGTAACGGGTTTCAGAATCTGGGGCTTAACCGCAAGGACCACAATTTCCGCTGCGGCAACGGCGATATTGTTATCCGTTGTCGTCTGTAAACCCTGGGCTTTTAAGTCTTCGAGGCGACTTTCGTCAGGCTCGCTGGCCCAGATTTTTTCAGCAGGGTAACCGTTGTTGATCAAGCCGCCGATGATGGCGCGGGCCATGTTGCCTGCCCCGATAAACGCTAGAATGGGTTGTTTATTCACAGGTATAACCTTTTTTAATAATTGTTGGGCTGCCGCCCCTGGTTAGGTCTTTGGTGCTCTTGGACCAAAAATTGCGGTACCGATTCTGACGATAGTTGACCCTGCGGCTATGGCCGTCTCCATATCGCCCGACATTCCCATCGATAGTGTATCTAACTGAGGGTGATCTTGCTGTAATTCAAGCTGTAGCGCTTTCATTTTTCGGAATACGGTGAGCTGGTCTTCGCGATTATCTGTTGCCTTAGGGATTGCCATCAGGCCACGAACAACAATATTTGGCAACCGGGTGGTCGCATCGACTAAGGCTTTGACTTCAGCAGGGCTGCAGCCTGATTTGCTTGCTTCCTCGCTTATATTGACCTGAATGCAGATATTCAGCGGTGGCATGGTATCCGGGCGTTGCGCGGATAGGCGTTGTGCAATTTTCAAGCGGTCAACCGTATGAACCCAGTGAAAGTTTTCAGCGACAGCACGGGTTTTATTGGATTGTAGCGGGCCTATAAAGTGCCACTGTATGTCCAGATCACTTAATTCAGCGATCTTAAGCAGGCTTTCCTGAAGATAATTTTCCCCAAAATTGTGCTGCCCTTCAGCGTAAGCAGCTCGGATATCCGCGGCAGGGCGGGTTTTGCTGACGGCCAGCAGGGTGATTTCCGTAACAGCACGACCCGCGGTGGATGCGGCTGCTGCGGTTTGCTGACATACCTTATCGAGATTATTTGCTATGTTTGACATATAATTTGCTATTAGGGTTTGTTAAATAGATTTCATTGCCTCTGTGGGCGGTGATTTTTCTTAGCAAGGTCGTATGAGCATAATTGAGTTATTCTAATAAGCGAATATTAGGTGCCAGGCAATTGGATTGCGAGTTGTATTCTGCTAGAACTGGCGTTTACCAATATATAAGTGCTGCTGGGTTACAGGAAAGCTATGGATATTACTGAACTTTTATCATTTACCGTACAGCAGGGCGCATCTGACCTGCATATTTCAGCAGGCATGCCGCCGATCATTCGTGTTGATGGTGATGTACGCCGGATTAAGCTCCCTTCGTTGGATCATAAACAAGTACATACGCTTGTTTATGACATTATGAACGACAAACAGCGCAAAGAATATGAAGATATATTAGAAACTGACTTCTCTTTCGAAGTACCGGGCTTGGCTCGTTTCCGTGTGAATGCCTTTAACCAGAATCGCGGTGCCGGTGCGGTTTTTCGTACGATCCCTAGTAAAGTATTAACTCTGGATGATCTGGATATGGGCAAGGTGTTCATGGATCTTTCAGAGAAGCCGCGCGGGCTGGTATTGGTTACAGGGCCAACCGGCTCCGGTAAAAGTACGACCCTTGCCGCGATGATTGATTATATAAATGATACCCGCGCAGATCATATTCTAACCATTGAAGACCCTATTGAATTTGTGCACGAAAGTAAAAAATGCCTGGTGAACCAGAGGGAAGTACACCGGGATACGCACAGCTTCTCGAATGCATTGCGCTCGGCGCTACGTGAAGACCCGGATATTATCCTGGTGGGTGAGATGCGAGATCTGGAGACTATTCGTTTGGCGCTGACGGCCGCCGAAACAGGCCATTTGGTCTTTGGTACCCTGCATACCACCTCCGCAGCCAAAACCATTGACCGTGTTATCGATGTATTCCCGGCCGCAGAGAAAGATATGGTGCGCTCAATGCTGTCTGAGTCACTTATGGGCGTTATCTCGCAAACGCTACTGAAAAAACCTAAAGGTGGTCGAGTTGCTGCGCATGAGATTATGATCGGCACACCGGCGATTCGTAACCTGATCCGTGAAGATAAGGTTGCGCAGATGTACTCGGCTATTCAGACGGGTGCTGCATTTGGCATGAAAACACTGGATCAGTCACTCCAGGAGCTGATGCATAAAGGCTTGATCTCTCGGGAAACTGCAAGGGAACGTGCTGCGAACCCTCAGCAGTTTTAAATCAGATTTAGGAGAGTAGCGTGGACTTTACGCAATTACTGAAAGTTATGGTGGATAGGGATGCTTCCGACCTGTTTGTCACGGCAGCAGCCCGGCCTACCATTAAAGTTGATGGGACGTTGAAGCCATTAACCAAGGATCCGCTGAAACCATCCCAGGCAAGGGCGCTGGTGTATAGTACTATGAACGACAAGCAGTTGGCCGAATTCGAGGGCACTCGCGAATGTAATTTTGCGATAAGTGCGCCGGGCTTGGGGCGTTTTCGTGTCTCTGCTTTCTTTCAGCGTAACTCAGCAGGTATGGTGCTACGAAAAATTAATGATGAGATACCCAGTCTTGAAGAGTTAAATTTGCCGCCTATCCTACGTGACCTGGCGATGACTAAACGCGGTTTGATTCTTTTTGTGGGTGGCACATCGACAGGTAAGTCAACCTCACTGGCATCAATGATTGATTACCGCAATGCGAACCATCGGGGTCATATTATCACCATTGAAGACCCGATAGAGTATATCCACCATCATAAGCAAAGCATTATTACCCAGCGCGAAGTGGGGATCGACACTGAATCTTTTGCGGTTGCCCTGAAAAATACCTTGCGTCAGGCACCTGATGTGATTCTGATGGGTGAAATTCGAACCCGTGAGACTATGCAGCATGGCCTTGTGTTCGCCGAGACGGGCCACCTGACATTGGCGACCTTGCATGCAAACAATGCCAACCAGGCGCTTGATCGAATTATCAGCTTTTTCCCACCTGAACATCATGATCAGCTGTGGATGGATATGTCCCTGAACCTGAAAGCGATTATTGCGCAGCAACTCCTGCCTACGCGAGATGGCAAGGGGCGTCGGGCTGCAGTTGAGATTTTGATTAACACGCCACTGATACAGGACTTGATCCGTAAAGGCGAGGTTCATGAAATCAAAGAAGTGGTGAAAAAGTCGACTAACCTGGGTATGCAAACGTTTGACCAGTCACTATTTAGCCTCTACAAGGAAAGCGTGATCACTTACGATGCTGCCTTGGCCCACGCGGATTCGCCAAACGATCTGCGCCTAATGATCAAATTGAATGCAGACACGAACCCTGACTTGATTATAGAAGAGGATGAAAATCCCTCCTTCCAAATGCAGGATGAGGATGATTATCTTCATAATGAGGGCGAAGCGCACATTGGTGGCATGTAGCAAATATGTCCACTAACGGTTTGATTGTTTTTTATTATTATTGGTGAGAGGTACACCCTGCAACGCGGCTATATCGAAACAGGATGTCGCTCACGGCATTTATTGGTGATCAGCCTGGATACAGGCTGTTGCAGATACGCTGAAGTTGAGCTTCCAGTTCTGCCCGGTCGGCACTGACCAGATTAAGGTGGCCCACCTTACGACCGGGGCGTAAGGATTTGTTGTACACATGGTGTTGGACATTGCTTTCGCTGACAATTGCTTTAGGGGCTTCTATGCCCAGTAAGTTAACCATGCCGGCATGTTGGCTGCTTATCGTAATACCCAGACCGTAATCGCAGATCGCACGGATGTGGTTCTCAAACTGAGAACAAATACCGGCTCCCTGAGTCCAGTGGCCACTGTTATGCACACGAGGAGCCAGCTCATTGACGATCAGGTCGTCACCGGAATGGAACATTTCGATCGCAATGACGCCAACATACTCTGTCGCATTAAGAATTTTATCTGCAATCTTTTTGGCTTTTGCGTGTAATGTATCAGGTGCTTTTGCTGGCGCGATGGAATTCCAAAGAATACCGTTGCGATGGTGATTTTCCGTCATGGGATAGAATACGCAGTCACCGGAAGCGTTACGTGCTGCAATGAGCGATAGCTCCCGCTCAAATTCGATCCGGCCCTCAATCACAACCTCCGGCAAGCTATCTGCTTCAGCCAGCAGCTTATTTAGGTCTTCATCACATTTTAGAACCCACTGGCCGTAGCCGTCATAACCTTCTTCGCAGGTTTTAACAAATACCGGAAACCCTAATGCTTTAACACCGGCAAATAACGCTTCGGCATTGTTAGCCACGTGGAAAGGTGCCGTTTGAATACCCAGAGAGTTAAGAAACGTTTTTTCCCGTCCCCGATGTTGGCAGTATTTGATTGCTTCAGGATCAGGGTGGACAGCGCAGTAAGGTTTCAACGTGCTCAGCCGCGCTGCATTCACGTGTTCACGCTCAACGGTAACCACGTCAGGTTTGCCCAGCGCTTCATACAGGGCTCTGCCGTTTAATTCGGGTTCCAGCTCGACAACGCGACCTAAACCTTCAACACAGATAAAGCTCTCCCCCGGATCGGCCAGAAAGGTAAAACGGTGGCCCATTGGCCAACCTGCCAGTGCCATCATGCGGGCCAGCTGGCCGCAGCCAACAATTGCAACGTGCATTATTCTACCTCAACAGGAACGCTGTCAGTTTGTTCCTTGCGCCACGCTTGCAGGCGCTGGCTCAGGGCTTCATCTTTCAGGGCAAGCATCTGTGCCGCCATCAGGCCGGCATTATATGCCCCTGCACCGCCGATTGCCTGGCAGGCAACAGCCACGCCGCGTGGCATCTGAACCATAGACAGCAGACTGTCCAGTCCTTTGATGTTCTTGCTGGCAACAGGTACTGCAATCACAGGAAGGTGAGTCATGGAGGCTGCCATACCTGCAAGGTGCGCTGCGCCCCCAGCTCCGGCAATGATCACCTCGACGCCACGCGTGTGAGCTTCAGAAGCATGCTTGAAAAGGCGCTCGGGGGTACGGTGAGCAGAAACAACTTTTGTCTCGAACTCTACGCCCAGCGCTTCCAGTGGCTTGGTTGCCTCTTGCATGGTTGGCCAGTCAGAGCGCGAGCCCATAATGATACTGACGGAAACTTTACTCATGTTTGTTACCTGCTTTCCTTTCTTTTGGGTTATGCCAGATATTGAATAATCTATGCGCTGTCGCGAGTTGCTGATCTATAACGGGCACAGGACAAATAAATTGGTGAGCAAGTGTACCAAGAAATCAGATAAATTTCTCATTATCACCCGTTGGCGGAATTTTCGTGCAGAGATCGCTTGATTTGCGTGTGGCCGCCACGAAAGCCTGTGAATATGAGCCTGTGTTTTGCTTGTTGTAAAGGGCTGCGACTAAAGTTTGCTGCAACTGTCGTGCTTTAACCCTAGAATGTGTGACCTGATTGACATAATTATAAATAAAGCGATTACCTGACGATGTATAAAGTTCTGCTTTGGATCTCTTTTGTTGCCATTGCCATTTTGGTGGTAAAAACCCAGTTTTTGGCATCCAGTACCTTTGGGCCTTTTAAAGAAGGTTGTATGCAAGGCGAAGGGGCAACGGAAGAACGCTGCCAGTGTTTGGCTAGATATGTGCATAAGCACTTCAGTGATAATGAAGTGAAATTGATCATGGCCAATCAGGTGAATGACCCTGATTTCAAGTATAAAGTTGAAGAGGTTGTGCGTGCAGGCTCCCAGTCTTGTGCGGCTGAATAACCTTTTCCGATCGGCGCGTTATTGAGTGCCTTTCCTGCCCCCTTCAACAGACCGAAAGCCAAAGAGCGGTGGACTGGTTTATGCCGTCCTTAGATTTGCAGGAAGGACCGGGTCATATAGAGTGCTGCAATCGCTCGGGCTTCCGTAAAGTCTTCATCCAGAAGTAATTGATCCAGTTGCTCCAGGGGCCAACTGACAACTTCCATTTCTTCGGGTTCATCACCCTGAAGACGACAAGGGTAGAGGTCTCGAGCCAGCACGGCAGTGATTTTGTGGCCCATATAGTTGGGGGCGGAAGTCATGACTTTCAGCGTATCCAGCTGACGGCTCCCGAATCCGGCTTCTTCTTTAAGCTCCCTATCGGCTGCCTGATGCGCATTCTCTCCCGGATCTATCAGTCCTTTAGGCAGGGTCAGTGTGTAATCTTCAAGCCCGACGGCATATTCTCGGATCAGCAACACTTCGTTGTTTTCTGTGACTGGAATGATCATTACAGCCCCGCGACCGCGGTTAGCGAGACGTTCATAGGTACGTTCTGCACCATTGGAAAAGCGTAGCTCGATCTGTTCAACTTTAAAAAGCCGACTATTTTTCGTATGGCTGACCTTCAAAATTTCAGGTTTAACCGGCATACTGAGACATCCTCTCTGAATGGCCATTAATCATGTTTGATTGGCAAAAAATAGAGACAGTCCTGCTGGATATGGACGGTACTCTTCTCGATCTTCACTTTGATACCTTTTTTTGGCTCGAACATCTACCCTTACGCTATGCCGAGATTCATAAAATGGATAATAGTGCAGCGCGTGAATGGCTGCATGAGCGCATTATAGAACAACAAGGCACATTAAATTGGTACTGCCTGGATTATTGGACCCGTGAGCTAAATGTGCCGATTACGGAATTAAAGCACGAAATTGCGGATAAGATAGCGTTTCGTCCCCATGTGCAGGACTTTCTGGCGACATTGAAAAAACAGGGCATCCGAACCGTGATTGTGACTAATGCGCATCGGGACAGTTTGCTGCTGAAGATAGAAAAAACCGCCTTGGACAGCCTGGTCGATGCCGTTATCTGTTCCCATGATTTTGGCATGCCGAAGGAAAACCCTGAATTTTGGCGGCAATTGCAAAAGGTGGAGCCCTTTCATAAAGCGGCGACATTGCTGGTGGATGACAGTCTGTCGGTACTGGATAGCGCCCGTGAGTATGGGATTCAGTACTTGCTATCAATCTATCAGCCGGACAGTCAACAGCCAAAGCGGGAAATTACCGAATTCTCTGCCATTGAACATTTTGATGAGATTACTCCGAAGAAAAAATGACCCACTCAGATAATAAAGTGCGCCTTGATAAGTGGTTATGGGCGGCGCGATTCTATAAAACCCGGGCGATTGCAAAGCAGATGATCGAAGGGGGGAAAGTGCACTATAACGGCCAGCGTACCAAGTGCAGCCGGCATGTTGAAGTGGGCGCAATGCTGGAAATTCGTCAGGGTTTTGATGAAAAAGAGGTTGTTGTTGTCGAGCTTTCTGATCAGCGCCGAGGGGCTGCGGACGCACAAAAGCTCTACCGGGAAACTGAAAGCAGTATCAAAAAACGTGAAGAATATGCGGCACAGCGGAAAGCTATGGGCAGCGGCCTGAATCCACGTAACAGACCTAACAAAAAAGAGCGCCGCCAAATACGTTCATTCAAGGACGCTGAGCGCGGAAGTTTTTGATTATCAGGATGTAAACTGCAGATACATGCATCACCTTTCTGTGCTGGTTATAGATATTTATCTATTCCATTCTCGCACTTAATCGTCCTGTTCTTTATAGCGGCTTGAAAAATGCTGTTGTTGAATTGATCGTTATCTCTGGATGCCTGTCTGTGATGCAGGTGGTATGCGAGTCCGCCGAATTTAAGATTCCTGCGTTTGTAGCCTGCATTTATAAGGCGAGTAAATAGATCACTGTCTTCTTTGCCCCAGCCAACAATGTTTTCATTAAAACCGTTAATGGCGATGAGTTGTTGCCGCCAGAATGCCTGATTACAGCCTCTGATTCTTACCAATGAAGTGGTTTCCGGTTTGGCAAGAAATCGGGAGAGTGCCTCTATCTTCAGCGTATTTTTGCGATTGCCAATATCAGGGCTGAAAAAATGTAAATCAATCTTCTCTGTTTTTAGCATATGCCGGGTCATTTTGGGGCCAATCATGACTCTGCCGCCTTGCACAAAGGTTTCTGGTTTTGCTGCATTAAGGTGGTCTTCAACAAAATAGGGTGAGAGCACCATGTCTCCATCGATGGAGATAATATAGTCCCCTGACGCTGCGGCTATTGCTTTGTTTCTGATGCGGGCCAGTTGGAAGCCGTCATCTTCTTGCCAGATATGGGTTAACTTGGGCTTTAGTTTTGGCCGCCAATGTTTGATCAATTGACAGGTTTCTTCGCTTGAACCATCGTCTGCAATAATTATTTCGTCAGGTTGTGTTGACTGAATGCTGGCGCTTTTTAGGACTAGATTCAAAGCATCAGGCCAATTGTAGGTTGAAATAATTAAACTGCTTGTTTCAGGGGTCGGGTGGCTTGTCATATGAGTCTAACCGGTAGTATGTATGAGCTTTTAACGGTATTTTCTGAGCTTCTGTGAGCAGGTCCTGCGTGTTTTCTGCAAGTCTTTGAGTCTTCAGATGCACGGCGCAGTTTGCCTGCAGGGCTTATCCACACTTCCCCCTTGGTTACAGGTTTATTTATTTTCCGCCTTGTCCTCTTGAGATTGAAGAACAGGCAGTTTGTTCAATAAAGGTACTTTCGATATTAACTGTATAAGGGGTCTCAGCATCCGGTGCACTGAGTTTGTCGCCCAGTGCAATATAGGGGTGCAAAATGCCCAGCTCAGGGTGACAATCGCCGAAAAAGCGCCGCCGACGAAATTATCGCTGGCCCAATGTGCGCCGCCTAAAACCCGCGGTGTCATAAAGGCCAGGGCTAAAAACAGTGCTGAAAGGGATAGCCAGCTACGGGCATTAAGCATCATAAAACCAGCCCAAGTCAGCACGACTGCCGCATGGTCCCCTGGGAAACTATGGCCTGCACTGTCTTTTGCTCCTTTAATATCCGGAACAATCTCGCTGAACCTATAGGCAGGTTCCAGGAGAATAGAGGGGCTTTTCCCGCTTAAGCCTATAGCCCGGGCATATTCGTAAACCGATTCTCTGATAGGAAACATCAATACTAACAGCAAGATAAAGCCAATAATCGCCTGCTGTAAACGGTCACGTTTGATCCCCATTCCAGGAAATATCAGGCTGGCTAACATGATAAGTAGTGGAATCATGTCAAAGATTCTCACATTCGCCCATGCCCAGAAACGGGTCCAATTGTCTGGTTCAGACAGGGTGCCGTTAAGAATAAAAAAAACATTGCGGTCAATACTGCGCCAGAAGGCAAAACCGGTATCGGTCAGAAAAAATCCCAGCCAGCAAAAAGCAAACAGGTGGCTTATAAGCAGGGCCTTAAAGTTCCATCGGGTACGAAAAACAGTGACTTCTTTCATCGGGTCAATACAATCCTGATTTTTGATGCGGATATGATAAAATACCTGCATCCAATACGGTATTTCTTTTTCCATTTGACAGCCTTAGACACCTTAATATGAGTAATCCTGATCAACTCCAGCGGATCATATTTGATGAGCTGGATATTCGCGGCGTTGTTTCCGGTTTAGAGCAAACCTGCAGTGATTGTTTTGCAAATCATAACTACCCTGCTGTGATTCAGCGGGTGTTGGGTGAAATGTTGGCGGCAGTCAGCTTGTTGAGTTCTAACCTGAAGTTTGAAGGCAGGTTGATTCTTCAGGCCCAGGGGCAGGGCAGCGTTCAACTGTTAATGGCAGAAACGACCCATCAGCGTGAATTGCGTGCAATTGCCCGCTTTGAGGGCGATATTCCAGAACAGGCTTCTTTTGTCGATTTGTTGCCGCAGGGGCAAGTGGTTATCACAGTTGAGCCAGAAAAAGGGCATCGTTATCAGGGGGTTGTGCCTCTGGATGGTGATAATCTGGCGGAATGTCTGGAAAACTATTTTGTCAGCTCAGAACAGTTGCCGACACAAGTGCATCTTGCTTCGGATGGTGAAACAGCGGCGGGTATGTTGTTACAGGTTTTACCTGCTGAAGGCACGGCAGAAGAAGATTGGCAACGTATCAGTCACCTGGCATCGACGTTAAAAAGCGCCGAACTTCTGCAACTGGATAATGAAACGCTGCTGTTCCGCCTTTTTCACGAAGAGAAGTGCCGCTTATACACGCCAGAACCGGTTGTTTTTAAGTGCACTTGCTCCCGGGAGCGGAGTGAAGCTTCGCTCAAACTGGTTGGCAAAGATGAATTGATGGATATTATTGCAGAACGTGGGCAAATAGATGTGAATTGCCAGTTCTGTAATGCGCACTACCCGTTTGACAAAACTGATATAGAGGCACTTTTTTCTGCAGAGAGCAACTCTGGCATGGCAGATAAACTGCATTAACCCGGACGTTGCCCTAGATCAAATGTGAATCAATTACAACAATGGCGTGTCGTGTGATTTTTGTGCATAATATGCCTCCTTCTAATTATGATATATAGCCGTGCGCCATGATATATGGCGTTATTGTAGGTAGCGTTATTGGCACCTATGCCAAGGGAACCCGGTAATGACCAAAGACTCTGTTAATATTGTGCATTCAAATCTAAGTCCAGCTCAGTTGATTGAAAAAGCGATTGCCAACGGTGAAGGCACGCTTGCCGACACTGGTGCATTGGTTGTGACAACAGGCAAGCGTACTGGTCGCTCACCGATGGATCGATTTATCGTTGAAGAACCAAGTACGTCGGATGCCATCGATTGGGGCAGCATCAATCGCCCGTTCGATGCGGAAAAATTTGATGCGTTGTGGATTCGCGTAGAAGAATTTCTGGCGGACAAAGAGCACTATGTATCGAATGTGCATGTCGGTTCAGATCCTAACCACTATCTTGCAGTGCGTATGACCACACAGACAGCCTGGCAGAATTTGTTTGGCCAAAATCTGTTTATTCGCCCGGCAGAGTACAACCCGAAAGCAAAAGAAGAGTGGCAGATTCTTAACGTAGCCGGTTTCGAGTGTGATCCGGAGCGTGACGGTACGAACAGCGATGGCTGTGTAATCATAAATTTCGCCAAGCGTAAAGTGTTGCTTGCAGGTATGCGCTATGCGGGCGAGATGAAAAAGGCAATGTTCTCGGTTCAGAACTTCCTGCTGCCTGAGAAAGACGTGTTGCCAATGCACTGTTCTGCAAACGTAGGTGAAGATAACAGCACAACCCTGTTCTTCGGCCTGTCTGGCACCGGTAAAACAACCCTGTCCGCCGATCCTGATCGTTACCTGATTGGCGATGATGAGCACGGCTGGGGTAAAGGTGTGGTCTTTAATCTGGAAGGCGGTTGCTATGCTAAGACCATCAACCTGAGCCAGAAAAACGAACCCATTATCTGGGATGCTATTCGCTTTGGCGCAATCGTGGAAAACGTTGCTCTGAACGAAGCACGCACAGCGGATTACGATGATACCTCTCTGACTGAGAATGGTCGTTGTGCATACCCACTGCAGCACGTTGAAAAACGGACTGCGACAAACATGGGTGAAGAGCCGGATTCAATTGTATTTCTGACCTGTGACCTGACCGGTGTTCTACCTCCGGTTTCTGTGCTGACTAAAGAAGCGGCTGCGTACCACTTCCTGTCCGGTTACACGGCGCTGGTCGGATCCACAGAAATGGGCTCTGGCGGTGGCATTAAGTCTACCTTCTCTACATGCTTCGGTGCTCCATTCTTCCCGCGCCCGGCACACGTATATGCCGAGCTGCTGATGAAGCGCATTGAAGAGTTTGGCTCTAAGGTGTATCTGGTTAATACTGGCTGGACCGGTGGTTCATACGGTACGGGTGAGCGTTTCAGCATCCCAACAACCCGTGGCATTATCTCCGCAATACAGAACGGTTCGCTAAATGGCGTTGCAACGCAGAAGCTGGACGGCCTGAATCTGGAAGTGCCTGTAGCGGTTGACGGTGTTGAAACTGGGTTGTTGAACCCACGCGATACCTGGGCTGATAAAGCAAGTTATGATGCCGCAGCGAAAGACCTGATCGGTCAATTCGTTGACAACTTCAAGAAGTTTGAAGGCGTATCAGAAGACATTATTGCTGCAGGGCCTCAGCTGTAATTCTGGCGACTCTTGGCAATCTAAAATCCCGCGATTGCGGGATTTTTGCTTTCTGCAGGGGCCCTAAGCCTTTCTGTAGGGCAAACGCTATGAAAGGTCTTTGGTCATAACCCTGGCCTGACAACGGTTAGCTTTGCCAGTGTATACCCGGTTTCTCCCCGCAGAATCATCTTGTGTAGCCGTCGCACGCCATTGAAAATGGCGCAACATCCGGGCTCACCGTTGCAACAGTGAGCCTTTCAGACCAAATTCGGATATAATAAAAGAGCATTAAGTAATTACTATGAACGACATGAACGACGGCTTTTATTGATGCGATGGTTTTCAGCTTCAGCATTTTTTATGTCTGCTTTGCCTAAGCGACATCGACAGGCATTGGCGGTGCTTGTGGTTCTACTCTTTGTTGCACTTCTCTTGCCTTCTACTGAGAAATCAGTCTCCAGTGCACCTTTAGCGTTGGATCATCTGGTTGATACCGATGCGCCTGTTTTCGATAAACCCAAACTCAGTTTGCGCCAACTGCGTGCACCTTGGTCGTTTGATGCTGTCCCCAACAGTGAAACCCTGCTGGTTCCGGTACCGGGTTCCGGGCCAAATAGCTACTCATACATGGTGCGCAGTGGCGACACGCTGGGTAAGATCTTTGAGCGGCTGCAAATTCCACAGAAAACCATGTACCAATTACTGGAAACGGATGTCAACGTACTGGCACTGGATAACCTAATGCCAGGGCACACCCTGGTGTTTGAGAAGCAGAACCAAAAATTGCAGCGCCTGGAGCTACAATTCAGTCTGGACCATAAGGTTGTTTATCAGCGTAAGGGTGAAGGCTTTGAATTCAATGAGGTTCGTATTGAAGGTGACTGGAAGGAAAAACTAATCACTGGTGAAATCCTCTACACCTTTACCGGCTCGGGTAAAAAGGCAGGGCTGACCCAAGCTGAGGCTGTAGCAATCACACAGGTATTGAAGCAGCGGGTAGACTTCCGGCGAGATATCCAGCGTGGGGATAAATTTGAAGTACTGGTAACTCGCCAGTTTGTTGATGGTGAGTCAACCGGCAACAGCAAAGTTCAGGCCATTCGGATAAACAATCGTCACAATATCAGCGCTTTCCTGTTTGAAGATAACTATTACGACGAGAAAGGGCGCAATCTGGAAAAAGCATTCCAGCGCTATCCATTTAACGGTAAATACCGTTTGACTTCACACTTTAATCCCCGTCGTCGCCATCCGGTTACAGGCCTGATCCGGCCACATAACGGTACCGACTTTGGCATGCGCATAGGCACACCTGTTGTAACCACCGGTGATGGCGTGGTGAGCCGGGTCGTCCGGCATAAATACGCTGGACTGTATGTCGAAATCAAACATGGTCAGAGCTATAAAACCCGTTATCTGCATTTGAAGAAAGCGTATGTAGTGAAAGGCCAGCGAGTTAAACGGGGGCAGAAGATTGCGCTCTCCGGTAACAGCGGTCGTTCAACCGGCCCGCATCTACACTTTGAGTTGCACAAGAACGGTCGTCCCGTTAACGCAATGAAGGCCAAAATTCCAATTGCCGTGTCCCTGACCGGTAAAAAGAAACGCGCATTCAAGCGCCAGCTCAAGAATTATCTGGCCAGAATCGAGCAGGGCAGCAACGAGCAATTGGCAGCTAATCAAAAAGAGAAAGAAAAGCAGTCTATCTGACAGAGTCAAGCAGGTAAGTAGGTAGAAGGTTTCTGTTACTGCGAACAGAGAAGCTGCTGCTGTCTCATAAGTAACCGGCAGCCCTCTCCGCGAATATCCCGATCCCAGCAGGCATGTCGCGCCCAGCTTTTATCATCGTCCGATGGTTTTTCACTATACGCCGGAACGCCGTCACAGAAACCCTCTGTAGGCGCGGCGTTTTCCCAGCAGGCTTTGAGAAATTTGCCGTGGGTAATTGTGCAAGCAAAACCGGAACAGCGATTAAAGCTTGTAAGGGCTTCGTCGAAACAGGCCTGTTGGTCGGCAGTTTTCCCAAACGCTAACCCTTTGGCTCTGAATTCGGACGATTTATCTGCCAGCTCTTTATTCCATTCTGGCAACCACAGATCCTGAACAAGCCAGGCAATAAAAATACCACCTGCAATAAAAAACAACGTAGCCCAGATAAATTTTCTAATCATCATCCGTCCCTAACGGGGGCGCCAAAGCAGCCCCTTCATACACATCAACAATCCCACTACAGATAACAGCATTGCACCATTGATCAGGAGGGGGTGTCTTGCCATCAATGGTTTAAAAGGGTGCTGTGCATTTTGATCACACTCAGCCAAATCGTAATTGTAGGAGCCGCCCTGATCCAGACAGGCATCTACCGCCGCCTGATCCATATAAAACACAACCATTAACGCGAGTGCAGGTAGCACCAGCAAGATTAAGCCGAAACGGAGCATAGTTTACTCACTGTCACTGATACCAAGATTACTATAGCCGTCATTATGAGCCAGCTCACGCAGCTCTCGCAACGCTTCTCTGCGTGGCAAATCGTCCTGAATAATCTCCAGAATGCTCGCCTGGAAGTCATCTTCCTGCTGCATCAGCTCATGGGTATTGATAAATTTAACCAGCTCTTCATCGGAGATTTGGTCATCTGCATTCAGCTCAATAAACGTTGCTACAGACTCACGCGACATATTGGCGACGTTCAGCACTTCACCAGGGTCAGCGGCAATAACGGTATTCAAGGTTGAGAATAAAGCCACGATTGCATCCAGCGCAGGTGAAGCGCCATACATATCAAACTCATCGAGATCAGGCATATTCGCTTCGACACTGTCCAGCTGCACCTCAAAGTTCATCTTTGCGCCCGTATTATTCAAATGATCCCAAACCGCATCCAGTATCCGGCGCATTTTTGCGACATCACCAAACTCCAGCAGACGTGAGAACAGGGCAAAGTTGGGAAACATCCTTTCCGAGATTGCGGCACAAAAAGCCGCCAACTGCCAATCTTTGAGATCGTAGAACTCTTTATCAAAACGCGAATCAGGCATCGCTACCACCAACTCCTATATAAAGTGCTTATTGTAACCGTTTTCATTGCGGAATACGCTGGTACAACAATCTCAGCTGAAAAAACCGGCAAATGTGAGCCGTAAAAGTGCCCATCCCCGCTATTTGTCCCTCGCTTTTTGGCGTGTACAACCATTCTGAAATAAGCAATAAAGCGGCGCTATAGCAAAAGGATTTCCCGGATAAAGATGATCTGTGCGCTATAAGGTTGCTATACTAACTCCGACTAATCACGGCGATATATTTCTTATGAGGTGAGGTGTTGACTCCGTTCAACCTACTTAAGCAGATCGAAGAAAAGCGGGAAAGCTTAAGGAAATCAGAGCAAAAAGTAGCTGACTACGTCTTGGCTCGGGCTAATGACGTTATTCATATGCGGATTGTCGATTTGGCATCCGAGGCCAGCGTCAGTGAACCCACCGTGGTCCGTTTTTGCCGGGCTTTAGGCTATGACGGGTTTCAGAATTTTAAACTGACCCTGGCGCAAGGCCTGGCCAGCAATACCCACTTTGAACAGTTTTCGCTGGATTCCAAAGATACGGTTACCGAGTTTAAAGAGAAAATCTTCGACTCAATGATCGGTAATCTACTCAATATCAAGGATCAACTGGATACAGCAACGCTGGAAAAAGCCATTGATGCCTTAGCGAATGCACGCCGGATCGAGTTTTATGGCTTTGGTGCATCAGCTCCTGTCTGTACTGATGCCGCGCATAAATTTCACCGTTTGAAAGCATCCTGCACCTCATATTCCGATCCGCACATGCAGGCCATTTCGGCAGTTTCTCTGGACAGCCGGGATGTTGTTGTCGCCATCTCCCAAACGGGCCGTACCAAAGACTTGCTACACACCGTACGCCTGGTAAAAGAAACCGGTACCACTGTTATTGCCCTCTGTCCCAGCAACATGCCTTTAGCGGACTTGGCCACAATCGCTATACATATCGATCTGGAAGAAGATAAAGACTTGAGTACGCTCATGTCCTCCCGGGTGCTACACCTGGTTGTGATCGACGTTTTGGCGGTGGGCGTTGCAATGAAGCTCGGCCCCAATCTGATCGACCATCTGAAAACAATTAAGCGAAGTTTGCGTTCTCTGCGCTATAACGACAAACGTTCATAAGCGCGTTTGCGACAAAGCGGTGCCCAGAGTCACAGGTTTCTTAGTCTTCTTCCTCATCGCTCTTAATAGCTTTATAAACCTTGTGTAATAAATGCTCCAATGCGAGTTTTCTAAACTCACCATCTGTCATTAGTTTGCCAAAAATTTCTTCATTGCCTTCCATTCGATCAATAACAAGGCCCTCAAAGGCTTTATTAAATACATAGCGAAAATCATCAACGGAATTGGCCGAAGCGGCTTGTCGTAAGTTATCGTTGCTGACAGCCTCTTCTTGGATTTGGTCAAAGAACAATTGATCGGCTTGTGTGAAGTCGGTGCCAAACCGCTCATTCAGGATATCAATAAGTTCAGATAGTTTTATTTCATCATCGCCACCACGGCCAGTGCCAACATCAGACGGCCCTTTTAGGGCTTTAACTTCGCCAGCAGTTAAGTCTATCTGCCCTTCGCTAATCTTTTGTAAACGGTAATATTCAAGTTCCACATCATCTTCTAAATGATAAGCGGCACCAGCGGCTTTTCTTGGTAATTTAGTCAGTAAAAAGCGCAAATACGTATATAGCTGCTCCAAATCAGAGTCCTGATAAGGAATAACTTGAGACAAAAAACCGTACATATTTCTGAAATTAACACACAAGCTCTTAAAGTCGTCTTGCTCTTCTTCTGGTAATCCCTTGTAACGCATAACAGCTTTATCTAACACACCATTCATTTTTGCATGGTCGTGTACTGTTGCTTTGCGGCGTGGTTTAAAATAAACATTACAAAACTCCTGAATCTCCTCCTCAAACACAATGCCTGCTTCATCGATTTGATGCTGTAAACGGTATAAGTGTTGGGCGTCTGTAAGCTCTTCGGCTGGAGTCTGTTCGTAAAAAGGCTTAAAGGCCTTAAAAATTTCTTCAGGCTTATTTCGAAAATCTAAGATAAAGGTATCTTCTTTACCTGCACAGGTGCGATTTAGACGCGATAAAGTTTGTACCGCTTGAATGCCAGATAGTTTTTTATCCACATACATCGTATGCAGAAGTGGCTGATCAAAGCCTGTTTGGTATTTTTCCGCAACAAGTAGTACCTGATAGTCATCGCTATCAAATTTCTCGGGTAATTCACTTTCCTTAATGCCACCGTTTAATGCGACTTCAGTCCAGCTTTTGCCTTGGATATCGGGGTCTTCGACAACGCCTGAAAAGGCCACCAGTGATTTTATGTCTTTGTAGCCATTGGCTTTGATGTATTTATCGAATTCTTGCTTATAGCGAACAGCGTGTAGCCTGGAGTCTGTTACTACCATGGCTTTTGCTCTGCCACCAATTTTATGGCGCACATGTGTACGAAAATGCTCAACCATGACTTCAGTTTTTTGAGCGATATTGTGTGGGTGTAGCGTTAAAAACCGAGCCAGAGCACGCGCAGCCTTCTTCCGTTCAACATGCGGGTCATTTTCCGCTGATTGTGCAACGCGGAAGTAAGCTTCATAGTGGGTGTAATTTTTGAGCACATCGAGGATGAACTTCTCTTCAATGGCTTGGCGCATGGTATATTCATGAAAAGGCGCTTGCCCAGAAGGGCCTGCTTCGTTAAACACTTTTAGTGTTTTATATTTTGGTGTTGCAGTAAAAGCAAAAAAGCTAATATTAGGCTGTTTGCCGCGCTTCATCATTTCACGAACGACTTCCTCCATACGATCTTGATCTGCATCGCTCAAATCCATATCGTCATTCTCGTCAAGCAAACCATTTTCAACCGCATAGGTTGCTGCCGCCTCGCGAATACCATCTTTATTAAGGACACCTTTGAGTTCCATAGCACTCTCACCAGACTGCGAGCTATGAGCTTCATCCACAATCACCGCGAAGCGTTTACCCTGTGTGGTTAAAGCCAATGCATCATCGTCTGCACGGTCTTTATTGAGTTTTTCTAGTGTCTCGGCCACAAAAGGAAATTTTTGCAAGGTAGTAATAATAATTGGCGTACCTGTCGATAGAGCTTTCACCAATTGCTTGGTGTCTTCATCGATTTTTTGTACTACGCCTTGCTTGTGTTCAAATTGATAAATCGTTTTTTGTAGTTGTTGGTCTAACACGCGTCTATCGGTAATGACCACCACCGAATCAAAAATTTTATTATCCTGTGCATTGTGTAAGCTGCTTAGTCGATGAGCGAGCCAAGCAATGGAATTCGACTTACCTGAACCAGCCGAATGCTTAACCAAATAGTTATGACCGGCTCCTTTATTTTTAGAATGCTCAACCAGCTTTCTCACCGCGTTAAGTTGGTGATAACGTGGAAAGATCATCGTTTCCTTAGTGATCTTCTTAATGCCCTTGTCAGTTAAGATGCGTTTATCTTCAACTTGCAAATGCATAAAGCGCCCCAAAATATCCATAAAGCTGTCTCGCGCCAGCACTTCACGCCACAAATACGCAGTTTTATAGCCGCCATCTTCAGACAACGGGTTGCCAGCACCACAATGAGCGCCACCAGGGTTTGAGCCTAAATTAAAGGGAAGGAAAAATGTTTTATCACCGCTTAAGCGCGTGGTCATAAACACTAAGTCTTGATCAACGGCAAAATGCACCAAAGCACGCTTTTTAAACTGGAACAACAACTCGCGGTGGTCGCGATCTTTTTTATATTGCCTTTTAGCATCTTCAACCGTTTGCCCCGATAACGGGTTTTTAAGCTCCAGCGTTGCAACAGGCAAACCGTTTAAAAACAACACTATATCTAATGAATTTTTATGCTGATCGCGACTCTTTCCAGCACCATAGTAGAGCTGCCTTGTTACGCTCAGTACATTTTGATTGTAAAGGGCCCAATTATCAGGGTTCTTGTTATTGCTAGGCGCAAAAGTAGCTACCTTAAACTTTTTGCCATAGACCTTAAAACCATGGCGCAACACCTTAAGCATTCCCTTGGTGTTAAGCTCTTTTACCAGCCCATCCAGTAAAATCCCTTCTGCGGTGTCACCATGCACCGCAACCAAGCCTGCCCAAACTTTGTTTTGTGTTGCTTTAATAAAATCAATTACACGTGCGGGTTCTATCGCTCTTTCAGCGTCAAAGTCTTTTGACTGCCCAATTTCATAATTGTGTTGTTGAGTCAGGCAATGCTCAATGGCATCTTCCAAGCGATCTTCGGTGTGTTTTTTAGTCATTTTTTATCCCGTTTTTACTCAGAACGATGCGGTTTACGCTTGCTTTGTGCTCGACTAATTTGCTCGCTTTGCTGGGAAAGCTGCTTAAAATTGTTGTCTGAGTGAGCATCATCATCTAAGCGTTGTTGGTGGAATTTGGAGTATTCTTGCTCGGCAAATTCTTTTGCCATTTGATGCGACACCTTGCCCGCATGTTTGAGAATATCTCTGTCATTGAGGGTTAAAAAACCATCAAGTTTTTTGATCCAGTCTGCCATACTCATTGGAATACGGCGCATAGCCTGACCTTCAGCGAACACCAGATATTGTTCCACCAAATTATTTAATGCCTGCAATTCGTTTTCGTTAAGATAATTTTTGGCATTCACCACATCTTGTTTACGTACCTTAGCGCCACGCCAGTTGGTGAGACCCATGTTTGCCTTGCTGCTATCAGCTCGCTGATGAATAATTTCAGCAGCTGTGTTACCGGTAATAGCCCAATGCACTTTGTTTTGTACTGTTTTGAAAAAAACAATACTGGTGTCCAAGGTGGGGTCATAATCGACACTGGTGGCGTAAATATCGGTGATTTTTTGGTAAAATCGCTTCTCGCTGGTGCGGATGTCCTGAATGCGGCGCGTGAGCTCTTCAAAGTAATCGAAGGGTTGATCTGGATTTTTTAAGCGCTCGTCATCCAGCACAAAGCCTTTAACAATGTATTCGCGTAATTGCTGGGTCGCCCACTGGCGAAATCGTGTGGCAGTATGACTCTGCACACGATAACCCACGGAGATAATGGCATCGAGATTGTAATGTTTTAAGTTGCGTTTAACCTGCCTGCTGCCTTCTTGACGAACTACTAAGAAATCCTTAGTGGTTGCACTTTGGTCAAGCTCACCGTCCTGATAGATATTTTTTAAGTGCATCAATACATTTTCAGACGTAGTACCAAACAGCTTTGCCATCAGTGCCTGAGTAAGCCATACCGTTTCATCGACAAAGCGCACATCCAGTTTGATTTGACCATCTTCACTCTGATAGATAATAAACTGCGATGTGTTATCAAGTTCCATTAAAGTACTCCTTGTAAGTCATCTTTATATTGGAAGTACCCAAACACGGAGATAGTTTGTGGGAACAGTTTAGCGTGGCGTTGCTAGTATTGACCGCGCTATTCATGTGCAGGCTTCCAATGTCGAACATCAATTTTGCCAGTAACAGCGGCGGTGATTAGGGCGGTGCGGTATTCGTTGAGTTTTTCGATTGCAGAGTTAATGGCATAACACATACGATCTATTTTTTTTGTTTTAACGTGGAGATATTCAACAATTTTTTCTTGTTCTTGTATTGGCGGTAAACCAATTTTTATATCTCCAACAGTGTCTGTATTAAGGTTTAATTGGGTGCCTAACTTACCAAGCCCCAAATACGGCTGACCACAATAGAAAATGTAATAAAGAAACTCTTGGCTGTGGTCATAATATGGGAAATAAACGAAACCATCATGAATACAGCATTTGATTTTGGTGATCATAGGCTTACCAACAGAGCCCGCAATACTAAGAAACAGTCTTCCTGGCTCTAGAGGTACACTGAGTGATCTCCCCAATTCTGAAAGAGTTTGGTAAGTATTCACCAAGTAATGATCATTTGCTGTAACATCAGCGATTCTCACCCATGAATATTCTCCATCATCATCAAAATATTTTGGGTCTTGGATAGGTCGCGGTGAGGCACCTCTTTTAACTGGTGTTAGACGTTTTATTGACAACACCTCCCAATGCTTTGGCACTTCTCCTAGCCACGCTACGCCTGAGTCTTTCATAGGGGCATCGGGGTTAAGCCCTTTGGTCACGGCTTGGGTAATCAGAGCGATACGCTGCTCACCCAGTTTTTCAATCAAGGCTTTTTTCTTTTCGATTAGGCGGTCGATTTGTGCGGTTTTGTAATCAAGGAATTTGGTGATCTGAGTTTGTTCGTGGATCGGAGGAAGAGGGAAAAATAGATTCGCTACTTGAACAAAGTTTAATCCTTCACGTGAAGTGCCATTCTCATTCTCTAATACCTGGTCTTTAGCAATTTTAGAACACAAAAGTCGATGTAAATATGAAGATAGTATCTTCTCTTGTTCCGTTCTTAATATGCATACATGTTGATTTACATTTGCAGGTAATACTTTTGCTGTAACAACGCTTGTTCTCCCAATAGAGGCTCCGGTTATGTTCAGTAAAACATCATGCTCTTTAACCCTGCTTCCGGCTTGTAGCGCATCTGCTTCATCAGTTATATGTACGACGTCATCTAACCGCATTCCTGAATCGTGCACGTTCTGGCTTCTGAAAAGACTAATCCCTTCATTAACATAAACATTTGCACCTCCTTTTGGAGTTTTTCCGCTACCTATGTAAGATAGTGAAAACTTAACTCGTTTTTCCTTCCAATGCTCAGGAATTTGATAAAGCCAATCTTTTTCTGATGGTTTGTATTTCGGATAAACCGCAAGTTTCATCAAATCACTCCCTTTAACATATCCATAATCTCCGCCTCTAATGCCTTAATATCGGCTTCGATTTCGCTTAATTCTCGCGGCGGCTGGTATTGATAAAAGTGACGATTAAAGGGGATTTCATAACCGACTTTAATTTTGCTGTGGTCAATCCAGGCATCGTCTCGATACGGCAACACTTCTTTTTGTAAGTAAGCCTCACAGTGTGCTTGTACTTGTTCCAATAGCTGTGATTTATCCACTTTGCCTTTGTTGTGCTTGCCTTCGTAATCCAGCGGTAACGGTAAATCAATCAGGGCGTTGTCTGCATCGCGTTTGCCGTTGGCGAGTAGGCCACCGGGGAAAGGCACGTTTTCGGTATCGCGCAGGTCTGCATCGGGTTCAAACTTGCCTTTGGCATTGATACAGGGCTTGGCGGTGGGGTCTTTTTCGCCTAGTGCTTGATCGGCCAGCAGGGCCTTTTTTAGCGGGCTATCAAAGCTAATGCCTGCTGCTTTAAAGGCGGCTTTGAGTGTCTGTTCAAACTCAGCGCGGTCTTTTACTAATTCACCCGCTGCAAATTTGGGTTTTAGGCTGTTAAGCACGTGCAAAATATCTTGCTGTCGCTGTTTGCCTGCTTGTATTTCTTGCTTTATTTTGTCGGCATCTTTGCGTTTTTTTGATGTGGCCAAGTCTTGATAGTAGCTAGTTTGAGTTACGCGAGTAATACGTTCATCGTTGATGGTGAAATTTAAGCGCAAGGGGCGTTCAACGGTGATTTTAAAATAGCCAAAATCCTGGTTGTTAAAAATCTTACTCACGTAAATGGGCTGATTGGGGTCGCGCTTTTTATCTTTGGGGCTGTCAACATTGGTGCCAATGGTGTTAAGCGTACGCTGTTCGTTATCTTGAAAAGCGGCGTATATTTTGGTGATTTCCGCAATGTGATTGGGTTCGTTGGGGTGCTCTGGGGCGGGGCCTTCGCCGAGCTTTTTGCGTTTATCACCAAGGCTTTTTTTCATTTTCCAAGCAAAATCTGTGGCATTGATAAGCTGTACTTTGCCTTGGCGTTTTTTGGCTTTGCGGTTGGTCACAATCCAGATGTAGGTGTAAATGCCGGTATTGTAAAACAATTGGTCTGGCAGGCCGACAACGGCTTCTAGCATGTCGTTTTCTATGATCCAGCGGCGAATGTTACTTTCGCCGCCACCCGCGTCACCCGTAAATAGAGGCGAGCCGTTGAAAATAATGGCTATGCGAGAGCCTTCACCCTCTTTTACCCCCGCTTTTTCGCCTTTAATCGCAGGCAGTGCGTAGTGCTCTGGTGGGCGCTGCATTTTAGAGATCATATGCAGTAAGAATAATAAAGCACCATCGTTAATGCGGGGCAATCCAGCACCAAAACGCCCGTTGAAACCAAAGTTATCGTGCTCTTGAGTAACGTAGTCTTTTTCGGGTTTCCACTCCACACCAAAGGGTGGGTTGGCTGCCATGTAGTGGAAGTATTCATTGGGGTGGCCATCGCCATCGGTAAAGCCTTCTTTAGCTTTGCCTGTGCCTAGCGTGTCACCAAATACAATATTGTTGACATCTTCGCCCTTAATCATCAAATCAGAACCACAGATTGCGTAGGATTCTGGGTTGTATTCTTGCCCAAACAATTCAATATTGGCCTGCTGGTTTTCTTCTTTTATGGCATGTTCAGATTCCGATAAAATACCGCCCGTACCACAGGTAGGATCATAAATTTTGATCACTTTGCCTTTGGTGTAGATGTGCTCTTCACCTGTGAATAACAGTTTCACCATGAGTTTGACCACTTCGCGCGGAGTAAAGTGATCACCGGCTTCCTCGTTAGCTTGTTCGTTAAAGCGTCTGACCAAGTCTTCAAAAATGTAGCCCATGGCGACGTTGCTGACTCGCTCTGGATGTAAGTCTACGTCTTGGAATTCTTTAATAATTTCAAACAGACGGTTGGCTTCATCTAAGCGATCGATTTCTTCTTCAAACTTGAATTTTTCGATGATGCTTCTGGCTCGGGTGGAAAAGCCATTGATGTAAGCCTTTAAATTGGTTGCTAATTTTTCGGGATCGTCGAGCAAGGTCGCAAAGGTGAGTGGACTGGTATTATGAAAGGCTAAATCAAATTTATGGTTGATGGTTTTTTCTATGGTTGCTGTATCAAGGTTTCTTGCACTGAGTTTTGCGTACTCTTGAATTACAGCGTCTTTGCTTTCTTCTAGTACGCTGTCTAAACGACGAAATACGGTTAGCGGAATCATAACTTTTCGATACTGTGGCGGGCGATAAGGACCACGCAACAAATTGGCGATGTTCCATACCAGGTCGCTGTGTTTTTTGTACTTATCCTGATCTTTCATTCGTCAATATTCCTAAAAATAAAATTCTTTCTGTTGTGCCGTATTGGTGATTCAGACCGAGTAGCCCGGCGCAATACTTAAGTTCTCCACCCCATAAAGTGTGGGTGTGTTTTCCAGCCACAGGTGAAACTCCGGGCCTGCCAGCCGATGATCGGGCGAGCAATCAATATTCCAGTGCCTTAGCACGTACCCTGCAACTGCTGCTCGCACTTGTATCTTGAGCATTCCATTGACCATTCCGTATTCGGCCTTAATGGTTTCCGGGTGCTTCAGGTTTGGGTGTGGAACAATGTGCATCTCAACAATACGGTTCCATTGAATATCGCCTTCTTTTGTTTCAGGTTTCGTAATGTCTGTTTTGAGCAGTTTCGGTTTTTCTATGCGGTTAATGACAAAGTCGGTAAACCGTTTTCTTTTTCGATCAAAAGCTCTTACATGCCAGCGAAGGCCGTTATTTACCAGAGCAAAGGGCACAATCTCTCGTTGGCTTAAACCGCTGGAAAGGGATCGGTAATCTATCTTAAGCGCCTTTTTCTGGTGAATGGCTTTGGTTATCTCTGCCAGTACATCCAGGTTTGGCCAGGAGAATGAAAGGTTAAGTTGAGTTGGCGACTCAGTGGTGACCAAAGACATGCTGCCAGATACATGGTCATCGCCCAGACCGTAGCATAATGCGGATAAGGCCTGGCTCCCTTGATAGTCAAACAGGGGCTTGAATTGATCGGTTTCTATATAGGTCTTGGCTTTTGTGTCGTAGGCAAGGTTTTTAGGTGCCAGTTCTTTATACAGAGAAATATCCCGAGTCGCGGCGGCGGCTTTAATGCCAAATCGGCTGACCAGGTCATTTCTGTTGACAGCGCCTAAAAAGCGTAGCTTGAAATCTATATGGAATAGCCTTTCTTGCTGCGTTTGACTGATGTCTTTTAATGCTTTGTTTTCAATCAAGGGTTGAGGACCTTTGTCTTATCAAAAGTGTTCAAAACAATTGCTACCTATTTATCCGTTGATGGCCTGCGCTTTACCCTGCTTTCAGGAAGGGGTAAGACGGACCACCGTTGCTCTTGCTTATCAGAATGTTGGGCATTTACGTCAAATTACCGCCATTTACACTGGCAATATCAGTTGACGTATACAGTGCTGCTCAAATTCATCATGGATCATAATACTGATAGTGTATGCGCGTCAATAATGGCTGTTGACATCATCAAAAAGATGATGATAGGGTTTGTTATTGATTATAACCATTTTCTAGGGAATGAAGTGTTTAAGGAAAGAGCTATGAGGAAGGTGCATTGAGCTTTCAGGGGTTGCAAGCAACGTATCGGCGCTTATTTGCCGAGCATGCCGCATGGAAATTATTAAGAGCCGACAATGCACCCTATATATTGGCTTTTATTGCTGATTTGTTTTCTGAGGAGAGTGATATTCCATACGGTCGTGCTCGAATCATGCTGGGTGCAGAAATAGAGCGCAGCCGTGAATTGGGTATCTGGTCGACAGAAACGTCTGCGGCAACGTATTTGAATCAGTGGATTAGCAGTGGCTGGTTGCGAGAAATGGATGACTCGTTAACCAAAACCGATGCCAGTGAGGTTGCGCTTAGGTTCTGTAAGGGTTTGGATGAAAGAAGTTCTGGCACTACGGCATCGCATTTACGCATTGTTCAGGAAGCGGTTCGCGATTTGGCGGTTGCGATTAGTCCTGATGTCAATGAACGGGTCACTTTGTTAGAGAGCAAAAAAGCTGAGATTCAGCGCGAAATAGATGCACTCCAGGCCGGCGTTGTGTCTGAGCTTGGCGAGGTAGAGCAGCGCGAGCGTATCCGGGAGATTTATCAACTGGCTTCCGTGTTAACGGGTGATTTTCGTCGGGTAGAAGACGAAATCAGGGTGTTAGACAAAGAACTAAGGGTGCAGATAATCGAGGGGGATGCGTCCCGTGGCGATATTCTTTTATCCGTTATGGAAAAAGAAGCATTGCTGTCCACGACTGAAGCCGGAAGTGCGTTCGAGGGGTTCTTTCAATTGCTCTGCGACCAAAACCGGTCAATGGAGTTTCGCGAGCAACTTCGCAGCATTTTGAACAGGCCTGTTGCTAAGCAGCTATCTGGTAGCCAGCAACAATTCCTGAATCAACTGATGCGAGAACTAAGCCGCGAAAGTGATCGTGTTTTTCGCATCAGACGCCGTACCGAAGAAAGTTTGCGTTCTTATATTGAAAGTGGCGCGGCGGCAGAAAATCAGGCAGTTGATCGCTTGATGGCAAAACTCGAAAGGCAGGCGGTGTTGTTAAGAGATGGTATGGGTGATGGCGGTGCGGACTTAAAAACTGAAACCGCTCTTAATTTGCCTGTAGGCCCCATTGAAATTAAGTCACCTGAATCTATGCGCCTAAGAAATCCTGACGATAAGTTAGATACATCTGGTGTGGAAGAAAAAGCCAATAGCCGTGAGCCAAGTTCGCATGTTCTCGATTGCCTGGATGCGGTTCAGATTAGGGAAATTGCCTATAAAACATTCGACTCGCTCAAAGAGCATGGACCGATGTCGATAGCCGGGCTGGCTGCCAAGAATCCATTAAAGTCTGGTTTGGAAGAACTGGTTGCCTACCTGCGAGTGGCCAAAGCAGTCGGTGCAACAGCCTTGGAGCAAAAAGAAGAGGTGGCCTTGATGGATAAACAGGGTGTCATGTTAAAAGCATCCATTCCCACTTACTTGCTGACGCTTGATTTGTTCCCTGAAGATATTGATGAACTGGCGTTATAAGGAAAAGCTATGAGCAATAATTCTCCTCCAAACAGTTTTTTTTCTCTGGTTAAGGGTTGTGAGGGCGCTGATTCTGATGAAGTGCTTGCCGATAACGCAGTGGTTGACACCGGGGTTGCAGATAGTCAGCGTGCTGAGAATGTTGACGATCTGAATGCAGATAATGCCATAACGCAAAGTGATTCTGTTATGCCGCATGATGCACGGCGGGTGCTGGTGTATCTGATGCGACAAGGTACGGTAATGGCAGCACAAAAGCCCAAATTGTTTGAGTTGCTTTGTCGTTATGAGGCTGCAATACGCAAGCACCTGTCGGAAGTGTATTTGCAGCTAATGCTGGATCAGAAAACGGGTGTGGCTTTTGTTGCCAGTGCCAGTTATCAGAGTAACGGGGGTGTTGCTGTCGAACCTGAAGCTGAAGGCAATAGCGAAGAAGTGGGTGATTCGGAACTGGATGAATCAACAACCTTGATCCCCAAGCGAACACTCACGCTGTACGACACTCTGATATTGCTGGTGCTTAGAAAGCATTATCAGGACAGAGAGTCGGCCGGGGAGCAGAAAATTACGATAGATATTGAACGTCTGGAATCCTACCTTACGCCTTTTTTGTCCATTACTGATCATGCCTCTAAAGAGCGTAAAAAGCTGGTGGCGAGGGTCAAGGAAATGGTGAAAAGGAAGGTGCTGTCAACGATTCGCGGCGCGGAAGACCGGTACGAAATAACCCCGATTATTCGCTATGTGGTCAGTGCAAGTTTTTTGGAGTCCGTGCTGGAGGAATATAGGGTGTTAGCGTCACAGCAGGCGGGTGAAAAGCCCGAACAGGGGGACAGTTAAATGACAATGGATTTTTTTGCTGATGCTGAACATAGCCAGGCGCAAAGTCGTGCCGATTTGTTTTCTCAAGGCCAAATCAAATTAGCGGAGCTGTCGGTGTTCAACTGGGGCTCTTTTCATGGCTTGCATACGGCCACGATCGACCCCGATGGAACTTTGGTGACCGGTGATAACGGTGCGGGTAAATCCACTTTTATTGATGGCTTAATGGCGCTTTTGTTACCCGCAGGCAAAGCAACGTTTAATGTTGCGGCGGCTCAGGGTGATCGCTCGGACAGGTCGCTGCTGTCGTATATGCGTGGCAGCTTTGGATCTACTCATGATGGATCTTCTACGCGAGTCAAAAGTAAGCGTGAGAAAGGGGTTGTGACCGGGCTTCGAGCGCTTTACCAATGTGAAGATGGTTCAAGTATTACCCTGGCGGCCTTGTTTTGGATAACAAGCTCAAGCAATACACTCAGCGATGTTAAGCGAGTCTATCTTGTTGCAAAAAGGAATATGCAGCTCAAAGAGTTGTTAGACGCTTTTGCTGAAGGCAATACAAGGCAGTTAAAACAATGGCTACGAGATGATCCCGCGATTACCGATTGTGACAGCAACTTTACGGACTACCAAGCGCTTTATCGCAAATATTTATTTATGGATAATAAAAATGCGCCTGCTTTGTTATCCCGTGCGCTGGGTCTTAAGAAGATAGATGACCTGACAAAACTTATCCGTGAGCTGGTGTTAGAACCCAGTGGGGTAAAAGAGGATGCGAAAAAGGTTGTTGAGGAATTTACGGATCTTGTTGCCATCCACAAGCAACTGGTTGATGCCAAAGAGCAAAAGTCTCATCTGAGTCGGTTGCCGGGGCTGTCAGAGTCCATTAATGCATTGAGTCTGGCATTTGATAAGCTGCAACTGCAAAAAAATTATCTGGGCATTTACTTTGCTGAAGCCCTTTCCACGCTCTGGGCAAACAAGCTGAATGCGCTGGAAGAAGAGCTGGATGCGCTTGGACGGTCTATCGCTCGGGTTGAGACAGACGAAAAAGATGCACAGGATGCGGTTGAGAAAAGGCATGAAGAATATCTCAATCTCGGTGGCGATAAGATTGAATCCCTGAAGAAAGATATCCAACACGTTCAGGAAAAACTTAACGCTGTCATACAGGCCGCTTCAAACTACCAAAATGATTGCCGCAATCTGAAGCTGGATGCTGAACTGAATGAAGAATGTTTTATCGCTAATCAACACGAAGCAACATTAAAGCTGGAAAAAATCGAAGACGATACCAAGCAAAGCCAGGACTCTTTTGGCGGTATTGCGGCACAGTTGAGCGAACAACAGAAAAGCTTAAACGCTATTGAAGATGAAATACGGGAGATAGAGGCTCGCCCTGACTCAAACATTGCTGTCCGTTATCAGCAACTTCGTGATGAAATGATCGAATCGCTTGATCTATCGGGCGATGAGCTGGTTTTTATCGGTGAGTTACTCGATGTTAAAGACGACGAAAAAGCCTGGCAAGGCGCTATCGAACGTGCTCTGGGTGGCCTGAGAACGACCTTGTTAGTACCGCAAAAAAGTTACTCCATGGTGACGCGCTGGCTCAATGTACGACATACCGGCCTGCATGTGCGTGCTCAGGTTGTTTCCCAAAATCAGTTAGAACAAGGTTCTTCAAACTTTACAGAATTTAAGGAGCGTGGCTACCTGCGCAAACTGGTATGGAAAGAACACCCCTATCGCGATTGGCTCAAAGCGCATTTGAATAAGTTTGACCTGCTATGCGTGTCTGGTACCGATGAACTTGATGCCACGCCATTCTCGATGACAAAGGAAGGCCTGGTGCATATGGAGCGCGGCCGCTTTGAGAAGAAAGACCAGCGCAAGATAGACGATCGTAGAAGTTGGAGTCTTGGCTTTTCGAATAAATCACGTCTGGGCCTTTTGAATTTGGATAAGCAGCGGGCGGAACTGGAGCTGACAAAACTGCTGGCAGCAACAGAGCAAGCGCGTCAAGCCATGGATCAGGTGAATGAGCGTAAACAGTTATGGGAAAGGCTCGATAGCTATCAGTGGGAGCAAATAAACGCCCCTTATTGGCAAGGTCGCCTGGATACGGTAAAGGCCGATTTGGAAAGGCTTGAACAGGCTGGCGGCAGCCTTGAACAGGCCAAATCGCATTGGAATACAGCCAAGACGCTGTTGCAAGATATTCAGAAAAATAAAGAGCAACTCAAAAAGGATGAAGGTGCATTAGAAACCAAAAAGGATGATGCACAGCGACAGACGGATAAATATCAAGATCGTTTGCAGGCATCCAGAGATATGGGTGATGAGGTCAGAACGCTACTTTCAGCCAGAGTGGGTGTGGTCACACTAGATAGCGCCGAGCAACAATCGGAGTTTGAGCAATCTTTGGAGAAGGAGCTGGGAACAGCTAGCTCTGCCAAAGGCAAGGCTGAAGAAAAAGCTAAAGACATTATGAGTTCGTTTAGAGGCAAAGAAAAATGGCAGCCGCTTACGGTTGACTGGCCTACAGGGTTGGACGGCTTGTCAGACTATTTGGAGCATTACGCCTATATTGAAAAAGAAGGGCTGCCCGAGTTAATCGATCAGTTCAAAGAGCGCTTAAACAAGCACGCCACCCAATCCCTGGCCCGAATCAAGACCCGGCTTGACTCTGAAAGGGAAGATATTCTGGAACGGATTGATACCATCAATCGCGTATTGCAGCGTACCTAGTTCAAGCAAGGCAGCCATTTGAAACTTGGCTCAAAACGTGAAAAGTACCCGCATGTGCAGGAGTTTGAGCGCAAAACCAGGAGTGCGCTAAGCCAGGCGACCAGTGATGACCACGAAGCCCGATTTAAGCTTTTGGCGGATGTTGTGGAAATTCTTGAAAAAGCGAGTGCGCCGGGAACCTCCAACAATATGGAAAGTTTAAGGCTGTTGGACCCAAGGTATCAAATGTCATTCTTTGCTGAAGAGATTGATTCGCAGACCCTGGGTGTGCGTGACGTGCTTGAGTCGAGCAGTGGCAAATCGGGCGGTGAGAAAGAGTCGTTTGCCGGTACAATTGTTGCCGCGAGCCTGGCTTATGTATTGACACCCGATGGATATGATAAGCCCATTTACTGCACCGTGTTTTTGGATGAGGCTTTTTCAAATACCGCTGAGGCCGTGAGCCGGAGAGTGCTTCGCGTCTTCAAAGAACTTCATATACATGTCAATTTAATTACCCCGTATAAAAATCTGAATTTAGCACGAGAGTCAGCAAGATCATTGCTTATTGCCGAGCGCGCCCCGGAATGCCATGAAAGCCACTTGTGCGAGGTGACATGGGAGGAAATTGATCGGCGTATGGCCAAGCAAAAGCGCTCAGTGCTTGAACAGGCGCTAGCGGCCGAAATCGAACTGACCGACTTGAGCGATAAGAGCGACGAAGTAGAGCGAGATGACATCTAATTCAGCCAGCGGACGTGATTCATTACAGACCAGGCAGACAGGCAAATGGGGTTTGCTGCCAGCAGATGCCCTGCAATTGTTGAAGGTCAAATACTGGCAAAAGCCAAAAAAATTGAAAAGCCTGCTGAGTGATGGCCAGTCATTTCCATTAGTTATTTCCTTGAAGCCTCCAAGGGGCAATGCGGCCATCCGGGATATTGGCCATTTTCAGAGCTTTGTAGCGTCCTGGAAGGGTTTTTCTCAAAACCCTGTTCAGCGGCTTGATCAAGGTTCTGGTCAAAAGGAACAAGCCTCAAACAATACAGGGTGTGTGGTGCGTTGGGAAAAACGAAACTTCCGCTCGCTCGTTGGGCAGGATATTCCGACACATTTGACCATCCCGGATATCGAGTCGCTTGCCCGCTTGCTCGGCCCTGTTGAGGAGCGGCAACTGCAAAACTGGCTTGAGAAAATTCGTTATCTTTTTCAATCCCTGTTATCGCAATCATCCTCACCGCATATAAATGACCACCAAGCCAGCTTGCAGCATAACGCGTGTGATCATCATTTATTCCAGGCACTCATAGACCATTTGGAAGCGTTAGACCGTTTCGAACAAGGTGATTTGGCGCTGTTGGCCAGATTATTACCGCAATTGCAGAAGGGCATGGGGCAGGGGTGTTATCTCAGGGCGCTCCTCGTGACGTTTGTGGATACCAAGTTTATCGAGCAAAATCTGCGCATTATTGAATCTGTTGTTGCGGCACTGCTCGACAGAAATGTTAAAAAAACGGGCTTGATAAGTTGGCTTGATTGTAAAGAAAAACCCAGGGACTGGCTGTTGGTTAAGCCTCTGTGTGAGGAAACCCGATCACGGTTGGGTGGCCTGCCATTACTGCGCCTGTCCTCAGACACTTTGCAGGAATTTGAGCTGCCCGCGAGCAATATCCTGGTGATCGAGAACGAACAGTCTTGTCTGGCGCTGCAAAATGTTCACGACACGATAGCAGTCTCGGGTGGAGGCAAAAATGTTGCATGGATGAAGGCAGGCTGGTTAGCTGATAAGAATGTTGGTTACTGGGGAGATATTGATTCTGAAGGATTGGCTATTTTAAGTGATGCCAGAAGTAAGCTGAGTAGTATTACTCCACTAATGATGGATGAGCTGACGGTCAAGACTTTTGCGGAGCGTATGGTGCCAGAGCCTGACTCGGTATCTAAAGACCCGGTTGCCTTGACAGAAACAGAGCTGGTTCTATTTAAGGGTTTACGTGCTGATCACTATGCCGGTAGAAGGCTCGAACAAGAGCGACTGCCGATGGAGTATATTGCGCAACACATTGACGCTTGGGTAGTGTGATTTTCCTTCGATCAGCCTTCCATTACGCAACTGATAATGCCCATTGCCTTATGGGGAATGCCGATACTGCCAACCAGATAGAAGATTACGTGCTGCCCCTCCGGGAAACTGTCATGCCTGCGCAGATATCCGTTCGGTGTACCCCCGTTTTTCATTGCGGAATACGCTGGTATAAAGTACTTAGTTGGAAAAACTAAATGTACTGGTGCAAGATCCGGATCAGGTCGCTTTTTTGGCCTTCTGCTGTTGCTTATCCTTCGTCATCCCACACCCTCCAGTCTTGATACCTGTCCCGGGACCAACGGAGGTATTTCATCAATTCCCAGTTCACCGATACGGTATCAAATCTTTCACTGTCAAAATCGCCGCCTGACCACTGCATATAGCTTTCATGTTCTTCATGGATTGGATCTTTAAGCGCACTGCAAAAATCAAAGTAACCGGATACGCCGCCAACATCTTCAGGTGGGCAGGCGCGTTCCCCTCCAAGGCAGGCCAGTTCAGTTCTTAGTTCCGGATTGGAATAGCGGCTTTCCTCCAGAACAAGTTCATGCTCCCAGCTATCCCCGAAATCATATAAATAATAAAAGGTGCGACCCTTCTGTTTGATCAGATCGCCAAGGCGGTATCGCCCGCAGACCAGTCCGTCTTCTTCCCATTCAGGGTATTCCGTGTATCGTTTCTTGCCGATGGTAAATTCGTGCAGATGGCTGTCGGTCCAGCCCATGACAATCTGGATAACATCGTGCAGCCGATCCAGTGTGATGCTGGCAGGTACCACAAAACGACGCCAGATTGCCGGTTCAATATCAAGCAGTTGTATTTTCAGCAGATAAAATCGTTCGTTCATTTTTTTACCTCATACCCTGACCAGAAGCTTCGTTTGCGACCATGTGCCTTAATAATCTGCTCTTTAAAAACGTCGTGTGGGTTAAATTCTTTCCAGTCAGAAATGCTTGCTGCCAGCTTGTCCAGCTTCTTTAAATAGCGGATTCCATGGGAATAGGCTTTGGTGTAACCTCGCTCCAGAATGGAAACCAGCAGGCTGCGGAAAATCAGGCTGGCAGCGAGGTGTCGGTTTTCCGATGCCATCGCTTCGGCCAGTGAAAGCAGGCTGCTGTAGTGTTTGCCATCGAGCTGGTCGGCACGCTTTAAAAGATAGGCTTCGGCTTCATCGATTTTTCCGACTGCCAGCAGAAATTCTGCATCGGAACCCAGAAGTCTGTCAGTTTTCAGAATCTGCCGGGTCTCGTCATTGATAATATCCTCCCGCTTGCCATGACCGATCACATCCAGAAGTGCCTGCAAGGTGTCTGTAGAGTGATAGGATCTGAATTTCTGGTACAGAAGCTCCGCCAGTTTTTCAGAATCGCCCTGCTTATGATAGATTTCCTCAAGGAGTTTATCCCGCTCGTGGGCCCGAAAGGTTTCACCTTCCGGGATTTTCTTCAGCCATGAATGGGCGGTTTCAACGTCTCCACATTCGAAGTAGACCCGGGCAATATCAACCAGCGCTGCAGAATTTGACTTGCCCCATGAAGCGATGCGGACCTTTTCAAACAGCTTCGCGTCCTTGATCTGGCGGGCCAGGGATTCGATGGATCGTAGATAGTTACCTTTGCCATATTTATCTTTTTCGTTGTCAGCCCATCTTTGGAACTTGGCGATCATGGTGCGGATAACATCTTCAGGCAGGCACTCTGCGGCACAATCAATCAAGGTATCCCGGATGCCGTAATCGTTCTGTTGATTTAGCTTGAGAATAATATCGGCAATTTTACTTTTGTTAGAACAGCGTGAAGCATAGTCCACAAACAGTTCTCTGGCATCATAGCGGAACACATCACCGATACTTCCACTGGAGTCATCGCACATCTCAAAAATGAAGCGGTCGGCCTCGTAAAATGCCGCAACCAGTTCAACGCCAGTGAGCGGATCATCCACACCGGCTTTCAGATTTTGCAACATCATTTCCAGTTCACGGGAAAAACCTGCAACCCTCCGCCAGTCAACAAACCGCCGTGAACGTTTCAGGCTGGAGAGCTTATTCTTAAATCGCTGAACACTTTCCTTCGGTGTGGCTATCAGCTGCTCGATCACGTCATCCGCCTCGTCTGAATGAATAGCAATTTTCAATAATGCGTCAGCAAGTGCTTCTGCACCTAAATTGACCAGTTTCTGCTTACGTGAATTAGCCATGTTTTGCCCTTCTGTTGTCAGGTGGCGGCTTTGTTGTTTGTTCTTAAATCATCGCGGGCGCGTGGAGTAACTCCATGGCACGAAGGGCATCACATACCACTTCACTGGCAGAGCCGTAACGACCGCTGGAAGCTTCATTCTTGATAAACGTTTCCCAATGCTTACCTAAACTTAACCTGGGCACGCATAGTCACGGTTAACATCCGGGTTAAGCTGGTAGTTGCCATCACTCACTTCTGATATTCATATTTATTAAATGTGAATATAGTGTCCGTTGTCTGAGATGACAATAAGTGACGGCGTATGTTTTTGGGCAGAAGGTCATTTAATTTTTCCGGTTCAGTGCGTTATAGTCGATGCCTAAGAAAGCTCAGCATGGATAGAAGGCGTTTTATGCAGTCACAGAACTTTGAACACTTACGACCCCACTGGCCAGAACTCGCTGATCTGGCAAGTCATGCTGAGCAGTATGTTTATGATGATCCGCAAAGTGCGTTGATTAAATTGCGTTGCTTTGCCGAAAAGCTGGTGGGCATTGTCTACCGCCAGTGGCGCTTGCCCAGCCTGCCCAACGAGAAGTTTATTGATCGCCTGGAAAATCACGCCTTTGCCTCAGTGGTTGATCAGGCCATCATCGATAAACTGCACGCCATTCGCAAAGAGGGCAACAAAGCCGCGCATGAGGGCAAATTTGGTAAAGGCAGCGGCCTATGGTTGCTTAAAGAAGCGCATATCCTCAGTTGTTGGCTATTACTGTCGTTTAACAAAGGCAGCAAAAGTGATTTCAGTGCTTTTGTCGAGCCGAGCAAAACCGTCCCGGCTGAGGCACTCAGCAAAGCCGCCATTAAAGAGCTGCAAGCCAGCAAACAGCGCGAAACCGAGCATAAGCTGCGCCTCGATCAAGCCATGGCCGAACTGGAAGCCTCGCAGCAGGCAGAACTCAATGCCCAGCGTGAAGCGGCAAAGTTAAAAGAACAGCTCGATAAAGCCGCCACCCAACACTACAAGCAGGCCAGTGATCACGCTAAAAATCTGCTCGATCTGAATGAAGCCCAAACCCGCCGCCGCTTGATCGATACCGAACTGCACAGTCGCGGTTGGGATATTGATTTACTCAACGGTAAAAACACCGAAGAAGTGACGCTGGAAGAGAAAGTGGACGGTCAGCCCACCGATAGCGGTATCGGCTATTGTGACTATGTCCTTTGGGATGACGATGGCAAGCCATTGGCGGTGATTGAAGCCAAACGCACCCGCGAGAATGCCGAATTGGGCCGCCAGCAAGCCAAACTCTATGCCGACTCACTGGAGAAAAAATACGCGCAGCGCCCGGTTATTTTTTATACCAACGGCCACGACATCTACATCTGGGACGATGCCCAAAACGCCGCACCGCGCAAACTCTACGGTTTTTACGCCAAAGAAAGCCTGCAATACCTGATCAAACAGCGCAGCAAGCGCAAAGCGTTAAATGCCACGCCTATAGACACCGATATCGCAGGGCGCACCTACCAGATCGAATCCATCACCCGGGTGTGTGAACGCTTTAGCCAAGGGCATCGCAAAGCCCTGATCGTACAGGCAACCGGCACTGGCAAAACGCGGGTGGCAATCGCCCTGACCAAGCGCATGATCGCCGCCAGTTGGGCCAAGCGCGTGCTGTTTTTATGCGATCGCAAAGAGCTGCGCAAACAAGCGGGCAAGGCCTACCAAAAATTCACCAATGAGCCGCTGTATATTCTGGGCAAAAGCAAAAAGGAGCACCGCAAAACATCGCAGATATACGTGGCGACCTATCCGGGCATGCTGCAAATTATGGAAGAGTTTGATCCCGGCTACTTTGACCTGATTATTGCCGATGAATCGCATCGCTCCATCTACAACGTATTTGGCGATCTGTTCCAGTATTTCGATGCCTTTCAACTGGGGCTAACCGCCACGCCGGTGGAAATGATCAGCCGCTCGACCAGCCAGCTATTTGGCTGTGATTACAAAATGCCGACCGCCAACTACCCGTTGGAACAAGCCATCGCAGACAAAAACCTTGTGCCCTTTAAAGTCGTCAGCCACACCACCCAGTTTTTGCGCGAAGGTATTCAGGCCGATAAATTAACCGATGAACAAATTGCCGCGCTGGAAGATCAGGGGCTTGATCCCAACCAGCTCAATTTCGATGCCAGCGCAATTGATAAAGCCGTACACAACAAAGACACCAACCGCGCCATTTTGCGTAACCTGATGGAAAACGGGCAGCGCCTTGCCGATGGCCAAACTCTGGGCAAATCTATCGTATTTGCGCGTAATATTCAGCATGCTGAATTACTCGCACAACTGTTTGCCGAAATGTACCCCGAATATGGCGGTAATTTCTGCCGCGTTATTCACTCCAAAGACAAACGGGCAGAAACCCTTATCGACGACTTTAAAGCCACCGATGGCAAAGACGGCGAAATCACCATTGCTGTCTCGGTCGATATGCTCGACACCGGCATTGATGTGCCCGAAGTGCTCAATCTGGTGTTTGCCAAACCGGTTAAATCCAAGGTGAAATTCTGGCAGATGATTGGTCGCGGCACGCGCTTGTGCCCCAACGGGAAACTTTGCATACTTCGACCTAGAGCCAGAAGAAGAAGCGCCCAGCGAAACCAAATCTCTCAGTCAAAAACTGTTTGAAGCCCGCCTTGCCTATGCCGAAGAAGCCCTCAAGCGCGCTGAGCTAAACAGCTTTGGCAAAATGATCGCCCTGATCAAACAGGATATTGACGCGCTCGACGACAACAGCATCGCCATTAAAGACAATTGGAAATTAAAGCAGCAGCTTAGCCAAATTGATGTGCTGCACCAGTTCGCGCCCGTGACCAAAGCGCAACTTTACGACCACATGGCACCACTGATGCAGTGGCGCAATATTAAAGGCGAGGGCGAAGCCCTGAAGTGGGACTTAGACATCATCACCGCCCAGTATGCCCAGCTCTGCCAGCCCAGGCAGTTGGACGCGGTGAAAGCACAAATACAGATAAAAGTGCGCAGCTTGTCCATGCACCTGAACCAAGTGCGCAGCAAAGCCAACGAGATCCGTGCTATTCAGCAGGAAAATTACTGGTTGACCGCCAATTTTGATGCCCTGGAGCACAGCCGCCAGCAATTGCGCCCGGTGATCCACCTGCGTGACAAAGACGCAACGCCGCCCGCTGCGGTGATCCCGGTTTTCGATATTAAAGAAGATATTGGCGAATATCAGGTAGAAGAACGAAAAACCAATATTCGCACCGTGGACTACGAAATCTACCGCCAGGAAGTAGAAAAAACCCTGACCCCACTGTTCGACAAAGACCCTGTATTGCAAAAAATACGGGCAGGGCAACCGGTCAGCGAGGCCGAACTGGATGCCCTCAACGCCCTGGTCCACACCCAAAACCCTCGCGTAGACCTGGAACTGTTGGCCGAGTTCTACCCTGAATCCAGCGCCGGTGTCGATCAGCTGTTGCGTACCATTATCGGCCTGGACGTAGACGCCATTGAACAGCAATTTACTGCTTTTGTGCAGCAACACCATATCAACCTCAGCGCCTTGCAACAGCGCTTTTTGGGGCTGCTAAAAAGCGAGATTTGCCGTAAAGGGCACATGACCATTGCCGACCTTTACGAGCAACCCTTCAAAGGGCTGCATCAAGACGGTATCGACGGCTTGTTTCAGGCGCAACAAGCCGAGCTGATCGCCTCATTTATCGCAGGTTTTACCGTAGACACCCACAGCGTAAAATCGCAGCTGGATGTTACAAGCGACCCGCCAGCATGAGCATAACCCCAGGCTGAAAGCCCTTTTAACCCTATAAATCACCCCGCAGCCGCCATAATCGCTGTGGGGCAAATTTGCACTACTAGCAGAGAAACCACATGATCACAGGCGCACTAAAAAACAACATCGACAAACTTTGGGAAGAATTCTGGACAGGCGGCATCACCAACCCCCTGACCGTGATCGAACAAATCACCTTTCTGATGTACGCCCGCCTGCTGGATATGAACGAAACCAGCGACGAAAAAAAAGCCCAGCGCACCGGCAAACCCTTTAAACGCCGTTTTAGCGACCAGCAACAACACCTGCGCTGGCAAAACCTCAAGCACATCGAATCTGCCGACGAGCTGCTCAGCACCGTACGCGATGAACTGTTCCCCTATTTCAAACAAAGCAGTGCCGACAGCAACGAAGGCACCTTGTTTGCCGACTTTATGAAAGACGCCCAGCTGATGGTGCAAAAACCCTCGCTACTGGTCAGAGCCAGGGACATGGTTGACGAACTGCCCCTGAATACAGGCGACACCAAAGGCGACCTCTACGAATACCTGCTCAGCAAACTCACCACCGCCGGTATCAACGGTCAGTTCCGTACCCCACGCCACATTATCCGCGCCATGCTTGACATGATGAACCCCAGCGCCACCGACCGCATTTGCGACCCAGCCTGTGGCACCGCAGGGTTTTTAAGCACCGCCTACGAATTTATCTTGCAAAAATACAGCTCCCCCGAAGGCACGATTGTCGAACGCATCACCAATGAAAACGGCGAAGAAGAACAGCAGACCCTTTATACCGGCGACTTACTCGGCGAACAGCGCCACCACGTCGACCACGACATGTTCCACGGCTTTGACTTCGACGCCACCATGCTGCGCATTGCCGCCATGAATCTGGTCATGCACGGCGTTGCCCAGCCCGATATTCATTACCAAGACACCCTCAGCCAAGGCTTTATCGAACACTTTCCACATGCCGCCAAAGAAGGCTTCGACCTCGTACTGGCAAATCCGCCATTTAAAGGCAGCCTAGACGCAGAAGACGTCGATGCCGACATCCTGCGCACCGTCAAAACCAAAAAAACCGAGCTGCTATTTGTCGCCCTGATTCTACGCATGCTCAAACTCGGCGGGCGCGCCGCCGTCATCGTGCCCGATGGCGTATTGTTCGGCTCATCCAAAGCGCACCAACAACTGCGTAAAACCCTGATCGAAGACAACCAGCTTGAAGGCATCGTCAGCCTGCCCAGCGGCGTATTCAAACCCTACGCAGGCGTTAGCACCGCGATTTTAATCTTCACCAAAGGCGGCAGCACCGACAACGTCTGGTTTTACGACCTGCAAGCCGACGGCTACTCGCTAGACGACAAACGCACACCGCTGACAGGCGAGGGCGCCAACGACCTGCCAGACGCCATCAGCCAATGGCAACACTACCGCCAACTGGTCGAAAGCAACGCCAGCGCCGAGCAAATCCACGCCCAATTTGGCGACAAAACCCAACAAGCCTTTGTGGTTGCCGCCCAAGACATCGCCGCCAACAAATACGACCTCTCCATCAACCGCTATAAAGAAGTGGTGTACGAAGAAGAAGTGTACGAAGAACCCAAAGTCATACTGGCAAAACTCAAAGCACTAGAAAGCGACATTCTCGCCGACCTCAATGAATTGGAGGGCATGTTGTGAGTTGGGAAATGGTTGATGTTGGTAACTGTGTTGAAAAAGTTTCTACATGGAGTCCATTAAAATCAGATAGCCAAGATTCATTTTTGTATATTGATTTAAGCTCGGTAGATAAAGATAAAAAGTTAATAGACGAAAACCTTGTTTCTCTTGTTTTACCCAAGGAAGCTCCAAGCAGAGCTAAGCAGATTGTTAGGTCTGAAGATGTTCTAGTGGCAACTGTTAGACCAAACCTTAATGGTGTTGCATATGTATCCAAAAAGTTTGATGGTGCTACCGCTTCGACTGGTTATTGTGTATTAAGACCTGATAACAAAAAATTGGATTCAAAATACCTGTATTATTGGGTTCAAACTAATACTTTTATTGGCAATATGATGGCAAGGGCTACGGGAGCAAATTATCCTGCTGTATCCGATAAAATCATTAAAGAAAGCAAAATCCCACTACCACCACTAGCCGAACAAAAACGCATCGCCGCCATACTCGACAAAGCCGACAGCATCCGCCGCAAACGCCAACACGCCATCCAACTCGCCGACGAACTCCTACGCGCCGTCTTTTTAGATATGTTCGGCGACCCCGTCACCAACCCCAAAGGCTGGGAGCTTCGCCCCGTTGGTGACGGTATAGAATCAATTACTTCGGGCTGGAGTGCCAAAGGCTCAAGTGAGCCATGCGGTAAAGGTGAGCTTGGTGTTCTTAAAATCAGTGCTGTAACAACTGGTATTTTTAAACCAGAAGAAAACAAAAGAGTTGAACCTGATGACCTTATTGAAGGGAAAAAGCTTATCTTTCCTAAGAAAGGAGACTTGATATTCAGTCGCGCCAATACGAGAGATTTAGTCGCGGCTACTTGTATCGTTCAAGAAGACTACGAGAATTTATTTCTACCAGATAAACTTTGGCTGATAGAAACTGACCATACAAAAATTCTTCCAGAATTTCTTAATTTTCTAATCTGGCAACCCAGATTTAAAGATACTTTGGCATCTCAGGCTACGGGATCGAGTGGTTCAATGCTCAATATATCTAAGGCTAAATTCGAATCTGCAAACGCTATATTTCCACCGATGGAACAACAGTTGAAATTTAGAGAGATATACCTGAAATATACAAAAGCTATAGGTCTTTTGTTTGGGGCTAACAAACAGGATAGCCTGTTATTCAACTCCCTAAGCCAAAAAGCCTTTTCGGGGCAGCTATAACCGCAAACGAAAATAACGCCCAACACAGGGCGTTATTCTTTTCAGCCTATCAACTCAAGTTGCGCTCGGCGCTGAACGCCAGTGACGACACACCCGCTCCCAGCGACCAAGTCGATAACGTAGGTATGATCTGACATGAACGATTTTTGGTTTATTCATAGCTAATCCTCCAAATCCACGGTTTGGAAACTTGGAGGCGAATTGATAGGAAGAGGGATTCTTGATAGATTTCCTCGTTTACCCTATGATTCGCACGTATCCCAGTGAAAGATACAGCTCCAAGAGAGGTAGGGATTGCCGTGCATTTCCCCGCTCTTTTGGTGTCGAGCCCTTTGTAGTTGGCGCTACAAAGGGCTTTTTATTTTACAGGTAAGTAAACTGTGACCTGACTTCTCCTCTGCCAATCAAAGCATTAAATATCCTGTAGTTATTTCTCTTTTTGCGTAAATAGCCTGCCACAATGGCTGGCGAGCGGTGGTGCAAACGTGCTGCATTTTTGATTTCAGCCTGAGTCGTGGCAGATTCAATATCTTGCACTAGTGCTTCGGGCATCAGTGTTTTGATGGCGATTTCGTCTGCTTCTGTTTCGATACTGTCTTTGGATTCTACATCCAGATCGTCGTAGATAATTTTCACGTCATCATCGGTGTAGAGGTGCTTTTGGATATGTGCTAATTCATGCAGCAGTACAAACCAAAAATTATCGAGTCGATCATGTCGCCCTGTTAGTGCGATGATAGGGCCGTCCTCATTCTTTAAGGCTGCGCCATCGAGATAGGTCTTTTTAAAGTGCTCAACCATAACGACGCGAATTCCATATTGCGCAAGTAAATCAATAGCTTGAGTGGGGCCGTTATCGAACACGCTTTGACGCGCCACTTCATCAAACAATTCATCGGTTAGCAGCGCGTGGTTAAAAGGGTTTTGCGGTGGTTTTTTTTCGGCCTCTTTAAGCGCGAGTAAATGCCATATTTCCAGGGCTACGCGATTCATTTCTCTACCACTGCGGACGCTGCTTTTCAGAAAGGCATTTTGCATTTGCAGCAATTTTTTTTCCCCGAACAGATCTACCAGCGACTCTTCAAGATGTTCTTTAGCGTCGGCTAATGATGTTCTACTTTGGAGCAGCGTGCGATCAAACATCTCTTTAACGGGGACTTTACTGAAATCGAAAGGAGCGCGTTCCTCTATAGCCGCTGGATTTTCAGGCACTAAAGAGCTGTATGGAATACCCAGCCCTTTGTGCAGAGCCCTTATCATTTTAAGGCTTAAGTTTACTTTTCTGTTTAGAACCTCAGACACCTTGGCAGATGACCCTATGTATGCAGCCAAATCTCTGTTGGTGAGTGGCGGGTTCGACTGTTCCATACGAAGTTTGATGGCTTCAACTGGATCAACTGGCCCTAGATCTATCGTTTCGTTTTCGTACTTTTCAATAAGCACCGCGAGAACTTCCAGTTCATTACCTTCGGCTGTATTTGGCGCAGGGGATTCAGACATGAGCTGAGACAGGCGAGCTATAGCTTCGTTGTAGTCTTTTTCACTTTTAATCACTTTCATGGCTCTATCCATCTTTTACTGCTTGCGTTGTTTGTTTTTCTTGTCGTACTCCGCGTGAGTGTTTACGCGTTCAACAAGAATGATGCCGTTTGCGTACCGCACTAGAACTTCAAGCCTGAACTTATTTCCACCAATATTAAAAATGGCTTTGTTGTTACTTAAAAAACTGACATGAGCGTATCTTTTTTTGATATCTGCCAGGGTTGCCCAGATTGCAGCTTCTGCATCTTCAACCCAAGCGTTAAGAGGGCCTTTGGCGCGAGAGTGCTTCTTTGAGAAATCCTCGACTATCTTTTTACCAAGTACTTTCATACGCTACTGTTTTTGTTGATATGGATAAATTTTAAGCTTTAAGAATAAGGGAGTCAAATAAACACTCCTTAAAAAGGATTGATTTATTAAGTGGTGTGTCCCGCCAGCAAGATCCGCGCTTGGAGATGACTCGTGAGTAGCGCGGTTGGTCTTCTTAAATGTGCTGGCAATTATCAATATGAAAAGACAGCCCGCTACTGTTCGAAGAAAAACTAAACTGCGCCATAATAATCACTAAAATTGGCGCGGTTCTAAAAACTGCGCCATAATTGCGCCATCTATTACTTATAAGGGCGCCAAACCGTTTATGCCTTCTACCACTGAACTTCTTACTAGCATTAAAGCATCTCCTCAAGGTGTCACCCTGGCTGAACTTTTAACGCAACATTCAAATATCGCTCGAAGAACAGCCCAGCGACAGATTGCGAAGTTCATTGATGAAGGGCTTGTGATTGCCCACGGAGAAGGTCGTGCTCGCCGATATTTTGGTGTGGATGCCCCGCTCAAAGCTGGCATACAAGCAAATAGTAGAGATGCATTTCCTGCCTTCATTCCTGTATCCGCTGATAGCCAGGATATTTTAAATTACATCAATCTGCCGCTTGAAGCTCGCAAACCAGTCGGTTATCAACTGGATTTTCTGAATTCCTATCAACCAAACAAAACCTGGTATTTGTCAGAATCATTGCGGCGGCAATTGCACAAAATGGGGAAAACCACGGATAGCCAGGAGCCTGCTGGTACCTATTCTCGCGCCATCTTGAATCGGTTGTTGATAGACCTATCGTGGGCATCAAGCCATTTAGAAGGGAATACTTATTCCCGTTTAGATACTCGCGAACTGATTGAGCATGGAAGGTCGGCACAGGGTAAAGCGGCGATTGAAACGCAAATGATTTTGAACCATAAGTCGGCTATTGAGCTGTTGGTAGAGAATATCGATACAGCTGAATTCAATCACTATACGCTGCTGAATATACACAGCGCATTGTCAGAAAACTTGCTGCCAAACCCAGCAGATGAGGGGCGGGTTCGTCAGCACGCAGTGGATATTGGTAAGAGCGTCTACCGGCCCTTGTCGGTACCGGCACAAATCGAAGGTGCTTTGCAGCTAGTTTTAAATAAAGCCAGCCAAATTGCTGATGCATTTGAGCAGTCTTTTTTTATGCTGGTGCATTTACCCTATTTACAGCCATTTGCTGATATCAATAAGCGAACCTCTCGCTTGGCTGCAAATCTACCATTGTTTCGCGCCAATCTATGCCCGTTAACCTTTCTTGATGTGCCCGAGCAAGTCTATAGTCGAGCCACGCTAGGCGTGTACGAAATGGCGCGGGTCGAATTATTGCGTGATCTTTATGTATGGGCTTATGAGCGTTCTACGCAAGAGTATTTGGCCATCAAGCAACATTTAGCAGAGCCAGATCCCTTGCGTTTAATGTGGCGAGATTTTATTAAGCAAACGATTCACTTGGTGGTGACCAGCCCCGAGCAAGACCCATACACTGTGATACAGCAAGCCGTTAAAACGCAAATTCCTGAATCCGAGCAAAAAGATTTGCAAGCGTTAGTGATAGAGGAGTTGAGACGATTGCATGAAGGTGTGTTGGCTCGCTATGGCTTGCGCCCTTTAGAATTTTCCGCATGGAAGGCTGAGCATCAGTCTAATAAAGGCTGAGTACTTTTTAATAGCGCATAATGAAGAGCAATCAACTATAAAGCGTTGCGCCATTTATTCTCGCTCGTCTGTAGCGAAGGGTAATCGTAATCCTTTCGATTCCGTCAGTGCTCAATGAGTATTCGGCAATTCAGAAAATATCTGCCTTGAAAAGTCCGTGATGAGCTATGGCGCGAAGTCCGTAATCCCCTTGCCCTTATCTTGTAAAAAGCAGGCCTGTGCTGCGGGATGCAGGCAGTAAAAAACCCCAACTGATAACAGTTGGGGTCTCGTATTTGGTGGTGGGGCGGGACGCGGGTTTGGTTCCCACAATAGGAACTGATTTAGTCCCCCAATTGCTTTGGTAAGCTAATGCGGGTTTGTGCTTACGCAGGAGCTTCGGAATCCTGTTTGTCAGTAGCTAGCAGAAACTTCGTTGACAATTGGCTTGGCTCTGGGGCTTCACCATTAAGCGATATCTGATAGCCCATTGCCTTATAGCTTTTCTCCCGTTTGTTGAACATTCGTTGCAACATAGGGAGCGAGCAATCGACATAATCGTAAATGGTGACACGGTCTTTGCCATCCGACTCTCGATGAATACGCCCGGCATACTGAGCCAGAGAGCCTTTCCATGCAATGGGCATGGCTAAGAACAGCGTGTCTAGTCTTGGCAGATCAAAACCTTCACCTACATATTTGCCGGTGGCAACGACGACTTGCGCGGTAGGTAGTTGTTCTTCAATAGTCTTACGCTCAGAAGCGCGCATTGCGCCTTTTAAAACAACCGAATCGATCTCTCTATCGAGTAGCATGGTATTAATTGTTTCAGCATGCTCCCTGCGTTCTGTCAGAACTAAAGGGTGTTTTGATTGTTGAAGGCAAGCGAGAACATCGTTGATGATTCTCTTTGTTCGTTCATCATTTCCCATAATCCAACGATAAGCGTCGGAAATTTTCGGTCGTTCTTCTGAATTGAATAATTGTCTTGGCGGGGCCTCATAGAGTTGATGAACAACGACTTGTTGCTCAAATTTATCTTCAGTGGTGCTTTTAACTTTGTGACGAATAGGTCCTGCTGCCATAAAGATGATTTTCTGGTGACCATCCTGCCGTTCGGGTGTGGCGGTCAAGCCGAGTACATATTTGGCTCGAACTTCATTTAGTACCATTTCAAAGCGTGGCGCGGAAACGTGGTGGCACTCATCAACGATCACATGTCCATAACCTTGAATGATCTCCGATACAGTGTTGTCCTTTTTGTTGATGAGACTTTGATAGGTGGCGATGTCGACGACACCCGTCGGTTTTTTCTTACCACCACCGATCATGCCAACATCCATATCAGGTAAAAACGATTTTAACCGTTCTCTCCATTGGTCGAGCAGTTGTCTACTGTGAACCAAAATTAGCGTATTGGCTTTGCGTTTAGTAATCATGCCAATAGCGGTAACTGTTTTACCAAATGCAGTCGGCGCATGCAGAATACCAGCATCGTGCTTACTCATGGCGCGCACAGCTGCTTGTTGATTCTTTCTGAATTTGACGAGTGACTTGGTGGCTTTAAGTTTAGTGCCACGTTCACGTTGATCGTCTAATTGAACTTCGATCTGATTCTCGGCTAATAACTCTAACGCTTCGTCTAAGCAACCACGGGGTATCGCCAAGTAACCTTGCTCTATTCGAGCGCAGGAAATGAAGCGTGGAATACCATGGGTTGAAAACCGTAGTGCCTGTGTTTTGAAGAATACAGGGTTTGAAAAGCTCGCGAGCCGCCTTAACCTTGCTGTTAAGGCGGTTGGTAGCTCACTTAATTCAAAATAAATATGATTTGCGAGAGTGACGGTTATCTTTTTTGGTAGGTTTTCTAATAAAAGAGGTTTTGCCTTGGCGGTCATTTCCCAAGGTGGGCGATTCTCTATAACCCTTTGTTCTTTAAATAACGATGAGTTTGGTGAAATCTGTGTCAGTAGCTTTGTCAGTCTGCAGTGTGAAATAGACTCCATATTAGCTAGGTGTTGCCATTGGTCCTGGATGACATTAAGCTCGTTATCGACAAAGGAGCTATTGCCAGACAATCGTGCTTCTTTTTGAAGCGGTAGAGCGATTAAATTTCCAAATCCACCTTCGGGTAAAATATCCTGGTTGGGGAAAAGGCGATCATAGGAATCAAACGATAAGTTGGGGTAAAACTCCATCGCTTTGTCTAGTAGTCCAAATCCTAATAGTCTAGCTTCTTTGGCAGGGACTTTTTCGTTGAAGAAAATCCAAAGGTGCGCTCCGTTGCCGGAGCGCGAAATCTCAATGGCATGCGGTATTGCAAATTTACGGCAAGCCTTCGACATTGCTTTCACTTCTTCTTGCCATTGGCCTTTATCAAAATCAGCCGCAAGAAAGTAGCAAGTGTTATCGTGCATTAAAGGATAGAGACCGACCACTTGTTGCCCGGCTAAGTGGCGATAAATGATCTGGTCATTTAACTCGGTGAGCTGACGGTGATTGCAGTCCTGGCATTTGATGCGAGGCTTGTGACAGATCCCTTTTACCCACTCGTTATTGCAGGCAACAGAGTAACCACTGCGACCTTGTTTGTTTTGCCAGCGGTTAGCAAAAATATCGGCTCGACCCCGAAACAATCCTCTAAAAATGGCAATCTTTTGTTCTGGTGAATATAGGGGCGAGTCAGATGTATTTGGTGGGGGTTGTTGAAGTTGTTCTCTGAGAGCTAAAAGTTGCTTTTTCTCTTGCTCAAGCTCTGCGAGCCGAGCATCAATCTCGGCTGTGCTTTGAAATCCATCACTCTTAAGCATGCGCTTGAGGTGGTTTGATTAAGGATTCAGCAGGAATACCCAAACCTTCATGCAGCTTCCAGATCATTTTTAGCGTGAGTGAGCGTTTGTGATTGAGAATTTCATAGACTCGGTTGCTTTTACCAATCATTGGCTCGAGATCTTTCACTGTTAAACCTTTGCGTTCCATCTCGAACTTGATGGCTTCAACAGGGTCAGGCAGTTCCATAGGGAAATGCTTGGCCTCATAAGCTTCGATAAGCGTGACCATGACATCCAGCTTTTCACCTTCGGGTGTGTCAGGGCCAGCCATCATAAGGCTTTCAATTTCTTTTAATGCCGCTCGGTAGTCGGCATCAGTTTTAATCGGTTTGATGTCCATAATGTTTCCTCCGGCAATTAAATAGTTTGTACATCAATTTTGTCGTATTGCGCATGGGTACCGATGAACCGGATATAGACCACGCGATAGACATAGTTGATCCACACGACCAAACGGTATTTGTTACCCGCAATATTGAAAACCACTCGACCATCTTTGAGGATACTGGCATTTCTGAAATCCTGCTTAACATCGGCAGGTGCGCTCCAGTCAGCCGCTAACGCATGGCGGTACCAGGCTAGCGTAGGCTCTTTAGCATCTATGTACTCTGGGCTTTCCTCCCAGAAAGTTTTTAGTGTCGATAGGGCAATGATTCTCATAGATTTAATAATAGTCCCAAAATGGGACTTGTTCAACTAAAATATGCAGGAGAATCAATATGAATGAATATCAAGCACTTATGACGCAAAGAGAGCTATGTAATCGTTGGCAGATAAGCGAGGCGACACTGGAGCGATGGCGATCTGAGGGCATTGGTCCAATTTACGTGAAACTGGGCGGCCAAGTCAGGTACAGGCGAGAAGATGTGCTGGAATATGAGGCCAGTTGCTTGAGAAGGAGTACGTTTGAAGCTGTTTGATGGTGAGTTAGTACGCAATTTCCCGCATCAGCCCTAAATTCTTAATAGTAAAGTTGCGTGTTAATAAAAAGCCCTAATGGCTGGTGAGGGCTCATTAGGGCTATTTACAAGATGGTGGAGATGGCGGGGGTCGAACCCGCGTCCGTCAATCCTCCGCCTCAAGATCTACATGTTTAGGCTACTCTATTGAGTTAACCCGTCGCGGCCCGAGAGCCAGGGCGCTATGGGCGAGCCTCTAAAAGTTTTAACCGTTCAGCCTGAGACAAGGCATCCGGGCGATTCTGTCTCGAATGATACCTCAAACCCTCTAGTTACAGACACCTGGAGGAGAGGCACAAGCTGACTTATGCAGCTAGAGCGTAGTTATCGTCGTTAGCAACTATAACTGATGTAGCGATGTATTTACGAGATTCACTACAATCTCGACATGCACCTAAGGTTTTGTAATCGGCGTCGAAGCCAAGTCATCCCCAGATAGCGGGCGATTATACCTGTTGTTATGGGTATAAACGAGACCCGATGTAAAATTGACCGGTGTTTTTTATTTTAGTTCCTGTTATTCGGGCTGATAGCTTGTCCCGAATGCTAATCGTAACAGTGTGTGCCCGACTCATCATTGCAGCATAAATGTGTATAGTCCGCTAACCCGGATGTTACAGGCATGGCTGACCTGGGCTGGCGCGTGATTTCCATGCTTCACTTGGTGCAGGTGAATAAGCTGTTATACTCGACAAGCTATGAAAATTCATTGGATTAAGCTACTTGGAGTTACGTTCTCCTTCTCACTGATACTGCATTTATCGATTATTTCTGGTGTTCTTGCTGATTTGATTGGTGCAGAGGGGTTTTATGCCCAGTATGCCTTTCTGGGGTACCTCTTTTATTTATATCCGCTGAGTATGATTGGGGCATCCCTGATTGTTACGGTTTGGGTAAAACATAATAAAACGCAGCACTTTTTTATTACATTGCTAACAGCAGTGGCAATCAATGTCTTACTGTTCAGTGCAATGTCAATGTTTGCCAGAATCCAAACTGCGGATCGCATCCAGCATATGTATCACGATAACCCACAACGCAGGCCCCTTCTTGATCCTCAGAGGCCTTTGACGATTGTGGACCCCCTTGTCGTTAAACAAAATACGACATCTCCGATCGATATTGTTGTCTATGCTTTGCCGGGTGTTTTGGAAAGCGGTACCAGCAAAGCGCAAATAAAGAAAGGTCCTGATCTGGCTTATCGGCTTTGGGGGGAAGGTGTCTTAGTGTCCAATGGAGAGCGGACGAAGGAAGGTCGAATTATTTATAGAGCGTCGATTGACTTTGAGCCTGATAAAGATTGGGACTCTGGCCTGATCATCATCAGGGGTAACAACGGGGAAGTTGAGACCAGTATTATTCAAAAGTAATGGGGTCAGTGTGTAGAGGTCGCTTTCCCGGACTCTTGCCGTTCGCTGCTGGGTTTTGGGTTGTACTGACTGACAAAGCGAAATTTTATTTCGCCGCCATTAAACGCTGTTTTTGTCGTGCCCAATCGCGGTCTTTGTCGGCGGCACGCTTATCGTGCTGTTTCTTGCCTTTTGCTAGGGCGATTTCACATTTGATGTGGTTTTGTTTCCAGTAGATGGACAGGGCGACACAGGTGTAGCCTTTGGCTTGAGTTGCACCAATGATTTTATCGATTTCCCGGCGGTGTAACAGCAGTTTACGATCCCGAGTCGGGTCGGCAACGACATGGGTGCAGGCGGTTTTCAGCGGGGTAAAATGAGCGCCTACCAGCCAGGCTTCCCCTTTATGGATGACAACATAGGAGTCAACGAGCTGTGCGCGGCCTTCCCGCAAGCTTTTAACTTCCCAGCCGGTCAGGGACAAGCCCGCCTCAAATTTATCTTCGATGATATATTCGTGACGTACTTTCTTGTTCTGACAGATGGTGTTGCCCGATGGGGCTTTCTTCTTTTTAGCCATGGCGGTGGATTATATAGTGCGCGTAGTTGCAATGAAAGCACTGTGGTATATTGCCTCTCGCAGGGAGGGTGTGCGCACGTTTTGGCGATAGAGTACGTGCAGGATTTGCTCACAGTTTCCTTGGCGTAGTCCGCTAACTTTAGCGCCCTTGAAAAACCCGGTTAGGACAGAATTAAAGGCATGACTCAGGTAGATCGCAGTGCATTGGTATTGCATACAGCAGAAGAAATGTTTGACCTTATTAATGATGTTGAGCGTTACCCTGAATTCTTGCCCTGGTGTTCCAGAACTGAGCTTATCAGCAAAACGGATGATGAGCTGGTGGCAACGCTTTATTTGGCAAAAGCGGGTTTGAAATACAGTTTTACCACGCGCAATCAGTTATCCCGCCCGCATACGATGACCTTGGAGCTTGAAGAAGGGCCTTTTTCTTCTTTAAACGGGGTGTGGCACTTTAAAGTGCTGAGTGATGAAGCCTGTAAGGTAAGCCTTAATCTACAGTTTGAGTTTTCGGGTAAGATTGCTTCTTTAGCGATGAGCAAAGTATTTAATCAGGTGGCAACAACCCTGGTGGATGCGTTTGTAACGCGTGCTGATCAGATTTACGACTAAGGCTGGATTATGATTGTTGAAGTTGCTTATGCCCTGCCGACGGAGCAAAAGATTATTTCACTGGAGGTAGCAGAGGATTGCTCTGTATATGATGCAGTGATTCAATCGGGCATTGTGGCGTTTTTTCCGCAAATCGACCCTGATAATGATCCAATGGGCATTTTTGCGAAAGCGATTAAAAATCCCAAAGAGACAATTTTGCAGGAAGGGCAGAGGGTTGAGATCTATCGCCCGTTAACAGCTGATCCCAAGGAAGTCCGTGCTAGACGCGCAGCTAAAATGAAAGCAAAAAAAGCAGCAGAGGACGCTGCGCGTAAGCAGTAATGGCTGGCCTTTAGTTGCCTTTAATTGTCTCCGCCACCTGGGCGGAAGTCACCGCTGAGTGAGCTGAGCTTGCCATCTGTGAAGAAGAGTGACATGTGCTCGCGAATGTAGCTGCCATCCGCACCACTCTTTTTGTGGTAAATATAATCCCACCGTCCCGCATGGAATGTATCAGTGATCAGAGGGGTGCCCATAATGAAGCGAACCTGATTTTCTGTCATGCCCGGACGTAGTTGATCAACCATATCCTGGGTGACAACATTGCCTTGCGGAATGTCAAATTTGTATACGCCAGGGAACCCTGAACAACCTGCTAATAACAATGAGAATAGCGTGGCGATAAGAAGTCTTTGCATCTGATTTTTGCTTCCACTATTGTGCGTAAATGCGGATAATAAAGTTTCAGACGGAAATGGACAAGTTATCTTGTTATAGTAGTCATAATATTAAGTAGCCACTCACAGAGAATAATTATGTCAATTGAGAACCAGGAACTCAGAAAAGCGGGTCTAAAAGTTACATTGCCGCGGGTTAAGATCTATCAAATTCTGGAGCAAGCCGGTGAAGGCGATCACTTCAGTGCTGAAGATATCTATAAATCCCTGATGGAAAAAGGTGAAGATGTTGGTCTGGCGACGGTTTATCGCGTCCTGACACAATTCGAAGCTGCGGGCCTGGTTACACGTCATCACTTTGAAGGTGGACACTCTGTATTTGAGCTGGCAAGTGATGAAGAGCATGATCATATTGTGTGCGTTAAGAGCGGAATCGTCAGGGAGTTTAATGACCCGCGTTTGAATGCGTTACTGAATGAGATTGCGGAGAAAATGGGCTTTACGGTAACTGACCGTACTATCTATCTATACGGTGTCCATAAGGATGCAGAGGACGCCTAAGCCACTGCATTTGGTTTTTTAACTGAGTGCTGTTTTACCAGCGTACTCCGCCATTAAAAAGCCAGCTTTGATGCTGGCTTTTTAATGTTTATTGTTTGGCTGGGCTGGTTTGGCTGAATGAGTTTAGCCCATCCCTAGAATCTCCTTGGCATGTTCTATTGAGCGCTCAGTAATATCAATGCCCCCTAACATACGGGCGATTTCCTGTATTCTACTGTCATTATCCAGTTGTTCGATCCAGGTGTGCGTGTGAGTGCTGTCACTGCGCTTGCTGACGAACAAGTGTTGGTGCCCCTGGGAGGCAACCTGGGGTTGATGGGTCACACAGAGAATCTGGGCGCTTTCCCCTAATTGGCGTAGCAGTTTGCCGACAACCTCGGCAATCGCGCCACCTATTCCCACATCCACTTCATCAAAAATCAGTGTTGGCGTGGTTGATGTTTGCGCCGTGATCACCTGTATTGCCAAACTGATGCGAGACAGTTCGCCACCGGAAGCAATTTTTGCCAGTGGTTTAGCCGGTTGGCCTTTGTTGGTGATGATCAGAAACTCCACATCCTCCAGGCCATTCGCTGTGGGTTTTTCCAGCGTTTGTAGATGAACGGATATCTGTGCTGATGGCATGCCTAGGCTGTGAAGTTGCTGATCGACCAGTTTGCTGAGTCTTTTGGCTGCTTGGCTGCGTTTTTTGCTGAGTTTTTCTGCCAGTTCTAGGTAGGTGCGCTGGGCCGCTGCAACCGCTTCAGCCAGTTGATCCAGCTCAGCATCAGAACGGTTAAGACTGGAAAGCTCATCACTCAAACGGATATGGAATTCAGGTAGCTGTTCCGGGGTAATGCGATGCTTACGTGCGATTTCATAGATTGTTGACAGGCGTTCCTCTACTTCCTGTTGGCGCTCGGGGTTTACCTCAACCCGATCCAGATAGTGGCGCATCTCGGTACTGGCTTCTTCAACCTGGATTAGGGCGGAGTTGAGCATTTCGCTGGCTTGTCTTACCGAGGGTGATTCGGCCTGTATATCCGACAGCAGATGCAAGCAGTGGTTAAGTAACTGGATGCAATTGTTTTCATCATTGTCACTGGCCAGGTTGATCATTTGGTGGCCGGTATTCAGAATTTCTCCCGCATTGGCGAGGGTTTTCTGTTCGCTTTCCAGTTGCTTGAGTTCATCCGGTAATAACGCTAACTGATCCAGCTCCTCAATTTGATAGCGCAGTAACTGCACACGGGCTGTTTGCTCAGCGCTTTGCTCTGACAGTTGTTGCAGTGTTTGGGCCAACTGCTGCCAGTGCTGAAAGTGTTCTCGGGTTTGGCTCGCCAGTTTCGATTCGCCAGCAAAATTATCCAACAGTTCACGGTGATGGTCTTTTTTTAGCAGACGTTGATGTTCATGCTGGCCATGAATGGCAATCAAATGTTCACCCAGTGCGCGGACTTGCCCGGCCGGTGTGGCTCTGCCGTTAATGTAGCAACGGGAGCGCCCTTCTTTGGTGATGACCCGGCGTAAGATACATTCTCCAGCGTTATCCAGATCATGCTCTTCCAGCCATTGGCTGACTTGGGGGAGGTTATCAATCGTAAAGCTGGCACTGATATCTGTTTTGTCAGCGCCATGCCTGACTGTCCCGCTTTCGGCGCGGTCTCCCAGGGTCAGGCCCAGCGCATGGAGCATAATGGATTTACCGGCGCCGGTCTCGCCGCTGACGACGGTCATACCCTGTTTCAGTTCCAGATCGAGTTGCTCAACAATGGCAAAGTCACGGATGATTAATTGATTCAGCATAATAAAAAATATCTGTGTTTTTATACAGTGTTTCTGTATAAGCCAATTTCTAACCTGATGCAATGCTTATCGTATTTCCTGGGTGAAAAATTACTCGGTGGGTTGTTGAAAGCGCCGTGACTGCCCCCATATTAAGGTCAAATCCAATGAGCATTTTAAAACCTTTCATCTCCGGGGAAAGATTATGGCAAATGAAGAACTGAACGCGACAGAACAGCAGCAGACAACAGATCAAGACATGGCAGCTTCTGAAGAGGCTGTGCAAGAAACGGAAAAGACGGTAGATGAAGCGGTCGAATCTGAAGATGTTGCTCAGGAAGACTCAGCAGCCGATGCTGACAAACTGGCGCAAGAGCTGGCAGCAGCCAATGCTGAAGTGCTCAGTCTGAAAGATCAGATGTTGCGCATGCAGGCTGAGGCGCAGAATGTGCGTCGTCGTGCTGAACAGGATGTGGAGAAAGCGCATAAATTTGGTGTTGAGAAATTTGCCAATGAGATGCTACCTATCATTGATAGTCTGGAACGGGCAATTGAAGCCTTCGGTGATGATGAAAATCTGAAGCCAATGCGTGAAGGTGTTGAGATGACAATGAACATGTTCCTCTCTGGCCTGGCTAAATTTGAGATGAAGCAGGTGAACCCCAAGGGCGAAATTTTCAATCCTGCCTTGCACCAAGCGATGTCGATGATTCCTGTGCCTGATGCTGCCGCTAATACGGTTGTTGAAGTTATGCAGAAAGGTTACACCCTGCATGGCCGTTTGGTGCGCCCGGCCATGGTTATTGTGGCGCAAGGCTAATATTTTTTATTTTTACGGGCTTGAAACCTTATCAATCGTACCTATATAGATTGCAAGCTGGCTGAAAAACAGCCAAACAGAATTAAACACTGCCCGTCCTTACCGGGCAGTTAGAGATAACTGGAGTAGATTCAAATGGGTAAAATAATCGGTATTGACTTGGGAACCACAAACTCATGTGTTTCCATCCTGGACGGTGACAGCGCTAAAGTTATCGAGAACGCTGAAGGCGATCGTACGACGCCGTCTATCATTGCATATGCGGATGAAGGTGAGATTCTGGTAGGTCAGCCTGCCAAGCGTCAGGCAGTGACTAACCCAAACAATACATTGTTTGCGATCAAGCGTTTGATCGGTCGTCGCTTTAAAGACGATGTGGTGCAGAAAGACATCAAAATGGTGCCTTACAAGATTGTCGAAGCAGATAACGGCGATGCTTGGGTAGAAGTCAAAGGCGATAAGCTGGCTGCACCTCAGGTTTCTGCAGAAATTCTGAAAAAGATGAAGAAGACTGCAGAAGACTACTTGGGCGAAGAAATTACCGAAGCGGTCGTCACTGTACCTGCTTACTTCAACGATTCTCAGCGCCAGGCAACGAAAGATGCGGGCAAGATCGCAGGCTTGGACGTTAAGCGTATTATCAACGAGCCAACAGCTGCGGCGCTGGCTTATGGTATGGACAAGTCCCAGGGCGATAAGACGATTGCGGTTTACGACTTGGGTGGTGGTACGTTTGATATCTCTATCATCGAGATTGCTGAGGTGGATGGCGAGCACCAGTTCGAAGTACTGGCGACCAATGGTGATACCTTCCTGGGTGGTGAAGACTTTGACCTGCGCCTGATCGAATATTTGGCAGAAGAGTTCAAGAAAGAATCCGGTATTGATCTGCACAACGATCCACTGGCGTTGCAGCGTTTGAAAGAAGCGGCTGAAAAAGCAAAAGTTGAGCTGTCTTCTGCACAGCAGACTGATGTAAACCTGCCCTATATTACTGCGGATGCAACAGGTCCGAAGCACCTGAATGTTAAAATCACCCGTGCGAAGCTGGAATCTCTGGTTGAAGATCTGGTACTGCGTTCTCTTGAGCCATGTAAAATTGCTTTGCAGGACTCTGATCTGGGCGCGTCTGAAATTGACGAAGTGATTCTGGTCGGTGGCCAGACGCGTATGCCAATGGTTCAGGAAAAAGTTGCTGAATTCTTTGGTAAAGAAGCGCGTAAAGATGTTAACCCGGATGAAGCCGTTGCAATGGGTGCTGCAATTCAGGGTGCGGTACTGGCGGGTGATGTTAAAGACGTATTGCTGCTGGACGTTACCCCTCTGACACTGGGTATTGAAACCATGGGTGGCGTTGCGACACCGGTTATTGAGAAAAACACGACTATCCCAACCAAGAAGTCTCAGATTTTCTCTACTGCGGATGACAACCAGAATGCTGTAACTATTCACGTTGTACAGGGTGAGCGTAAGCAGGCTGCACAGAATAAGTCTCTGGGACGTTTTGACCTGGCTGATATTCCACCAGCACCTCGCGGTGTGCCACAGATTGAAGTGACTTTCGATCTGGATGCGAACGGCATCCTGAATGTATCTGCACAGGACAAAGCGACTGGCAAACAGCAGTCTATCGTGATTAAAGCCTCTTCCGGCCTGAGCGATGATGAAATTGAGCAGATGGTTAACGATGCTGAAGCGCATGCTGAAGAAGATAAAAAGTTTGAAGAGCTGACTCAGGCGCGTAACCAGGGTGATGCTATGGTTCATTCTGCGAAGAAGACCATGGAAGAAGCAGGCGATAAAGCCACTGACGAAGAGAAGGCGGCAATCGAAGCGGCAACGGCTGAACTTGAAGAAGCACTGAAAGGTGATGACAAGGACGCAATTGAAGCGAAAACGACAGCCCTGACGGAAGCCATCTCCGGTGTTGCCCAGAAAATGTACGCTGAAGCTGCGCAGCAAGCTGAACAGGCTGGTGCTGAACAGCAGGCAGGCGGTACTGACGATGCAGTAGACGCTGAATTCGAAGAAGTTAAAGACGACAAGAAATAAGTCGTTTTCAAACTGTAGTCAGCGTAATTCTGGCTGTGCTTGATGGCGCAGCGAGGCTGATAATCTGGCACCGCGGGCTTCATGCCCGCGTTGTCATATGCGGCGTAAGGCCGATCAGCCTTATGACGGTATTAGTGTAGCGACTCTAATTAGAGTATTGAGCATGTCGAAACGAGATTATTACGAAGTATTGGGTGTTTCCAAGGATTCATCTGATCGGGATATCAAAAAAGCTTTCCGCCGTATGGCGATGAAGTATCACCCGGACCGTAATCCGGACGATAAGGAAGCCGAAGAAAAGTTCAAAGAGGTTAACGAGGCTTACGAAGTACTGTCTGATGCCCAGAAAAAAGCGGCTTATGACCAGTATGGCCATGCGGGTGTTGATCCCAATATGCGTGGCGGTCACGGTGGCGGCTTTGAAGGTAACTTTTCCGATGTCTTCGGGGATGTCTTCGGTGATATCTTCGGTGGCGGCGGTGGTCGTGGTGGCCGTAGCTCTGTGCAACGGGGTGCTGATCTTCGCTATAACATGGAAATCACCCTGGAAGAAGCGGTGCGCGGTGTTAAGAAAGAAATCCGTGTGCCAACGCTGGTGGCCTGTGAAACCTGTGATGGCTCTGGTGCCAAGCCGGGGACATCGTCGAAAACCTGTGGCACCTGTGGTGGCCAGGGCCAGGTACGCATGCAGCAGGGGTTCTTTTCCGTACAACAGACCTGCCCGACCTGTCATGGCGAAGGTAAGATAATATCCGACCCATGTACTGACTGTCATGGCCATGGCCGTAAAGAGAAAACCAAAACGCTGAACGTGAAAATTCCGGCCGGTGTCGATACAGGTGATCGCATTCGTCTGGCGGGTGAGGGGGAAGCCGGTACCCACGGCGGCCCTTCGGGTGACCTGTATGTTCAGGTTCATGTTAAAGACCATCCGATTTTTGAACGTGACGGTAAGCATCTGTACTGCGAAGTACCGATTAGCTTTGTCGATGCTGCATTGGGCGGTGAACTTGAGGTACCAACACTGGACGGGCGCGTTAAACTGAAAGTGCCTGCAGAAACCCAGACCGGTAAAATGTTCCGCTTGCGTGGCAAAGGTATTTCTCCGGTGCGGGGTGGTTCTACCGGCGACTTGCTGGTTAAGGTGGTGGTGGAAACACCGGTAAAACTGAGCAGCCGCCAGAAAGAGCTGTTGCGTGAGTTCCAGGATGAAATGGAGCAGGGGACGCATAAACACAGCCCGAAAAAACATGGCTTCTTTGATTCAGTGAAGAAGTTTTTTGAAGATATGACCTAAAGTTAAGGGGCGATGAGTGCCCCTTGCTTTTTTTGCGGTTGGAGATGGCATGAGCCAGAATCTGGAATGCCCAACCTGGCTTTGGGATGAAATTTCTGCAGAAGCAGAACGTGAAGTGATAGCAGAGCCTGTATTGGCAGGTTTCTACCATGCGAATATTCTTGGGCATCAGAGCCTGGGGTCGGCGTTAGCCTATTTGCTGAGTCGTAAGCTCTATGACAATGCTGTACCGGCGGTCAATTTCCGCTTGGTGGTTGAAGAGGTTTTTCGCGAAGCGCCTGAAATTCTCAAGTCTGTTTGTGCTGACATTGTTGCTGTTCGCACCCGTGATCCGGCAGTTGATAAGTACTCTACAGTGCTGTTATACCTGAAGGGTTTTCATGCTATTCAAGCACATCGTGTCGCCCATCATATGTGGAATAAGGGCCGTAAAAGTATGGCGCTTTATATTCAAAGCCGGGTGAGCAGTGGCCTGCAAGTCGATATCCATCCGGCAGCAAGCATTGGCGAAGGTGTTATGTTTGATCACGCGACCGGTATCGTCGTCGGCGAAACCAGTGTGATTGAAAATGATGTGTCCATTCTGCAATCAGTCACCCTGGGTGGTACGGGTAAAGATTGCGGTGATCGCCACCCTAAAATCCGTGAAGGTGTTATGATCGCTGCCGGCGCGAAGATCTTTGGCAATATAGAGGTCGGAGAAGGAGCGAAGATTGGCGGTGGCAGTGTGGTGCTGGATGATGTACCGGCGCATACCACGGTGGTCGGTGTACCAGCGCGGGAAGTTGGCCATCCGCAAGGTGATAAACCGGCACTGGATATGGATCAGAATATTCTGCACGACAAAGACTAAGTAAGGCGAAAGCAAACAATGATTAAAATAGCGGTGACTGGCGCGGCCGGTCGTATGGGTAAGGCAAACATCGAAGCAATTCAAATGGCAGAAGGTGTTGAGCTGGGTGCGGCTATTGTCGAGCCTGACAGTACCTTGGTAGGTGCAGATGCAGGCGAAGTCGCGGGTGTCGGTAAGTTAGGTGTGTCGATGGTGGGCTCTTTGCATGAAGCTGTGGCCGATTTCGATGTGTTGATTGATTTTACTGCGCCTGAAGTCACGCTTGAAAACGTACGTTTCTGTAATACCCACGGCAAGCGGATTGTCATCGGGACGACAGGGCTTACCGATGAGCAGAAAGGCCATTTGGATAAAGCAGCCGAGACATGCGCCATTGTTTTTGCACCTAATATGAGTGTTGGTGTGAACTTATGTTTCAAGCTGCTGGAGATTGCAGCGAAAGCACTGGGTGACGATGATTACGATATTGAGGTCATTGAGGCGCATCACCGTCATAAGGTCGATTCTCCATCGGGTACAGCGTTGCGCATGGGTGAAGTGGTTGCGGATGCGTTGGGTCGTGATCTGAAAGAGTGTGCTGTATATGGCCGTGAAGGGTTGATAGGCGCCCGCCCGCGAGGTGAGATCGGTTTTGAAACAATCCGTGCGGGTGATGTGGTGGGTGATCATACGGTGCTGTTTGCTACTGAAGGTGAACGCATTGAAATCACCCATAAAGCCAGCAGTCGTCTGACCTTTGCCAAAGGCGCAGTACGGGCATCCAAATGGATCAGGGAAAAAGAAACAGGGCTATACGATATGCAGGATATTCTGGGCCTTAAATAAAGTATCTGAAAGGGTGGCAACAGCAGTCTGTCGTAACCTCCGGGATAAGGGATTCTTTTTTAGAGTCCCTTTTTTGTTTATCTAGCGGGGTGTGGCAGGTTCGGCTTTTTGCTTGTTTCTTATGTTATGATGCCGGGAGTACATGCAGTCCACAGGTACCCAATGGCCTCTCTTTTTTCTTTTCTCGCTCAAGCATTTCAGGCTGCTCCTAGCGCCGATAACTCGCAGCCTTATATGGGGGAATGGCATGGAAAAACGTTGTGTATCCATTACGATCATAAACGCGTAGCGGATACGACCTTTCCTGCTGACAGCCCGGCCACTTTATTATCGCTGGGTGGAATCATAGAAAATATGGCGCAGTTGTGTAAAAGTGCAGGGGTCGAGGTGGATGTTCACTTGCAAAACCTGGAGCAAAGTAACCCGTCGGCCATTCTCAGCATACCCGGTGACCTCTCTCTTCCTCCGAAATGCGGTAATTTAGCGATATTCGCACGGCACACCAATCGTTTTGCCTATAAAAAGACACCTTTGCCTGCGGATCTGTTAGCTGCGTTATCTCAGCTGGCCTATAACACCACCCGGGTGTCGCTATTTGCGGATAAGTCGGGCAAAACAGATATCTGTAAACTGGTCAAATCTGCATCGGAAATTCGTTTTCAAACCAAAGAGTTGCTCGAATGGCTGGGCAAATCCTTGCGTTTCAATCGTACTGAAGCCGGTCAGGGTGACGGCTTAGACATTAAAACCATAGACCTGCCCCCTGGTGGTAGCCTGATGATTAGGCTGATTAGTCATTGGAAATGGATGCGCATCCTGAACGCTGTGGGTGCCTACAAACTATTTTCTGCCATAGATGCGAGTCCGGTTCGGGTTGCGCCTGGAGTGATCGCCATAACCGGAAAATGTGGCCCTGCAGGGGCAATAGCCGCCGGGCGTACATTGGTCAGGGTCTGGAGTGAGCTGAATGCAAGAGGAATTGCTGCGCATCCTTACTATGTTATCGCGGATCAATTGGTTCGCTTACAAGACAATGCAGTTCCCGCAGGGCTTGTTGATCAGGCCAAAACACTGGCGCAAGGTAGCCGAAAAGTGTTCTCCCTGGAAGAAGACGAAACTTTGTACATGTTATTGCGTATCGGCTATCCGGCGAAAACGGCACCGCGCTCTAAAAGGCTGCCTTCCAGGATAAATTTTCACGATCTGACGCATTGACGTTTTCGTTATGGCTTCGAAGCTATTTTCTTGCGGACAATCGAAAGTATTAACTGTTGTAAAGGGTTACGGTTGCCACCTGGCCGCCAGGTTTTCTTCAGCTTGTTCCGGTAAGCATCGAAGTGCAGTCCCCATGGTGCCGCAATCACATCACCTCGCTGCAACAGAATTTTAAGCGCATTGCTGCCGGCAACACCCGCACATAATTCACATGCCATGGTAGTAGATGGTCCTTTCCGAGCATGAAAATCCACCCGGGTTTTATCTACCAGGTACGTCATTTGTAGCATTGCAGGCGATAGCCCCACCAGGAAGTTGAGCAATTGCTCCTGCTCTGGCTTACCTTCCAGACAAAAATATTGTTCAAAGCTCATCCGATCGGGCAAGAAGCTCAGGAATGCCGTTCCCATTCCCAAAGGGGCTGCCGTTATGGCTGGAATTCTTTTCTGATGACAGCGTGCAAACACTTTGCGCCGAATCTCTATGGCAAAAAAATCCAAGCTGTCTATATATAGATCAACCCCATCCAGAAACTCGTCCAGATTATCTTCATTGACCCCTTCAGGAAATAGGTTTAAAGAGAGTTCGGGATTAATATTGAGTGCACGTTGCTGCATCACGTCCAGCTTTTGCTGTCCAATGCTGGTCATGTCGGCACCGGCTTGGCGATTAAAGTTTTCCACACCAAATGCATCAAGATCCGCAATATTGAATGCACCAACACCAAGACGGGCCATCGTTATAAGATGGACACCACCAACACCACCCAGTCCAGCAATAGCGATCCGTTTGCCCCGCAACAAAGCCTGTTCCTGCTCGGTTACCCAGCCAATATTACGCGAGTACGCTTCATTATAATCGAACACCATAGACACCATGCCTCTCCTGATTTTTTACTAGGCAAAGGTTAACCGTAACAATATCCTGACCAGGGCATGTTTGAAATCTACCCTGAATCAATCCTGTTCGAGAACTCGGTGCCGGTAAGCTTCTCGTGAAAAACCGGCAAATTCGAACCCCCCGTTTATCATTGCGGAATACGCCTATATAACAGCACTCAGTTGAAAAAACTAAATGCACTGGTACAACACCGGGTTATGCTTGTTGCATATATTGCTGCCTGACATCGGCCTCTATTAGCTCATACAGTTCTTTTAGGTCAGCTTTCATCGTCGACAATGCATTTTCTGTGCGAATGAAATAAGGCGCACGCAAACCATGGTAGTCAATTTCCTTGCCTGCACATTGAAAGAAAATACCTGATCTCTGCAGCATTCTGGGCAAGAAAGGCTCCATCATGGCAAACACATGCGTGCGTCCTGCTGCTGCAGTCAATGCTGTTGCACCTAGAAAAGCGGCAACAGCAATCAATGGAAATGTGCGTCTCTCTCGCTTTGAATAGTCAAGGGCTTCAAACTCACGGAGATGGGCTTTATGGTCACTGGAGCGACGACGAAAAGCACTATCCACCGCCAGCCGTGAAATCTCACACATTTGTGACGTGTCGAGATTCAGGCTTTCAATAAATGAGTTATCCAGCGCTTCCGAGCAGAACTGCTCAAGCGGTAGAACTTTGCTTTCAGATCGGGGCACCATTCGCACACATCCAGCAGGCATACCTGTGGATTTATGGGTAATTAAACAATGCAGCGAGTGTTCATCATATTCGTCAAACTCCAGACCGTCTGGGAAATTTTCCGCTGGCTCGTAACCGAATTCCTGACAGTAAACACTATAACGAATCCGATAAACATCGGCCTTTTGCGCCTTGGTCGCCGCTAACTTGACATCGAAGTAGTGCTTGAAAGCCTGCGCAATGGACAGCTCTGGATGAACCACGTTGTTACCCTCTCTAGTTGGTAAATCAGCTTTTGCTTCACGTGTAAAAAGCCTGTCAAAACAGAGATACCCATGACAAAGGTAACCTGAATGACAGTCGCTACCATGAACGCCTGTAAGCAGCAGAAGCACAGCCCTTAGAGCGTATGCCATGCATAATAGTGCAAATAAAACTCAGGTGATTGCCTAACTCCATATGGCTGGCATTAGATTAAAACGGTAGAGGCCATCGGCCGATACTCACCTTCCTGTGTGGCTTTAGCCAGGATATATCATGAAGGTCGTAATGGGAATGACTGAAAACTTATATGGCAGTTGTTATCCGGGGGGTATTGCGCACTCGGACTTTCACTTGATCTTCCTTTATTTGAGTACACATGCCGGCACCTGCGTTTAGGTTCATGGGTATGCCCAAGTCAAATCCGAATCAAATGATATCTGCGCGAAACTTCCGGCAACGGGTGCAATATCCGGCTTATGGAGCATGTGCGTCTGGGCTGGTGTGATGTGATATGTATCAAGGCTCTTAGGGTTTCTCTGATGTGGGTATAAACTTACACTGAAGGTGTGTCTGCAAGAAAAATAGTCATTTGATATTAAGTGGGAAATATTCAGTGTATAAATTGAGTTTCTTTGTGCCCGAAGCAAATCTTGAAGCGGTTAAATCCGCTGTATTTGCCACGGGGGCTGGCAAAATTGGTAACTATGACCGCTGTTGCTGGAGTGTATTGGGAACAGGGCAGTTCAGGGCGTTACCGGGCAGTAACCCGCACGTGGGCGAACAAAATGTTGTTGAACAGGTGGCGGAGTGGAAAGTTGAGCTGGTGTGTAGCGATGAGCTGATTCATCAAGCCGTTTTGGCTATGAAGCAAGCGCATCCATATGAAGAACCGGCGTACGATGTCTGGAAGCTGGAGTCGTTTTAAAAGTCTTATTAGTATGCCCTAACCCGGATGTCGCACCCGTACATTTGGTTTTTTCAACTGAGTGCTGTTATATAGGCGTATTCCGCAATGATAAATGGGTTTACATCTTCCTAGCTAGTAGATAAAAATACGCATCGCTTATTTTCCTCGGATCACTAAATGATGCACGGGGAAATGGCCTTCTTTTCGATCTTCGAAATAGAGCCTGAGTGCGTTGTTTATGGTTTTGAAGGCTAAGTCTTGCCAGGGAATTTCGTCTTCTGAAAAAAGCCGGACTTCTAGTGACTCCGCGCTTGCAGAAAATTCAGGCTTGTCCATCTGTGCCAGGTAAAGTAACTGCACCTGATTAACGTGGACTATAGAGGTTAATGTATAGAGCTGGCTGATATGAACGACTGCATTTGCCTCTTCAAGGGTTTCCCTTAAGGCTCCTTCTTCAGTGCTTTCCTGGTTTTCCATAAAACCAGCCGGTAGTGTCCAGTAGCCTTTGCGTGGCTCGATAGCACGTTTACATAACAAAACTTTATCCTTATAAACCGGCAGGCAGCCGGTGACGATCTTGGGGTTCTGGTAATGAATGCTATGACAGTGCTTACAGACAAAACGGGGCAGGTTGTCCCCATCCGGAATCGTCAGGCTGACGGCTTCACCACAGTTAGAGCAAAATTTCATATCTATCCCTCTGACAGTGCGCTCTATTTTATCCTGATAAACCGGCCTATCACAAAATCTGTTGTAGAGTCTTAATTTATCACCCTCCTTCGGAGTAATATGGGGAATCTGTGAACAAACGCTGTTGGCGTTCTGATTACCGTGATGGTTCACAGGTTTCCTGGACAGACAGTTATTATAAGTAGAACGTACTATGCTAAATCAGATCCGTCACCGCCTAAGCCGATTTCAGCCAGTGACCTTGCCGGAAAATCAGCGTAAAGCCAGTGTGTTGATTGCATTGACAGACCATGCTGATCCTCGGGTCATCCTGACCAAGCGAGCATCACACCTTTCTACGCACAGTGGAGAAGTGGCTTTTCCCGGTGGCAAGCATGATGATACTGATCCTGATCTGCTATACACCGCGCTACGCGAGGCACACGAAGAGGTTGGATTGCCGCCAGAGGTTGTTGAGGTGATAGGCCCGTTGGGGCAGGTGATCTCCAAACATGGTTTGCAGGTGACACCCTGGGTCGGTGTGATTCCCCATGATATTGAGCTTTATGCAAATCCTGGGGAGTTGGATAAAGTCTTTTCTGTCCCGCTCAGCTTCTTCCTTGAAGATGATAGGTACGCAACCGATGAAATTCGTTTTCGCGGTCAAGACCTGTATGTGCCCGCCTGGGAATACGAGGGAAATATTATCTGGGGGCTGACGGCATACATGCTGGTGGAGCTGTTAAACGAGGGTTGTGCTGCGGATATTCCGATGCAGCCAAGGCCTGAGCATAAAGTACGTCAATTTAAAAAAGGGCCATGAGGAGTCATGATGTTGTACTCGCTTGAAGGAAAGCAGGTAAAGAAAATAGGCAGTGAGCACTTTGTTGCGGAGAATGCGACGGTTATTGGAAATGTTGAATTACATGACCGTAGCAGCATCTGGTTTAACGTTGTGATCCGCGGCGATAGTGATCCGATTATTATCGGAGAGGGCAGTAATATTCAGGACGGTGCTGTACTGCATACCGACCCGGGGTTCGCCTTGACAATAGGTCAGGATGTGACGGTTGGCCACATGGCCATGTTGCATGGATGCAAGGTTGGTGATGGTTCCCTGATTGGGATTAGTGCGGTTGTCCTGAACGGTGCTGAAATTGGTAAAGGCTGTCTGATTGGTGCCAATGCACTTGTGCCGGAAGGTATGAAAATACCCGATTACTCTCTGGTGGTAGGTTCGCCTGCAAAGGTAAAGCGCACTCTAAACGAAGAGCAGGTTGCAGGGTTGCAACAAAATGCCGCGCATTATGTGGATAATATGCGTCGCTTCAAGCAAAGCCTTAAAGCGCAGGCCAATGAATAATGGACGCCAAGCAGAGTGTAAGCCCTGTGCGTAGCCCTTGTGTGGGAGTCTGCGCCCTTGATGAAAATGACATCTGCATTGCCTGCCATCGCACCGGGATCGAAATTGGAGAATGGGGCGTCTATAGCAATGAAGAGAAGGCGGCGATCTGGAAAAAGATTGCGTTGCGTGAAAAAGGTGAGCTTAAAGAGTAAATCCTTATGAAAGTGATGATTGATATTTGTATTGTCCCATTGGGTGTCGGGGTTTCTGTATCGGAATACGTAACCGCCTGTCAAAGGGTTTTGCAAGAAGCAGGGCTTGAGCACCAGATGCATGCCTATGGCACCAATGTTGAGGGCGACTGGGATACCGTGATGGCAGCGGTGAAACGCTGCCATGAGGTTGTGCATGAGATGGGTGCCCCGCGTATCACCACCTCAATGCGCCTCGGAACCCGGACTGACCGGGAACAAAGCATGGATGACAAAGTTCAGAGTGTCAGGGCTAAACTATAACTGCTTAAAGGGTATTATTCTTCTTCAGGGTCTTTTGGTAAGGCAATGATGCGTGCAGTCTTAATCACGTTATCGCTGATTTGCAGTGTTTCTATGCGATAGTTGTTTAACTGCAGGCAGACATTTGCATCCGGGATCGACTCCAGGGTTTCGGTAATCAAACCGTTCATAGTTTTGGGGCCATCCGTTGGCAGCTCCCAATCAAGGGCTTTATTAACATCACGGATATAAGCAGATCCATCGACAAAGTAACTGCCGTCGTCCTGTAGCAGCACTTCCTGATCTTCCTCTTTATTGTTGGAAGACAGCTCGCCCACGATTTCTTCCAGAATATCTTCCAGGGTCACAATGCCCTGGATATCGCCGTACTCATCTACGACCAGACCAATGCGGCGGTTTTGTGACTGGAAATGCAGCAGTTGGGTTTGCAGTGGTGTACTTTCCGGGATGAAGTAAGGCTCTCCTATCACTTGCAAAATAGCCGCTTTAGACACTTTGCCTTCATGCAGCACCCGGGCCAGGTTACGCATGTGAAGTAGCCCGACAACCTTGTTCAGTTCGCCCCGGTAAACGGGAAGACGGGTGTGCTCGGTACAACTCAGTTGCGAAATAATGGTATCAATATCGTTATCCAGGTCGATACCGATCACCTCATTACGCGGGATCATAATGTCATTCACCGTCACTTCTGACAGTTCAAGTACACCCAACAGCATATTCTGGTTGTTTTGTGGTAGTAGGGCACCTGCTTCGTGAACCAGTGTCCGTAGTTCTTCGGTGCTCAAATGATGGTTGTTATCGCCAGTAACATTGACCCCAAACAGCTTGAGGAAGGTGTTAGTGATGCCATTGATGATCCAGACCAGTGGGTAAATGAGTTTAAGCAGGGGGGCCAGCAGGTATGAGGCCGGGAAGGCGATTTTCTCTGGGTGCAAAGCAGCCATTGTTTTTGGCGATACCTCTGCAAAGATCAGAATCACCACCGTCAACGCGGCTGTAGCAATGGCGATCCCTGCATCCCCCCATAGTCTGACGGCGATTACCGTCGCAATAGCTGAAGCAAGGATATTCACAAAGTTGTTGCCGATCAGGATAACTCCGATCAGACGGTCTGGGCGTTCAAGCAGTTGGCTGGCTTTTTTGGCCCCACGGTGTTTCTTTTTTACCAGGTGCTTCAACCGGTAACGGTTGAGGGACATCATGCCGGTTTCGGAGCTGGAGAAAAAAGCAGAGCAGAGAATCAAGAAAAAGAGAATGCCAAGGAGGAATTCTATCGATGCGTCTTCCAAGACTGTACGCCTATATTATGAATTGAATGACAATTTTTAATGGAGAGCTGAAGCGTGTCAAGCTCCATGGTGTAATAATGCGTTCGGTAACGATCAGAGCAACCACTCTAAAACTATCTTGCTGCCGAAGAATCCCAGCGCCAATGTGATGAAACTGGTAATCGTCCAGCGCACAGCCGTATTACTGCGCCAGCCGAAGCTGATGCGGCCAAATAGCAGGATGGCATACAAACACCAGGCGGCCAGAGACAGTACGGTTTTGTGGACCAGGTTTTGCGCAAAAAGATCGTCAAACAGGATAAAGCCGGTGATCAGTGATGCAGATAGCAGAACCAGGCCGGTCCATAACATTTCAAACAGCAAACGCTCCATCGTCTGTAAGGGCGGAAGTGATGCGATAAGCCCCCGTGTATGGTGATGCTTTAGTGCATAAACCTGACGTGATAACAAAATAGCCTGCAAGGTTGCGATAGTAAAAATGCTGTAGGCCAGTATGGATAATAGTATGTGGGTGATCAGCCCTGCATCGTAGGTTTGTCCTGTGCCGCTATCAGACAGCCAGGCGGCCAGCGCGGTAACGGCGGCCATTGGGAAAACGGCGACAAAGAGGTTTTCAATATCTTGCCGGATGCTACTCAGTAAAACGATAGCGGCAACCAGCCAGGAGATCAGGGAAGCAACGCTGGATACGCCGAGATTGATGCCTTCTGGCTGGTGCAGTACCAGATAAATGGCCAGTGTATGGCTGACCAAGCCGCCAAATCCAAGCATTTTGCCAAGGGTATGAGACGGTTTGCGAACGCCCTTTACAACTTGCCACTGTAAAAAAGTAGCTGCGGAATAAAGTAAAGCGGCAACAAGTGTAAAAATCGTTAGCATCGTGGTTTCTTCTGTCCGGCTTCTGCAGAACCGCATGTTATACGAGGTATTAGGGAGGTATGAACAAGTCCTACCGAAAGCCTTGTAGGGCAAGCCCTTAAGTCTGTACCTGCGGTGTTGCAGTTTTTGTTAAGGGCTACGGCCATTAACGGCAAACTGCGCCTTGCATCCACAGGCTTAAGGGCTTGCAGAGCACGCGCAGGACTTATTCATACTTTCCTTAGTTTGTCATAGAAACCTTATGGATAGAAGGGGCTGCTATGCAGGGCATGAGTGCTGTATAATGCGGCGATTATTCAATCAGATTTACTATTTTCCCGTGCCTTCAGCCTATGAACACCATAATACGGGAAATTTGAGGCAGAACATGTTTGAGAATTTAACCGAACGACTTACGCAAACGCTGCGCTCAGTCACGGGTCAGGCCAAGCTGACAGAAGACAATATTAAAGGCACGTTGCGTGAAGTGCGTATGGCATTGTTGGAAGCGGACGTTGCGCTGCCCGTAGTTAAAGAATTTGTAAACAGCGTTAAAGAACGCGCTGTGGGTACAGAGGTGACCAAAAGCCTGACGCCGGGTCAGGTTTTTGTGAAGATCGTCAATGAAGAGATGGTCAAGGTCATGGGTGAGGCGAATGAAAAGCTGAACCTGGCAACTACCCCACCGGCAGTTGTGATGATGGCCGGTTTGCAGGGTGCGGGTAAAACCACTTCTGTGGCCAAACTAGGTCGCCATCTGCGTGAACGTGAAAAGAAAAAGGTTCTGGTTGTTTCTGCCGATGTATATCGTCCGGCTGCGATTAAACAGCTGGAAACGCTGGCAGGCGAAGTTGAAGTGGACTTCTTTCCGTCCACTGCGGAGCAAGACCCGGTAGATATCGCCAATGCGGCGGTGGCCCATGCCCGAATTCAGCATCATGATGTCGTACTGCTTGATACCGCTGGCCGCTTGCATGTTGATGAAAATATGATGGGCGAGATTAAACGCCTGCATGAAGCGGTTAACCCGATTGAAACCCTGTTTGTCGTTGATGCCATGACGGGTCAGGATGCAGCGAATACGGCGCGGGCCTTCAATGAAGTGCTGCCACTGACCGGTGTCGTTTTGACTAAAACAGACGGGGATGCCCGTGGTGGTGCGGCGCTGTCTGTACGACAGATTACGGGTAAGCCGATTAAATTCCTCGGTGTAGGTGAAAAAGTTGATGCTTTGGAGCCTTTCCATCCAGACCGGATTGCTTCCCGTATTCTCGGCATGGGCGATGTGCTTTCTCTGATTGAGGAAGCAGAGCAGAAAATCGATAAAGAGAAAGCCGAACGGTTTGCGAAGAAGATCAAAAAAGGCAAAGGCTTCGATCTGGAAGACTTTCGGGAACAGATTGCGCAGATGTCAAATATGGGCGGCATGATGGGGATGCTGGACAAGCTGCCAGGTATGGGGCAGTTAGCTCAAGCCGCCGACGCTGCCAAGGCAGAAAAAGGGATGCATCAGATGGCGGCGATCATCAACTCGATGACGCTGGAAGAGCGCCGTAGGCCGGACATTATCTCGGGTTCCCGTAAAAAGCGTATCGCCATGGGTTCAGGCACCCAAATTCAGGATGTAAACCGCCTGCTGAAGCAACACAAACAGATGTCGAAAATGATGAAAAAATTCAGCGGCAAAGGCGGTATGTCAAAAATGATGCGCGGCATGAAAGGCATGTTGCCTCCGGGTATGGGCGGCATGGGCGGCGGTGGCTTCCCTCGCATGTGATTCTGCTGGCTTCAGGGGTCAGCATGCCAGGGCGACTTTTCAGTGCGTACCAAATTTGGCTTTATTTTGAAAATCCCGCTCTGCTATGAATTCACTCCCTTTACCTTGATGCTTCCTCGCTGCGGGTAATGGCGTACATTAAATAGACAAAAGGCTTTATCAGGGCGGTAAATTCGCGTAGAATTGCCGCCCTGATTTTTTCGCTCCGAATTGCGTTCAAAAACAGTTCGGTTAATCAAACAGTGGGCGATATCAAAACCCACTCAATAAAAGGGTCTAACGCATGGTAATAATTCGTTTGTCTCGTGGTGGCGCTAAAAAGCGTCCTTTCTATCACATCTCAGTAGCGGACTCGCGTAATGCGCGTGACAGCCGTTTTATTGAGCGTGTGGGTTTCTTTAACCCGACTGCACGTGGTCAGGAAGAGCGTCTGCGTGTTGCTCTGGATCGTGTAGAGTACTGGCAGAGCAAAGGCGCACAGCTGTCTGATCGCGTAGCTAAGCTGATCAAAGAAGCTAAAGCGGCTGAGTAAGTTAAGTAAGGTTTAGATCAGGAATAAAGATGAACCGTACGTCTAATAATGACTATATCATTGTCGGCACGATTACTGCGGTTTATGGGGTTAAAGGCTGGGTAAAGATTTACTCAAATACAGACCCGATAGAAAACATCTTTAACTATACTCCCTGGCTGTTAAAACTTGATGGTGTTCTTAAACCTGTAGAGGTAGAGGCCAGCAAGCGCCACGGTAAAGGCCTGATTGCAAAATTGGTTGGGGTAGATGATCGAGATATCGCGCGTAATTATTGCGGGTTAGATATTTCGGTAACCGCTGATCAGCTTCCAGAACTGGAGGCAGGTGAGTACTACTGGAGCCAGTTGCAAGACCTGTTAGTTTATACCGAGTCTGACCAGTTGTTAGGCAAGGTGAAACGCCTGATGGAAACTGGCGCAAATGATGTGCTAGTGGTGAAAGGTACGGCAGACAGTATTGATCAAAAAGAACGTCTGTTGCCCTATTTGCCAGATCAGGTGATTAAAGAGATAAACCTGGAAACAGGTACCATGCGGGTCGATTGGGACCCGGATTTCTGAACCATGTGGTTCGGTGTAGTGACGCTTTTTCCTGAAATGTTCGCAGCAATTCGTTGCTACGGCGTGACAGGACGAGCAGTTAAAACTGGTCTGATACAGATGCAATGCTGGAGTCCGAGGGACTTTGCGCAAGATAAGCATCAAACTGTAGATGATCGGCCTTATGGTGGTGGTCCTGGGATGCTGATGAAAGTTCAGCCGCTCAGGGATGCGATACAAGCAGCAAAAGCTGCTGCAGGTGATGGGGCAAAAGTGATTTACCTGTCACCGCAGGGGCGTCGGCTTGATCATAAGGGAGTGCAGGAGTTGGCTTCTTGTGAAAAGTTAATTCTTGTGGCTGGGCGCTATGAAGGTATTGATGAGCGCCTGATTGAAACGGAAATTGATGAAGAGTGGTCGCTGGGTGACTTTGTCCTCAGTGGTGGTGAACTGCCAGCGATGACCATGATTGATGCCATTTCCCGATTGGTTCCAGGCGTTTTAGGGCACCAGGATTCAGCCACAGAAGATTCATTTCACGATGGTTTGTTGGACTGTCCTCACTACACACGACCGGAGCAGTTCGAAGATATGCAGGTACCTGAAGTGTTGTTAAGCGGTAACCATAAAGAGATCAGGCGTTGGCGCCTGAAACAGCAGTTGGGTAGAACGTGGCAACGTCGCCCTGATTTGCTGGTGTCTTTGGAGTTGGATGCGGAACAGCAATCATTGTTAACCGATTTTATCCGGGAGACCCAAGGGTCCGAAGGTTGAATGTTTAGGAGCAAGCGATGAGCGGCAAGAACCTAATTATTCAGCAGCTTGAAGCTGAACAAATGAACAAAGAAATTCCCGAATTTGCACCAGGCGATACTGTTGTAGTTCAGGTTAAAGTAGTAGAAGGTAATCGTACACGCCTACAGGCGTTTGAAGGTGTTGTGCTGGGTAAGCGTAACCGCGGTGTAAACTCTGCTTTTACTGTACGTAAAATCTCTCACGGTGTGGGCGTTGAGCGTACTTTCCAGACTTTCAGCAATACGGTAGACAGTATTGAAGTTAAGCGTCGCGGTGATGTTCGCCAGGCTAAACTTTACTACTTGCGTGAGCGTAGTGGTAAGTCTGCACGTATCAAAGAGAAGCTTAACTAAGCTTCTGCTTTCAGAGAATCGGCCATGTGAGTTGTGCAAACTTCTCTTTGCGCTTTTTACGGGCCGATTGATCGAAAACGCATCCATTGTGATGCGTTTTTTTGTGGGCATACAAAAGCCTGATCCTGGCAACCTGATTCCGGATGAGCTCTCAGCCGTTAAACCGATCTCTGTGGCTCTATTGTTTTGAATTCAACGGAGCACACAAGCCGTCATATGCCTGTTTTTTGCTCAAAATAGCTTAAAAGCCTGATTTGCTAAATAAGAATTGGACATAAGCCGCTATTAATGACCATAATTGACGGTTTATTTATTGTTCCGTTAATCAAGGGAAATGTATCGGAGCGCCTATGCCGCAAAAAACACTTAAAAATCTGGCTACCCTCTTTCTACTGGTTACTATACCGGCTGCGCTATTTGCGGGTGCTTATGGTTTTGTCTGGTGGAAAACCCAAGCCTTTGCCGATGACTTGGCGCAAGAGATGGCACCTTTTGCCGAGATGGAATATGGAGATATTTATATCGATCTATTCAACTCTGAGCTGGGTTTGCAGCGTATCACGTTTGCGCCTGTTGGTATGGAAGGCGTCATTGAAGTGGGCAGTGCAACTCTTAAGGCTCCATCCTGGGGTTTTGTGCTGGATCTGGATGCGAAGTTGTCCAAAGGCGATTTCCCTGAAGCATTTAATGTGGATTTAAAAGGCATTTCCATCGATTTAGAGAGTGGTTATGTTCAGGATTGGGCCAGGATGGCTGAAGATATGCAGCGCCAAAGCGGAAAAGGCTCTGGTTATGACGTGCTTGGGTGCGGTAAGCGGGAATATTTCAGTGTTTCTGATCTTCGTAAAATGGGTTATAGCGAGATCACCAGTGATATTGCACTGCAGTACAGTTTTGACGCTATTGATCAGCAGTTGAACTTTGATATGCAGAGCACGGTGAATGCAGTGGCCAATATGAGCGTATCAATGTCTTTGGCCGTCGCCAGTGATGCCCTGAATATGCAGACAATTATGCTTGCTCAGCCTCAATTGAAACGTATAGAAATGCGTTACTCTGATCGCGGTTACAATCTTAGAAAGAATAATTTCTGTGCCCAAGAAACTGCTGTCACAGTGGATGACTATAGAGAGAAATACCGTGATCTGCTGTCTAAGAGATTGCAATATGAAGGCTGGGTCGTTCCCGAGCAGCTGTTTTCAGCGTTCGATGGAATGAATAACCCGGGAGGGTCCGCGTATGTGCGCGTCGATGTGCCCAATGGGTTTGGCGTGCAATCTATGGCGATGGTGCAAAAAGCGACCGACCTTATCGATATGCTTAGCCCGTATATAGAATTTAACGGCAAGCCCGTTAGGATGGATGGCCTGGCATGGGTGGAGCCTGATCCGCAAGGGCAACGCTTGTTACGTGAGCTTCAAGGATCGGCAGCAGGAGAAGCGCCAGCGGGGTCTGATCATATTGCAGAGGATGGTGCGATAGGCGAGGGGAAAAACCTTGCAAGCACAGAAACGCTGAAACAGCGTGAGCGACGCCGACACCTGGAGCGTTTGAAAGCGGATAAAACGAAATCTTTTAAAGCGACTAAAATAGCGGACTTAGCTGCCTATCTGGGACGCCCCATTGTTCTGTATACCTACTTTGGCTATAAAGTTGAGGGGCACTTGGTGTCGGTGAAAGATAATATCGTCACAGTTGAGCATCGCTTGGCTACCGGCAAAGGAACAGCTACGTACCCGATTGCAGCAGATAAAATTCAAAGTGTTAAGCTCTATCGCTAATGTGCTATCAATATGGTTAGTTTGGTGTGAGTCGGGACAGTAAGCGGCCGCGGCCCTCTGCCAGTGATAGCAAGCTTATCGATACCTATCTGGATTCGGCCTGGATGGAGAAAGGATTGAGTGAAAATACACTTGAATCCTATCGCCGTGATCTTGTGCAGTTTGCTGGCTGGTTGGCTGAACGTAAAACCTCTTTACTGTCCTGTACAAAAAATAAAGTTCAAAGCTATTTGGCCTGGAGAGTTCAGGAGCATTTACGTGCCAGTTCCACCTCGCGCATGCTGTCATGCCTGCGTGGGTTTTATCGTTATCTCTTACGGGAAGAGCTGATCGCCGAAGATCCTTTACTCCTGATCGATGGGCCGAAAAAAGGCCGCTCTTTGCCTAAAACGCTAACTGAAAAAGATGTAGAAAACTTGCTGGATGCGCCGGATATCTCAGACCCTGTACAGTACCGTGATCGTGCCATGCTTGAGTTGCTCTATGCGACAGGGCTGCGTGTTTCTGAATTGGTTTCCCTGCAACTGCATGAAATGAACTTGAATCAAGGGGTTATTCGGGTTGTGGGCAAAGGCAACAAAGAGCGCCTGGTTCCTTTGGGCGAAGAAGCAATTGATTGGATAAAAAGGTATATGTCTGATGCCCGCAGTTTGCTCTTGGGGGATTGCGCCAGTGAGGTGCTATTCCCCAGTCGACGCGGGCAACAGATGACGCGGCAGACATTTTGGCATCGGATTAAACGGCATGCGCTGGTGGCTGGAATTGACAAACCACTCTCTCCCCATGTGTTACGCCATGCCTTTGCTACCCATTTAATCAATCATGGAGCAGATTTACGTGTCGTGCAGATGTTATTGGGGCACAGTGACCTGTCAACCACTCAGATCTACACTCATGTGGCGCAGCAACGCTTGAAATCTTTGCATCAACAGCACCACCCGCGCGGATAAGTTTGTTAGACTTAACCCCGATGTTGCGCCAGTTGGCGAAAACCGACAAATGCAAACCGTAACAGTGTGTGCCTGATGAATACACGGGTACAGTAGCACTCAGTTGCAAAAACCAAGTGTACTGTTGCAATGTCCGGGTTAAAATTTGCCGGAACTTTATTGCAGCTATAATGTCATTTAACAATCTGTAAATTTGTATTTTATTTGAGGACAATATGAAAAAAGTTTTAAGCGCAGTATTACTACTGGCCACAAGCTTTGCCCCAGCGGCCTATGCCGGAGATGAAACCAAAGCTTATGTTGGACAGCTATTGCAGCAGATTGCACCGCGTTTAACGGTAGAGTCAATTGATCGTTCATCAATACCGGGTATCTCTGAAGTTGTCCTGAGTAATGGCGATATTCTGTATGTTGATCCTAAAGCGCAGGCTTTTATGCTTGGCCAGATGCTGACATTTTCTGCCGAATCGGGCCTGGAAAATGTAACAGAGGTGAAAAAGCGGGAAATTAGCGATGCCCGTGGGGCAGAGCGCAAAACCATTATTGATGGTATAGCGGCCACGGATAAGATTACGTTTTCGCCTACAGGGGAAGTGAAGTCACGTATTCATGTATTTACAGATATTTCATGTCCGTACTGCGTTAAGCTCCATCGCGAGATTCCAGAGCTGAATAAATTGGGTATTGAAGTAAGTTACCTAGCTTACCCTCGCGCAGGGCAAGGATCACAAGCACACAGACAGATGAATGCCATTTGGTGTGCGGGTGATGATGAGGCTCGGCGTAAGGCGATGACACAAGCCAAAATTGAGCAGAATCTGAAAGGTCGGGATTGTAAAACCCCGGTTATGGAGCAGATGAAGTTGGGTCAGGCGATGGGGGTTACCGGAACACCGGCATTAGTCCTTGATGATGGTAAATTGGTACCGGGCTACGTTCCTGCTAAAAAGCTGGCGGCGATGTTAGGTGTGAATTGATTAAGCGCGTTTTTTATATAAGGGAACCTGTGGGTTCCCTTTTTTATTGGTTCCAGGATGCTATCAGCTATTGCGCGCGACATCCGGGATAGAGCTAGCGCCAGCTTTTGGCTATAATCATCGATTAATTTTTTAATAGTCCGGATGTTTGGTCAGAGGCACTGAATATTTGTGATTTTATTTAGTTCAACAGCATGCGAGGTGCAGGTTTGAAACCGGTTAAAGTAGGTATCTGCGGGCTTGGTACAGTCGGTGGTGGCACATTTAATGTGCTAAAACGTAATGCCGAAGAGATTGCTCGTCGGGCAGGACGTAGAATTATTGTTGAAGAGATTGGTGCGCGTCGTACTAATCCGGACTGCGATACCAAAGGTACCCAGATAACCAGCAACGTGATAGAAGTTGCCAAAAACCCCGAAATTGATGTTGTTGTCGAGTTAATCGGTGGTTATGACGTTGCCAAAGAGCTGGTGTTTACCGCTATCGAGCATGGCAAGCATGTTGTTACCGCCAACAAGGCCTTGATCGCTGAGCATGGTAATGAAATTTTTGCAGCGGCCCAGAAAAAGAATGTCATGGTTGCTTTTGAAGCGTCTGTTGCGGGTGGTATTCCTATCATCAAGGCGATGCGTGAAGGCCTTTCTGCGAACAAAATTAATTGGTTGGCAGGGATTATAAACGGCACTGGCAACTTCATCATGACAGAAATGCGTGACAAGGGCCGTGATTTTGCTGATGTACTGAAAGAGGCGCAGGAGCTGGGTTATGCTGAAGCAGATCCCACCTTCGATGTCGAAGGCATCGATGCAGCGCATAAACTGACGATTCTGGCTTCGCTGGCGTTTGGTATTCCATTGCAGTTTGATAAAGCGTTTACTGAAGGCATCAGCAAAATTACCCGTGATGATGTTCAGTACGCTGAAGAGCTGGGCTATCGCATTAAACACCTGGGTATTACGCGTCGCACCGAAAAGGGTGTTGAGTTACGTGTACATCCGACGTTAATTCCTGAGTCTGCACTGATTGCGAATGTGAATGGTGTGATGAATGCGGTTTTGGTGGATGGTGATGCAGTTGGCCAGACTCTGTATTACGGTGCGGGCGCAGGTGCTGAACCGACGGCCTCTGCAGTCGTCGCCGATATTGTCGATGTCGTGCGGACGTTAACCGCTGATCGTGATAATCGTGTGCCGCATCTTGCGTTCCAGCCAGGCGAACTATCCGATGCTACTATCCTGCCGGTCGAGCAAACAGAGTCAGCTTACTATCTGCGCATGAGTGCAGACGAGAAGCCAGGTGTTTTGGCTAAAGTGACCAATATTCTTGGGGAGCAGGGGATTAATATTGAAGCGATTGTCCAGAAGGAAACCTCTGCAGACAATGTGCCGGTTATTATCCTGACGCAGAATGTTCTGGAACAGAAACTCAACAATGCGATTGCCCAGATTGAAACACTGGATGAAATCAGTGGCAGCGTGACACGTATTCGTGTTGAGCACTTTGATAGTTAAGGAGTAACCCTAGTGAAATATATATCGACCCGGGGTCAGGCTCCGGCAATGAACTTTGAAGAGGTGCTTCTTGCCGGTTTGGCCAGTGATGGTGGCCTTTATGTGCCAGAGCAGCTGCCAACGTTCAGTCAGGATGAAATCGCCTCTTGGGCGGGGCTACCCTACAATGAGCTGGCGTACAATGTAATTAACCCGTTTGTTTCAGACTGCATTGCAGATGTCGATCTGAAAAAGATGATTGATGAGACCTACGCAGGCTTTAATCATATTGCGGTGGCACCACTGAAAGAGCTGGGCACCAATGAGTGGGTTTTGGAGTTGTTCCATGGCCCAACTTTGGCATTTAAAGACTTTGCGCTTCAGTTGCTAGGTCGCCTGATGGATTACGCGTTGGAAAAGCGTGGTGAGCATCTGGTTATCATGGGAGCGACATCCGGCGATACCGGTTCTGCCGCGATTGAGGGGTGCTGTCATAGTAAACATCTGGATATTTTCATCCTGCATCCTCATAACCGTGTGTCTGAGGTGCAGCGCCGCCAGATGACCACCATCATCAAAGAGAATGTCTTTAACATTGCGCTGGAAGGCAATTTTGATGATTGTCAGCAGATGGTCAAAGACAGCTTTGCTGATCAGTCGTTCCTGAAGGGCATGAAGCTGGGTGCAGTTAACTCGATCAACTGGGCACGTATCATGGCTCAGATCGTTTATTATTTCTCGGCAGCATTGGCTGTGGGTGGTCCGCAGCGAGAAGTGAGCTTTTCGGTTCCAACCGGAAACTTCGGTGATATTTTTGCCGGATATCTTGCGAAGCAGATGGGCCTGCCTATTAAGCAGTTGGTTGTGGCGACAAATCGTAATGATATTCTCCACCGTGTGATCTCGGGCAACGATATGTCCAAAGGGGCTTTAGTGCATACGCTGTCGCCTTCTATGGATATTATGGTGTCGTCAAACTTCGAACGGATGCTGTTCGATGTATATGACCGCAAGGGGGCTGAAATTGCTGATTTGATGAGCCGTTTCGCGAAAGAACCCGTTGAGCTGGATCCTGCCCGCTGGGACAAAGTACGTGAGCTGTTTGATAGCTATGCGGTTGATGATGCGACAACCTGCGATGTTATCAAGCAGGTTTATGCCGAGACTGAGTATCTGTTGGACCCGCATACAGCAATTGGCGTTAAGGCTGCACGTGAATGCAATCGGGACCCGTCAGTGCCCATGATTACACTGGCTACCGCACACCCGGTTAAGTTCCCTGAGCCAGTGGTGCAAGCCGGATTGGAATCACCGCATTTGCCCGAGCATATGAAAGATTTGTTTGAGCGCGATGAAAAGCTGGACGTGCTGGATAATGATCTGGCAACGGTGCAGCAGTTTGTAGCGACACATGTACATCCTGAGTAGGATAGTGTAATAGTCTTAAAACCCGACGTCAGAGTCGGGTTTTTTGTCTGCGTAACAAAATAGTAAGGAAGAAGCATGAGCGATATTTTTTTCTATCTGTCCAAAATCCTGTGGTTTATTACTCAGCCAGATCATTTATTGCTGCTGATACTTCTTTTAGGTTTGTTGTTGTGGCGTAGGACAATAAGTATTTTTCTGGTCTGGGGCAGTGTGATCACTTTTATTGTTATCAGCCAATATCCGCTTGCCAATCATTTGTTGAGGCCGTTAGAAAACGCCTTTGCCAAACCTGATCTTCAACAGTTAGAAGAACCCATTGCTGGTATAATCGTGCTTGGTGGGGCCGAATCGCCAGAATTGTCTGCTCTGCATGACAGTGTTGAAGTTAATGCCGGGGCCGAGCGCTTAATGGCTATGCCTGGCTTGCTACTACGCTATCCTCAACTTCAGGTCATCTATACGGGCGGGTCAGGGTCACTGTTGCGGCCAGAATACCGAGGCTCCGATGTGGCCAAGCGCTGGTTAACTGAGCAAGGTCTGGCCGGGCGGCTGATCACTGAACGGGATTCGCGAAACACGTATCAGAATGCTTTATATAGCCGAGAGATTATTGTCGCACGACAGCCAGAAATAAAAGGTAAGTGGTTGCTGGTTACTTCGGCTTTTCATATGCCCCGATCGGTTGGTGTATTCCGTAAGGCCGGGATAGATGTATTACCCTATCCGGTTGACTACCGTTCTATCGAAAGCCGCTGGCGGCCCAATATGAATCGTAATATGAGAGATCTCAACACCGCTGTGCGTGAATGGATTGGCCTACTCGCATACTACTATACCGATAAAACGGATGAGCTATTGCCTGCCTCTAAACAGCCAAGCGTATCGGGTAACGAATGAAGCAAGTACATATATCACAGCGACCGGATGTTGATCCAACGTTACCCGTATTTAACCAGGTCAACTCCGTTTTGGCACGTATCTATGCCAGCCGGGGTATATCCGATATCCAGGGGCTAGGCCGTAACCTGAATGAGCTGCTGCCTGATAGCGGTTTGGCTGGAATGGATGCTGCAGTAGAACGCTTGGTGCAGGCGATTTATCAGCAACAGAAAGTCCTGATTATCGGGGACTTTGACTGTGACGGCGCTACCAGTACCGCGCTGGCAGTGCTGGCTTTGCAAATGATGGGGCTAAAGCGCCTTGGTTACCTTGTACCCAATCGGTTCGAGTTTGGTTACGGACTGAGTCCGGAAATCGTGGTAGAAGCATTAAAACAGCAACCGGCTTTATTGGTGACAGTGGACAATGGGATTTCAAGTGTCGACGGCGTTAAAGCCGCTGCGCTGGCAGGCCTGGATGTGATTATTACTGATCATCATCTGGCGGGGTCCGAATTGCCTGAGGCCTGCGCCATAGTGAACCCTAATCAGCCAACCTGCGGCTTTGCGGCGAAAAGTACCTGCGGTGTTGGTGTGATTTTTTATGTGATGATCGCTTTGCGTCGTGCGCTGCAACAACAGGGCTGGTTTGAGCAGCAAGGCATCCTCGTACCGAATCTGGCAACGCTTTTAGACCTAGTCGCATTGGGTACCGTTGCGGATGTCGTGCCTTTGGAACAGAACAACCGGGTGCTGGTGCATCAGGGGCTGCAGCGCATCAAAGCAGGCTACTGCCGCCCTGGCCTTAAAGCGCTCATCGAAATTTCAGGACGTCAACAACATAAGCTGACTTCGGCAGACCTGGGTTTCGCCATTGCGCCACGGCTGAATGCAGCCGGTCGCCTTGAGGATATGTCGATTGGTATCGAATGCCTGCTGACTGAGTCTGAGACGCGTGCCCGTGAACTGGCATCGACCCTGAATGAGTTGAATCAAGAGCGCAAAGGTATAGAGCAGGAGATGCAGCAGCAGGCGCTCCAACTACTTGCTGGCTTACAGTTGGATAAAGCAAAGTTGCCCTATGGCTTATCGTTGTATGAACCGGAATGGCATCAGGGCGTTATTGGTATCCTTGCCTCCCGAATCAAGGAGAAAACCCACCGGCCGGTTATTGCGTTTGCCCAGGGGGATGCCGGTGAGCTTAAAGGCTCTGCGCGGTCTATTTCAGGTTTTCATGTGCGTGATGGTTTGGATGCTATTGCCGCGCGTTATCCGCAATTACTGAAAAAATTTGGCGGGCATGCCATGGCAGCAGGCCTGACCATTGCAGCTGAGGATCTGACGCTTTTTAAACAGGCTTTTGATGAAGAAGTGCGGCGGCAGTTATCGACGGAAGATCTGGAACAACAGGTTTTGACTGATGGTGTACTCCAAGCCTCTGACATGACGCTGGAACTGGCTGAGCTGATCCGTGACGCAGGCCCTTGGGGACACCAGTTTCCTGAGCCGCTATTTGAGGGTGTCTTTTCATTGTTGCAACAAAGATTGGTTGGGCAAAGGCATCTGAAAATGGTATTGATGGAGCCAAACTCTGGACTTGCTATTGATGCAATCCAGTTTAATGCGGATTTGGATCTGTGGCCCGACGAAGCTATTACCAAGGTGCGTGCCGTCTATAAATTGGACGTCAACGAATTTCGAGGGCAACGTAATGTCCAGATGCTAGTGGAACATTTGCAGCCCGAATAACCATAAAGTAACAGGTGCGAGAACGTGAACGAATTTACACTGGAAGAGTTAAACGTGCTTTTGAATGTATTTGCCAAGGCCGGGGTTGATGAAAACTCAGGCGCTGAAGGTGAAATGCTACAACGCCTTAAAGCGGCACAGGAAAACCGTCAGGAACTTGAATCCATGGAATTTGATGATTGCCTGGATGGGGCGTGTAAACTCTAGTAAGAATGTAAACCTTAGTGAAAGCCATAACCATAACCTGGCAGAATCTGCTCCCCCCTTCTCTGAGCAATGATAAGTGAAGTGCTGGTGGAAAATCAGGAGTTGATTATAGTTGGCTTTCACTCACACAGGGATCAACAATATGTCTGCACCATGGCAGCCCGAATACGGCGAAAAAGATTTCAGCATTGAAAAACGGGAAACCTTGTACGATGGTTTCTTCAAAATGTACAAGCTGCACCTTAAACACAAAACCTTCGAGGGCGATGAAATACTGATTCAGCGCGAGTTGTTTTGGCGTGATGATGCGGTTTGTGTGGTGCTGTACGATGCACCCAGGCAGCGGGTTGTCCTGGTTGAGCAGTTCCGGGTGGGCGTCTATGATGACCCGGCGGGCCCATGGATGCTGGAGCTGGTTGCTGGCATAGTGGAGTCTGGTGAAAGTGTTGACGATGTTGCGCGCCGTGAAGCGGTAGAAGAAGCGGGCGCTGAGCTTGGTGAGATTATACCCATCACGCGTTTTTCGCCCAGTACCGGCGCTACGCGGGAGTACATAGATCTGCTCTGCGCTCAGGTTGATTCTGACAATATATCGGGTATCCATGGGCTTGAGTCAGAGGGCGAAGATATCAAGGTCCATACTCTGGCGGCAGCCGATGCCTATGAATTGGTGCGCAGCGGTAAGGTCAATAACGCACCTGCTATTATTGGCTTACAGTGGCTAGAGTTAAACCAAGCCGAACTGGATAAGCGTTGGGCCTGAATAAACGGCAGGCCAGCCCTGCCGATCCATTGACAACACCGGGGCTGATTCACGGACTGGCTAAGAAGAGTGATTGATGAAGCGTAAATATATTCCTGACTTGAGTCGGCAGATGGCGCAATGCGAGGCTAACTATCATCGCATTATGAAATTATTGCCCGATCTGGACAGTTGCGATGAACGGGAGTTCAAGGTCAGTTGGCCGGAGCATCAGGTTTTTTTGCGTCTAAAAGTTGATGAGCGTTTTAAATACACCTCCACTTTATTAGTCAGTCATAGCTATGAGCAAAGTTCACCCTGGCTGGAAAGTGCCGGCCTTGTTGTGCGTCTGTACCATGATGCCGGGATGGCCGAAGTCATCTGTATGCAGCGGCGTAAACAGCTGTCCGGCGTTTACCCTTACCCCAATCGAAATATGCACCAGCCCGATGAGAAAGTGCAATTGAACGCATATTTGGGAGAGTGGTTAAGCGAGTGCCTAAGGTATGGCCATTCCATGGAGACCGTATTCAGTGGTTGATAGGCCGGTACACTTATTGCAAATCACCGATCTGCATTTACAGGAAAACCCCACCGACCTGATGCGAGGCGAAAATGTTGAAGCCCGCTTCTGCATGGTGCTGGATCAGCTCATGTCATTGTCTGCGGATGCCTTGTTATTGACCGGGGACCTGAGTCACCATGCCCCGGCTGCCTACGAACGCCTGACTTCCTATCTTGATGAGTTGTCATATCCGAGTTACTGGATTCCTGGAAACCATGATTTGCCGGATGAAATGCGGCGCTATGCCGGAAAAGGGTTGGGGCAAAAGGCCTTGCGCTTTCAGAATTGGCAGGTGCTGATGTTGGATAGCACCTCGCAACCTGATGGTCGTGGTGGCGGCACGCTATCCGCAGAGGAATTGGACTTTCTCCACGTCGAGTTGGACGCTACCGACAGTGAGCATGTTTTACTGGTGATGCATCATAACCCGGTATCCGTGCACAGTGCCTGGCAGGATAAGATCGGCCTGGGCCAGGCCGCCCGGTTCTGGGATGTTGTGGCCCGGTATCCGCAGGTGCGGGCGGTGATATTCGGTCACGTGCATCAGGCATGGCAACTGAGTCGGGGTGATATCCAGCTATTTTCTTCACCGGCAACCGCACCCCAATTTAAAAAAGGCTGTGAACGCTCTGAAACTGAACAGGATAAAACACTCGCTTTGCCAGCCTATACTGCCTATACCCTTCACCCGGATGGAAAAGTGGACGCTGTTGTCAACAGAGTGGCATCATAAAGCTACAGGCTATTGCACCGCTTCACTCCCTCCGGTAAGTTCTTCCTCAAGAGGAGCAGAATGAAACAAACATTATTTATTTATGTGCATGGCTTCAACAGTTCCCCCCAGTCCATGAAAGCACGTGTTTTCAAAGATTATATGCAAGCACAAGGTGCGGGGGAGCAGGTTCAGGTGCCGGCACTTTCCCATTGGCCGGCACAGGCTGTTTCGCAGCTACGTGGAATTATCGAGCAAAACCAGGATAAAAACATTGTTTTGCTGGGCAGCTCCCTGGGCGGTTATTACAGCACCTGGCTGACCGAACATTACCTCAATGTCAGAACCGTACTGATTAATCCGGCCGTTAGACCGTTTGAACTTCTGCCGCAGTATCTGGGAGAGAACAAGAATTTATACAGTGGTGAAACTTACACCCTGACTGAAGCACATATGCAGCAGTTACTGGAACTCAATTGTCCTCACCTTAAGAGACCAGAGGCCTATCTGTTGTTAACCCAGACCGCCGACGAAACCCTGGATTACAGGGAAGGGGTTGAGAAGTTCGCGGACTCTCCGCAATTTGTGCAACCGGGGGGGAGCCATGGTTTTGAGCAATTTGAACAGCTGATTCCTGCTATCCTCGCCTTTGCCGAGGGGCGGATTGAATTACCTGCAGTAAACCCGATTTAAATGACAGTCATTAGCTCCATGAGTTTAGCGACAGGAAAAACAATACATGTCCAAGCAATATAATGCTGATGCGATAGAGGTCTTAAGTGGCCTGGAGCCGGTCAAACGGCGTCCGGGGATGTATACGGAAACCGACCGGCCTAACCATCTGGCACAGGAAGTCATTGATAACTCCGTTGATGAAGCGCTGGCAGGTCATGCCAAACAAATTGATGTTGTACTCAATAAAGATAACTCATTGAGTGTTACCGACGATGGTCGCGGTATGCCGGTGGATATTCACCCGGAACAAGGGGTCAGTGGCGTTGAGCTGATACTGTGTAAGTTGCATGCCGGTGGCAAGTTTAATAACGAGAATTACAATTACTCCGGTGGCCTGCATGGGGTGGGTGTGTCGGTTGTGAATGCGCTGTCCAAACTGCTTGAAGTGCAGGTGCGCCGTGAGGGTCAAGTCTACCGTATCGGTTTTGCCGACGGCGAAAAAGTCTCTGATCTGGAAGTGATCGATACCTGCGGAAAGCGTAATACCGGCACCACCGTCCGCTTCCTCCCTGACCCAAAATATTTTGATACCCATAAATTCAGCATCAGTCGCTTAAAGCACAACCTTCGTGCCAAGGCGGTGCTGTGCCCCGGATTGAAAGTCACCTTTACGGATCTCACCGGTGCCAAACGGGAAAAAGAAGAGTGGTTTTATGCCGATGGCCTGATTGATTATCTGAAGGGGACGACTCAGGTTTTTGAAACGCTACCGGCGGAGCCTTTCTCAGGCCACTTGCAGGGCGAAGTGGATGCTGCTGATTGGGCTGTGCAGTGGTTGCCGGAAGGCGGTGAAATGACTTGCGAGAGTTATGTGAACCTGATTCCAACAGCACAGGGGGGGACTCATGTAAACGGCTTGCGTACAGGCTTGCTGGAAGCTATGCGCGAGTTCTGTGAGTTCCGCAACTTGCTGCCCCGTGGTGTGAAACTGACAGCTGATGATGTCTGGGACAAATGTTGCTATGTCCTGTCAGTGAAGATGCAAGACCCGCAATTTTCCGGGCAAACCAAAGAACGCCTCTCCTCGCGTCAGGTCGCGGCCTTTATCTCTGGAACCATTAAAGATGCATTTTCGTTGTGGCTAAACCGCCATGTGGAAGAAGGGGAACAACTGGCGGAAGTGGTTATCTCCAATGCCCAAAAACGCATGCGCTCCAACAAAAAAGTGGTGCGTAAAAAAGTGACGCAGGGGCCGGCTCTGCCGGGGAAGTTGGCGGATTGCTCGGGCGCGGATGCCATGCGGTCGGAATTATTCCTGGTGGAAGGTGACTCTGCGGGGGGCTCTGCCAAGCAAGCCCGTGATCGGGAATTTCAGGCGATTATGCCGCTGCGCGGTAAAATTCTGAATACCTGGGAAGTGGACCCGGCAGAAGTGCTTGGCTCGCAGGAGATTCATGATATATCCGTAGCGATCGGGGTTGAGCCTGCTTCCGATAATCTGAACGGGCTACGTTATGGAAAAATCTGCATCCTGGCTGATGCGGACTCGGATGGCCTGCATATTGCCACCTTACTCTGTGCCTTGTTTGTGCGGCACTTTAAACCGCTGGTGGCGGCCGGGCATGTCTATGTCGCCATGCCGCCCCTGTATCGTATTGATGTGGCGAAAGAAGTGTTTTATGCACTGGATGATGCAGAACGCGATGGCATTATCGAACGCATCAAGGCCGAGCGTAAAAATGCCAAAATAGGCGTTCAGCGCTTTAAGGGCTTGGGTGAAATGAACCCTCTGCAACTGCGGGAAACCACAATGACACCCGATACCCGCCGCCTGGTGCAACTGACAGTCGATCCGGGTGACGGCACCCATGAAATGATGGATATGCTGCTGGCGAAAAAACGCTCCGGCGATCGCAAACAATGGTTGGAAAGCAAGGGCAACCTGGCTGAAATTTAAGCAGAACGGCCTGCAACAGAATGATAACTGAGTGGTAGCACGGAACTATGACGGTACAAACCACCTTCGAAGATGGCACTGAAAAGCTGTCGTTAAAAGATTTTACTGAAAAGGCGTATTTGGATTACTCCATGTACGTCATTCTGGATCGGGCGCTGCCGCACGTGGGTGATGGCATGAAGCCTGTGCAGCGGCGTATTGTCTATGCGATGTCCGAGTTGGGCTTAAAAGCCACGGCCAAATTTAAAAAATCAGCACGTACCGTGGGTGATGTGTTAGGTAAATTCCACCCCCATGGAGACTCCGCCTGTTATGAAGCGATGGTGCTGATGGCACAGCCATTCAGTTATCGATACCCGTTGATTGATGGACAAGGTAACTGGGGCTCCCCGGATGATCCGAAATCCTTTGCTGCCATGCGTTATACGGAATCCCGCTTGGCGCCTTATGCCGAAGTGCTGCTATCTGAAGTGGCGCAGGGCACGGTTGACTGGGTGCCAAACTTTGACGGGACGATGCGGGAGCCTTCAATACTTCCAGCCCGCCTGCCTAATGTGCTGTTGAATGGCACAACGGGTATCGCAGTGGGTATGGCGACTGATATTTTGCCGCATAACCTTAAAGAGGTGGCCAAAGCCTGTGTTCATCTGCTGGATAATCCGCAAGCCGGGCTGGATGAACTGACAGAAATTATCCCTGGCCCGGACATGCCAACAGATGCAGAGATCATCAACTCACGGAAAGATCTGCAAAAGGTATATGAAACCGGGCGTGGCTCGGTGCGTATGCGGGCGGTATATGTCAGGGAAGAAGGCGATATCGTTATTACTGCGCTCCCCCATCAGGTATCGGGTTCGAAAATTCTGGAACAGATTGCGGCACAGATGCAGCAGAAAAAACTCCCTATGGTGAGTGATCTGCGTGATGAGTCTGATCACGAAAATCCGACGCGTCTGGTGATTGTGCCACGCTCAAACCGGGTTGATGCTGAACAACTGATGGCGCACCTGTTTGCGTCGACTGATCTGGAAAGAACCTACCGCGTCAATATGAATATGATTGGTGTGGATGGCCGTCCGCAGGTGAAAAATCTGCGTATGATTCTGACTGAGTGGTTGCTGTGGCGTACCGATGTGGTGCGCAAACGGCTTAACCATCGCTTGGCAAAAGTGCTGGATCGTCTGCATATTTTGGAAGGCCTTATGGTGGCCTACCTCAATATTGATGAGGTCATTGCGATCATTCGCCATGAGGACGACCCCAAAGCAGAGCTGATGCAACGCTTTGGGCTGACTGATATTCAGGCAGATGCGATTCTGGATTTGAAGTTACGCCATTTGGCACGGCTGGAAGAGTTTAAAATCAAGTCCGAGCAGGATGAGTTAGCCGCCGAACGCAAGAAACTGGAAGGTATTCTGGGTTCTGATGCGAAAATGCGTAAATTAATCAAACAGGAAATCGAAAGCGCGGCGGAGAAATATGGTGATGAGCGCCGTTCTCCGATAGTCGAGCGCGAAGAAGCGCATGCCTTCAGCGAAAAAGACTTGCTCGCATCCGAGCCGGTTACCGTTGTTATTTCCAAACAGGGGTGGATTCGTGCGGCAAAAGGGCATGACATAGATGCAGCAGGTTTAAACTACAAATCAGGTGATGGTTTTAAGCTGTCCTGTAAGGGACGCACTAACCAGCCGACAGTGCTATTGGATACCACGGGGCGCAGTTTCACGATTGACACCCACATTTTGCCTTCCGCCAGAGGGCAAGGGGAGCCGGTGACCGGCAAGATCAGCTTGCCGAAGGGATCGACCATCGATGCCGCGATCACGGGTAAAGAGGGCGACAAGGTTCTGATGGCCTCCGATGCCGGATATGGCTTTATCACCAAAATAGCCGATCTGACGAGTAAAACTAAAAATGGCAAGGCAGCTCTGACCCTGCCGAAAAACGCCCGCATATTATCGCCCTTGAAGGTGCATACCCCCGAAGACGAGCTGTTGGCGGCGGTGACGAATGAAGGTCGCCTGTTAGTCTTTCCTGTGTCTGAACTGCCGGAATTGGCCAGAGGTAAGGGCAATAAAATCATTAACATCCCGTCCGCACGAGCCGCTGCACGTGAAGAGCTGGTGGTTGCACTGGCAATATTAAAGGCAGGTGACACCTTGCTGGTTCATGCGGGCAGACAGCATTTACGTCTGAAGCCTGCAGATGTCGAACACTATCGTGGTGAACGGGGTCGCCGGGGGAATAAACTACCGCGTGGCTATCAGCGTGTAGACAGCCTGGAAGTGGATAGTAAACAACCCGCGCCTGCTGAGGTTGAGGAATAGCCTGGATTTTTATGCAGGTTTATAGCCTTTCTGTAAGGTAGGCTCCATATAGACATTTAGCCCCCTGAGCGGTTAGGCCTTTGCAGATTGCCGGGCTTATCGGCCAGAGGGCTGGCCTCGCTACAGGGTAAGTGCCAATGTTGGAGCTCAGCCCTCTGAGCGATTTGGTTTTTGTAAAGACGCAAGGCTTATCGGCCACGGGGTGGCCTTGCTACAGGGTAAGTGCCAATGTTGGAGCTCAGCCCTCTGAGCGATTTGGTCTTTGTAAAGATGCAAGGTTTATCGGCCACGGGGTGGCCTCGCTACAGGGTAAGTGCCACTGTTGGAGCTCAGCCTTCTGAGCGAAAAGACACTGGCCGGGGACGGGGGCTCTTAGTGTTCTTATTTATTTTGTGTTATCGGCTGTGTCGTTGCCGGGCGGGGTTTGTTTCTTGGCAAAAATTCTGCTCAGCAGGTGGTTCGCCTGTTTTTGTAGCAGAATCTGATGTTTGGGTGTGACTTTCAGCAGGAATACTTTGTCTTCATCCTCACGGCGAATATCCGCTGAACCCAGCATGATCTCTTTCAACTTGGGTGCTTCAGTCAGGGCTGTGTGGCTGATAACTTCATTGCTGCTTGTGGTGCGGGTTAGAAAGTGGGCTTCCTCTTTGATCATGTCAAACTTGTTGTAATGCCCCCGTGTTAATGACATTTGCAGGCTGAGTACCGGATGAAAGCCCCGGATACGTGATTGGTTGAAGCCTTTGTAAAGCAGGTTGAATAATATGGCTGCACAAATGGCATTCACACCATGACTGTCGTTGGCATCGCGTTGCGCAAAGGACAGTACAATGTCGCTGTTGTCCTGTAATGCAACGCTGCCGTTGTAAATGTGGGCGACCTGTTTTGCTAGATGGTGATAAACATTAAGCAACGTGGTCCTTTCATCCGGTGGCAGGTTTTCAGAACTTGCGGTTTGGCTGTCGATATAAAAGATGTAGATGGCATCTTGCGGGGCAAGAATGAGTTCAAGCTCATGTTCAAAAGAGTAAAGGCCTAACTGAACCTCATCGCGCTCTTGCAACGCTTTGAAGAGAGGGTTTTCCGTGTTGCTCTCCGGTGTAGACGCGGTCAGTGGCTCAGTGATCGCTTCCTCCTGAATGACGAGTTGTCCATCCGGTTCAGATTCTGCGGTTTCCTCTGCGTGGAGATTGTGTGGCTGGTGTTCAAATTTGGGCATCGACGGAGCTTCGCTCTGTTCCGGTTTCAGCAGGTCGACCAGAGAGCTGGTTTGCAGCACATCTTTATTTTCATTGAGGGTTGAATTTTCTTTAGTGGATGCCGCTAGGGTTGCGCTTTTAACAGGTGAGCTTTCAGATACGGTGTCAGTGTTGGGATGAGGCTTATGCTCTGGTGGCAGATTGGCGGCAAGTGCTTCGCTGAAATTCTCGCCAGGGGATTCACTCAGAGGGGCGTGCTCCGTAACAGGTGTGTCCGTTGTTCCCTGGGTATCTTTTGCGTGGTCATCGTCTGGGTTTGATTCTGCATTAGCGTTTGCCACTTGTCCGCAGCCGACCCATAACGTCAGCAGTGCCACAATGATAGTGAGTAAAGCGATAGCCGCTATAGGCCAGATCTGAGTATACAGGTGTTGCCTGGCCGGCTTTGAATCTAACCACAGTGTGCTGGAGCCGATTATCTGCTCCTGCAGTTGCAGCCGGGTTTGCAGCTTTAGCGAGGATGTGTGGCCAGAGCGGGCGATGACAAACCCTTTGGCATCTTTCACTTCGATGCCGGCTATGTGTTCCAGCTGAGTGAGCGCGTTAAGCAGGTAATTAAGGCTCACCCTGTCAGATGAAAGTACCAAAGGCCGAATCAGTACTTCGCTTTGTGTGCTGAGCTGGCTGCCCATGAGCAGTGTATCGGCTTCAGCTTGCCTGGAACTTGCCAGATAGTGGTAAATAGCACTGAGCACAAAACCGCCACATAGCACAAGAGCAACGGAAACTGTCAGATTCCTTCTGAAGTTGGTGCGCTGTAAATATTGAATGCTTTTCACAATTCTGCCGGCTTTAAATGGGACGCGAGAGCAGATAATAACAGTTCCTTTGGTGGTGGGTGAATATCTATCCCGGATGTTGTGCCCGATTTGTTATGAAAGAGTGTGTTTGTGTAGCAGCACCCAATCAAAAAAACAAATATACGGGCGTAAGCTCCGGGCTATTGCTCAGGTACGGGATTATGGGTCTGGGTTCTTACGCTGGGCGGGGTTATAATGAGTGGTTTATCCCGGATGTTGCACCCGTTGGCGGAAGGGCGGAAGGCGGAATTTTCGCGCTGAAATCGTTTGCTTTGAGCCATGTGCGCTCAACGCAAGGGAGACCAAGTAGAAATCTGGCAAATGTTAACCGTAACAGTGCATGCCCGGTACCATTGTAGAATACGCTTGTATCGCAGCACTCAATTGAAAAAACTAAATGTACTGGTGCAATACCCGGGCTATTGTTGGGAAGGACGGCTATGAATGTACAAGAATATATGATCAATCTGGGCGAGAGCGCACGTGATGCGGCCCGCCTGGTGGCAAAAGCAGACACTAACTTGAAAAATCAGGCGTTGCTGGCAATGGCTGATGCGATCGATAGCGGTCGACCGGCGTTACGTGAAGCGAATGCGAAAGATCTGGAAAATGGCCGCAAGAACGGTTTGGACGATGCAATGCTGGATCGTCTGGAATTGACTGATGCCGCTATCGATACCATGATCGAAGGTCTGCGTCAGGTTGCTGCCCTTCCCGACCCGGTCGGCGCTATTAATGATCTTAAATACCTGCCCAGTGGTATTCAGGTTGGCAAAATGCGGGTGCCTTTGGGCGTGATTGGTATTATTTATGAGTCGCGGCCCAACGTGACGGTTGAGGCTGCCAGCCTCTGTCTGAAATCCGGCAATGCCACCATTCTGCGCGGTGGTTCCGAGGCGATTCATTCTAATCAGGCAGTGGCTGAATGTATCAAACAGGGCTTGCGTGAAGCGGGTTTACCGGAAAATGCCGTGCAGGTGGTGGAAACAACCGACCGTGAAGCGGTAGGGCAGATGATTACAATGCCTGAGTATGTTGATGTGATCGTGCCGCGTGGTGGTAAAGGGCTTATTGAGCGTATCAGCCGCGATGCCAAAGTCACTGTGATCAAGCATCTTGATGGCATTTGCCACGTTTATATCGACGAGGACGCAGACAAGGGCAAAGCGATTAATGTTGCACTGAATGCCAAAACACATCGTTATGGTACCTGTAACACAATGGAGACATTGCTGGTGCATGTTGCAGTGGCTGCAGACATATTGCCTGAGCTGGCCGAGCGGTATCAGGCCGTTGGTGTTGAGTTGCGTGGTTGCGAGCGCACGCGTGAACTTGTGCCGTTTGCTCACGAAGCAACAGAAGAAGACTGGATGACAGAGTATTTGGCGCCTGTCTTGGCCATTAAATTGGTCGACAGCATGGATGAGGCGATTCGCCATATCAATCGCTATGGTTCGCACCATACTGATTCGATTATTACCGAGAACTACAGCAAATCACGCGCGTTCCTGCGTGAGGTGGATTCCAGTTCGGTGATGGTCAATGCTTCGACCCGTTTCGCTGATGGCTTTGAGTATGGCCTGGGTGCAGAGATTGGTATCTCTACCGATAAAATCCATGCGCGCGGGCCGGTTGGTCTGGATGGATTAACCTCAGAGAAATACGTTGTACTGGGAGATGGGCATATCCGGCAGTAACGCTATGGCACCCGATGCATTCATTTTTATGGGCGGGACATTTGATCCTGTCCATAATGGCCATTTGCGAACGGCTCTCGAAATCAAAACCTGGGCCGGGGTTAGTCAGGTATGTATGCTGCCGGCCGGGGACCCTGTTCATCGCCGTGCGCCTGGGCGAAGCCCGGAGCAGCGTTTGGCGATGGTTTCCCTGGCAGTGGCAGATGAACCTGCGCTGATCGTGGATGATTGCGAAGTGCTGTCAGATCAGCCATCCTACTCGTTGCTGACCTTGCAATCCTTGCGTCAGGCGATGGGGCCAGAGAGAAGCATCGTTATGGTCATGGGGATGGACGCTTACCAGACATTGCCCAGTTGGCATGAATGGCGGCGCTTTACAGACTATGCTCATCTTCTGGTCGTCAAACGGCCCGGCTACGCACTGCCAAATGATCCGCAACTGGATCAGTTTACCGAGCAGCACATAGCGCAGGACCTGGATGAGGTGATGAATACGCCCGCCGGGCATGTGATTTTCCATGAGTTAACACCGCTTGGAATATCTGCGACCCAAATCAGGGATGTAATCAAACGCGGGGAGTCCCCACGTTATCTGCTTCCGGATCAGGTCTGGAATTATATTCAAAAACACCGCCTTTACGGGTTAGATGAAGAACGGGCTGGCACAACGTCACCCACAAATTGAAGTGAACTAATGCAAACTGAAAAGATTTTAGAGTTGGTGCACCACGCACTTGAAGATATGAAAGCCAAAGAGATTACGGACCTTGATGTGCGTGGTCGTTCAACCGTAACTGATTACATGGTGATTGCTTCCGGGACGTCGAAGCGTCATGTGGCTGCAGTGGCAGAAGACGTTATAGTCAAAGTCAAAGAAGCAGGCTTGATGCCTCTGGGTGCAGAGGGTCAGGGGGCGAGTGATTGGATACTGGTTGATCTGGGTGATGTGGTTGTTCATATCATGATGCCAGATGCCCGTTCTTTCTATGATCTAGAGCGCCTTTGGGGCGTTGCTGCAGATAAATAGAACTTTCTATGAAAATCAGAATCATAGCAGTGGGTGGCAAGATGCCTTCGTGGGTAAACGAAGGTTATAAAGAGTATGTGAAGCGCCTACCTTCCGATTTTCAGATAGAGATTGTTGAAATTCCGCTGGGGCATCGTGGCAAGAGCAGTGATATTGCCCGGGCGAAACAGCAGGAAGGTGAGCAGATGCTGGCTGCTATTCCCAAGGGAGACAGGGTAATAGCACTGGAAGTCTTGGGTAAAAACTGGTCGACTGAGCAGCTTGCGGCTCAAGTTGAAGGTTGGCGTATGGATGGACGTAATATCAGCCTGTTGATTGGTGGCCCGGATGGGTTGGATCAACGCTGTTCTGCTCTGGCCGATCAAAAATGGTCCCTTTCTGCACTGACCTTGCCGCACCCTCTGGTCAGGGTCTTGCTGGCGGAACAACTTTATCGGGCCTGGACAGTTATTCAGGGACACCCCTACCACAAATAGAAGATCAATCAGACTATGGCTGCAGAACGCCTGAAAGACCATTCGACAGAGAGCCGCACGTTCAGAATACGTGCGGTTTTGGCGTTTATAGTCGTGGTGATTATGTTTTTGCTCCTCGCAGGGCGCATGTACTATCTGCAGGTTGTTGAGCATGAACGCTTTGCGGCCATGTCTGAGGATAACCGGGTGCAACTGCAGCCCGTCCCCCCTACCCGCGGTTTGATCTATGACCGCAACGGTGTTCTCTTGGCCGATAATCGGCCAAGCTATTCAGTAACGCTGCTGAAAGAAGAAATGGTCAATCTGGATAAAACCCTGGCTGATCTTCGTGAACTGATTCCAATTACGGATCGAGAAATAAGCCGTTTTAAAAAGCGCCTGAATCAGCGTCGCCGGCCTTTCCAATCCGTGCCGATACGCTTTCGCCTCACTGAAGACGAAATAGCGAAAATATCCGTGAACTATCACCGCTTGCCAGGCATCAGGGTTGAGGCCGAGTTGATTCGCTACTACCCCTACGGTGCCTCCCTGGTACATGCTATGGGTTATGTAGGGCGCATCAACGAAAAAGAATTGAAGCGGGTTGACTCGACCAACTACGCTGCCACCCACTATATTGGCAAGTTGGGAATTGAAAAATTTTATGAAGACCAGCTTCACGGCGAGGTTGGTTTTCAGAAAGTAGAGACGAATGCCCGGGGACGGGTTATGCGTATTCTGGAGCGCAATGACCCGAAGCCAGGTAAAGACCTGGTGCTGCATCTGGATCTGAAGTTACAACAAATTACTGAAAAATTGCTAGAAGGGCGCAGAGCCTCTGTGGTGGCATTGGACCCAGAGACGGGCGGTATTCTGACAATGGTGTCTACTCCGTCTTATGATCCTAATCTGTTTGTGACCGGGATTTCGTCAAAAAATTATAACGCCCTGCGCGAGTCAAAAGATCTGCCACTATTTAATCGTGCTATCCGTGGCCGTTACCCTCCCGGATCTACGATTAAACCGATTGTTGCCCTTGCCGCGATTGATAGCGGCGCTGTTAAGCCCAGTTATACTATTTTTGATCCGGGCTATTACACGTTGACGAAAGGGGGGCGCAAATACCGTGACTGGAAGCGCACAGGTCATGGTCGTGTGGATATGTATGATTCCCTGGCGCAATCTTGTGATGTCTGGTTTTACGATGTGTCCCATAAAATGGGCGTTGATCCAATGTCAGACTATCTGGGCAGGTTCGGCTTTGGTCAGGTAACAAGCTTGGACTTGCCTGAAGCGCTGGGTGCTATCTTGCCCTCCAGAGAATGGAAAAAACGCGCCCGCAAAACCCCTTGGTATACCGGCGACTCCCTGAATATGAGTATAGGGCAGGGCTTTTTTGTCGCTACGCCTCTGCAATTGGCCACAGCGACAGCGGTGGTTGCCAACCGTGGCAAGTGGCATTCACCTCGCATGTTGAGAGGGGTCAAGAGGGTAGATGAAGCCGGGCAGCCTGTGCTTGAGATGCCTGACATATCAGGCGTTAAGCGACCGTTAGCAGATGTGAAGTTGAACAAGGACAGGCACTGGGATGATATTATTAAAGGCATGCGAGAAGTGATGCACGGGAAGCGTGGTACAGCGCGTCGCGCAGGGGCTGACTCCGCTTATGAAATAGCGGGCAAAACGGGTACAGCTCAGGTGGTCGGTATTAAGCAAGATGAAGAATATGACGCGGAAAAATTGGCAGAGATTCACCGTGACCACGCATTATTTGTTGCCTTTGCACCGATTCAAGACCCTAAAATAGCCATCGCTGTCATTGTTGAGAATGGCGGTGGCGGTTCCAGTACCGCAGCCCCTATTGCCCGAAAAATAATGGATGCCTACCTGTTGGGTACAGATCCCTTTGCTGAAAATGAGGGGGTGAGTAATGACGGGGCGTGAGTTTGAGCGTTACATGCCAGAAGCCCATGATCATCTGCGGCAGCGGCCAGGTCTTTGGAGCTATACAAATCTGGATGGTTGGCTGTTACTGCTTTTATTGCTGCTATGTGGTTTTGGCCTGTTTATTTTATACAGCGCGTCCGGTCAGGACATGGGCTATGTCACCCGCCAGGCAATCCGCATGGGGGTCGGTTTTTTTGTCATGATTGTACTGGCGCAGCTGACACCCAGATTTCTTGGGCGTTGGGCGCCCTGGCTTTACGTAATGGGCATCGGCCTGCTGGTTTGGGTTATTTTATTTGGCACCGGAGCTAAAGGGGCCCAGCGCTGGATTGCACTACCGGGGTTCCGATTTCAACCCTCTGAGCTTATGAAGCTGGTATTACCGCTGACAGTAGCTTTTTATCTGGCGCACCGCCCCTTGCCTCCAGTTTTCCGACATATATTTATCAGCCTGGTGCTGGTCGGAATGCCAACGGTTTTAATCATGAAACAGCCTGATCTTGGCACCTCGCTGTTAATCGCTTCGTCCGGGATTTTTGTATTGCTGCTCTCGGGTATTTTGTGGCGCTATGTTTTTACTGCATTGGGAGTCGCCGCCGCTGCCTTGCCGGGGTTATGGGCAGTGATGAAAGACTATCAGAAACAACGGGTACTGACGTTTATTGACCCTGAGAGCGATCCTTTGGGGTCAGGTTGGAATATTATTCAATCAAAGACTGCGATCGGGTCAGGTGGCATATCCGGTAAAGGCTGGTTAAGTGGCACACAGTCGCAGCTGGATTTCCTGCCGGAGTCACATACGGACTTTATTATTGCGGTTGTTGCTGAAGAAATGGGGTTGATTGGCGTATTGATCCTGTTAACCCTGTATGTGTTGATTATTGCCCGGGGTTTGATTATTGCGGCACAGGCGCCGGATAGCTTTGGGCGGCTATTGGCTGGTAGTCTGATTTTAACCTTCTTTGTATATGTGTTTGTTAATATCGGTATGGTCAGTGGTTTGCTACCCGTAGTCGGGGTTCCGCTTCCTCTGGTAAGCTACGGTGGCACGTCTATAGTAACGCTGATGGCGGGTTTCGGTATTATTATGTCTGTGCATAGCTATCGGACCATGCTATTGAAGTAATTAAGTGGCTATTTAAACAACAGGAGTCAGGTATGTTGGGGATCGTTGCGGGGGTTCAGGGGTGAAAAACCGTTCATTTATATCGGGTGTCATGGCTGTTATTGCTATGAGTGCATTAGTGGCGGGCTGTAGCGCTACTGTTGAAAAATCGGAAGGTGCGAGGACTCAGAGGCAACCGGTGGTTGAGGTTAAACAGGGTAGAAAGCCGAAGGTAGGCACTGAAACGGTTAAAGCCAAAGCACCCAAGCCCCAAGCATCCAAACCCACACCGCAGGAGAAATTACTGGCTTCAGTGCGAGGTGGTTCATATCTGGATTACCCTCAGGCACAGGCTTTTATCGCCGAGATGAAAGGTGAAGGTTTTGAGGAGGCTTATCTTAAACAGGTGTTAACTGAGGCGAAGCGGCAAACCTCTATCCTGAAAGCCATTTCACGTCCGGCGGAGCGACGCCTGACGTGGGGAGGCTATCGGAAGATCTTTATTGAGCCTAAACGTATCAAACAGGGCGTTAAGTTTTGGCAGGAAAACCGGGACGTTTTGGCAAAAGCTGAGCAGGAATATGGCGTACCTGCAGAAATCATCGTTGCCATTATTGGTGTTGAAACGCGCTATGGTCGCATCACGGGCAGCTATCGGGTTGTTGATGCGTTAGCCACTCTGGGCTTTGATTATCCACGCAGAAGCAAATTCTTCCTTGGCCAGCTAAAAGAATATCTGCGCTTAGTACGTGAAGAGCAGTTGGACTTCACCTCGCTGAAAGGTTCGTATGCGGGCGCGATGGGTTACGGTCAGTTTATTCCTTCAAGCTATCGCAATTTTGCTATTGATTTCGATAAAGATGGCAAACGGGATATCTGGAATAATAAAACGGATGCGATCGGCAGTGTGGCGAACTATTTTGCCGAGCACAAATGGAAGCCGGGTGAGCCGGTGATCAGTGCAGTGTCATTTAACAAGGCTGTAGATGAGTCGTGGTACAGCGTTGGCCGTAAGGGGCTGATTCCAAAAAATACTTTGGCTGAGTGGATTGCCAGAGGGGTTGAGCCTCAGCTTGCGCTGTCGCCGCAAGATAAAGCGATATTGATGCGATTGGAAATTGATGATGACAAGCAATACTGGTTAGGGTTACATAACTTCTATGTTATAACTCGTTATAATCACAGTAAGCTGTATGCGATGGCGGTATATCGCCTGAGTCAGCAGATTAAGGAAGCCTACCTGTCTGCTGGAGGCCAGGGTTAACTGAGAACGGTATGATGTTGATGCGTAAAACTGTAGTTCTTCTGTTGGCTGCCATGATTGTTGGTTGCTCCTCAAGTGGAACCCATAATGGTCGTTATTCGATGCGCCATGATAAAGCACCGGATCAGCCGGTCGATGTTTCCCATGTTAAGGATGCTGTGCCCAAGGTTGAGCCAAAAAGCCGTGGTGGCAATAAAAGCCCTTATACGGTGCTTGGGAAACAGTATCACATAGCAGATAGCGCCTTGAACTATCGAGAGGTGGGCATCGCTTCTTGGTATGGGAAAAAATTTCATGGCCACCAAACCTCAAATGGCGAAATTTACGACATGTATAAAATGTCGGCAGCCCATAAGTCCCTGCCGATCCCCACGTACTTAAGAGTGACTAATCTGGCCAATAATCGGCAGGTTATCGTCAGGGTAAATGATCGCGGGCCTTTCCATGGCAATCGTTTGATCGATTTATCGTACGCTGCGGCATCGAAGCTCGATATGCTGGGTAAAGGTACGGCAAGAGTGCGGGTAGAGGCAATAGACCCTCGAACCTGGAACCGTCCATCAGCAGGCGCAGCGGCCAATATCACTGCGGCGGCTGCCGAGCCCGCTACGGGGAAATATTTGCAGGTGGGAGCCTACGGCAAACGCAATTCAGCCGACTATGTGCGTAGTCAGTTGTTACCGTTATTGCAAGGGTTGGATGTTCAGGTCAGGCCGACAACAAACAATGGCAGAACCCTGTACCGGGTGCAGGTGGGGCCTTTGAAAAGCACTACCTCAGTGCCTGAACTGGTCGATCAGATTGAACAGATGGGCTATCGGGGATCACGCTTGGTGGACTTCCCCTGAAGCGTTAAGTACAGTTTCTCGCGGCGGAATGTGGGTTTCACGTTAATTTAAAAACAGTAATTTTGGATGACAATGTTTAATAAGGTTTCTAAGTTTCTTTCTGTGCTGTTGCTGGCACTGTTCACTGTTCAAGCGCATGCGGTTGCCCGCCTGATCCCTGCAGAGCCGCAAATAGCGGCTTCTGCTTATCTGGTGATGGACGCAGATACGGGTAAAGTTATTGCAGCGAAAAATGCAGATAAGCCCTTTGCTCCCGCCAGTCTGACCAAGATGATGACCGCCTATATTCTTGAGTACGAACTGGGCAAAGGTAACGTCAGTGAAGACGATCTGGTACTGGTGAGCGAAAAAGCCTGGCGAACCCAGGGCTCCCGAATGTTCATTCGTGAGGGTACCCAGGTACGTTTAGGTGACCTGATGAAAGGCATCGTTATTCAGTCAGGAAATGATGCTTCAGTGGCTGCTGCAGAGCATATTGCAGGCAGTGAAGCAGCGTTTGCTGATTTGATGAACCAGCATGCTGATCTATTGGGTATGAAAAACACGACCTTCCATAACGCAACGGGTTTGCCTTCAGATGGGCACGTTTCATCGGCGCATGATCTGGCGGTTTTGGCACAGGCAATTATTCAAGATTACCCTGGGCATTACGGTATGTACTCCGAGAAGTACTTTACCTATAACAAAATTCGCCAACCCAACCGAAATAAATTGTTATGGCGTGACAAAACCGTTGATGGCCTGAAAACAGGCTACACTGAAGCAGCTGGCTATTGTCTTGTGGCTTCGGCCAAACGGGATGGTATGCGCCTGATCTCGGTTGTCCTGGGCACTAAAGATGAGGAAGCGCGGGCGCGGGAAAGCCAAAAACTGCTCTCTTATGCTTTTCGTTATTACCGTACGCATAAACTCTATGATCAGGGGGTGATGCTGAACACGACCAAGCTTTGGGCGGGTGTAAAAGATCAGTTACAGATAGGTATTGATGAATCGCTGTCGGTCACAATTCCGCGTGGACAGGCGGATAAGCTGCAAGCAACCATGGACGTTGATCGTGTGATTAAAGCGCCCGTTGCCAAGGGGCAGCAGTTGGGTCAGGTGCGCGTGACTCTGGATGGTGAGCTGGTTACCGAAGTGCCATTAGTTGCACTCGAAGCGGTACCTGAGGCGGGTCTTTTAAAGCGGATCTGGCATGCAATACTGCTGTTCTTCACCAGCTTTTTTGGCTAGTTCATTTCAGCACCAGGTCTTTAAAACTGCAGGAATGCCCACATCTATTCAGGTTAGATGTGGGCATTTATGTTTAGGTGAGATTTATGAGCACGGTTTACCTTAACGGGCATTTTATCCCGGAGGATGAAGCAAAAGTATCTGTTTTTGACCGTGGCTTCCTGTTTGCTGATAGTGTATATGAAGTGGTGCCTTACTATCAGGGCGTTGGCTTTCGTTTACAGGAACATATTGACCGTCTGACGCACAGCCTGAGAGCGGTGAGAATTAAAAACAATCAGGACTGGCAAGCTATAATGGATAAGCTGGTTAGCCTGAATGGCGGGGGAAATCTCTCGGTATATCTGCAGATCACTCGCGGTAATGCGGGCAAGCGCAGCCATATATATGATGATAGCCTTGAACCCACTGTCTTTGCTTGTTGCTCGCCAATCAAGAATATCTGGCAGGCTGAAGCAGATGAAATTGAGCCGCTGAAGGCGATTGTTACAGAAGATCTGCGTTGGCATCGATGTGATATTAAATCGACCTGCCTGCTACCGAATATCCTGGTATTACAACAGGCCAGGGATAAGGGCGTTCAGGAAGCGCTCTTCTCCCGCGATGAGAAGCTGACCGAAGGTTCGGCCTGTAACCTCTTTTTAGTAAAGCGTGGCGTAATTTATACACCCAAGCGTAGCTCGGAAATTCTGGGTGGTACCACCCGTGAATTAATACTGGAACTGGCAGATCGTCATGGTATCCAGTACCAGGAAACAGATATCGACTACGAACGCTTGCTCGGAGCTGATGAAGTCTGGGTTTCCAGCTCCACCCGGGGGGTTGTTCCCGTGATCGAAGTGGATGGTAAGCGGATCGGCAAAGGTCATAAAGGCCCGATCTGGAAACGAATGTTTGAACTGTTTTCCGCTTTTCAGCGTGAGCTGATGACGGGAAAACAATAATTGAAATGCAGTGATTGAAAATTAAGTATGACCAAAAAACAGCAAGAACCACCCAAAATAGAGTTCCCGTGCCCCGATTATCCTATTAAGGTGGTGGGCAACAATAGGGATAACTTTTGTGATTTTGTCGTTGAAGTCGTGCAGGTTCATGTGCCTGATCTTGATCTGACAACGGTTACCGTACAAGATAGCCGTAATGGTACGTTTCAGTCAGTGCGTTTTAAGATTAATGCGCAGGGGATTGAGCAACTGCAAACCTTGCATGAGGCCTTAATAGCGTCTGACCGTGTGAAAATGGTTATTTGATGTTGAGCGAGCAGGTGATCTTGCGTGATCTTGGCTTGCAGCCTTATGCACCTATCTGGCAACGGATGCAGGCCTTTACGCAACAACGGGATGCAACAACAGGTGATGAAATTTGGTCGCTGCAGCATGAGCCGGTATTTACACAGGGGCAGGCCGGAAAAGAAGAGCATCTGTTAAATACTGGGGATATACCCGTAGTTCAGGTGGATCGTGGCGGGCAGGTGACCTATCATGGCCCAGGACAGGCTATAGTGTATTTGCTGATAAACCTGAAACGGAAGAAGCTGGGTATTCGTGATTTGGTCACCCTGATGGAAGAGTCAGTTATCGCGACCCTGCAAGATTATCAAATAGATGCTTATGCCAAACCCGATGCGCCGGGGGTTTATGTTGCCGATAGTAAAATTGCCTCGCTTGGTTTGCGCGTGCGTCGGGGATGCTCTTTCCATGGTTTGGCGCTAAATTTGGCGATGGACCTGGAGCCGTTTTTAAGAATAAACCCTTGTGGCTATGCTGGAATGAAAGTCACACAATTAGGTATGCTGGTTGAGAACCTCGATCAGGGCGAAGCGACCACTCGATTACTTAACCACCTGATTAGCAAGCTTGGGTATAGCCATATTACCCGGGCCCGAACTCTGGATTGATCCTGGATGTCAGAACAAAGCAATAAGGCCGCTGCAAAGAGAAGAGTTGAGCAGGGCGTTAAGCTCCGCGGAGCTGATAAAGTTAACCGTATTCCTATCAAGGTGATTCCCACCGAGAAGGAGGATATGCCACGTAAGCCTGACTGGTTACGTGTGCGTATGGGCTCTAATACGGAAGTCAGGCGCATCAAGGATAAACTGCGCAAACATAAGCTCGCATCCGTTTGTGAGGAAGCCAGTTGCCCAAATCTGGGCGAATGTTTTAGTCATGGCACGGCAACTTTCATGATCATGGGGGATATCTGCACCCGCCGCTGTCCTTTCTGTGATGTTGCCCATGGCCGACCCAATGCGCTTGATGAAAACGAGCCGAAGGAAATGGCAGATGCCATTGCCGATATGGGTTTGCGCTATGTTGTTGTCACCTCAGTGGACCGTGATGATTTACGTGATGGTGGGGCACAGCATTTTGCTAACTGTATTAAAGAAACTCGCAAACAGGTGCCAAGCATTGAAATGGAAATTCTGGTACCGGATTTTCGTGGCCGCATGGATGTAGCTGTTGATATCCTGACAGAAACGCCCCCCGATGTGTTTAATCACAATATGGAAACAGTGCCGCGTTTGTATAAGGCCGTGCGTCCCGGTTCTGATTATGAGTGGTCTCTGCGGCTGTTGAAAAACTATAAAGCCAAAAACCCGAATGTGCGTACAAAATCCGGCTTGATGGTTGGCATTGGTGAGACCAATGAAGAAATTATCCAGGTGATGAAGGATTTGCGGGCGCATGATGTGGATATGCTGACCATCGGTCAATATCTGCAACCCAGCCGGAGTCATTTAAGGGTAGAACGGTTTGTTACCCCGGACGAATTTGATGAATTTGGCCGGTTGGCAAAAGAGATGGGATTCAAACAAGCTGCATGTGGACCCTTAGTGCGTTCATCTTATCATGCGGACTTGCAAGCCAAGGGCGAAAAAGTGGGCTAGTCCGGGTTAGAGTGGCCTTTCCTTAAGTTATAAAACGTATTCATTATGTTAAGTAAGCAGCAGCGTTTGGCATTGGTGCCCTGGGCTTTTGTCGGTATATGGAGTACGGGCTTTATCGGGGCTAAATATGCGGTGCCCTATATGGAGCCTTTTAGTGTGCTTCTGGCGCGGACGTCGCTGACTTTGTTGGTGTTTGCCGGGTTATTTTGGTGGCGTAAACCCCAGTGGTGCAACCTGAGACAGGCCGGGCACCAGATGCTGGTCGGCTTTCTGGTTCATGCCTGTTATTTGGGAGGTGTTTTTGCCGCAATTGACTGGTCGCTGCCTGCAGGGGTCACTGCAATCATTATGGGTTTGCAACCGTTACTGACGGCATTTATCGGCTGGTTGTGGTTATCCGAACGGCTCTCCAGAGCACAATGGGCAGGGCTTTATCTAGGGCTGTTTGGGGTATTGCTGGTCGTCTCGCAAAATTTATCCGGGGATGTGTCCGGGGTTGAGCCCGTCGCATGGACTGCAGCACTCATCGCTTTGTTCTCGATTTCTGTTGGTACGCTCTATCAAAAACGCTTTGGCGGTGGGGTGGATTTGATGGTGGGTGCTTTTTATCAGTATCTGGTAACGGCAATTGCGATGGCATTGCTGGCGTATCAGTTTGATAGTGGTGTGATTGAATGGAGCTGGACGCTGCTTGCTGCGCTGGCCTGGATGGTGATAGCACTGTCTGTTATCGCCATTCTTCTGCTGTTGTTGATGATTCGTGAGGGTGAGGCCAGCAAGGTTGCCAGCTACTTTTATCTGGTGCCTGCGTTAACCGCTGTTGAGGCCTGGCTATTGTTTGATGAGACACTGGCTCCGGTGGCTGTGTGTGGCATTATTGTGGCTGTGTTTGGGGTGTATCTGGCGGTCAGAAAGCCAAAAAGTGTGCTATGAAGCAGTATGCGCCTTATTTTTGGTGCATATGTACTTGTTGTGACCGAACCTTGGCTTACTCACTATATCCTGTGGCTTAAGCGGACGAGTTTGAAGTTACCGTTAGCGGCTATGCACTCTGCCTGGTGGAAATGTTGTAGAGCCTTCCTTTCCAGAGGGATGTGCAAGTTAGTGACAAAACAGGCCACCCCGCGTTGATTCAGGTGGTCGTGGGCTGCTTGCAGAAAACGGTCAGTCAGATCACCGTTGACAGAAAAACCGGCATGGAAAGGTGGGTTGCAGAGAATCAGGTCAAATTTCTCATGGATGCCTGCAGCGCAGTTTGCTGCGACTACTTTGCCGTTGATCGGGTAACGATCAAAGTTGCGCTGACAAGCCAGGATTGCTGCGGCGTTGTTATCGGTTGCCGTAATGGGGATATTCAAATGGGCCATATTCAGCGCGAGGTAGCCGTAACCACAGCCCAGATCCAGCGCACTTTCGGGCGGTTCAGGTAAGGTCATTAGAAAATGATCCAAGTGTTCGATTAAGTACTGACTGCCTTTATCGATCTTGTCCCAGCCAAACACGCCCGGTTTACTGTAATACTCGAAGTTGTCATCAGCGGCGGTTGGTCGTAATTGTTCGTACTCTTTATCATCCAGAGGGTGTGTCGCTTGAGAGGATGTTTTTCTAAGGGTTGCCAGCCAGGTATCCTGTTCGATCTTTTGATTATCGCCCTGTCCGAACAGCTTCTTGCCCTTGCTGAAATAGGTTTTTATACCTTCACCTTTCTCTCCCGCCATATAGAGGGACCCACCGGGTTTCAGGCAGCGGAAAGCCTCATTGATGATATGCTGCACCACCGGCTTTTCTTTGGAAATGCGGTAGATTACCTGATCCAGGGAATTGCTTTCGATAATGCTGAGGTCGTAGTCGGAGAAGAAAACCTTCCAGTGCTGGCGTTGCAGCTGCTCCTCCAGATCAATCCTGTTAGTAATGACCAAGGTGTTAGCCTGAGCTGTCAGTTTGGCGTTTAGCAGGTTTTCGTCAGCGATCCAAAGGGTTTTGCCTTCGGCTCTGCGTAACAGGGGTGCCAATTGATTAAATGCAATATCGCTCATTAGATACTATTGATCTCATTGTCAGTCAGGAACCTGAACTCACCCGGTTCAAGATCTTCATCGAGGGTGATAGGTCCAATACTGACTCGATGAAGCGCTTCCACTTTATTACCTATGGCTGCAAACATGCGCTTTACCTGGTGGTAGCGGCCTTCAGTTAGAACAACCTCTGCCTCACATTCTGCAATGAGGGTTAACTTTGCCGGTTTTGTCCGCTCTTTCTCATTGATGAGCATCAGCCCTTTGGCGAATTTCTCTACCGCAGCGCCAGAAATCGGATCGGCTGTAATGACGTGATAGCGTTTACCCGTTTTATGCTTGGGTGAGGTAATTTTGTGAGCCCATTGACCGTTACTGGTGATTAAGACTAGGCCAGTCGTGTCTACATCGAGACGTCCGCAAATGGTAAGCTCTTCGGCACGGGGTAGATCGATCAGGCTGAGCACCGTCGGATGTGTGCCATCATCATTGGAGCACACACAACCTGGTGGCTTATGCAACATCAGATACCTTTCGCCTGGCGCCTCAACAGGGTAGCCGCTAAGGTAGACTTCATCGTCATCGGTGACATGTAAAGCAGGATTTTTAGTTGCAAGATCATTGACGACAACTTCACCGGCTTTCATAAAGCGGCGAACCTCTTTACGGGAAAAGCCAGTGGCTTGTGCGAGGTATTTATCTAGGCGCATAAGGGCTGAATACGGTTAAAACCGTCATTATAACTTAACTGGAGGCTGACGGGTGAGAGGGTTTGCCGGGAAGATATAACGTCCCGGATTATAACAGTGCGTCCCCCTCTTTTATTATTGCGGAATACGCTTATACAACAGCGCTCAGTCGAAAAAACTAAATGTACTGGGGCAACATTCGGGCTAATGTAGGAGAGTAATAAAGTCGGTAACAAATCCAGCTTTTAAGCTCTACTGATTGGGTGGAGCATGAAGCCACAAAAAAATAAAGATGGTAACAGTTGTTTGGCTAGTTCCGGAGATAGGGCGCAAATACGCCCTATCATTCAAATAAAGTCTGTAACTATTGTTGAGTGGTTTTTGATTGCAATGCACGAATAGGCGGTTGAGGATTCAGCTTGGCCTGAGCCAGGTCATAGTTCACCTGCATGGCAAGCCAAGCTCGGGCGGTACTTACGCCTGCCATTTCCAAGCGCAACGCCAAATCAGGGCTTACTGCGGCACGTCCATTCAGGACGCGAGATAGGGCCACGCGTGACATACCTAGCCTATCAGCAGTTTCTGTTACGCTGAGACCAAGCGCAGTAATTACATCTTCCCGTAGCAGTTCACCCGGGTGCGGAGGGTTCATCATGGCCGACATCTCCTTTAGTGGTAATCAACATAATTGACCAGTTCGACATCCACGCCAATAAATCGAAAGGTCACTCGCCAGTTGCCGTTAACCCATATTGACCAGTACCCATTCAACTCGCCTTTCAACGGGTGCAGTTTGAAAGAAGGTATGTTCAGGTCTGCTGGACCTGCGGCAACATCTAGTAACGCTAGGATTCGCCGGAGCTTTGCGGCATGCGCCGCCTGAATCCCTCGGGTCGTCCCTGTCGTATAGAAGGCTTCTAGCCCCTTGTGTCGAAATCCGGTTATCATGGCTTGATTGTATACTGTATCGTTACGCTTTACAAAGCGTGTATTCGATGTGTAGTTACCAGCTTTATTCAGTAATTACCGGCTTTATTTAAATCCTACAGCTAACCCGGATGTTGCGCCAGGTGGCGGAATACGCTTGTACAGCAGCGCTCAGTCGAAAAAACTGAATGTACTGGGGCAACATCCGGGTTAAAGCTTTTCAGTTACGAAAGCTTTTCAGTTACTATAAGTGCCCGCAAATTTGGAGCCCTTTTGTGAAACTGTTTGTTGATGACCTGACCAATGTGGATTTTTCTTTTCTTCACCCTCAGCGCGGGTTGCTGGGGGAGTCCTGGCTTGCACAGCTGGAGCTTGCTGGTTCATTGAACGAGCAAGGCATGATCTGCGATTTCGGGATTGTCAAAAAAGAGGTCAAACGCTGGCTCGATCAATGGGTTGATCATGCGCTGGTGGTGCCAACCGGGATGCCCCGACTCAGCCACCATACTGCGGATGGCTATACCGAAGTGGAGTGGCTGTATGCCAATGGGGAGCGCTTCTACTGTCGTTCTCCGGAGCAGGCTATCTGTCTGGTGGATATGCCTGAAATTAATGAGCATACATTGGCCAACTGGTGCCAGAAGCAGTTGTTAGCGTTGTTCCCTGAAGAAGTTAAAGGGCTCAAGATAGGGTTTGTGCCAGAATCTATCGACGGGGATTTTTATCATTACAGTCATGGCCTGAAAAAACATGCCGGCAACTGCCAGCGCATAGCTCATGGTCATCGTTCAAAGATACAAATTTATATTAATGATCAGCGAGAACGGCAACTTGAAGCTGAATGGGCAGGGCGTTTTACAGATATTTATATTGGTTCTGAGTCTCACCTAGTAGAGCGGTGTCTGGATACTCATCACTACGCATATACTGCACCGCAGGGTGAATTTGCTATTAGTTTACCGGCATCGGCTTGTTATTTGATTGATACGGATTCAACCGTAGAGTTGATCGCTGCACACTTGGCGACAGAAATTAAGCAGGCTTATCCTAACGATAAAGTTCGGGTGCGTGCTTATGAGGGTGTAGGGAAAGGTGCGATCGCAGAAATGTAACAAACCGCAGTAGGGCTGCGGCTTGTTATGTCTTTATGTCTGTTCCTTTATAGGCTGGAAGCCTGTCAATAGCTCAGCCAGGCGGATTACAAATCAATCTGAATATTATCGATAAGACGGGCCGGGCCAAGGTAGGCAGCGGCAAGGATGACCAGTGTTTTGTCTTCTGCTGTGGCCGGCTGTAGATCCTCCCGGCGGCAAACAACATAGTAGTCGCGTTTGAAACCGACAGCTTCCAGCGCACATTGTGCCTGTTCTTCTAGCGCTGAAAATTGCTTATTGCCAAGTTTTATCTGTTCGGCCACTTCGCGCAGTGTTCTATTCAGATTCTCCGCTGTTTTCAGCTCTTCAGCAGACAGATATCCATTGCGCGAGCTTAATGCCAAGCCTTGATCGTTACGTGCGATAGGCGAGCCCTGGATCTCGACAGGCAGGCTCAGGTCTTCCGTCATCCGGCGGATGACCATAAGCTGCTGAAAATCTTTCTCACCAAAAATGGCGACATCCGGTTGTACCATGCCGAACAGTTTAGTGACGACCGTTGCCACACCACGGAAATGCCCCGGGCGGCTCGCACCGCAATACATATCAGAGATAATAGGGACTTCTACCTGGGTTTGCGCTTCCCTGCCGTGGGGATACACTTCTGCATCCGTGGGTGCAAACAGAATGTCGCAACCCCGCGATTCAAGCTTGGCCTGATCCTCTTGCAGGGTACGTGGATAGCTGCCCAAGTCTTCGTTGGCCCCAAATTGGAGCGGGTTGACGAAGATCGAAGACACGACTACATCGCTGTTGGCCTTTGCCTGATCGATTAACTGCAGGTGGCCTTCGTGCAGGTTGCCCATTGTCGGGACAAAACCGATACGTTTACCCTGAAGGCGCTCTTTATTCAGTGCTGCGCGTAGTTCAGCAACGGTATTGATGGTGATCATGCTTACTCAAATCCATGCTCTTGTGCAGGAAAAGCTCCGCTTTTGACATCAGTAACATACTGACGGACGGCGTCAGCTATGCTGTCGGCATTTGTCATGAAGTTCTTCACAAATTTGGGCGTGCGGCCAGGCGTAATGCCCAGCATATCATGCAGGACAAGCACCTGTGCGTCAGTGCCAGCACCCGCGCCTATGCCAATAACCGGCACCTCCAGCGCCAAAGAAATTTCTTTGGCAAGCAGCGAGGGCACGCATTCCAGCAGGATAATACTGGCGCCGGCATCCTGAAGCAGGAGCGCGTCATTGAGCAACTGTTGCGCTGTTTCCTGGTCACGGCCCTGCACTTTATAGCCGCCGAGCTTGTTGACTGTTTGCGGTGTCAGTCCCAAATGGGCACAGACGGGAATACCTCTTTCAGCCAGTAGCGAAATTGTATCGGCTAACCAGGCACCTCCTTCAAGTTTGACCATATTGGCACCTGCCTGCATCAGCGCTGCAGAGCTGTCCATTGCCTGTTCAGGTGTGGCATAGCTCATAAACGGCAAATCCGCCATAATCAGGCTGCCTTGATTGCCGTTGGCAACTGCCTGAGTATGGTAAGCCATCTCCTCGACTGTGACAGGGAGGGTGCTATTGTTGCCCTGAAGCACCATGCCCAAAGAATCGCCCACCAGAATAACTTCTGTTCCTGCTGAACTGACCAGGTGTGAGAAGCAGGCATCATATGCAGTTAATACCGCAAATTTCTCGCCTGACTTTTTCATTGATGACAATGTGTGCAGAGTAATGTTGCTCATGGAATCAGCTTCCTTTATTACGCATTGGCGCGATTATACCTATATCTTTGTCAAACTGCCCAGAGGACATGTCGCTATTAGCGCAGACAATTTCTCACCGTCGGGCATAACCAGATCAGGAGAAATCTCGGCAAGCGGGTAAAGCACAAAGCTGCGCTCTGTCATATAAGCATGGGGGACAGTCAGCCTTTCACTGGCAATAATTTGATCGGCATAAAGCAGTATATCCAGATCAAGTGTTCGCGGCCCCCAGTGACGCTCGCGTACCCTTTGCTGTTGTTGCTCGATGGCTTGCAGTTGGTTTAGCAGCTCCAGTGGGGACAGGCTGGTTTCAATCTGTGCTACCGCGTTGATAAAGTCAGGTTGGTCCTGAGGCCCAACCGGTGCAGAACGATAAAGGGAAGAGGTGCATAACAGCTCGGTTTCAGGTAGCAGTGCGAGCGCTTCGATTGCGTCACTGACTTGCTTGAGCGGTTGTTTCAGGTTGCTGCCCAAGCCAATGTAGCATACTTGGGCGGTGCTCATTGCCGGGCTTCTCTTCTTGGTTTGCTGCGACGACGGCGCTTGGGTTTATCGCTGTTGCCCAGACTGTGCACCATACTGTCTCTGCCCTGTTCGTTGGCATTTTGGTAATCGGTCCACCATTGACTCAGGCCGCCGAGGTCTTCCCCGCTGCTTTCGCGGAGTAATAGCAGATCGTAGGCTGCACGAAAGCGAGGGTGCTCCATCAGGCGTGCGGCGCGATTACCCTGTCTTCTTGGTAAGCGAAGCTGCAAATCCCAAATCTCGCGAATCGGTGTGGAGAAGCGCCTTGGAATGGCGGTTGATTTAACCTGTTCATCCAGAATGTTATGGGCGGCTTCATGCAGTGCCGGCAGAGGAGGCATCTTCCGCTCTTTCATCAGCTGCTGCATGCGTAATTGGGTTGGATACCAGAGTATTGCAGCAAACAGAAATGCGGGAGTGACACTTTTTCGTTGCGCCAGGCGGCGGTCAGTATTCTTGAGTGCATTATGGATCAACGTCTCCATTGGTACAGCCAACGGCTGTTGCAATGTGCGCTGCACCAGAGGGAACAGAGGTTCGAATAGTTCCAGGCGTTGCAACTGCTGATAGGACTTAACAGCATGACCGGATTGGAAAAGTTTCAGGACTTCATCGAACAGACGCGCTGGCGCAATGCGCTTTAACATCGGTGCCAGAGGAATAATCGGTTTTTCCGAATCAGGGTCAATGCGGAAGTCCAGTTTGGCTGCAAAACGTGCGGCACGAAGCATACGGACAGGGTCTTCTTTGTAGCGGGCCTCTGGGTCTCCAATCATGCGCAATATGCCCTGCTGCAAATCTTCATAACCATTGGTAAAGTCATAAACACAGTGGTCTTTGGGGCAGTAATACAGTGCATTGACAGTAAAGTCCCGGCGCAAGGCATCATCTTCGATGGTGCCGTAAACATTATCACGCAGGATCATCCCGCTATCACATTGTTTACCCTGCTCGTTATCACTGTTTTCAGTCTGGCTGTCATGGCCGGCTCGAAAGGTGGCGACTTCAATCAGATCACGACCAAAACGCACGTGAACCAGTTTGAAACGACGGCCGATCAGACGAGAGCGACGAAATAACTCCGCGGCTTCTTCCGGGTGAGCATCGGTAGCGACATCAAAGTCTTTTGGCTTTTTCTGTAATAGCAGATCGCGAATGCAGCCGCCGACCAGATAGCCTTCAAAGCCGGCATCCTGTAATCGATAGGCCACCTTTAGTGCATTATCATCTAGATAACGGCGAGGGATCTTATGCTCTTCTTCTTTGATCAGGCGTTTTTTAGCGGGGATATCAGTGTCTTCAATATGTGAGCTGTCCTGATTCTTTCGACCAGCAAAGACTTTATTCAGCGCAAGGCTAATAGATTTAAGCAAGGTGGTGCCTATTCACAACAAGATTAATATAGTAAGGGAAAATGAAGAGATGGTCGGCCAATCGCAGACGAATCTCTGAGCAGCAGCCCTTAATAAAACAGGTGTGCAATGATACCACTGTTCCGTGTTATAAGGGGAGTCTCAAGCAGTTAAGTGGTAACTTTTGAAGAGATGGGGAGCTGATCGCATCTTAGGTAACAACACCATGGTGCTTAGCTTGTTGTTTTTTTTCTAAGCGCATTTAGATTGTTACTGCTTCGCTACGACCAGCTATCTAAGTCTCATTATTATTGTTTTTGGAGACGGTTGCTTCTCTACTCCGTTCCCTTTTTTATTATTATTAGTGTTCCAGGTGTTAAAGCGTATTTCTTTTTGTTTTCAGTAAACCATATAGCACCTGGTGTGCCAGTTTTAAAATTTCTTTTTATTTCAAATGGTTAGGTTTTTTTGTGTTTTTCGCTGGGCGTAAAATAGCGGTTGAGTCGGAAATTGGGTAGTAAGGTAACACTTGAAGTGTTACCCAAGTGTTACCGGGTGTATCGTGCGGTGTTACGTTTTTCAGGGAGGGTGATTTCCGCCGCTACTTTTTCAGTTTACGGGGGATTCCCAGTTTCTGCCGTCGTTCCCACAGGCACTTGCGACTGACACCCAGTTTTTTCGCCAGTTCTGTTTCACTGAGCTGATCCTGGTTTTCCAGAACGAAGCGCTGGAAGTAATCATCTAATGAAAGATTAACTTGTCGCTCTTTAGATAAAGGCTGACTGGGTTCGCTATTCATGGCGGCAAACCGGGTTTCCAGTTCATCCAGGCTACTCTTTGGAATATCCAGCCCAAGTAGATCAGGTGTAATGAGAGTTGTCTCGGCCAGGATAGCGGCGCGCTCAATCGCGTTTTCCAGCTCGCGAACATTGCCCGGCCAGTTATAGCTGAGCATTGTGGAACGGGTTTCAGCGGCAAAACTCAGGTCATTAATCTGCATACGCTGACAGACCTGGGCCAGCATCTTGTCTGCAATCTCAAGAATGTCGTTGCCACGTTCACGCAGTGGCGGAATACGTAGTTCCATCACATACAGGCGATAGTACAAGTCCTCACGAAACTCGTTATGCTTGGCCAACTCTCGCAGGTTGCGGTGGGTGGCGGCGATTAAACGCACATCGACTTTTCTGGATTGGATAGATCCTACTCTACGTATTTCCCCTTCCTGGAGAAAACGTAACAAACGGGCTTGGGCCTCCAAAGGCAGTTCGCCTATTTCATCGAGGAAAAGCGTGCCGCCATCAGCGGCTTCCAAAAGGCCGCTGCGTGCTGAAGATGCACCGGTGAAAGCGCCTTTTTCATGGCCGAAGAGTTCAGATTCAATCAGGCTCTCTGGAATGGCAGCGCAGTTGACCGAAATCATGGGGGTCTTCGCTCTGTCACTTTGCGCATGGATGGCTTTGGCTACCAGCTCTTTGCCTGTTCCGGATTCCCCCTGAATCAATACGGTGGCCGAGGTTCTTGCAACCTTGTCTATGCGTTTAAATAATTCCTGCATCGGTGCGCATGAGCCAAATATTGCGTTGTCTGTGCTGATGCGATAATCAACAGCAGACGGTGATGGTTGCGCCAGCGGCTGCTCAGAATGTGCAGAGGAGAGGATCGTTTGTACAGAGGTGATCATTTCCTCATGGTCAAATGGTTTGGCGATATAGTCCACGGCGCCCAGTTTCATGGCATCCACGGCCGAGCGCAGGCTGGCGTAGCTGGTCATAATGAGAACGGGAACGGACTTGGCGAGCTTGATCAAATCTGTACCTGGCGCACCGGGCAGGCGGAGGTCGCTAATAATCAGATTAAACTCAACCAGATTGAAACGGCTGGTGGCCTCATCAACTGAAGCGGCGTCATCAACCTGAAAGTTATTCTTTTCCAGTAATCTGCGCAGTGCAGATCGAATAATTGTTTCGTCTTCTACAATCAGAATTCGGCTCATTGGCGCTACCTATATCCCACTATTCCAAGCCTTCTTTCTATTTAAACCTTGGAAGCGTTATTACCACTTGAGTGCCTTTGTTCTGTTTGTTGTTGGCAGGGCTTACAATTTCAATACTACCATAGTGTTCTGCAATTATGTTGTAGACTAAAGAAAGCCCCAAGCCTGTTCCTTGACCTGGGTTCTTTGTGGTAAAGAAAGGCTCAAACAGGCGCTCCTGGGACTCAGGTGCAATGCCGCTGCCTTCATCAGTGATGCTGATCGTTACGGTATTTTCGCCTTCTGCTGCATCTAGCCAAATTGAACTGCCATCGTCTGACGCATCGCCTGCATTTTGCAGCAGGTTAACAAATACCTGTTGTAACTGCTGCGGATCGCCTTTAACCCTCAGGGTGTTGGCAACCCGACTAATGTAGCGTAGCTGTTTGCCGTGGCTATCTAAAGACAAGAGGTGAATCGCTTCTTCTGCACATTGTGCCAGTGAAACAGGCAATTGCTCTCTATCGGCATCCGGCTTGCCCGCATGGGCAAAGCGAACCAGTGACTGAACGATACGGCTAATACGTTTGGTCTGATCAACGATGCGATCACCGGTTTCCAGAATATAGTGGTTGTCGGTTTCCAGCTTCAGATTTTGCGCCAGGCAGGCGATACCGGTTACGGGATTGCCTATTTCGTGGGCAACGCCGGCTGCAAAGCGACCGATAGAGGCCAGGCGCTCATTATGGGCGAGCTTATCCTGCATGATCTTATTATCGGTTTCATCCTCCAGTAGGATCACCATGCCGATGTCTCTTTGTTCTTTTAGAATCGACTTGTGCAGGCTGAACCAGTGGGTATGCCCGGCAATAATCAGCTTTTGACTGACTAAATGATCCATGTCCGAATGGGCGAACTGCAGCAAGGCTTCACACCAGGGGGATGCTTCTCTATCCAGCCTGGAGCCGATAATGTCGCTATCGGGAATGTGGGTGAGGCGTTCCATCTCGGTATTCCAGAACAGGATTTGCCCCTCGGTATCAAGGGTGTACACACCAATAGGCAGCTTTTGTAGCGTGAGGCGGTGATAGCGCCGCATTTCATCCAGTTCTGCGGCAAGGCCGGTTAATTGCGCCTGATAATTTTCCAACTGGCGCTCTATCAGATGAACATTGCCCGCCCGAATGCCCATGGGGTCTGACGGTTGGTCCAGAGGTTCGAGTAATGTCGCGGCCTCAACCGGGCCAACCAGACCGGACAGGTTTTGCTCAAGCACAGTGCGCAAATACAGCAGATCAACCGGGCGAATCGCACCGGTTGGCAGGTTGATGCCTTCCAATGCTCTCTGCACCTCCCGTTCCGCTGTTTTACGGCCCAAACGGATGGCGAGCAGATCGATGTAATCATCGGTGTGGGAAGCGCGAAGATCAACCGACGGTGGTTTTTGCAAAGCGTTCCAAAGGCAGGCCTGGGCTGCACGGCTTTCCTCAGTGGTCTGCGGAAAGATCAGGGAAACGACGGTCATGACTGCGGTGTTTAACAGTAATGAGAAGATGGCAATCTGATCCCAGTTATTACTGTCAAGCGAAAAGGATGCGCTCTCTATTGTTGGTGCGTGCAGGATAGGTAGCAGCATATTAAATAACCAGATGGTTATTCCTACCGTTAAACCTGAAAGCAGACCCCAACGGTTAGCTTTTGGCCAGAATAGAGTGACCAGCAGGCCCGGCAAGAATTGCAGGAAGGCAATAACGGCAACGACTCCCATTTGGTGAAGATCATGGCCATTACCTATCTGGCGATAAAAAAGGTAACTGGCCAGTAGCATGGCCATAATCAAACAGCGTCGCAACCAAAGGAGCCAGGCATAAAATCTGGGTGTGGGTGTCTTGGGAACCAGCGGTAGAATGATATGGGTTTGTACCATGGATGCCATAGATACAGTTGCTACGATCATAATGCCGGTTGCAGCGGAGAGGCCGCCTATAAAAGCAAGGACAGTCAGCCAGGTTGAATCCTGCGCCAATCCAATATTCAGAATGATAAATTGCGCCTCTCCCTCGACCCCTAAAACCTCTCCAGCCCAAAGTATGGGGGGAACGGCTGCGGCGAGAAGCAAGAGAAAAAGAGGCATTGCCCAAGTTGCTTTGTAGATCGTCTCGTCGGATGAGTTTTCTGTAAACAGCATGTGAAACATATGTGGCATGACGATTGCCGCAGTGAAGAAAGAGAGTAATAGCGTTCGCCAGGCCTCACTGTTAACGGGCGCTTGTAGCTGCTGAATGGTCTCTGGGTGGCTGGTAATGAAGTCATCAACTCCCGTGGGGCCGCCAAGCACAGCAAAGATGGCAAAGCAGGCAATGACCAGCAGGGCAATGAGTTTGATCAGGGACTCCACTGCCATGGCTACCATTAAGCCCTGATGGCGGGTTCTCAGGGAGGCATGGCGGGCGCCAAACAGAATAGAAAACAGGCCAATGACAAAGCAGAAGCCTAGGCCTATTTGGTCGATACTGAACTGATCGTTCAGCAAGTACATGGCATCGGTGACGGTCTGAATCTGAATTGACAGCATCGGCAGCATGGCGAAAACAGATAAAATCGTTACGTATGCGCCGACGCTGCCGCTGCGAAAACGGAATGCAAACAGATCAGGCAGGGAGCTTAGTTGATAGGTACGTGTAATCCTTAAAACAGGGATTAACAGGGCCGGGCCGAGTGTAAAAGCGATTGCCGCACCTAAATAGGAGCCCAAAAAGTTATAGCCTGACTCCCGGGCAAGGCCAAAGGCACCATAAAATGTCCAGACGCTGGCATATACCCCAATAGATAAAATATGGGTGTAGGGGTTGCGTACCAGCTTTTTCGGTAAAATTTCCCGCTCGGTCAGATAGGCTGCGCCAAACAGGAAGAACAGATAAGCGATACCAATCAGTATCAGCCACGGAAGACTAAACATCCTTCCTCCTCTGTTCGATCACAAAGGCAAAAATGATGACGGCAAACCAGGCTGCAAAGGGAGTATACCATGGCATACCAACGCCTTGCCAACTATCAATCAGCAGCGGTGTCACCATATAGATTGCAGGTACCAACAACAGTAAGACGCGATAGAAGTACAGTTTACGCCTCCTCAGAAATCAGGCCCATGGCTTTGGGTAGCTTGTGCGTATCCCAGTGCTTAATAGCCCACTCTAACATTTCTGTTTTGCTGGCGCTCTTCAGTTCGGGCTGTGGTTCCAGATTGAGAAATTGCAGGGCGGAAAATAAAGTCTTTTCCGGCCGGGTTGCATCGAGCGCTTTGGCGAAGGTTTGCTTACTGAGTTTTTGCCCGTTGGCGTTTGTTGCGACCGGAATATGGGCATAGTTGGGGGTCGTGTAACCCAGCAGTTGCTGTAGATAAATCTGCTTGGGTGTCTCATCCAGCAAGTCAGACCCCCTGACAACATGCGTAACCCCCTGTAAGTAATCATCGACAACGACGGCCAACAGATAGGCAAATAAACCATCACGGCGGTAGACAACAAAGTCGCCGCTTTGCCTCAGGTTATAGCTGAGGGGGCCTTGAATACGGTCTGCAAAATGGATCAGATTGTCTTGGGTTTTTATCCGTACAGCACAGTTATCCTTTCGGGCCGGTGGGTGGATAAGGCAATGCTTGTCATAAATGCCCTGCCCGCTACGTTCCCTGATTTGCTTGCGCGAACAGTTGCAGAGGTATGCCTGCTGTTGCTTGAGCAATTGCGTCAGGGCCTCTTGATAAAAATGGAGGCGCTGGCTCTGGAAGCTGAGTTCGCCATCCCAGTAAAGACCAAATGCCTCAAGCGTTTTCGGAAACTGATCTTTAACACCGGCTTGCTCCCTGGGAGGGTCAAGGTCTTCTATGCGGAGTATCCATGTGCCTTGATTGGCTCTTGCATCTAAAAAACTGGCGAGTGCGGCGAGAAGTGAGCCAAAGTGTAGTGGCCCGGTAGGTGAAGGGGCAAAGCGGCCAATATAACTCAAGCGTCGTATTCCTGATTAAACCAGCCGGCTCAGGCAATGAACAGGCCGGTTTAAGAGTTAGCCGCCCAGCTGCTTTTCTTTGATTTCAGCCAAGGTTTTGCAATCAATACACAGCGATGCGGTCGGGCGTGCTTCAAGGCGACGAATACCAATTTCAATGCCGCAGGCATCGCAGTAGCCGTATTCATCTTCATCAATCAGTTCAAGAGATTCATTGATTTTCTTGATCAACTTGCGCTCGCGATCTCGGGTACGCAGTTCCAGGCTGAATTCTTCCTCCTGGCTGGCGCGATCACTTGGATCAGCAAAGTTGGAAGGCTCTTCACGCAGATGATGAATAGTGCTGTCGACCTCTTCCATCAAGTCCTGTTTCCATGCGCCCAGAATGGCACGGAAGTGATTCTTCTGTTTATCATTCATGTATTCCTCACCCTCAGTAATCGGGTAAGGTTCAAAATGTGTGAAAGATTCGCTCTTGTTTGGCATAAGCGCTGCCTCAATCTCTTTCTGCCGTAAGCCGCCAACGGGTGGCTTCACTTGCTTGAGTTAACAATGTAAACAACGTCAATACATTTAGTATGAAAGGCAGGCAAATTACCAGATGCCATACCGTTTCGCCAGTCCTAAATTTACTTTAGGTTTTTAAATAGCCACGCCATTGGGATCGGCCAAGGCTGGAGTGCTTGTAAATACAGTAAATTACCCATGGTTTGAGTTATACTGGTGCTTTGTTATCAATACAGGTGTGAACATGGTTTTTCGTCCTTCCCGGCGTGTAGCAAATATAGAATCGTTCAAGGTCATGGATCTGCTGAAAAGAGCTAAGCAACTTGATGCAGAAGGTTTTGATGTTATTCATATGGAGGCAGGAGAACCCGATTTTACCACTGCCGCACCCGTGGCGGATGCCGCCAAACAGGCCATTGATAATGGGCTGACACAATATACCCCGGCAGCCGGGATTCCCGAGTTAAGGCTGGCAATTAGCCAGTGGTATAAAACCCGTTATAACCTCGAAATATCTCCTGAGCGCATCGTGGTAACAACGGGTGCATCCAGTGCCTTGCTGATGGTGTTTTCTCTGTTGGCCGATGCGGGGCAAGCCATCATGATGGCCGATCCCGGCTACCCATGTAACCGGCAGTTTTTGCAGTTTCTGGATGCAAAAACCCAACTGATTCCGGTGGGTGCGCAGCAGAACTTTCAATTAAACGCTGATCTGGTCAAGGAGCATTGGCAACCGGACACCGTAGGCGCTTTGCTGGCTTCACCTGCGAACCCAACGGGGGCTGTTGTGCATCGTGATGAATTGGCTGCAATCTCCCGGCAGGTGAAACAGCGGGGCGGTCACTTGGTGGTTGATGAGCTTTATCACGGGCTGACCTATGGTGTGGACGCGCCATCAATTCTGGAAGTCGACCCGGATGCGTTCGTGATTAACAGTTTTTCCAAGTATTTCGGCATGACCGGTTGGCGCTTGGGCTGGCTGGTGGCCCCTGAAGCAGCGGCATCTGAGCTGGAAAAATTGGCGCAAAATCTGATGATTTCGCCAAATACAGTGTCTCAGCACGCTGCCTTGGCAGCTTTTGAGCCTGAATCGGTCGCAATTTTTGAAGCGCGAAAAGCACAATTCAAACTGCGCAGGGATCTGTTAGTCGAAGGCCTGCGAGAACTGAAGTTTGATCTGCCTGTGACACCCGAGGGGGCTTTCTATGTCTATGCGGGCGCAACGCACCTAACCGATAATAGCTACGACTACTGCTGGTCGCTGCTTGAAGAAGACTATATAGCAACCACACCCGGCCTGGATTTTGGACGCTACCGTTGTAACGAATTTATCCGCTTTTCCTATACAACAGGCTTGGATCGAATCGAAATGATGCTTGAGCGATTACGCAACAGGATTACGGGCTGATGCGTCTGGAGCAACTAACGGAAGCACGACTGATCCAGCGTTATAAACGCTTTTTGGCCGATGTGCGCCTGCAAGATGGTCAGGAACTTACGGTTCATTGTCCTAATACCGGCTCGATGAAAAACTGTGCCGCTGCTGATAGCAGGGTGTGGATTCAGGATAGCGGTAACGCCAAGCGCAAATATCGCTTTGGCTGGGAACTGGTTGAGGTCGAAGGCCAGTACCTCGCCTGTATTAACACTGGGCGGGCCAATAAGTTAATTCGTGAAGGCATTGAGTCCGGTGTTATTCATCAGTTGCAAGGTTATGCTGCCATTCGCCAGGAAGTAAAATATGGCGAGAACAGCCGCATTGACCTCTTACTTGAAGACCCTGAGAAAGGACGGGCCTGGGTTGAGATCAAAAATGTCACACTGTTGGAAGAGGGTGGTTGGGGGAGTTTTCCTGATGCGGTGACGCAACGCGGTGCCAAGCATCTTCAGGAACTGATGGCCATGGTGGAGCAGGGAGATCGGGCCGTGCTGCTGTTCTGCGTGCCCCATACCGGGATTCAAAAAGTCCGACCTGCTGACGCTATTGACCCGGAGTACGGGCGCTTGCTGCGGAGGGCAAAAAGCGTGGGTGTAGAGATCTTGGCGTATCAAGCTGATATTGATCCGCAACAGGTCACCATTGCCCGGGAAATTCCCGTCATACTGTAACAGGGCCACGCGGGGATAAAGCGTGTATAAGCGTCACCAGCAGGGACGCTTGTGCAATAACACTCAGTTAAAAAATCAAATACACTGGTGCAATATCCGGGCTATATGTGTTTGATTACGCCAGCGCCAATTGATAAAGCGGAGTGTAACGTTAAAAGCAGCAGTCTTGCTCGGTGTGAAAGCTTCTTGTCAAGTCTGGATATAACTGCAAAGCCTTTCTTTGATGAGAAGCCCAGGGTAACCCCGATCCATTCTTCGTGTTCCGGGCCACTGTCTTTTACCCTAAAATCTTCTGGACAGCGCGACATTTTTTCTCTCATAATGCTGCGAAGCAAAA
>PDWJ01000027.1_pt1 | contig 188027 bp, 169 predicted proteins | sample 1430881 | NCBI WGS metagenome assembly PDWJ01 (sample SAMN01162460, study PRJNA174530) | Oral metagenome, whole genome shotgun sequencing project. | biome: Marine environment; feature: Marine mammal; material: Swab sample of the gingival sulcus; isolation source: swab sample of gingival sulcus...
GAACTCAATCAACAAATCGCGCCGCCGGGGGCGATCCCCCAAAAGCGCCCGCACATCGTCCCATGCCTGATCCTCAAGCTGTCGCCCCTTGGGCGTGTGCCGCCCCTTGCCCTTGCCCGATTTCCAAACGCCTTTGGTCGCGGTAGTCATTGGCCAGCTTCCCTCTGCATACCCTGCACACTGTTTCACAATGATCAATTAATATTCCTGTGGGTCAATAGCGATTCTTTGAAAGAGTCACGAAAGTCTTGCGTTTTGAACCGCTGGTGATCGGACAGGTTTGCGATCAACGCATGGGGTTGAGGCAATTAACCAGTTGGAAATCCGCCAGAACCAAACCACCGACGACGGGAAACCAGACCGTTAAAGCGTTTCGACATTACGTTAACTCAGCGTGACGCGGAAACACCGCCCAGCATATCAGGGATGTGGGCGTTTCCAGTTCTTGCTGTGATCCAACAAGAACTGGAACCGCTTTAAACGTCAGGACTACGGCGTGACATGTAAAAAACTGCGCGTCACGCCGTAAGATCCGCCACGAATGACAGACCGCGCGAAACACATACATGTCGCGCTGCGTTCGCCCTTTTCCCTGTCTCGGGTAAAAGGGCGAAGGATTCAGTTCTTGAGATAGGCTTCCATGCTATCATCCAGCGCATCTTTCCACGGGGTGTGGTGGACCGGCGCCAGTGTTCCTGTGATCACAGAAGTATAGCTGTGGTCGCGGAAGGTCATGATGCCTTGAGCTTTGTGTTTCTTCCACTGGAAGAACGCTTCGCAGGCACCATCAATGTCAAAGCTGGGATAATCGGTTTCTGCAACCAGTTCTTTGACATAATCCGCCTGGTAACGAATGGCATATTTCACATCATCATCTGCTTCTTCGCGGGTCTCACGCTCAGTCACATCGGCCAACATGTCGTCTTTGGAAACCTGCGATAGGTCGATCCTGCCAAGAATCGCATCACGCACCCACCAGGCCTGGGCGTCAAACATGTTAAAGGTGAACCACTGGTCCTGCATTCCCAGATAGAACATTTTGGGGTTATGCACATAAACCACGCCTTTATACAGATCGGCGCTGGCCAGACGGTTGGCGGTTTTCAGGCGCAGATCGTCGGGCAGGAAGTTGAAGAAATGCTTGTAGCCAGTACACAGGATGATCGCGTCCACATCCTTGGTGGTGCCATCAGAGAAGTACACGGTGTTGCCGCTGACCTTTTCCATGGCGGGCTTTTCTTCCCAGTTGTCTGGCCAATCAAATCCCATGGGCGCGCTGCGATAGCAGCTGGTGATGGTTTTCGCACCGTATTTCCAGCACTGCGAGCCAATGTCTTCGGCCGAGTAGGACGAACCAACGACAAGAATATCCTTGCCCGCAAACTCGCGCGCATCACGGAAGTCATGTGCATGTACCAGACGACCATTGAACGTCTCGAACCCCTCGTATTGCGGCACATTCGGCGTCGAGAAATGGCCAGAGGCACAGATTACATGATCGAATTCGCTTGAGGTGGTGGTGTCATTGCTGTGGTCATGCACGGTCACGGTGAACTTGCCCGTCGCGTCATCGTAACTCACCCAACGCACCACGTGGTTGAATTTGATCCAGTCACGCACATTGGCCTTTTTCACGCGGCCCTCGATATAGTCGAACAGCACGGCGCGGGGCGGATAGGATGCGATCTGTTTGCCGAAATGCTCTTCAAAGGAATAATCCGCGAATTCCAGACCTTCCTTCGGGCCGTTCGACCACAGATAACGATACATCGAGCAATGGACCGGTTCACCATTCTCATCGAGGCCAGTGCGCCAGGTGTAGTTCCACAGCCCGCCCCAATTGTCCTGTTTTTCATAGCAGACGATTTCGGGGATCTCTTCGCCCTTGACCGCAGCCGATTGGAATGCGCGCAGCTGGGCAAGACCCGAAGGCCCGGCACCGATGATGGCAATACGCTTATTGGTCATTCTTTTCTCCGAGTTGGCTTGTTATTGGTTCCATTGGTTTGAACCATTTGAAGTCCAGCGTGGGTCTCTTGTCAATAATTTTCATCGCCGGGAAATATTTTCCCCTGTGAGGCAAGCGGTTTTCGTTTTGACAAGTGGGGCCGCAATGGTAGCAATGGCTATGCTGACTTCCAGTTTCGCCTATCGCATCGCCATGTCTTCGCTCTTGCCCAACACGCGGGTCGAAACCAATGAGCCGATAAAAATTGGTTTTTTGGCACCACTGACGGGGGATGTTGCCTCATGGGGGCTGCCCGGGCTTAACGGGTGCCGCCTGTGGCAGGACCGGCTGAACAAGGCAGGGGGGCTTTTGGTCGGTGCCCGCCGTTATCCCGTCGAAATTATTCCATATGATTGCGGTTATAACGCGGAACGCGCCATGTCGGGTGCCCGCTATCTGGTGCAATCCGAGAAGGTGAAACTGCTCTTGATGCTGGGCGGAGACACGTTTTCCCCGCTGCGCAAGTTTCTGACAGACAACAAGGTCCTGACCTCGACCTTGCTGCCAAGCGACCTGTCCCCTGACACCCGTTATCTGATTGCGCCTTCCGAAGTGCATCCTTTGTACAACGTCACGGGCGTGGATTGGTTGGCCAGAAATCACCCATCGGTGCGCCGGGTTGCGCTTTGCAGCCAGAGAGACGCCCATGGTTTGCCCTCGATCGCAACATATCGCGCCGCCTTTGACGCCGCGGGAATCGAGGTGACTCACGAGGTTATATACGATCCCGAGGACACCGATGTCGCGGGAATCGTGCAGCCCATGCTGGACACCAACCCCGAATTGGTCTGCTGGTGTACCAGTTTCACGCCAATGGTTCACGCCATGACGGAATATGCCTATGAGAAGGGTTTTCAGGGGAAGATCATGTCCTGCACGCTGGATGATTATCAGCGTCTGATCGAACGTACCTCGCCCGAGTTCATGGAAGGCACCATCTTTCAGTTCCCCGATTTTGACGACCCCAAATTGGCGCACAACACGTCATTCCTGATGCGGCCTGCCAGTTTCTACAAGGAATATAACACCCGTTACCCAAACAGTTGGAGCGCCGTGAGCTGGGAATATGTCGCTATTCTGGACATCTGGCACGCGGCCGTGGAAAGGGTCGCTTCGGTTCAGCCGGTCTCGGTTCTTGCGACCATGAAACAGATGGACCGCGTCACCCACACCTTTGGGCCTGCACGCTGGTGGGGGGAAAGCATCTTTGGCATCGACAACGCGTTGATTGGCGACTGGCCCGTGGTTACCCTCCAATCCGGCAAGGCGCGGATTGCGGAATTTGTCTCAATCTCGGATTGGCTCGACAAACACGAAGCCCTGTTTCGCGATCATATGGAACGCGAAGGCCAGCTTTGGCAACAACGGGTCGAACACGGCGAGCAGCCTTCGCAGCCGCCCCCCCGCGCCTTTGCCCAGAGTCAGTCCCCGGCAGCCTAAAACGTTCGACTTTTAACCTGAGACAGGGGAAAGGGCGAACGCTTCAGGTTTCGTGCATGAACAGCTTTTGCTCTTCGACCAGATGCAGCTTGGTGATTTCCACAGCCGCCTCCAGGTCGCGCGCCGCAATCGCATTGAACAGCGAGTTGAACCGCGTCTGATAATCCTGGATGCGGTCCGGGGTCAGATGCTTGCGCATCAAGGTCGTGCGGAAACTGGCGCGGCAGACCTCGATCGTCATTTCATAGCAGGATTCCAGCAAAGGATTACGCGTCGCTTTGGCAATCCAACGGTAAAACTCTTCTTCCAGTCGGATAAATTCGTTCAGATCCGTGCGCACCGCTTCGATCCGGGCGACGATCTGGGCCAGTTTTTCCAACTGTTTGGGGGTCATGTTCATCACGGCCAGACGGGTCATTTCGGGCTCGATGATTGACCGCACAATCAGATGGTCCAGCGGGCTTGTGCGTTCTCCCACGGATCCGGGCACCGGGGTCTCGATCTGTTCACTTTGATAAATCACAAAGCTGCCGCTGCCCTGACGGCGGCGGATCATTTTTCGGGTTTCAAGCACATCCAACGCCTCGCGCACCGTGTTGCGCGATACGCCAAGCTCGGCCGCAAGCGCCCTTTCCGAGGGCAGGCGTGAATTTGTAGGGTATTCGCCGGACTGGATGCGCGCAAACAAGGTTCCCATGACCACGCGAACTGTTTCTCCGACATCCTGACCGCTGGGCAGATCCGCATTCAACATCTGGTTCATTTACTTTCTACCATTTCGGACACGCCTCCCCGCCCCATATTAGGGCACCTCATGCACGAAACTCAAGCAACCGCGGGAAAAGAAGGCCCCGGCACAGACGTCCGGGGCCTTTTTCATAGAGTCTTGAGGTTTGGATCACCTGCTGTCGGCATGGGTGACAACATCGGGCTCCAGTTCCCAGATCTTTTCGTCAAGACCTTTCACCTGATCCTCTTCGCTCACACGCAAACCAGTGGTCGCCTTCAGGATAGGAACAAGGATCAACGCGGTCACAACACCTGCGCCAACACAGACCACAACGCCCGCCAGTTGCATCATCAACGAAATCTCACCCGCCTGGAAGGCATAGGCACCTTCTTCGATACCAAAGTAGCCGCCGCGCGGGGTGCCCGCCTTGAAGATACCAAGAATGATCATGCCAAAGGCACCGCTGCCCAGGAAAAGCGGGAACAGTTTGTGCTCATCAATACCGCGTTTGATTGTGAACTCATAGACCGCATAGGCCACCAAGGGCGCAACCAGACCAACGATAAACGCCTGCCAGGGCAGATACACATCAAAGCCCGACGCACCCGCCGCATAGCCGGCAAGCGGACCAAGCAGGCTGTAGGCATAGTTGCGCGAACGATAGGCAAGGATCAGACCGGTGATCGCACCACCTGCCCAGGCCAGCGCATAGTTGTTGATGGCTACGCCCACGCTGGTGTCGGCCATGGTAACGCTGACGGCTAGGGCTTCGGGATCAAAGAAGAACAGGCACGACAGGATGACCATCGGCAGACCCGCAAAGATCAGCAGCAGGCCGGGGGCACACAGGCCGATGCTTGGGGCGAGATAGGCCGAAACATCCGCGTGCGGTTCCATCATACCGGGGCGAGCGCCCAGCATCGGGGTCAGCACCAGCGCCATACCCGCCGGGAACAGATAGACAAAGCCTACGCCAAAGAAGTCATGGAATCCGGCCAGGGTCAGCGGACCAACCGAGCCCCAGGTCGCCCAGCTTAGCGCCGAGGAAACGACAGCCGCAACAACGCAGGTCACGAAATAGGCCGAGGCCTTCATGCGCTCCGAGACCGAGAAGTGCAGCAGGATATTGATGATCCCCGCAAAGGTCGCCAGGAAGAAGATGAATATCTGGAAGGTGTTCAAACCGGGAAACGTGCCGGGATCTGTGTGATGCGCAAGAGCGTTGGTCAAACCACCCCCCAGCCACCAGTCGTTGATCGAATCCATCATGGTTGCGCCTTCCATGATGTAATACTGTCCGGCCCACAGGCCAAAACCGATCACATAATAGGTGGCGAAGCCGAGAAAGAACCCAAGGGTCTTTTCGATCGTCGAGTTAAACAGGTTCTTGCGGCGGGCCGTCCCCGCATCAATTAGCAGCAGGCCAACGACCACAAGGATCGCCCCCACGGTTCCAGAGGCATATAGGACATTCTGGACTAATGCATTTAAAGTGACTTGTTCAGCGTGTATCGCACTCACGTCGAGAGTCATGTGTTCTTCCCTCTTGGTTTTCCTGTGTTTGCCGAATTTTGTCATCCAGCTTTGATGCGGTGGGTCCGGCGCTCTTCCAAACAACCAGTTCTCCACTCACAAAACCTGTTCAGACCGGATTGGTGCGGCTGAACGGTTCACGCTGATCATGACCCAAAACTGGACCATTTCAAATATTTATTTTACTGAGCGGAATTTTCTTTTCTTCACAATAAGATGCGAGGGCGCATTCGCCTAATACCTGTACAGATCAGAGAACCAATTTGGCAAATCTCGGTGAGTTTTGCGCAAATTGGTTCGGATATGTCGAAAGACCCGCTTGCCGGACGCTCAACCCTTTGAGCAGTTTCACGAAAAACGGGCAATCAACGCCCCCTGTCCCGCGCCGGTCCTGCTTTGTCTTACAACGTGAACGCTCGTGGAGGATGGCGGGAATGGGCGGGGCAAGGCGGGTGGACATGATGGCCTTCGCAGACGTCGCGGTGAGTCCGATTTGTTATATGATTTGTCCGAATTGGGTCGGCACCTCTGATGAATTCCTTGGGAAAGTTAATCCAAAGGAGTCGTATTCAATGCGCTATTCTGGACTTAAGGTCATCAAAGAGGCCCTTACAGGTCATCGTGGCTGGGGACCCGCCTGGCGGGATGCAACCCCGAAAGCCGCTTATGATTACGTGATCATCGGCGGGGGCGGGCACGGGCTGGCTACGGCTTACTATCTGGCCAAGGAGTTTGGTCAGGCACGGATCGCCGTGATCGAGAAGGGCTGGATCGGCGGCGGAAACGTCGGGCGCAACACCACCATCATCCGGTCGAACTATCTTCTGGATGGCAACGAGCCCTTTTACGAATTTTCTCTCAAGCTTTGGGAAAATCTTGAACAAGAGCTGAACTACAACGCGATGGTCAGCCAGCGCGGCATTCTGAACCTGTTCCACACCGATGCGCAGCGCGATGCCTTTGTCCGGCGTGGTAATGCCATGTTGCTCAACGGAGCCGACGCAGACCTGCTGACCACTGAACAGATTGTTGACCGTTATCCTTTCCTCAATGTGAACAATGCCCGGTTCCCAATCAAGGGTGGTCTGGCACAGCATCGTGGCGGGACCGTGCGCCATGATGCCGTGGCCTGGGGGTATGCCCGTGCGGCGGATCAGCAGGGTGTCGATATTGTTCAGAACTGCGAAGTGACCGGGTTCCGCATGGAAAATGGCCGCTGCACCGGGGTTGAAACCACGCGCGGGTTTATCGGTGCGAACAAAGTTGCCTCCTGTGTGGCGGGGTCGTCTTCGCGGCTGATGAGCAAGGCGGGGATGCGCCTGCCGATGGAAAGTCATGTGTTGCAGGCCTTTGTCTCTGAGGGACTGAAACCTGTGCTGCCGGGGGTGATCACCTTTGGGGCCGGGCATTTCTATTGCAGCCAGTCGGACAAGGGCGGTTTGGTTTTTGGTGGCGATATCGACGGCTATAACTCTTATGCGCAACGCGGCAACCTGCCGGTGGTCGAAGATGTCTGCGAAGGCGGCATGGCCATTTTCCCGGCCTTTGGCCGGGCGCGGCTTTTGCGCATGTGGGGTGGGATCATGGATATGTCGATGGATGGCTCGCCCATCATCGACCGGACCCATATCGACGGGCTCTATTTCAATGGCGGCTGGTGTTACGGCGGCTTCAAGGCGACCCCGGCCTCGGGTTTTGCCTATGCGCATCTGTTGGCGACGGACACGCCGCATGAAACGGCCACCGCCTATCGCTTTGATCGGTTCGCCAAGGGCCGGATGATCGACGAAAAGGGGATGGGCAACCATCCCAACCTGCACTGAGGAGGCCCGGACATGTTGATCCCCCATCCGATTCTCGGACCGCGCGACGCATCCGAATTCACCTATCTGGGTGATGCGTCTTTGATCAATCGCCCCGACTGGCAGGCCGAAGATGCGCTGGCCCGGTTCATCGACTATGGCTATTTGCGCGACAACCCCGCAGGTGCCCACCGCGAGCTGTGGTTCCACGAGCAGGGCGACCGAAGCTGGCTTGTCGTGACCCGCGACACCACCACCCATGAAATCCTGGGCACAGAGTTGGCCCGCGATGTCGCCCGCCGGGAGGGACGTTCCAAATGACCCAGGTGAACCGAGTGAATGGCGGTCTGATCGACCGTTCGCAAACCTTCAGATTCCGTTTTGATGGTCAGGAATATACCGGCCATCAGGGTGATACGCTGGCCTCTGCGCTGCTGGCCAATGGTGTGCGCCTGATGGGGCGGAGCTTTAAGTATCACCGCCCACGCGGGCCGATCACCGCGGGGTCCGAAGAGCCCAACGCGCTGGTCGAGCTGCGTGAAGGCGCGCGGCAGGAACCCAACACCCGCGCCACCACCGCAGAGCTGTTTGACGGGCTGGTGGCAAATCCACAGAACTGCTGGCCCTCGCTGAAGCGCGATTTCCTGTCGATCAATGACCGGTTCTCGAATTTCCTGTCGGCTGGGTTCTATTACAAGACCTTCATGTGGCCCAAGGCATTCTGGGAAAAGCTGTACGAACCGATGATCCGGCGCGCCGCCGGTCTGGGTTCGCTGAGCCTGCGGGACGACCCGGATGAATATGACAAGGGTTATCTGCATTGCGATCTGTTGATTGTCGGGGCCGGTCCCGCCGGTCTGGCGGCTGCTCGCGCGGCGGCGGCGACCGGGGCGCAGGTGATACTGGCGGATGAGGATTTCCTGCCCGGCGGTCGCCTGAATGCCGAGACCTTCGAGCTTGGCGGACAGGCCGGCCATGCCTGGGCCGGGCTAGAGGCTGTTGCGCTTGGCGCAATGCCGAATGTGCGTCTGATGACCCGCACCACGGTTCTGGGCGCGTTTGATCACGGCGTTTATGGCGCGCTGGAACGGGTCAGCGATCACCTTGCCACTCCGGCAGCGGGCAAGCCGCGCCAGATCCTGTGGCGGATTTATGCGCAACGCACCCTGCTGACTGCGGGTGCGATCGAACGCCCGATCGTGTTCGAAAACAATGACCGGCCGGGTATCATGATGGCAGGTGCCCTGCGCGCCTATGTCAATCGCTGGGCAGCAGCGCCGTCGCGCCGGGTGGCGATCTTTACCAACAATGATGACGGGCACCGCACCGCCGCCGATCTTGTTGCCGCAGGTGTCCGTGTCGAAGGTGTGATCGACGTGCGCCCCGATGCGCCCACCAGCCCGGATTACGAGACGCTCGCAGGGGCGCATGTGGAAAACGCCCATGGCAAGCTGGCCCTGGCGTCAGTCGATGTGCGAATGGCGAATGGCGGTCTGCGCACGTTGCACTGTGGGGCGCTGGGTGTTTCGGGAGGGTGGAACCCAAATGTGCATCTGACCTGTCACCAGCGCGGGCGCCCGACCTGGGACGACGGTCTGCATGGCTTTGTGCCCGGTGGCGATCTGCCCATGGGCATGTCCGTGGCCGGGGCCGCGCAGGGGCAGTTTTCGACCCATGCGGCGCTGCGGGGTGGCGCGGCCGAAGCCACGCGCATCTGCGCCGACCTGGGGTATACCGGCACCGCGCCGGATCTGCCCACCGCCGAAGACGCACCGGTCAACTGCACGCCTTTCTGGCATGTCAAAGGGGCCAGGCGCGCCTGGGTCGATCAGCAGAACGACGTGACCGCCAAAGATGTGAAACTGGCGCATCAGGAAAACTATGTCTCGGTCGAGCACCTGAAACGCTATACCACGCTGGGCATGGCGACCGATCAGGGCAAAACCTCAAACATTCCGGGTCTGGCGATCATGGCAGAGGCGACCGGCAAGTCGATCCCCGAAACCGGGACCACGATTTTCCGTCCGCCTTATGTGCCCACTGCCATGGGGGCCTTTGCAGGCCGCGCCCGTGGCAAGGATTTCCGCCCCACCCGCAAAACGCCCAGCCATTTCTGGGCCGAGGAACAAGGCGCGGTTTTTGTCGAGGTCGGAATGTGGCTGCGCGCCCAGTGGTTCCCGCAAAACGGCGAAACCCATTGGCGTCAATCGGTGGACCGCGAAGTGCTGCAAACCCGGAAATCTGTCGGCGTCTGTGACGTGACCACGCTGGGCAAGATCGACGTTCAGGGCGCGGATGCCGCGACCTTCCTGAACAAGATCTACTGCAACGGCTTTGCCAAGCTTGCCGTGGGCAAGACACGCTATGGGCTGATGCTACGCGAAGACGGTATCGCCATGGATGACGGCACCGCCGGGCGTCTGGCCGAAGACCATTTCGTTGTGACCACCACCACCGCCAATGCGGTGGGCGTTTATCGTCACATGGAATTCGTGCGCCAGTGCCTGTTCCCGGATCTGGATGTGCAGTTGATTTCCACCACCGAGGCCTGGGCGCAATATGCCGTGGCGGGCCCCAATGCGCGCAACCTGCTGCGAAAGGTCGTGGACCCGGAATTCGACATCTCGAACGAGGGCTTCCCCTTTATGGCCTGTGGTGAAATCACGGTTTGCGGCGGCCTTCGGGCGCGGCTGTTCCGGATCTCTTTCTCGGGCGAGCTGGCTTTTGAAATCGCCGTGCCGACGCGCTATGGCGATGCCATGATCCGCAAGCTGATGGAAGCGGGCGAAGAGTTCGACGTGGTGCCCTATGGAACCGAGGCTCTGAGCGTGATGCGCATCGAAAAGGGCCACGCGGCGGGCAACGAATTGAACGGCACGACCACCGCGCTGAACCTTGGTATGGGGCGCATGGTGTCCAGGAAAAAGGACAGTATCGGTTCGACCCTGTCGGAACGCGAGGGCCTGAACGCAGAGGACGCGCTAAAGCTGGTGGGCTTTGCCCCGCTGGACCCCGACAAACCGGTTCCGGCTGGCGCGCATCTGATGACCAAAGGCACGCCGGTGGATGCGGCCCATGATCAGGGCTATGTCACCTCGGCCTGCTATTCGCCCAATCTGGGCCATCACATCGGGATTGGCTTTTTGAAACAGGGTGATGCGCGGATGGGCGAAACCGTGCGTCTTGTCAGCCCGCTGACCGGCATTGATCACGATGTCAAAGTTGTCAGCGCCCATTTTGTGGACCCAGAGGGGGAACGTCTCCGTGCATGATCTTGTTGCTATCACCCCGCTTGGCGGGCATGCGCCCAGAGTTGAGCGTCACGGCCCCGTCACCCTGACCGAAGTGGTCGGTACCGCGCTGGCATCGGTGGCGTCCCGATTGGGGCGCGAGGCAGACACCGCCGTGTTGCTGGAAACCGTACTGGGTGCCCCTGCCCCGGCCCCCATGCGCAGCGGCGGTGCCACGCTTGTGGCGTTCTGGACCGGACCCGAACAATGGATGGTCGAAGCCCCCATTGCCAGTCACGAAGACCTGGCCAGCCGGATCACGGCGCAGACCGATGGCTGTGCCAGTGTGACCGAACAGACCGACGCCTGGTGCCGGTTTGATCTGCAGGGCGCGGGGCTGTCCGACCTGTTCGAACGGCTGTGTGTGGTCAATACCCGCGTGTTTCAGGGCGGCGAGGCAACCCGCTGTTCCATTGAACATCTGGGCTGTTTTCTCATCTGCCGCGCGCCGGATCACTATACGGTCTATGGACCGCGCAGTTCGGCCGGCTCGCTGCATCACGCGCTGCTGGTCGGGATGCGTTCGGCCTTTTAACGCGTCCTGCCAAAAAAACCGTGATTCAGGTTTTTGGCAGGACGCTTTAAACAGAAGGCACCGGCAGATTACCCTCGACCCGATACAGGTTGATGCGATGCCGGTCCTGTTTGGGGGTCAGTCCAAAAGCCTCGCGATAGTGGCGGCTGAAAAGACCCGCGTTGTTATAGCCCACGGCGGCGGCGATATCCTGAATCCTGTCGTTCGAGTACATCACGATTTGTCGGGCGGCTTTCATTTTCAGCGCACGGTAATAGCGGCTGGGGCTTTGGCCGGTCGCTTTTTTAAAGCTGCGCTCAAGATGCCGCGGTGTGATGTTCAGCGCATCGGCGGTTTCAGCCATCGAGATGGGTTCGTCGAGATTTCGGGCAAACAGCGCGCTTGCGCGGCTGACGATCCCATTGTTGGGCGAAAGAGGGGCGTCGCTGTCTTGTTGCAAGATGGGCACGGCCTGGGCGACCCCGGATTTGCGCATCATGGGGTGTTGGAACCAGCAGGCGACTTCGGTTGCAATGGCTTCACCGAGGGTGCTTTCCACCAGATGCAACGCCAGATCAAAAGCCGCCGCTGCGCCCGAGGCGGTGATGGTGCGCCGACCGAATTCGATCACCTGAGAGCTGGCCTCGACGCGGGGAAACTCGGCGTGAAAGGCGCTGGCGTAACACCAATGCACCGAGAGCGGCCCATCCAGCGCCACCCCGCAGCGCACAAGAGGAAACACCCCGCCACTGATCGCGCCCAACACCGTGCCGTGGCGCGAGAGCCTGCGCAAGATCGCGGAAGACCCCGAGCCGGCGGAACAGGTCGGTGCCGCCAGCAGCAACAGATGCGATAGATCCGCCGCGTCCGTCAAAGCACAATCCGCGTCAAAGGCCACCCCGGCGCTGGACGTGACCTTGGCCCCGTCTTCGGACACCAGAACCCAGCGAAAGCGCGTTTCCCCGGAGATCTCATTTGCGGCGCGCAGGGGTTCGATCACAGAGGTCAGACAGGCCATGGGGAACCCCGGAAAGATCAGGAATCCAATTCGTAGTTCACTTTTTTTCATGGCGGCTCCTGTGTGTTGCCACGACTATCTACTGTGGGGAATATTTTTGCAATTGGGTGAAACATTACCTATGATTGTGCCATCTTGGGTCTTTACGGCCCTTGCTGAACGAGGCAGACCTACGGGAACCCTATGAGCAAAGCGAAGAGCAAACCCGTGAAATTGACACAAGATCCACACGCCCCAAGCCGCGGCAAACGGGAAAAGGTTCTGGAAGTGGCAATTGGGCGCGAAGTACGCGCACACCGCAAACAGCAAAACATCACCGTTGCTGAGATGTCTCGCCTGACGGATCTGTCGATTGGCATGCTGTCCAAGATCGAAAACGGCAATACCTCGCCCTCGCTGACCACCTTGCAGACCCTGGCCAAGGCGCTTTCGGTGCCGCTCACCTCATTTTTCAAGGGGTACGAAGAGCGGCGCGAAGCGGTGCATACGCGGTCCGGACAGGGGGTCGAGATAGAGCGTGAAGGCACCCGTGCCGGGCATCAGTACAATCTTCTGGCGCATATCGGATCGAATTCCAGTGGGGTGATCGTCGAACCCTATCTGATCACGCTGCAATCCAACGCGGACGTGTTCAAGACCTTCCAGCATGACGGGATCGAGATGATTTATATGCTTGAGGGCGAAGTGGATTATCTGCACGGCAGCAAGATCTATAACCTCCGACCCGGGGATACGCTGTTCTTTGATGCGGACGCCCCACACGGCCCCGAAAAGCTGATCACACTGCCCGCGCGCTTCCTGTCGATCATCAGCTATCCCGCCACCAAAGGGTGAGCGTTCTGCCGGTGGATTGCCCGTGGATTAAATGGCGGCATTGACCCCATAAACCCAAACATGGACCTAAAGCGTTCGACCTTTAACCTGAGACATGGAAAAGGGCGAACGCGGCGTTTTCCGGCCATGGCTTCAAATGCACCGCCCCGTGATAACCATGACCAGCATACAGCCTTGGCTTACACGCCAGGGAAATCGCCGTGTTCAGGACGTGACCAATTTGGCGTTGCTCGCGCCTGACGTGCTTGACGGCATTGCCACGGGTGAACAGCCCGATGGTTTCACCATGGACTACCTGATCAAAACCCGCTTCTCTGCGGTTTGGTCAGAACAGCGTGAACAGTTCGCAGCGCTCTGAAACAAAACACCCCGAAATCCGCAAACTCGTACCGCCGGAAGCGCAAACAGAGACTACAGCATGAAATCGGCCCAGACCGTGCTCTTGTCTGCGTCTCTGTTGAAACATCTGTCTGCCAAGCGCCCGAAAACACGCGACATTCGCGCGGCAACTGTTCAGCGTCTGAAAACCGGGAAGTGTGTGGCTGGGAAGGCAGGACTCGAACCTGCAACCTACGGTACCAAAAACCGGTGCTCTACCAATTGAGCTACTTCCCAACGTGACGCGCTAATTACGATGGAAGAATGACGCTTGCAAGAGGTGAAATGAAAAAATCCTACTCTTCCGTCGCCCCTTTGCGATTGAGCAGGTCATCCTCTTTCAACGCCGCGCGTTCTTCGTTCACAATGTGCTCCAACGCTTCTTCGGCACTGGCGTCGATTTCGGAGCCGGTCAGCACCGGGGCGGCGGCAGCGGGGGTTTTATTCGGCACCGGGTCCGATGTTGTCGGCGTGCCCGGCAAGCCATCCGTCAACAGGCGATAAGTGGGTTCGGGCATGGCGATATGGGCCGCATTGAAGGCCGCCAGCGACAGGCGGATGGCCTCTGATCGGGCCATGAGAATCGAGGTGTTGCGTTGGTCAATCCAGCCGGTGAACGTCATGTTGATGGTGCTGTCTCCCACATCGGAAACCCACACGCTGGGGACCGGGGTGTCCAACACAAAAGGCAGACCTTTCAACACCTTGAGAGCCACGCCCCGGGCGTTGTCAAGATCGGTATCCGGTGCCACGGAGAGTTTGAACTGGAACCGCCGCTCGGCATTGCGGGAATAGTTCAGGATCCGGCTTTTGAACACCGTGGCATTGGGAATACGCACATGGTTGCCATCCCAGTTCAGCAGGATCGTGGCGCGGCTGGTCAGGCGCACAACCTTGCCTTCGTCTCCGCCGATCTCGACGCTGTCATTGGGGCGGAACGGTTGGCGGATCGACAGCATGATCGAGGCGATGAAGTTCTCGACCGTGTCGCGCACGGCAAAACCGATGGCCAGACCGATGATCCCCGCCGCGCCCAGAATAGTGGACAAAAGCGCCGTGGCCCCAAGAATATCAAGCGCCACCACTAGCCCGCCAATCATCGAAGCAAGGCGGATGATCTGACGATAGATATCGGCAATGAACGCGTTGGGAGCCAGACGATTCCAGGGCTCGCGCAGGCGGGCAATGACGAACCCGATCACCACCACCACTGCAAAGCCAAGCAGGGCAACCAGCAGCAGCGGGGTATAGGCCAGAACCTGTTTGGAACGTTCCATGAACCGTTCAATCGCGGGGTTCAGCCGTTCCACCACATCGGTGGTTTCTGTCACCTCGTTTTCAATGGCAATCACGCCCTCCACCCGGCTGGTCAATTCGTTGAGCCGGGCCGCCGCCGCATGATCAAGCGTGGTGCCGCGCAGGGTCACAATGCCCGAGGCCACGGTCACGGTCACATCTTCGTAACCGCCAAGTTCCTGTAGAATATCGCGGATACGCACGGCAATCGCCGCATCCTGGGCCGCGGAATCCTCGACCGCGATCGTGCCGCTGGGTTGGTCATCGCTTTCGGCAAAGGACGGATCCGGCAACAGGACTGCACAGATCACAGCAAGCAGACTCAGGTATACTCTCATCATCTTAAAATTCGCCTAACGTTTGAAATAAATTCTTTCCGACCCTAAACCGGGGTGGGGTGGGAGGAAAGGGATCAGTCGCGGATCTCGTCCGGTTTGACCCCCCACAGTGCGGATTTCGGAGCCCAGCCACGATAACCGCCCGCGAAAAGTTTGCACATATCCGCCGTGCATTCCCCCAGCCGGGCGATCACCCCGCTTTCGAGTCGCGCGTTGACCGGGGTCGCCGCATCCGGCCCCATGTGCAGGTCCAGCATATCGGTTTCAATGATCACGGTCCGCACGCCGGACAACAGCGCATAATGCACCCAGCCCCCGGCCCCGTCGCGGTCGCGCACACGCCGCCAATGGCCGTGTTCGGCGGTGATTTCCACCGGCATATCCTTGCGTTGAAACACCCAGTCGATGCGGTGCGATTTCGACGGCCCGCGCCGCACATTGCACTTTTCCGCCTTGATCGAAACATAGCGCGGAAGCGGCAGGTTCGTGACACTTCCACGTGCAGAGTCGGCCAGCGCGGAAGACACCAGCCCCAACAAACACAACGTGACGATAAGGAGCCTTTTCATGCGTCCCACCCGATAATTGCCCAATATCTTGCACGGGGTTCTTGTGCCCCGGCTTACTATGCGCCACTTTGGCATCAACACGCGCGATTTGAAAGCGAGGGGAGGATATCTATGCCAACAGGACGTTTGAGTGTTGTTGTTACGCGACGCTTGCCCGAGGTGGTTGAAACCCGGATGAGCGAATTATTCAACGCCAAACTGCGCGATGACGACAGGCCGATGGACCGGGCCGAGATTGCGGCCGCGATGAAATCGGCAGATGTTCTTGTCACGACATTGAACGACGAGATCGACGCCAACCTGTTGGCCGGTGCGGGCAACCAGTTGAAATTGATTGCGAATTACGGCGCAGGCGTGGATCACATTGATGTGGCAAGCGCCCGGCAGCGCGGTATTCTGGTGTCAAATACCCCTGGTGTGTCCGCGGAGGACACGGCGGATATGGCGATTGCCCTGATCCTTGGGGTCACACGGCGCATCCCGGAAGGTTTGGCACGAATGCAGGCGGATGAATGGACCGGATGGGCCCCCACCGCATTGTTGGGAAGCCGGGTGGCTGGCAAACGGCTTGGCATTCTTGGCATGGGGCGGATCGGTCAGGCGGTGGCGCGGCGCGCCCGGGCCTTTGGGATGCAGATTCATTACCATAACCGGCGGCGGCTGCGCGAAGAAACCGAGGCCGAGTTCGAAGCGACCTATTGGGAAAGCCTTGACCAGATGGTGGCGCGAATGGATGTGATCAGCATCAATTGCCCCCACACCCCGTCGACCTTTCACCTGATGAACGCGCGCCGGTTGAAGTTGATGAAACCCGAGGCGGTGATCGTCAATACATCGCGGGGCGAGGTCATCGACGAAAACGCATTGGCCCGCATGTTGAAACAGGGCGAAGTTGGTGGGGCCGGGCTGGATGTTTACGAACATGGGACCGAGATAAATCCCGACCTGCGCAACCTGCCCAACGTGGTCCTGTCGCCCCATATGGGCAGCGCCACAACCGAAGGACGGATAGAGATGGGCGAAAAGGTCATCATCAACATCAAGACCTTTGCCGATGGCCACAGGCCACCGGATCAGGTGGTCCCGTCGATGTTGTAACCCTGCGTTTGACCCGGGGCGTTAACTCTTGGGATCAAAGCCGCGAATCGGGGAGTGACTTTTGCGCACCGACCCGGCACAGGGGCGGCACCGGGATGGGCACCGCGCCCCTGCTCGAAAAAATGAATGGCCCGCGCGTTGCGAAACAGGCAATTGCAACGGTCTTTGCTGGTATTTTGTACGGTTCACACCAATGATGAAGACGCGCCTTATTGACCGGCCTGGTCGGCGATGGGCTCAGGAGATTTAACCATGGCGAATCCGAAACCCGTGATCGGGGCGCTGCGCATTGCTGCATGTCTGTTGGGGGCTGCTCTGGCCGCGCCCGTCGCAGCACAGGAGGCAGCGGATGCCATCGCCCCGGAAAGCGCAACCGAGGTTGGCGTGTTTTCGGAGGCCCGGATCGGAAGTTCGCTGCGCGCGGCGATCAAGGCCAAGTCAGAGGGTCGCCCCACCACCGCCCGGAAGTGGATGATCGCGGTTGCCAACCCCCACGCCGCCCGCGCCGGTGCCGGGGTGTTGGCAAAGGGCGGCACGGCGGCGGACGCGATGATCGCAGCGCAATCGGTGCTGGGATTGGTCGAGCCGCAAAGCTCGGGTATTGGCGGGGGTGCCTTTCTGGTCTGGTACGACGCGGCCACGGGTGCATTGACCACGCTGGACGCACGGGAAACCGCGCCACTGGCCGCATCGCCGCGGTTGTTCCAGAACGATCAGAGCCAGCCCATGAAGTTCTTTGACGCCGTGATCGGTGGCCGTTCCGTGGGGGTCCCCGGCGTGCCCGCTCTGATGGCTATGGCCCATGCACGATGGGGCAAGGCCGAATGGGCGGGATTGTTCAGCGACGCCATTCGCCTGGCCGAAAACGGGTTCGAGGTGTCTCCGCGCATGGCTGCGTTGGTTACGCGGGATGCCAAACGGTTGTCGGTTGACCCGGTGACGCGGGCCTATTTCCTGCCCGGTGGCATGGCGCTGCGCCCCGGGCACCTGTTGAAGAACCCGGCCTATGCCAACACCATGAAGATGTTCGCAGGTCAGGGGGTCGGGCAATTCTATCACGGGCGGGTGGCGAGAGAGATCGTCACCCGGGTGCGGAACGACCCCGCCAATCCCGGCCTGCTCAGCAACATCGACATGTCGCTGTATCAGGTCAGGGAACGCGCGCCGGTCTGTGCCCCATATCGCGATCACGAGATTTGCGGTATGGGGCCGCCTTCGTCCGGGGCGCTGGCAGTGGGTCAGATCCTTGGGGCGCTGGCGGCCTATGACCTTGGCCAGCTGGGGCCGGACAACCCCGAGGCCTGGCGGTTGATCGGAGAGTCCAGCCGGTTGGCCTTTGCCGACCGGGGGCGTTACGTGGCCGACAGCGATTTCGTGCCGGTTCCGGTCAGGGGGATGGTCGCGCCCGACTATCTTGCCCAGCGCGGCGCATTGTTGGCCGGACCAAATGCGTTGCACGAGGTCAGCGCCGGGGAGCCCGAATTTGATCATGCGCTGAACCGGGCGGATGGCACCGCCATCGAGCGGCCCTCGACCACCCATATTTCGATTGTCGATCAATATGGCAATGCGCTGTCCATGACCTCTTCGATCGAAAACGCTTTTGGATCGCGGGTGATGGTGGCGGGGTTCCTGCTGAACAATCAGCTCACCGATTTTTCGTTCCGGTCCCATCGCAACGGCGTGCCGATTGCCAACCGGGTCGAGCCGGGCAAACGCCCGCGCTCTTCCATGGCACCGACGATGGTGATGAAGGATGGCGCGCCCGTTCTGGTCATCGGCAGCCCCGGAGGCAGCCGGATCATCGGTTACGTGGCCAAGACCATTATCGCCCATCTGGATTGGGGCATGGATGTGCAAAGCGCGATCGCGCTGCCCCATCTGATCAACCGTTTCGGGCCCTATGACATCGAAGCGGGCACCGCGGCGGAAGCCCTGGCCGCCCCCCTGCGCACCATGGGATACGAGGTGAACACCCGCGACCTGAACTCGGGCTTGCAGGCCATCGCAATTGGCAACGGGCTACAAGGCGGCGCGGATCCCCGGCGCGAAGGGGTTGCGTTGGGCGAGTGAGGCGGGGATAGCAACGCCCCCGCCCCTCTGTGGTGCCATGCAAAACGCCACCGGATCAACACAACACCACGGCTGATCCACACATCGCCCGGATCGGGTTGCTTTCCGCCCATCTGTCGTTTTTGCACGGACTTGGGTCGGATGGGGTTTGCGCGGTGTCGAGAAATTCGACAAAGTTCTGCCAACGCATTGCCGGAATGGCCCCAAGGGAGTCGCTATCCATGAAAACCAACGTCAAAGCTCTTGTTGTCGGCGGCGGTGCCGTTGGCACGTCGATCGCCTATCATCTGGCCAAGGCCGGGTGGGATGATGTCATGTTGATCGAACGGGACGAGTTGACGTCCGGGTCCACATGGCACGCCGCCGGGCTGCTGCCGCTGTTCAACATGTCCTATGCCACCACGCATATTCACCAGTATTCGGTGGATTTCTACAAGACGCTGGAAGAGGAAACCGGGTTGAATGCCGGGTTTGCCGTGGTTGGGAACCTGCGCATGGCGCAAACGCAGGAGCGGATGGATGAGTATATGCTCTATGCCTCGACCGCCGAAACCTGTGGCGTCAAATACGAATGGCTGACGCCCGAGCAGATCAAGGAACGCTGGCCGCTGATCGAGACCGGCGATCTTAAGGGCGCGATTTACCACACCGAGGACGGCTATATTAACCCTGCCGACGTGACCCAGGCCATGGCCAAGGGCGCGCGTCAGCGGGGGGTTGAGATTCACCGCAAGATGCAGGCGGATGCGTTCCATTGGAATGGCACCCATTGGGAAGTGACCTGCACCAGGATGGTGGAAAAAGGCGGCAACCTTGTCCCCGGAGACGAGCAGGTGGTGATCACGGCGGAGCATGTTGTCACCGCGTCCGGCAACCACGCCCAGCGCACGGCCAAGATGCTGGGCATCAAGATGCCCGCGATCCCGGTGGAACATACCTTTATCGTCATGGACAAGGACCCGGAGCTGGTCAAATGGCGCGAAGCGGGCAACCCGGAACACCCGGTGGTGCGCGATGCCGATAATGAAAGCTATGCGCGCGAAGAGCGTGGTGGCTGGATTTTGGGTATTTACGAACACGGCGCACCGGCGCGGTTCGAACATGGGGTGCCCGACAGTTTCCGCGCCGATCTGTTTCCGCTCGATCTGGACCGGATTGCCGGGCAATATATGGCGATGGCCGAGCGTGTCCCGTCCTGTGCCGACAGCGGGCTGAAGGACGATTTCAACGGCCCGATCTGCTATACCCCCGATGGCAACCCGCTGGTTGGTCCGGCGCCGGGGCTGCGCAATATGTGGCTGGCCGAGGGGTTTTCGTTCGGCATCACCGCCGCGGGCGGCACCGGCTATTATCTGGCCCAGATGATGGTCGATGGCGAGGCCGAGATCGACATGGCGAGCCTTGACCCCAAACGTTACTCCTCAAACTGGATGACCACCGAGTTCGCCGCGCGCAAGAACGAAGAATGCTATGAACACGTCTATATCCTGCACCACCCGGACGAAGAGCGCGAAGCCTGCCGTCCGCTGCGCACCGGCCCGGCCTATGACCGGCAAAAGGCGCTGGGCGCGCAGTTCGGGTTCGTAAACGGCTGGGAACGTCCGAATTATTACGGCCCGCTTGATGCGCCCGACAATTTCGACAAGGAAAGCCGCAGCTTCCGCCGGGGTGGCTGGTGGAAATATGCGGTGGACGAGGCGAAGGCGATCCGCGAAGGCGTCGGCCTGATCGACGCCAGCGCCTTTACCAAACATGTGGTCAAGGGTCCCGGTGCCACCGCCTTTCTGGACTGGTTCACCTGCAACAAGCTGCCCAGGGTGGGCCGGATCAACCTGACCTATGCGTTGACCACGGCCGGCACCACGCGGACCGAATACACCATCGTCCGCAAGGGCGAAAACGAATATTATCTGGTCAGTGCCGGAGCCTGGACCGAATATGACGCCGATTTCCTGCGCAAGGCCGCCGAGGACAAGATGGAGGAGTTCGGCTATATCGAGATCCAGGACGTGACCACTCAATGGGGCGTCTTTGCCATCGCCGGGCCGAAATCGCGCGATGTGCTGAACGAAGTGATCGTCGATGCCGATCCGGCCAGCGCGCTGTCGAACAAACGGTTCCCCTGGCTGTCCGCGCGCAAGATCGAACTGGGCATGTGCCCGGTCAACGCGATCCGCGTGGCCTATACCGGCGAGCTGGGCTGGGAACTGCACCACCCGATCGAGATGCAGCGGTATTTGTGGGACCTGCTGATGGAAGCGGGCGCAAAACACGGCATGAAGCTGGTCGGGGCCCGGGCGCAAAACTGGCTGCGTCAGGAAAAATCCTATCGCGCCTTCGGCACGGAACTGGGCCGGGATGCCACCCCGCAAGAGGCGGACCTGCCCCGGTTCATCGACCTGTCCAAGGATTTTCACGGCAAGCAGGCGATGCTTGATAAGGGCATTCGCAGCAAATGCGTGACCCTGTTGATCGACGGGCCGGAAGATGCCGACCCGTGGGGCCGCGAGGCGCTTTATGATGGCGCGACCAAGGTCGGGCGGCTGACCTCTGGCGGCTATTCGGTGGTGTTCGGCAAATCCATCGGCATGGGCTATGTCACGCCGGACCTGGCCAGGGTTGGTCAGAAGCTGAAGGTCAAGATGCTGGACAAGCTGTGGGACGCCGAGATCGTCGAAGACAGCCCCTATGACCCGAAAAACGAAACCATCCGCAAGGACGGGTGATCGGATTGAAGCAAACAAAAGGCCCTGCGATTGCGGGGCCTTTCTTGTTGTGGCAGGCGTGGGCAGGAGGCGTTCACATGGGCAACCGCCCCCCCGCCGCAGGTGGTTTGTGTGAAAGGCACCGGGTGTGCGGGAGTGGATTGGCTCTTTTCCCGACCTGTGCATCATGGCACGGTGCGGGCCGGAACAGGTGCTGACGGGAGACGAAACAGGCATGACGAAGATTGCAGTGATCGGCGGGGGCATCGCCGGGGTTTCGGTGGCTGGGCGGCTTGCCCCCCATGCACAGGTTACGGTGTTTGAGGCAGAAAGCGCGCTGGGCTATCATGCTTCGGGGCGGTCGGCGGCCCTGTTCGAGCCGCGATATGGCAAAGCCAGCACCGTTGCCCTGTCGCTGGCCGGAGAGCCGTTTTTCGTCGAGGGCGATTACCTGTCGCCGCGCGGGGTGCTGTTTCTGGCCAAGGCTGACGAGCGGGCCGTGTTCGAGCAGGACGTTCGTGACATGCTGTTGGAGGAAATCACCCCTGATGCGGCCCTGGAGCTGGTGCCGATTCTGAACCGTGATCGGCTGGCCTTTGCGGCGCGTGGGGAGCAGGCGCGGGATATTGATACCGACAGGCTGATTCAGGACTTTGCCAAGGAGGTGCGCCACCATGGCGGTGCCCTGCTCATGAAGGCGCCCGTTACGGGGCTGGAGCGGCAAAAGGCCGGGTGGAAAATTACGGCCGGAGACAGCGTGATGACGGCGGATATTGTCATCAATGCCGCCGGGGCCTGGGCCGACCGGGTGGCGGCGATGGCCGGGATTGCGCCGCTGGGGATCACACCCTATCGCCGTTCGGTGGCACGGGTGCCTGCGCCCGACGGGCATGACATAAGCGCATGGCCGGTGATGTTCGGTGTCGGGGAAAGCTGGTATGCCAAACCGGATGCCGGGCAGTTGATCGTTTCCCCGGCGGACGAAGACCCGACCGAGCCGCATGATGCCTGGGCCGACGACATGGTGTTGGCCGAAGGGATCGCGCGTTACGAAGAGATGGTGACCGAGCCGGTTACGCGGGTCACGGCCAACTGGGCCGGGCTGCGGTCTTTTGCACCGGACCGGCAGCTGGTTCTGGGGCCTTCCGTACAGGACCCGAGTTTCGTGTGGCACGCCGCGCAGGGCGGCTATGGGTTTCAGACCGCACCGGGAGCCAGCCAACTGACTGCCGACCTGATCCTTGGTCGCCCCCCGGAATTGCCCGAAGACATGGTTGCGGCGCTGTCGCCCACGCGTTTTTCGTGAACATTGCTTTGCCAGGAAAGGCTCCGACATGCCCAGACGTCTGAACCTGCCTGACACGGCATCGGTGGCCCAGGCCCGGGAGGGGGGCAAGTTGTGTGCGCCTTCGGCCCTGCGCAATATCGGGCCGATTTGTGATCTTGTGGGGGAACATGCACCAGATGGGGGTACGGCGCTCGAAATCGCCAGCGGCACGGGCCAGCACATTGCGGCACTGGCCAAACGGTTTCCGGCGCTGACCTGGCAACCCACCGACATAGACGCGGCGCGGTTGGCAAGCATCGACGCCTGGGTTGGGGACGCAGGGCTGTGCAACGTGGCCCCGGCCATGGCGCTGGACGCCTGTGCCCCGGGATGGGCCGCGGCGCAGGGCGGCAACGCGTTGATCCTATGCGTCAACCTGCTCCATCTCATCAGCGAAAGCGAAACCCTGGTGTTGATCACCGAAGCGGCCAGGGCGCTGGCCCCCGGGGGGCTGTTGATCCTTTACGGCCCGTTTCTGCGCGATGGCGAGACGACATCGGACGGGGACGCCAAATTCCATGCAAGCCTGATCAAACAGGACCCTGAAATCGGCTACAAAGACGATTTCGACGTGATCGAATGGTTGCACGCAGCGTGGCTTGAGCTGGTGCAGGTGGTTGAGATGCCCGCCAACAACCTGTCATTTGTCGCCCGCAAGCCATAGAGCCCACGTACAGGGTATTGCCCCCTTCAGGGGGTTTCGTTGGATTTCCGGGTGTGACCTGATCGAAATCAAAGTCCGGGTCCAACAGGTGTGGTTTTTCGCATGTGAAACTCATATGCGAAGGAACCCCACATGTCCTGGAAAGACAAGCTTTCGACCACCCGCAACCAGCTGCGCGGACTGCGCAAGGCCGCGCCCGAGGCGTTTGACGCCTTTGGCGGGCTGGGCAAGGCCGTCAAGGAGGGCGGCGTTCTGGAATTCAAAACCAAGGAATACGTCGCCTTGGGTATCGCTGTGGCAACACGTTGTGAAACCTGTATCGCGCTGCATGTCGAGGCGTTGGTCAAGGCCGGCACCACCCGCGATGAAATCGCCGATGTGTTGGCCATGACCATTCAGATGGGCGGCGGTCCGGCCATGATGTATGCGGGCAAAGCCATGGAGTGCTATGACGAGTTGACCTCCTGTTAAAACGTTCCGGTTATTGTTGTATCACAGCAATAGCCGGAAATACCCGCACTACAGATATGCTATGCGGCGTTTCCACATCACACTGAGTCAACGTCATGCGGAAACGCTTTAATCCTTTTTCTGCTAGGTGGGTCGCGATTTTCAGCCTAAAAATCGCGTCCCCGGTCGAGAGGCTTGCGCGAATGGCGCGGGGGGTGCGACCCAATATGATAACGACTCCGATTTCCCTTGGTTTCAGGACCCGCCCCATGTCTCGTTTCTCACGTCGATCCTTTTGCCTTTCGGCTTCGACCTTTGTTTTTGGCACCCTTCCCACCGTATCTGGTGCAAATTCTGCCAGGCTGCCCATACCAGCCATACGACGGCCACGATTCGGAGACAGCGATCCGATTGATTTTCGCGGACGTGCCCCAGGGCGCTTTGCCGTACATGGTATCGACGTGGCACGGTTTCAAAACAACGTGGATTGGAAACGCGCCCGGCGCTCTGGCGTCAATTTCGCCTTTATCAAGGCGACAGAGGGCGGAGACCTGCTGGACCCCCAATTTCGCACCCATTGGCGCGGCGCGGGAAAGGCGGATGTGCTGCGCGGGGCCTATCATTTCTATTACTTCTGCACCTCGGCCGAGGTTCAGGCCAAATGGTTCATTCGCAACGTCCCGCGTGAACGCGGAACGTTGCCGCCGGTTCTGGATCTGGAATGGAACGCCTTTTCCCCGACCTGCCAGAAGCGCCCCGAGGGGCGTATCGTGCGTCGCGAAGCGCGCATTTTCCTTGATATGGTCGAAGCCCGGTTCGGCCAGCGCCCGATCATCTATACCACGCCCGGGTTTTATCGTGACACCGATCTGGGGCGGTTGGGGCGCGAGGAGTTCTGGTTGCGTTCCACCGCCAAAACCCCAAAACAGGCTTATCCCGGTCAGCATTGGCAGTTCTGGCAATATAGCGGAACCGGCAAGGTCGCGGGGATTGAGGGGCATACCGATCTGAACGTATTCAACGGGTCGGCCGGAGATTGGGCCAAGTGGGTGGAACAGCGGTGGCTTTGAGTCTCCTGCGTCTTGTCCCGGAAGTCTTCCCTGAACTTCTGTCATATCTTCACGCTGTAATGGGGCGGACAGAATGGTAAAGAGCTGGGCCAGTTCGCCAGCCAATTCGGGCCGGATGCCGAAAAGACCCGTGCATTGACCGAAATGCTGGCACCTGCGATCAGGTCGGTGGTCAAGCAACAGGCCAAAAGCGGGGGGTGGATATTTCGATGCTGACCAACATCCTGAACGCCAATGGCGGCGGTTCGCCGTTTGGCTATATATCGCGCGCAAATTCATGAAGTGACCGCACATAAGAGCGGGTAAGAGCGCGGCGGCCAAGGGTCCGGTATATGGTCACAGCAGACATTCCCTGTTTTCCACCACTCAACGCCCGCGCGCATGAGACCTGTAGCCCCGGCGCGCCTTTCTTTGCTCTGGTTCTTGCCGCCCGGTTGAGCGGGTCTGCGATGTGGGTCCGGTCCGAAACCAGTACGCTGCAACGCTGGGAACTGATCAAGAACAAAGCCGGTGTCGTTGGCGACTGGCAGGTGGCGTGGGATGACACTCGCAAACAGGTGCAACGCCATGGGGCCGGCTCCTGAAAGGAGGCGGCCCCCGGTCGGGTGCGTCAGCACCCGAAATACCTCTGCCCGCCGGGTCGGGTGCGTCAGCACCCGAAACCCCTACCCTCTCCATATCACGGCGACTTGCCGATATTCTCGGGCAGCCACGTCGCGATCTCTGGCCATGCAACCAGGATCACGATCATCAGCATCATCAGCCCCACCATCGGCAAAGCCGTGCGCGCGATATAGGAAATCTCGTGCCGGGTCATGCCCTGCAACACGAACAGGTTGAACCCAATAGGCGGGGTCACCTGCGCCATTTCCACCACCACAACGATGAAAATCCCGAACCAGATCACGTCGATCCCGGCCTGTCGGATCATCGGTTCCACAATCGCCATGGTCAGCACTACAGACGAAATCCCGTCAAGAAACATGCCCAGCACAACGTAAAAAACCGTCAACGCAATGATCAGCACCACGGGCGCCAGGGCCAGCCCATCGATCCACGCCGCCAATGCGCGGGGCAGTCCGGTGAACCCCATGGAGAGCGACAGGAACGACGCGCCCATCAGAATCAGCGCGATCATGGCCGAGGTGCGCGTGGCCCCCATCAGCGACGCCGAAAAGGTTGACCAGTTGAGCGAACCTTGGGTCAGTGCCAGCGTGAGCGCCCCCAGGACCCCAACCGCCGCCGCTTCGGTCGCGGTGGCAAAGCCCATATACATCGACCCGATCACCACGGCGACCAGGATCAGAACCGGCATCAGGAACCGGCTCTCTGCCACCATTTCCCCGAAACTCATCGCCGGTTCGGGTTTCGGGCGCGGCCCTTTGCCAAGGTAATGCCACGCCACGATATAGGCCATGAACAACCCGGCCAGAATCAGCCCCGGAATGACGCCCGCCATGAACAGCCTGGTGATGCTTTCGTTGATCGTAACCCCATAAACGATCAGGGTCAGAGAGGGTGGAATCATCAACCCCAGCGTCGCCGCCCCGGCGAGCGTGCCAATAATCATATGTTCGGGATATCCGCGTGACCGCAGTTCGGGGATCGACATCTTGCCCACCGTGGTCAAAGTCGCCGCCGACGACCCGGACACGGCGGCAAAGATCGTGCAGCCTGCGATATTGGTGTGCAGCAACCCGCCGGGCAGTTTGCGCAGCCATGGTGCGAGACCGCGGAACATGTCTTCGGACAGGCGTGTTCGATACAGAATTTCGCCCATCCAGATGAACAGCGGCAGGGCGGTCAGTGTCCACGAGCTGGCCCCTGTCCAGATCGTGGTGATCATGGCATCCCCCGCCGGGCGGGAAGTGAAAAGCTCCATCCCGACCCAAGCGACCCCCATCAGGGCAAGCCCGATCCAGACCGAGCTTCCCAACAGGGCAAAGAGGACAAAGAGAAAGATGGCGGTGGCGTAAAACTCGGTCATTCCACCGACTCCCCAACAATGGATGTTTGGCGGTTGACCAACAGTCGGGTCAGGTAATCCCACAGCGCGATAGCCAACAGGACGGACCCGATCGACATGGGCAGTTGCGGCAACCACACGGGTGTATAGACCCATTCAGACCCGGATTTTACCCAAAGCGCCCCCCATTCCCACGGCCAGGTGCCGAACATGGTGACAAAGGTCAAAAACCATTCCGGCACGAAATCCTGCCCCTGGGTCCGATCATTGAGCATCTCTGACAGGATATTGGTTTTGATCGCATAACGCGCGAAATAGGTGGCGGTGATCGCGGCAATCAGCATGGCAAAAGCATCCAGCCACACCTGTGTAAACCGCGTCATGTTCAAAAAGATCGACACCCGGATATGGGCACCCCGGGTCAGCGTATGGGCCAGCGCAAAGAACGACGTCGCCGCCATGGCATAGCCCGCATATTCGGTTGATCCGGGAAAGGTAAGCGACGCCCAGCGCGCCACCATCTGGGCCACGATCAGCAACAGGATCGTGACCATGAACAGCGCCGCGATCACGCCCGCGCCGGTATATACCCGGTCCAGCACCCGCCAGACCGGGGAAAGCAGGCGCTTCATACGCGGCCCCTGCACCACGCAAAGCGCGGCCAGCAGGGTGGGAAACACAAAGAGCCAGACCCACAGGGGCAGCCCGAGGAATGGTTGCCAGTCACGCATGGCGCGCCTCCTTCGAATCAAGGTGGAAATCAGGATGCAGGGGCTGCAAGCCCCCCGGAACACAACCGCGCACAGCCGCGCAAAGCCGCGCACCGGGGGGGGGGTCATTACGACGCGGTTGCTTACTGCGCCTTGTAGGCATCAAGGATCGCCTGACCTGTCGCTCCGGTGGCTTTCAGCCAGTCGGCAGTCATCTTGGCACCGATCCCTTGCAGTTCCGTCAGGAATTCGGGGCTGGCATCCTTGACCTGCATACCATTGGCGGCAAGTTGTTCGAAATACCAGTTGGCCAGCTCGGCCGATTTCGCGGCACAGGCCGCCCCGGTTTCATCGGCCGCCTTTTGAACCGCGGCCTGTGTATCGGCATCCAGCCCGTCCCAAACCCCCTTGTTCACCATCACATAGTTGCGCGGCAACCATGCGTTGACCTTGTAATAGTGAGACAGGTGTTCCCACACCTTGCGGTCATAGCCAGTAGAGCCGGACGAGATGAACGCTTCGGCCACACCCGTCGCCAGCGCCTGGGACAGTTCCGCCGCCTCAACCTGAACCGGGATCATGCCCAGCTCTTCGGCAAAGGTCGCCGTCGCGGTGTTATAGCTGCGGAACTTGATACCTTGGGTGTCTTTGGACGATCCCACCTCTTTGTTGAAATAGAACCCCTGACCCGGCCATGGGCAGGTATAAAGCGCAACAAGGTTCAGATCGGCCAGTTGGGCATTCACATGGTCCTTGGCGGCCATCCAGAGTTTTTCGTTGTCTTCATAGGACGTGGCCACAAACGGCAGGTTATCCCAGCCAAGCAAGGGCGCTTCGTTGGCATGGGCCGACATGAAGCGTTCCCCAATCGGGGCCTGCCCGGTTTGCACGGCGCGTTTGATTTCGCCGCCCTTGAACAGCGACCCGCCGGGATGCACGGTAATGTCGATCGTGCCGCCGGTATAGTCGCGCACCTTGTCGGCAAAAACGACACCCATTTGCGAATGGAAATTGGTGGCCGCATAGGCCATGGGCATATCCCATTTTTCCGCCCAGGCCGTGGTGCCAAGCGCCAATGTGGCGGCGGCGAATGTCATTATCTGTTTCATTATCGTTACTCCCTGTGATTGGTTTTGGTTTTGATCTTAACGTGAGAATCGCATCGGTTCATAGGGGGACATGTCCACGTTGGGCGTATTGCCCATGATCATGTCCGCCACCAGACGCGCAGTTTTGGGTCCGCCAGTCAGCCCGATATGGTGATGACCGAAGGCAGTATAAACGCCGGTATCGCGAAGCTCGCCCACCAGCGGCAGGCTGTCCGTCGGGGCGGGGCGGAAGCCAAGCCATTCCTCTTCGGACCCGGCCACCATGTTCGGGAACACCTCGGCCACCTTTTTACGCAACAGACGCAAGGGTGCCTTGGATTTTTCTTCCGAAAGCCCGCCAAATTCCACCATCCCGGCACAGCGCAGCCCCTGGTCCATCGCCGTGGCCACGAATTTCCCAGTGGTCAGCATCATCGGAGTGTTGGGTTTCCGGGACGGATTTTTGAACACGATATGATAGCCGCGTTCCGCTTCAAGGGGCACGTTCAGCCCCAGTTTCCGCATCAACGGTTTCGACCAGACCCCGGCGGCGATCACCATGCGGTCACAGTCCAGCCGCCCGTGATCGGTCTCCACCCCGCTGATCCGGTCGCCAGACAGGTCGAAATCCTTTGCTTCGGTTTGAATGAAACGCCCGCCTTCGGATTTGAGCTGTTCTACCAGATCGGCCACATAGGAGGCGGGATTCAGGATATAGCCGTGGTCTTTCAACATGGCCAGAAGGGTCATGTCGGGGCTGAGGATGGGTTCGCGGTCCTGAACCTCGGCTCCTTCGATGATTTCGGGATCAAACCCCGCCTCGCGGCGCAGTTGCCATGTAAAGGCATCCGCCTCGAACGCTGCGCGGTCCTTGTAAACGAAGCTGTAATCGCTGCTTTGCACCCATTTGGCGGCTGGCGTGCCGCGGGTCAGCGCCTGATGCTGTGCCAGGCTGTCCCCAACGATATGCGACAACCCCCGGGAAATCCGCCGGGTGTCATTGATGTTGGCATGAGACATGTAACGCGCCAGCCAGGGCACAAGCCGGGGAAGATAGCGCCAGCGCATGAACAGCGGAGAGTCGGGGTCAAGCAGATAGCCCGGCCCCCTGGAGATCAGGCCCGGCCCTGTCACCGGCACAACGGCACAGGACGCAAGGATACAGCCATTGCCATAAGATGCCCCCATGCCGGGTGCCCCTTTGTCGATCAGCGTAACATCGGCCCCCGCGCGCCGCAGCCACAACGCGCTGGCCGCGCCCACGATCCCGGCACCAATCACGACAATCCGCTTTGCTGTCATGCCACACACCCCTCTGGACCAGTTCAGAGTGCCGGGGTCGCAGCATCATTTCAAATACAAAAACGGGCAAGACCTCACGAAAAGCCATATGCGGCGATATAAAACCCCGATTACGCGCCGGTTCCAGGCGGGGTTGACGCCAAAGGCATACGACAGCGTATGAGCGACCCGCGCCGCCCCTAAAGCGGTTTGCGGGCGTTCAGCGCGGCGGTGATGGTGCCGTCATCCAGGTAATCAAGTTCACCGCCGATTGGCACACCCTGGGCCAGCGAGGTAAGCATCACGCGGCCTTCCAGTTGATCGGCGATATAATGCGCCGTGGTCTGGCCATCCACCGTGGCGTTGAGCGCAAGGATGACTTCGGTAATCTCTTCACTGGTCACGCGGTCGATCAGTTGCGGAATGCGCAATTCATCCGGGCCGATGGCATCCAGCGCCGAAAGGGTGCCGCCCAGCACGTGATAGCGCCCTTTGAACACCCCTGCCCGCTCCATCGCCCAGAGGTCGGACACGTCTTCGACCACGCAAAGCACACCAGTGGCGCGCTTTTCGCTGGCACAGATGTCACAAATGTCGGACGTCCCCACATTGCCACAATTCAGGCATTCCCGCGCGGTCCGGGCGACCTGTTGCATCACATCCGCCAGAGGGGTCAGCAACAGCGCCCGTTTACGGATCAGATGCAGGACCGCGCGACGCGCCGACCGGGGACCAAGCCCGGGAAGCTTGGCCATCATTTCGATCAGGTTGTCGATATCGCGGGTTGAATTTGTCATGTGCTATGTTGGCAGAGAGGGCGCGCGCGAGGGGCAGGCCATGCACGCCCCCCGAATGTTTTACGAAAGATCGAAGGGGGCGACCCGTTTGCCACCCCCCGTTCAGGCCGGATCAGAACGGAAGTTTCATGTCCTTGGGCAGGCCCAGCCCTTCGGTCAGTTTGCCCATTTCTGCCTGGGCCTTGTCTACGGCTTTTTGTTGGGCGTCCTTGATGGCGGCAAGGATCAGGTCCTCGACCACTTCCTTTTCATCCGGGTTGAAAATGGTCGGGTCGATGTCGAGCGCCTTGAGTTCCCCCTTGGCCGTGCAGGTCGCCTTGACCAGCCCGGCCCCGGATTCGCCGGTCACGGTCATGTTCTTCATGTCTTCCTGAAGATCGGCCATCTTGCTTTGCATTTCCTGCGCGGTTTTCATCATCTTGGCCATGTCACCCATGGCGCCCAGTCCTTTGAGCATATCGGTTTCTCCTGCGTGTTGAGGTGTTGACGGGATAGATACGTGCGCCGCCCGTCCGGGGCAAGGGGCACGGTCAGGTTTGCAGTCAGGCTTGCGGCCGGGTTTGTGGTCGGGCGCGCAGGAGCATAATGGCCGAAAACACGGCCGTCACGACACAGGCGGTGATGGGCAGGGTCTGAGGACCGACACAGCCTTCGGCAATGGCCAGGGCGCGCACCCCGCTGGGGTCGGAGGTCTGCTCGGCCCAAAGGGCGACGGCAATGAGCGTGGCAAAAAAGGCGGTGAGCCCCCAATAGAGCCGCTGGCCCGTCATCATTGCAAGGGTAAGCGCCCCAAGGACACCAAGACCGGGCAGAGAGGTGGCAAGAAAAAGCAGTTCATCCAGCCCCGTGGCCGGGCCGTGATCAAGGTGCCAGTCGGGGCGTTCCTTGTCACAGACTTCGGCAAGCGCCGCGGTGGGGAGCAGGGTGGCGAGGATCACTCCTCTTCGAACGGGTCCCATTCGTCTTCGACCTCTTGCAGGGCGTCGGCCTGAACCTCGGCGGCGATGTCATCCAGCGTGCGTATCTTCACGATTTTCGCGCCGGGAAATTCTTCAAACAGGGTGGCGACAAGAGGATGCGCGCGGGCCTCTTTCTCAAGCGCCAGCCTGGTGGCGTTTTCCACTTCATAAACGGTGGGCGCGCCCCCTTCGGACACCACAGAGACAACCCAGCGCACACCCGTCCAATCCTGAAGCCGCGCCCCAAGCCGCTGGGCGAAATCGGTGGGCGCATCGGCGGTGGGTTCAAATGTGATCCGCCCGGGTTGATAGGCAACAAGGCGCACGTATTTTTCGACTTCAACCTTGAGCACACCGTCGCGATTCACCCGGATCAGCTCGATCACATGATCAAACGAAGGGAACTGCGCCAGCGCGCTTTCGGTGTTTACGGCCAGCGCGGTTGCGCCACCTCCGGTTCCGCCCGGATGTCCCACGTCTGCGGGGGTCCGGGCCGAGGCGCCAGCCGAGGCCCCCCCGCCCGCCGCAGGCGCACCCCCGCCCGCCGCAGGCGACCCGCCGCCGCCGACAGGCGGCAAGGGTGGGGTCTCTTTCAGCTTGCGCATCAACTCATCCGGGAACGGAGCATCGGCCACATGGGTCATGCGGATCACCGCCATTTCGGCGGCCATCATCGCATTGGGTGCGCTCGCCACCTCGTCCAGCGCCTTGAGCAGCATCTGCCACATCCGCGACAACACCCGCATGGGCAGCGCGCTCGCCATTGCCTGCCCCCGCGCGCGTTCCTCTGGCGAAACCGTGGGGTCTTCGGCCGCATCCGGGGTGATCTTCACCACCGAGACCCAATGCGCAATCTCGGCCAGATCGCGCAATACGGCCAGCGGGTCGGCCCCATCGGCATATTGCGCCCCAAGTTCGGTCAACGCCCCCGCCGCATCCCCCTTGAGGATCATGTCAAACAGGTCCAGCACCCGGCTCCGATCCGCCAACCCCAGCATGGCGCGCACCTGGTCCGCTGTTGTCTCCCCTGCCCCATGGGAAATCGCCTGATCCAGAAGCGAGGTGGCATCCCGTGCCGACCCTTCGGCGGCACGGGTGATCAGCGCCAGCGCGTCTTCGGCAATCCCGGCCCCTTCGGCCTCGGCGATCCGCTTCAACATGCCGATCATGTCCTCGGGTTCAATCCGGCGCAGGTCGAACCGCTGACAGCGCGACAGAACCGTCACCGGAACCTTGCGGATTTCGGTGGTCGCAAAGATGAATTTCACATGCGACGGCGGTTCTTCCAGTGTCTTGAGCAACGCGTTGAACGCGCTGGTGGACAACATGTGCACTTCGTCGATGATATAGATCTTGTAGCGCGCGGATGCCGCGCGATAGGCCACGGAATCGATGATTTCACGGATGTCATTCACGCTTGTGCGGGATGCGGCGTCCATTTCCATGACGTCCACATGGCGCCCTTCCATGATCGCCACACAGTGTTCGCATTGTCCACAGGGTTCCGTGGTAGGTCCGCCCGTTCCATCGACACCAATACAGTTCATGCCCTTGGCAATGATCCGTGCAGTGGTGGTTTTACCGGTGCCGCGAATGCCGGTCATCACGAACGCCTGAGCGATCCGGTCGGCGGCAAAGGCGTTCTTCAACGTGCGCACCATGGCGTCCTGACCCACAAGGTCGGCAAAGGTTTCGGGCCGGTATTTACGGGCCAGAACCTGATAGCCTCTGTCTTGGGTGTCGCTCATGTCTGGCCTGTGGGTTTGGTGTGGGATTCGGATTGGAACTCTTCTGGCCGCCAACCTACTGGCTGCATCCCTGCACGTAAACCGGGTTAAAAGAAGCGCCCGCCGGGTTGCATTGTTGTATCGCGGGAAACGATGATTTCACAAATGAGCCAGTTGTTAAAATGCAAAACATAGGGCAAGTTGCGACAAATTTGATGATTTTCTCAATCAGGAGAGTGGCTTGATGTTTGCCTTGATCGCTTTGCTTGGCCTTGGCCTGGCCATTACCGCGTTTATCGACAGTGACGACAACAGTGACGTCAACGATGTGGTGCCCGCCGAATCCACCCCTGATGAATTCACCGATGACGGCGACGCAGTGATCAGCACCAGTTTCCTGGACGACTATGACGCGGCTCTGGCTGATCTTGTGACCGAGGGCGAGATTTCCACCCAGGACGCAGCAGCCATCCGCGCCGCAACCAATTTCCCCGAGGGTCTGTTGAACATCGACACCGGCGCAGGGGATGATGGGGTACTGGGCAGCAACGGCAACGACACGATTGCAACCGGAACCGGGGACGACGTTGCCCATGGCGGCGAAGGGGATGATCGCATCGACCTTGGCACGGGAGCAGACACAAGCGGCATCGATGGACATGCGGTGAGCGGCGATGACGACATCATCCGCTTCCCCATCAATTATACTCCGGTGGGCGAGGAATCGGAGCTTGAAGCCGGGGACGACACTATCCTTGCCGGTGCAGGCAACGACGCCGTCGCCGACGGGTATGGCAGCAACGTGATCCTTGGCAATCAGGGCAACGATTTCCTTGTGGCCGTGGATCAGGATGGCGGCGCGGCCGATACGGTCAACGGTGGATCGGGCGATGACTGGATCTTTGCCGATGAAGGCGACCGGATCATCACCGGCGGCGGAAGAGACGAGGTAACTCTGGACCTGTTCAACGGCGTGGGCGACGATTACGAGGTCGCCACCATCACCGATTTCGTTCAGGGCCGCGACACGTTGGTGTTGGAGGGAGACTCTGCCCTGTTGCGCGCCCCGACCCCCAGCGGATCAGACGCCCCCGTGGTCAACCCGATCAGCCTTGCCGAATTGACCGACGACGAAGACAACGTGATCGGGGCCACGGTTTTGATCAGCGGCACCGCCGTGCTGAACGTGATCGGGGGCGAGGGGCTGACGCTGGCCGATATACAGCTGTCGACCTGATCCACCGCATCGACTGCGCCGACATCGGTTTCGTGTCCCAAGCGGGTCGCGACACGTTTTTACCCCCGCTCTTACGCTTTCGCGCAACTCGCCCCTTGGCAGATAGGGGGCGTTTGGGCCAGTCTGGGCTTAAAGCGTTTCCACTTTACGTTGACTCGGCGCGATGTGGAACCGCTTTGGGTCTGGCAGGGGAGTCGCTTTATGCGTTTACGGGGGGTGCAGAGCAGCCGCAATATCGAGGATCGCCGCCGACAGGGCGGCAGGGCCCGCAAAGGGGCCGGCATTGGTGGCGTCGGCCTTGTTGTCGTGCTGGCCATCGGCTATTTCGCCGGGATCGACATCACCCCGTTGTTGCGCGACCAGATGGCACAAAGCCGGGCGCAGACCACTTCCCCGCGAGAAATCAGTGCCGAAGAGCAACGCGCGGCCGAGTTCGCCGCCCGCGTTCTGGCCACGACCGAACAGGTTTGGGAACAGGTTTTCCCGCAACAGATCGGACGGCAGTATTCCCCGCCAACGCTTGTGCTTTACAGTGGCGTGACCCAAAGCCCCTGTGGCGGGGCCAGCGGCGCGACGGGACCGTTTTATTGCCCGGCGGATCGCAAGGCCTATCTTGACACCGAATTCTTCGCCACACTCAGCCGCGAGTTGGGCGCAAAGGGCGATTTCGCCGCCGCCTATGTGATCGCCCACGAGGTCGCGCATCATGTTCAGAACGAGTTGGGCATTCTTGGCAAAGTCCACCAGCGCCGTCTTGCGGTGGGGCAGACCGAGGCCAACGCATTGACCGTGCGGCTTGAGCTTCAGGCCGATTGCCTGTCTGGTGTCTGGGCCCGCGCGGTCGAAGGTCTTTTGGAACCCGGTGATCTGGAAGAGGCATTGAACGCGGCGCGCAAAATCGGTGACGACACATTGCAACGGCGCGCCGGGCGGGTGCCACAGCCTCACACCTTTACCCATGGCACCGCCAAACAGCGCGCGGGATGGTTCGCGCGGGGCTACAAATCCGGCGATGTGAACCAATGCGACACGTTCAGCGCGCGCAGTCTGTGAAGCACAAATGCTCCGGTGCATCCCCCATATGAGAAAGGCGCGGTAACCAATGTCCGATATGATCCTGTTTGCGATCCCGGCGGGGGGAGGCACCATCGGGATGTCTTCTCTTCCCGGTCGTGGCGGGAATTACAAAGACGATCTGGAGGTTTTCCACGAATGGCGACCCGGGATTGTGCTAAGTATGGTCACGAACGAAGAACTGGCCGCCGTGGGTGCGCCGACCCTGGGCAATGACATCCAGAGCATGGCAAGCCGCTGGGTCCACCTGCCGATTCAGGATTTCGGCACCCCGGGGGCCGAGGTGATCGCCCAATGGCCCGAGGTAAGCCGCAGCGTGCGCGCGGCGTTGAAAGGCGGGGGCCGGGTGATCGTGCATTGCCGGGGCGGGTGCGGACGCAGCGGCATGATCGTGCTGCGCCTGATGATCGAATGCGGTGAAGACCGGTTCGAAGCGCTAAACCGCCTGCGCGCCATCCGCGACTGCGCGGTTGAAACCAGGGGTCAGTTGCAATGGGCGTTTGCCGGAGAACCCGAGACCGATGCAGACGAGGGCGCGCCGCCGCTTTGATCACCCGCCGCGGCCATCTCACCTGCACGATCACCTGGCACCACCGTCTGGCGCCACGGTATACTCCCCTTCGGGCAGGTTCAGCGCCGCCGCCATATCGCGCGGTTGAACACGCGAAAACGTGACCTTCTGCACACGATCTGTGCGCGGATCATACCGTTCCAAAGGTCGCCGACAGGGAGCGGTTGGCGCGCAGGGCGAACGGCAGGCCTCTGCCACCCCGGGTTCAATATTCGGTGAGGGGCTGGCGATGCAGGTCAGAGGTGATATGGTCATGCGAAGACTCGCCCCTTCTGATCCGGGGCGGTGCGAATAGGTGACCAAACGACAGGGCAATACATTGAACGTTCTCAAGATTTTCCTAAGCCTGTGCAGCAGCCTTGTCCTGGCGGGCTGTATGACAACGGCGACGCCGACCCAGCCGTCCAACAGACCGATACCCGTGGCCACCGCCGCGCCCGCCCCGCATCTTTCGGCCAAGGCCGCAGCACGGCAGTTCGTGCAGGTGGTTCAAACGGTGGAACCCGTTGCCGAGCGCGAATGCCGCGCCCGGGCCAGCGGAACCAATTGCGATTTCAAGATCGTGGTGGATGATCGCCCGAACCAGCCGCCCAACGCATTTCAGACAATTGACGCCAGTGGCCGGCCCATTCTTGCCTTCACGCTTGCCCTGATTGCCGAGGTGCGCAATGCGGACGAGCTTGCTTTTGTCATGGGGCACGAGGCCGCGCACCACATTGCCGGACACCTGTCGCGCCAACGCCAGAATGCCACCGCCGGGGCCGTGATCTTTGCCGGTGTCGCGGTGATGACCGGCGCGGATGCCAATGCAATCCAGTCGGCCCAGGAATTAGGTGCCGCCGTGGGTGCGCGCAGTTATTCCAAGGAATTCGAGCTTGAAGCCGACGCGCTTGGCACCGTGATCACCAAGCGGGCCGGGTACAACCCCGTCCGGGGGGCCGAGTTCTTTACCCGCATCCCCGATCCGGGGAACAAATTCCTGGGCACACACCCCCCCAACGCCGCACGTATTGAAACCGTGCGCCGGGTTGCATCCCAGCTGTAACGAATATGCGCATCCGGGGTGCGCAGGGGGCCGTCCCGGTCGGCCCCTGCCCTGTGTCCGGTTCCCGCCCGGGAGATCAGGCCGGAAACGTTGAAACACGGCTCTTGCGGATCACCCGCAGCGTGATGCCGATGGTCGACATCAGGATCCAAAACCCCTGAACCAAAGCTGCGGCAAGATTGAAGCTTGCCGTCAAGCCGATCAACACCAGGCTCGCCGCAGAAAAGTTGATAATGTAGTAGATGATGTGATCACCGGAAAGCTTGCGGAATGTCAGCATGGCATAGTTCATGACATAAAGACAAAATCCACAAACCCCCGCGATTTCAAATATAGTAAGCGTGAAAAGTGTGTGAGACATAAAGCACCCGATAAGATGTATGGAAAAAATTTGAACAGGATCAATAGCAATTGCGGAGATGCTATCAAAACCGCACACAACATACAGGTGGGGGATTCCTGACCCATGCGGCAACTTGAAAACATCGTCACCGACAGTGGATCGAAATACAGCGTTTCGGGGGGAGACGTCTCAAGCCGCGCCGAGGCGGATGGGTTTTTGAAGGCTCTCAAGCGCGTGAAAAAATACGCCAAGGCAACCCATAACACATGGGCGGTGCTGCTGGCCGATGGGACGCCATTGAAGGGCGACGATGGCGAAAGCGGGGCCGGGATGGTGATATTGCGGATGCTGGAGCGCGAAGGGCTGCACAACCATATCATTGTTGTAACCCGTTGGTACGGTGGTATAAAACTGGGCGGGGATCGGTTTCGGCGCGTGCGGGATTGTGTGCGCGCCTATCTGGACGACCTGCCGGATTGATCATGATCAAGGACATGGTTCCTGCGCGCTTTTATTGCCGGTCGGGCAAGCCTGGCGGATGGAGAACCTGTGATGAAGCCACTTGGAAACAGCACAAAACATTTCTGGTTGGCCCAGCGCATGGCCAAAAAGGGTGATGCCGATCTGGTCGCCGCGTTTGAACGCGGAGAGTTGAGCCAGGAAGAATGGGCCGGAATGGTCACGCGCTGTCGTAGTTGCGATTGGTCCAAGGGATGCGAACGATTCCTTGCCCAAGGGGGACCAACCGACACGTTGCCCGAGCAATGCCTGAATCGTGAACGGTTTGCAGAGTTGAAATCAGATAATCGCGAGGTGCATTGAGCGATGAAAGATAATGTCGTGAATTTGAGCGATCCGGCGCGGGCGTTCTGGATGACCCGCTCGGTGGCACGCGCCATGAGGGTGAACCTGAGCGAGGCGATCGCGCGCGGTCAGCTTTCGACAGATGGGTATGCCCAGTTGATCACCACCTGTCGGCGGTGCAGCAATGTCAAGGAATGCGAATTGTGGCTGGCAACACGCGCGGTGCAAACGGGAGAAGCCCCGCGCAACTGTCCAAACCGAAATAGTCTGGAATCCCTTCGCTGAAGCGTCCCGCCAAAAACCCGTGATTCAGGTTTTTGGCGGGACACGCGAAACACATAAATGTCGCGCTGCCTTCGCCCTTTTCCCTGTCTCGGGTTAAAGGGCGAACGCTTTAAATCGGGAAACGAGAAGTGGGACCCATGGGTTGGTTTGACAAGAGGGCCATGACACTGCGGATCACGCCTCTGAGTAGTGCTTTGTATTGCCGCAACCGGGCACTGTTGGACGAAATATCCAACAGGTCGGGGTTTGCCTGGTTGGCCTGTGATCGTTGGCCTGTGATCGCAGGAGTACAAATACAGGTTTGAAAGAAACAGCTTACGAGCAATAAAGCGTTTTGCATTTACCTTGAGACGTTCTCGCAGTCCGGGCGTGGCACGATTTTTAGATAAAAATCGTAACCCGGCCGATGTCAGCGTTTTATCTGGCCCCAGAGGTCATAGTCGCCCGCTTCGTCCACTTCGACCGTTACGATATCGCCGACATTCATGCCGTCGGTATCAGCATCAATGAACAGGTTGCCGTCAATTTCGGGAGCATCGGATTTGGTACGGCAGGTGGCGATACCGTCTTCGTCGATCTCGTCCACGATCACATCCATGACCCGCCCCACCTTGGCAGCGAGCCTGGCTTCCGAGATCGCCTGGGCTTTTTGCATGAAACGGTCCCAGCGGTCCTGCTTCACTTGCTCTGGCACGTGATCCGGCAGGTCGTTGGACCGTGCCCCGTCCACGTTTTCATATTGAAAGCATCCGACCCGATCCAATTGGGCCTCGTCCATCCAATCCAGCAGCGTTTGGAACTCCTCCTCGGTTTCACCCGGGTATCCAACGATGAAGGTCGAACGCAGGGTGATATCCGGGCAAATCCCCCGCCATTCGGCGATGCGGTCCAGAGTGCGTTCCGCCGCCGCGGGACGCGCCATGCGTTTGAGCGTGTCAGGATGGGCATGTTGGAACGGAATATCAAGATAGGGCAACACCAGCCCTTCGCTCATCAATGGGATCAGTTCGCGCACGTGAGGATAGGGGTAGACATAGTGTAGCCGCACCCACGCACCCAGTTGGCCCAGATCTCGGGCGAGCGTTGTAATCGGTCGCTCGCCGCTCTCTGACGAGCGCGTCTCGCGTGGCCAGTCCACACCATAAGCCGATGTGTCCTGAGAAATCACCAGCAATTCGTTGACCCCGTTTTCGACCAGCTTTTCCGCCTCGCGCATCACGGCCCGGTGGGGACGGCTTGCCAGACGTCCGCGCATATCGGGAATGATGCAGAATTTGCAGTGGTGGTTACAGCCTTCGGAAATCTTGAGATAGCTGTAGTGGCGCGGGGTCAGCTTGACCCCCGAAGACGGCAGCAGATCCACAAACGGGTCAGGGTCAGGGGGGACAACGTCATGCACCGCGTCCAGCACTTGTTCATATTGGTGTGGCCCGGTCACGGCCAGAATGCGGGGGTGGTGTTCCCGGATATAGTCGGGTTCGGCCCCAAGGCACCCGGTCACGATGACCTTGCCGTTTTCGATCAACGCCTCGCCAATCGCATCCAGGCTTTCGGCCTTGGCCGAATCAAGAAAGCCGCAGGTGTTCACGATCACCGCATTCGCGCCGGTATAGTCCGGCGAAATACCATAGCCTTCTGCGCGCAGCCGGGTGAGGATGCGTTCGCTGTCCACCAGCGCCTTGGGACAACCCAGTGAGACCATGCCAATCGTCGGCTGCCCCGCGCGTTTGTCGTTGGGCATCAGCCCGCGTGGGGCAAGGTCGGGGCGGAGATCAGGTGGGTTTTGGGCCATGGCCGCGCGTATACCCTTTGCACGACGCCGGGGAAAGGGGTAAGAAAATCCCCCCGTCGCCCTTGCAACCCGGCCCATCGGGTCTCTATGTGTTCGCAACCCCGTGATTGAAAGGCCCCGGATCATGCGCAGCTTTCTGACCTGTCTTGCCGTTTTTGTCGCCCTTAACGCTATTTTGATCGCGCCGGGATGGGCCACGGACAGCGCGGCAGAGGCCAGGGAGGCAATCCGCCCCGTCAAGTTGATCACCGTCGCCCATGCCCCCGAAACGCTGGTCCGGCAGTTTTACGGCCAGGTGGTGGCGCGCCAATCTGTCGATCTTGCCTTTCAGGTGGGGGGACAGATCCTTAAATTCCCGGTGATCGAGGGCGACACGATCCCCAAGGGCGGCCTTGTGGCCGAGCTTGATCTTGATCCGTTCATTCGTGCGTTGGAGACCGCCAAGCTTCAGCTGGATCAATCCGAACGTACCCGTGACCGGCTGCGACGCCTCAAGGGCAGCGCGGTCAGCCAGGTTCAGATCGACGATGCCGAAACAGCGGCCGAGCTGGCCCGGCTTTCGGTGCGCAATGCAGAAGTTGCGTTGAGTCACGCCACCCTGTCTGCCCCGTTCGACGCGCTGGTCGCGACCCGCAACGTAGCCAATTTCACCACCATCGCCGCGGGCTCTCCGGTGGCGCGTCTGCATGACATGAGCGAGCTGCGGATTGAAATCGACGTGCCCGAAGTGTTGTTCCAGACCGCCGGCGAAGACCCGGACGTGGAAATCACCGCGCGCTTTCCCTCAAGCCCGCGAAGCTTCCCGCTTCAGGTGCGGGAGTTCAACGCCGAAACCAGCTCGGTCGGTCAGACGTTCCGGTTGACGTTTGGCATGGAGCCGCCCGAGGGGCTGCGCATTCTGCCCGGCGCGTCGGTTACCGTTCTGGCCAAGCTCAAAATCGGTGCGGGCGGCATGATGGTGCCGCCAAGCGCGGTGGCATCGGCCCCCGACGGCACCATGTCGGTCATGGTATTCACCCCCGATAGCGAAGGATCAGACACCGGCACCGTCGCGTCCCAGACCGTCAACGTGGATGTAATCGCGGATGGACGTATTCAATTGCGCGATGGGGTCAAGGACGGGGCCGAGATTGTTGCAGCCGGCATAGCGGGACTGCGCGATGGTCAGGCGGTGCGCCGCTTTTCCGGTTTCACCAACTAGGCCGGGAGCAGCGCCATGAACATTGCACGCGCAGCCATTGAGCGACCGCTTTACACGTGGCTATTGATCCTGACCTGCCTGTTGGGCGGGACGTTTGCCTTTTTCAACCTCGGGCGGCTGGAAGACCCGGCCTTTACCATCAAACAGGCCGTCGTGATCACCACCTATCCCGGTGCCACGGCGGAACAGGTGGCCAAGGAAGTCAGCGAACCGCTTGAATCCGCCATCCAGAAAATGGGGGAATTGAAACGGATCACCAGCCGCAACCGACCGGGTCAAAGCATCATCACGGTCGAGGTAAATGACACGTTCAGCGGGGATGAATTGCCCGCAATCTGGACCGACCTGCGGGCCAAGGTCGGCAACGCGGCGCGCAGATTGCCCAGCGGTGTGGGCGACCCTTACGTGAATGACGGATTTGGCGATGTGTTCGGGATTTTCTATGCCGTCACCGCCCCCGGCTTTACGGATGCCGAGAAACATCAACTGGCCACCTTCCTGCGGCGCGAGATTCTGACCGTGGATGGGGTTGCGGATGTGGAAGTGGCCGGGTTGCCGGACGAAGCGGTGTTCGTGGAACCCGACATGGCGCTGGCCATCAACATGAACCTGCCCCCCAACGCCGTGTTCAACGCCATCAATACGGCAAGTTCGATTTCCGACGCAGGCGCACAAACCAATGCAGGCACACGCACCATCATTCAGGCCCCGGAAGGATCCGAGAGCATTGCCGATATCGCCGATCTGACCATTGGCGTGGGCGGGGGCGTCGTAAACCTGATCGACCTTGCCCGGGTGTCGCGGGGGCGCAAGGACAACCCGACACTGATCATGCGGTTCAACGGAGTCGAGGCGTTCACGCTTGGGGTTGCGGGCCTGTCCACTGAGAACATCGTTGAGGTGGGCAACCGCGTGGATGCCAAGCTGGATCAGCTTCAGTCCGATATTCCGTATGGGGTCACGCTGCACCCGATTTATCAACAACACGTGGTGGTGGACGAAGCGTCCAGCGCATTTCTGGTAAACTTGGCCATGTCCGTGGCCATCGTGGTCGTGGTGCTGGCGCTGTTCATGGGCTGGCGTGCGGCGGTGGTGGTGGGGGCGACCCTGCTTTTGACCGTGGTGGGGACCCTGCTGTTCATGTGGTTCTGGTCGATCGAGATGGAGCGCATTTCCCTTGGGGCGTTGATCATCGCCATGGGGATGCTGGTCGACAATGCCATCGTTGTGGCCGAGGGTATGCAGATCGCCATGCGCCGTGGGGCCGGATCGCGCGAGGCGGCAGATGATGCCGCGCAAAAGACCCAGATCCCCCTGTTGGGGGCCACGGTGATTGGCATCATGGCCTTTGCCGGGATCGGGCTGTCACCCGATGCGACCGGGGAATTCCTGTTCTCGCTGTTTGCGGTGATCGGCATTTCGCTATTGCTTAGCTGGTTGCTGGCTTTGACCGTGACCCCGTTGTTGGGTCATTACCTGTTCAAACAGGGGGACGGCAGCGAAGACGATGCCTATGGCGGGTGGGTGTTCCGCACCTATGGCGCGGCGCTGAGGCTCGCCTTGAAGCTGCGCTGGCTGGTGGTGGCCGGGCTGGTGGCTCTGACCGTGGTGTGTTTCTGGCTGTTCGGACAGGTCAAGCAACAGTTTTTCCCCGACAGCAACACGCCGCTGTTTTTTGTGCATCACAAGCTGCCCCAGGGGACGGATATCAACCAGACTTCGGCGCAGATGAAAGAGATCGAAGCATGGCTGGCCAAGCGCGAGGACGTGGTGTCCGTTTCTTCCTTCGTGGGTCAGGGCGCGACGCGGTTTATGTTGACCTATGAAAGCAAACAGTCAAACCCCAGCTATGGGCACCTGATCATCCGCACCCGTTCACTTGATGAAATCCCGGCGCTCCAGGCCGATCTGCAAGCATTCGGGACCGCCAGTTTCCCCGAGGCCGAATTTCGCACCAAACGGTTGGTGTTCGGCCCCGGCGGAGGCAATCCGGTCGAGGTACGTTTTTCGGGCAAGGACCCCAGGGTTCTGCGCGAACTGGGCGACGAAGCGATGCGGCGTTTTACCGAGGCCACGGACAACATGTTGAACCTGCGCACCAATTGGCGTGAACAGGAGCTTGTGTTGAAACCGATCTATGCCACCCAACGGGCACAGACAGCGGGAGTCACGCGCAAAGACATCGCGGACATGTTGCTTTACGCTTCGGACGGGGTGACGGCGGGGGTGTATCGCGAAGACGAGCGGCAGATCCCGATCATCGCGCGCCAGCCTCGGGATCAGGGCATCACCATTGCCGACCTGGTGGTTTATGCCAGCAGCATCGGGGCCTTCATGCCCATGGAGCAGCTATTGGACGGCTACGAGGTCGAAGCCCAGAACACGCTGATCTATCGCCGCGACCGGTTGCCAACCATCACCGTGGGGGGCGACATCCCAACGGGCATGACGGCGGCCGAGGTTCAGGCCGAAGTGACCGAGGCGATCGAAGCCATGCAGCTTCCCGCTGGTTATCACATGGAATGGGGCGGTGAGCTGGAAAGCTCGGGAAACGCCCAGGCGTCTCTGGGCGCACAGTTACCCCTGTCGGCGCTGATCATGGTGCTGATCTCGATCCTGCTGTTCAACGCGCTGCGTCAACCGATCATCATCTGGCTGTTGGTGCCCATGTCGGTGAACGGGGTGGCGCTGGCGCTGATCGGAACCGGACTGCCGTTTTCGTTTACCGCGTTGCTTGGGCTGCTCAGCCTGTCAGGGATGTTGATCAAGAACGGGATCGTTCTGGTCGAAGAAATCGACCTTGTGCGCGAAGAGGGCGCAGAATTGCGTGACGCCATCGTGACAGCAAGCGTATCGCGGTTGCGGCCCGTGATGCTGGCCGCGATCACCACGATCCTTGGAATGGCACCGTTGCTGGGAGATGCGTTCTTTGTGTCCATGGCGGTGACGATCATGGGCGGGCTGGCCTTTGCGTCGGTATTGACGCTGGTGGCCGCGCCTGTGTTCTACCTGCTGTTCTTTGGCCGGGACGAGCGTCTTGCCTGAATACGCTTTTGATTGGATTTGCCCGGGAAGGTGATACGGCGCTCGTCCCCCATGGGAACGTCGCCCCGCCCACCATCCCACATGGGGTGTGAGCCCGCCCAAGCCGACGCAACCCGCAGCGAAGCTGCCGGGCCCAACCATTTCCCTTGCATCTTTGATGCACTGGAAATGGGCGGGAGCCTTCGCTTTCGGCCGGGAATCAGTCGCGGGTGCCTGCGAACCGGGCCTGCCATTCTTCGCGCTGATCGTCGGTGATCTTGGCAAACAGGTTTTCCGGTACCGTGAAGGCGTGGTTGGGGGCAAGCGTTTCAAGCGACGCCCTGACATCGTCAGGCCAGTCCGCGTTTTCAGTCTGCATCGCCGCCAGCAACGTAGCCGAGGTCGTGGGAATGAAAGGCGACGACAACACGGCGTAGAGCCGGATCAGGTTCAGCGCCAGCCGAATTTGCACTGCCGCCTTGTCCGGGTCGGTTTTGAATGTGGTCCAGGGCGCTGCCTCTTGCAGGTATTCATTCCCGGCCGCCCAGATCGCGCGTAGTTCCTGTGCCGATTTGCGCACTTCCATCGCTTCCATATGGCCTTCATAAGCGCGGATGCGGGTGGTGAGGTCGGCGATCAGGGCCTGTTCAGCGTCGCCATAGGTGCCCGCCTCAGGCACTGTTTCGCCGAATTTCGAGCGGCAGAATTTGGTCACGCGAGACACGAAATTCCCCAGCACATCGGCCAGATCCTTGTTCACCGAAGCCTGAAAGTTCTCCCAGGTGAATTCAGCGTCCGAATTTTCCGGGGCGTGGGACAAAAGCCACCAGCGCCAGTAATCCGCCGGAAGAATCTCCAGCGCCTGGTCCATGAACACGCCCCGCCCGCGCGAGGTCGAAAACTGGCCGCCGTCATAGTTCAGGTAGTTGAACGATTTGATGTAATCGACCAGCTTCCACGGTTCGCCCGAGCCGAGGATCGTGGCCGGAAAGCTAAGCGTATGGAAGGGCACGTTATCCTTGCCCATGAACTGGGTATAGGTCACGTCATCCGCACCCCGATCGGTGCGCCACCAGCGTTGCCAGTCGGTGCCCTTGCCCGCATCCACCCATTCCTGGCTTGCCGCGATATATTCGATGGGGGCGTCGAACCAGACATAAAAGACCTTGCCCTCCATCCCCGGCCAGGGGTCTTCCCCGCGCATCACCGGCACGCCCCAATCCAGATCGCGCGTAATCCCGCGATCCTGCAACCCGTCGCCATCATTCAGCCATTTATTGGCAATCGAGGTGGTCAGAACGGGCCAGTCGGTTTTGCTATCAATCCAGTCCTGCAATTGTCCGCGCATCTGGGACTGTTTGAGGTAGAGGTGTTTGGTTTCGCGTTGTTCAAGATCGGTTGACCCGGAAATCGTCGAATAGGGGTTGATCAGGTCGGTGGGGTCCAGCTGTTTCGTGCAGTTGTCGCATTGATCCCCCCGCGCGCCTTCAAAGCCGCAGTTGGGACAGGTGCCTTCGATATAACGGTCCGGCAAAAACCGGCCATCGGCGGGGGAATAGACCTGGGTTTCGCTGACCTCTTCGATCAGTCCCGCGTCGGCCAGCCGCCCGGCGAAATGCTGAGTCAGCTTTTTGTTCTGATCGGATGACGACCGCCCGAAGTGGTCAAAGGACAGGCCAAACTGGTCGGCAATCTCGGCCTGAACCTCGTACATCTCGCGGCAATAGTCGGCCACGGGTTTGCCCGCCTTGGCCGCGGCCAGTTCGGCCGGGGTGCCGTGTTCGTCGGTCGCGCACAGGAACATCACCTCATTCCCCCGCGCCCGTTGGAACCGGGCAAAGAGATCGGCAGGCAGCTGCGAGCCGACAAGGTTGCCCAAGTGCTTGACCCCGTTGATATACGGAATGGCGGAGGTGATGAGATGGCGTGCCATTGTCATGTCCTTTTGCGCGCGACTGCGCCTTGCTTGCGAGCCCCGGGATACGCGACGCGTGCGGAAGCCTCCGGCGGGGATGTTTCTGGCCAGATGAAAGGGCGGGCCAGCGCCTTTGGCCCGATGTAGCGCAAGGCGACAGCGGTGACCAGAGGGAAGCGGTTACTTGCGATCCCGTTGCCGGCGCAATGGCCGGTTGATTGACGGACAGCGCGCACATATGTCTGGTCCCATCATTTGTTTGCAAGGGAGAGCGATATTGTTTCCCATTGATCCCGCTGCCTTGCCTCTATTGGCGATGATAGGGTTTGCTCTTGTAACGGGCATCAGCTTTGCTTTTGCTTTCAATTTACGTGGACACAAATGGTTGTTTGCGCTTCCGGCAATCGTCGCGGTAACCGCCTTTGGCTGTCTATGTCTGATCACACAATGGGATCAGGAATATGCCGGGGTTTTTCCACTCCTTGTTGGGGGCTGTTTAGGCGCAATCCTGATCGGCATGTTTCACTGGGTCGGCTTCGCTCATTTTGCGTTCCGGCGGATGGGCGTCGGCGGTTTGCCCCACATTCTCATCGTAGCGTCGCTACCGGGATTGATTGCTGCGTCCTGTGTTATATGGGATCAGACGCTGCCCCGGAATGATTGTGCAAAATCTCACCTTGATGTGAGTATCGTTGGGGGCGGTCAATATCGCGTCTACCCGGAGTTCAGAGTGCGTTTTGACCGCATAAAGGCCAACGGTACGGGTCTTGAATTTCAAGCACGCTATTCTTCCCGTCTTGGGGAAAAGCGCACATTGGCACGGCTGTGCAGGCAAGGCGATCAGATCAAGACAGCCCGGTTTTGGATATCGCCGTCAGCACGCGCAGATGCAATTATATCTTCTTGCGAAACGCCCGAACGCACATTTTGTTCAGAGGTAAAGCCCGATGTCATGCGGCAGCTTCAAACCGTGAAAATCGGACGTTACGACAGGTCGGAAATCAGTTACTATCTCCGTTGGTTTTCCCGTGAGGGGGACAGCAGCATATTGGCGAGTGGCGATCCGCAGGAAGGCGCGCTCTGCCAAAGCGTTGGAACGAAGCATCAACGCTGTACGATTTGGCGCAGCTTTGGCAGCAATCAGCTGGGCATTGTTCAGACAATTGAAGGGGCAAACGGATTAAGCCCGGAAGGTATGATTGCACTGGCAAATGAAGGGCTGGATCAGATGCTGCGCGCGTTCGCTCCGCCAAAGCGCTGAGCCGTTTTGCGCTTGCGCGGCGGGAACATGCCGTTTCAGGCATCGCTCATATGGGCCATTCACCGGCCATGCGGTTGCGTGTCTCGCTTGCCTTTACCGCCCCCACCGGGCATTCAAAGCAGCATGGAACATGGGACAGACACGAGGAGCACCCAAACATGGAAGGCCAACCGGAAATCGTTCAACAGGCGATAGGGTATGCGCTTCAGGGTTGGGAAATCGCCAAATCCTGGCTTTTGTCGCCTGCCGCGTGGTCGCAATTCGGCCTGTTGGTCGTGGCCTATCTGGCCGCTGTTCTGGTCACCCGCCGTTTAAAACCCCTTGCGGTGAAACTTCTGTCTCCGCCAGAAGGACAGGAACACATCGTCGCCACCGCGCGCCGGTTCGTGATGATCTTTCTGCCGCTGATCCTGCCGCTTCTGGCCTATCTCTTTACCGGCATTGGTGAAAGCGTGACCCGATCGCTGTTTGGCTCGGGCGCGGTCATCGCCTTTGGCAAACGCCTGTTCCCTTTCCTGGCCGCGCGTATTCTGGTGCGCGAGATCATCACCGACGGGTTCCTTAAACTGCTTGGGAAATACGTGCTGATCCCGGTCATGGCGCTTTATACCTTTGGCCTGCTGGATCTTGCGACGGCCAAGCTTTCGGAAACCATGATCCATCTTGGGAATATCTCGTTCTCGGTCATGGCCTTGGTGCGGGGTGTGATCGCGGGCAGCATCCTGTTCTGGCTTGGCCGCTGGTCCAATGACCAGTCCACCGCCTTTATCGCCAAACAGAAAGAGATGCCCGCAGCCACCCGAACCCTGGCCCAAAAGGCCGCCGAGGTGATGATTTTCGGCCTCGCCTTCCTTTTGCTCATGAACATCATGGGCATCTCGCTGACCTCTCTTGCGGTACTGGGGGGGGCCATTGGTGTGGGCATCGGCTTTGGTCTGCAACAGATCGCGTCGAACTTCATTTCCGGCGTGATCCTGTTGCTGGAAGGTCAAGCAACGGTGGGCGATTACGTCGAACTTGACGGGGGCGAGGCCGGCACAATCGTCAAGATGACCGCCCGTGCCGCGATCCTTGAAACATGGGACGGCAAATGGATTGTGGTCCCGAACGAACACTTCATCACCACGCGGGTCATCAACTATTCCGACAGCGGTTCGGCCAACCGCTATGAGGCCGCGTTTTCGGTGAGCTATGACACGGATATCAGCAAGGTGCCCGAAATCATCGAAACGGCCGTAGGCAAGCTGGACTTCGTATTGTCAGGCGGCGAAGGGGGCAAATTGGACCCCGATTGCGAATTGCGCGGATTTGGTGACAGCGGCGTCGATTTCGCCATCGAATTCTGGGTCAACGGCATTGATGACGGGCGCAACAAATTCACACCCAAGGTGATGTTTGCGGTGTGGAACGCGTTAAAGGAAAACGACATCGAAATTCCGTATCCGCGCCGGGTCGTTGAATTGAAAACCCCGCTGCCTGTTGGCCCTGTTTCCGCTGAAAAATGACCGACGCGCTTGTCATTGGGGCTGGCCCGGCGGGTTTGATGGCCGCACAGGAGATGGCCGATGCGGGACGCCGCGTGGTGGTAACCGAGGCCAAACCCTCGCCTGCGCGCAAATTCCTGATGGCCGGGAAATCCGGGCTGAACCTGACCCGCGAGGAACCGTTTGAACAGTTTATGTCCCACTATGGCGAGGCGACGGAAACCCTGCGCCCCATGCTGAGCGTATTTGGTCCGGCAGAGGTCATGGCCTGGGCCCGCGCGTTGGATCAGGAATTGTTCACAGGCACAACCGGCCGCGTGTTCCCGAAAGTGATGAAGGCCTCTCCCCTCCTTCGGAGATGGCTCGGCAGGCTCGCAACCCAAGGGGTTGAGCTTAGAACCCGCTGGCGTTGGACAGGGGGCACGGGGTTTGAAACACCCGAAGGCGCGAAAACCCTGTCGCCTGGTGTGACCGTGCTTGCCTGTGGCGGCGCATCATGGGCGCGTTTGGGGTCGGATGGGGCGTGGACCACACATATGCCGAAAAAGAGCTGCGCCCCGTTTCAGCCCGCGAATATGGGGTTCCGCGTGGATTGGTCGCCGCATATGGCCAAACACCTGGGCGCGCCGGTCAAATCGGTCATGCTCATGGCGGGCGGACAGGTTTCCAGGGGAGAGTTCGTTCTCACCGCGACCGGGATCGAAGGCGGCGGCGTCTATACCCTGTCCCGCCCCCTGCGGGAGGGCGCGCCGTTGACGCTTGATCTGGTGCCGAACCTGTCTCTGGACCAGGTACAGGCTAGGCTTGCCAGGATTCCGGCCAAACAGAGCCTGACCAACCGCTTGCGCAAAGCGCTGAACCTGTCGCCTGCCAAACAGGCGCTGCTGATGGAATTCGCCCCACGCCCCTTGCCGACCGATCTTGCGCCCCTGATCAAATCCCTGCCCGTCCCGCTGACAGGACCGCGCCCGATGGACGAGGCCATTTCCACGGCTGGGGGGCTGCGGTTTGATGCGCTTACCGAAACGCTGATGCTGCGCGACCGTCCGGGTGTCTTCGCCGCAGGGGAAATGCTGGATTGGGAGGCCCCGACGGGCGGCTATCTTCTGACCGCCTGTCTGGCCACAGGGAAATGGGCCGGGCGTCATGCCGCGACCTGGCAAGGCTAAGGCGTTTCCGCATTACGTTGCCTCAGCGTGATGTGGAAACGCTTTCGCCGCAACTGCCTTCCGAATTTGATCGGAGCGCGACTTGCGGCACCCGCCGACACAAACCGGGCCGACACAACCGGACTGCCCCCGGCAGACGGGGGTGGGCGGGTGGGCCGTCTGCCGGGGGCAGTCCGACCTTACCGAACAAAAAACGGCCCGAGGGTTCCCCCGGGCCGCCAAATCACGGAACCTTCAGCCCCCTTACGAGGGTTGTTCTTCGCCATCCCCGGACGGCAGGTTGAAGAAGCTGTCCGCATCCAGAATCTCTTCTTCCTTGTCTTCATCTTCGTCATCCACGGCCAGCGAGAAGGTTTCAAGGCCTTCAATCGCAGTCGGAATCTTCGGCTCTGCTTCCATGCCCAGTGATTGTTCGGTGCTGACCAGCTTGCGGCGCTCGTCATCGCTCATCACTTCGCCTTCGGCGGCTTTCTTCGCAGCCGCCTTTTGCACCGCCACGTCCAGCTCGGACTGTTTACACAGGCCCAGCGCCACCGGGTCGATGGGTTCGATATTGGCAATATTCCAATGGGTCCGTTCGCGAATCGCCTGAATTGTCGGCTTGGTGGTCCCCACCAGCTTGGAGATCTGACCATCCGACAGTTCGGGGTGGAACTTGACCAGCCACAGGATCGACGCCGGGCGGTCCTGCCGTTTGGACAGCGGAGTATAGCGCGGCCCGCGACGTTTTTCCTCACCCACGGCGGCGGCGTTGAATTTAAGCTTGAGCTTGTGCAGCGGGTCGCCCTGCGCCGCGTCGATTTCTTCTTGTGTCAGTTGGTTATTGGCAATCGGGTCAAACCCTTTCACCCCCACAGCCACGTCGCCATCCGCGATGCCCTGCACCTCAAGCTCGTGCATACCCACAAAATCGGCGATCTGCTTGAAGCTGATCGTCGTGTTATCCACCAGCCAGACCGCGGTGGCCTTGGCCATGATCGGTTTTGCCATGATCCATCTCCTATCGAATACGACTTCCCCGTTGCCTGACCTTGCAGGCGGTCCCGGGATCGGGACGGGTTTCCGTTGTCGGGGAACTTGAAGCCTATATAGTGCGGCCAAACCGATAAGGAAAGAGTGAATGCGCCTGCCTGTTTTTGCCCTCGTTATCCTGCTCATCGCCGCGCTATCGCCCATGGCCCATGCCAAGGGCGAAAAATCCGGACAGTTCGATTACTATGTCATGGCGCTTAGCTGGTCACCAAACTGGTGCGCGTTGGAAGGCGATGACCGCAAGTCCCCGCAATGCGATCCGCGCGAAGATTTCGGATGGACCCTTCATGGCCTTTGGCCCCAGTTCCATCGCGGCTGGCCCTCCTTCTGCCCCACAACCGAACGCCAACCCAACCGATCCACCACCAATGCCATGGCCGATATCATGGGTACGTCCGGGCTTGCCTGGTATCAATGGAAGAAACACGGCGTCTGTTCCGGCCTTTCCGCCAGCGCCTATTACGACCTGTCGCGCCGGGCCTATGAAAGCATCAAACGCCCGGCGGTGTTCCGTAAACTTAAAAACCCGGTCAAGCTCCCTGCCAGTGTGGTGGAGGAGGCGTTTCTGAAGGCCAATCCGGAACTTGAACCGGACATGATCACCATCACCTGTCGCGAGGGTCGGATTCAGGAGGCGCGCATCTGTCTGTCCAAAACCCTGACCCCGGTCCCCTGTGGCCGTGACATGGCGCGTGATTGCCGGATAAAAGACGCGGTGTTGAACCCGGTGCGTTGATCCTTGCACTCTGGCACCGGTGGCGAAAGATCAGGACCCGTTGACCCACTCCAACAGGGCCTCTTGCCGGACCGGTAACTCTTGAATCGCACCGTCGCAAAAGCCGCGCAGCGCCTCAAGGTTCAGTTTGTTGGCACCGAACAGCACCGGCACCCGCGAGACTCCGCGCCGGGTGATTGCGAAATGCGAATGGTTGAACCGTTGGGCAACACCCTCACGTCCATGTCACAGTGGTGATCGTTTTCCCGACGGTTTCGGCCAGCGTTTTGCCTTCTTCGCGGACCAGAATGCGACCAATATCGTCTTTGTTTGCCAGTGTTTCTGAGCAACTGTTTCCAACAGGTCCGAACGTAGCTGAGGCGATGCCTCAGCCCTGTGTCGAAATCGCGGCCTCAATAGAAGCTTCGAGAATGTCCAAAGCTTCATCAACCTGTTCCATGGGGGTTGTGAGCGGCGGCAACAGGCGAACGACATTGCCAAATGTGCCGCATGGCAAAATGATCAGCCCACGTTTTTCAGCCTCTGCCACAACACGTGCAGTCACTGCCGCATCGGGATCGTTGCTGTCGCGGTCGGCGACCATCTCGAATGCAACCATTGCCCCCAGACCGCGCACATCGCCTATCGACTCCATGCCCTGTCTTTCGGATATTGCTTGCAGGCGGGATTGAATTTTTTCGCCAATCTCGGTTGCTCGCTCGCACAGCTTTTCTTCTTCGATCACGTCGAACACGGCGTTGGCCGCAGCCACGGCCAGAGGGTTCCCCGCATAGGTGCCGCCAATTCCGCCCACAGGAGCGGCATCCACAACCTCGGTTCGACCGGTCACTGCGGACAATGGGAAACCGCCGGCCAGACCTTTGGCCATCGTCACCAGATCGGGCACGACCCCCGAATGCTCAAAAGCAAAAAGTTTACCCGTGCGCGCCATACCGGCCTGCACCTCATCCGCGATCAGCAATATTCCATAGGTATCGCAAATTTCGCGCAACTTGCGCAGGAATTCGGGCGGCGCAACATTGAACCCCCCTTCGCCCTGCACCGGTTCGATGATCATCGCCGCCACGCGTTCCGGGTCGATCGTAGAACGCAGCATATTTTCGAGCACAGAGATGCTGTGTTCGGGGGTAATACCGTGCAGCGCATGTGGGAACGGGGCATGGACGACCTCTGGCGGCATGGCACCAAACGCTTTTTTATAAGGATTCACCTTGCCGCAAAGCGCCATACCCATCAACGTGCGCCCGTGAAATGCACCGCTAAAGGCAATCACGCCAGAGCGGCCAGTATAGGCGCGTGCCATCTTCACGGCATTTTCCACGGCCTCGGCTCCGGTGGTGACCAGCATGGTCTTTTTAGGAAAATCACCGGGTGTGGAGTCGTTGAGACGCTCAGCCAGTTTTATGTATCCCTCGTAGGGGGCGACGTGAAAACAGGTGTGGGTGAACTGCTCAGATTGCTGCGCAACAACCGCCATCAGCCTGGGGTGACGGTGGCCCGTATTATTGACCGCGATCCCGGCAGCAAAATCAATATACCGTTTGCCATCAACGTCCCAAAGCTCTGCGTTTTCGGCTTTTGCCGCATAGATGCCGCGCGTGCCGACACCGCGAGCAACGGCATTTTCCCGACGCGTTTGAAGCTCTTGAGTCTGTGTCATGTTCTGGCCCCTGTGATTCTTTGGAATTCGGAATAAGTTGCTCATTATACTGAGCAATGCTAAGGCTTTTTGCAAGCAAAACCGCATAAGGCTACTCTGATTCCGTGACGATGAAAGACAGCGAGACTTCAGCTATGGATTTTGACGTTGGCGCGCGATTGCGCGAAATTCGCCAGCAATTTGGCCTTTCCCAACGCCAACTGGCCGATCAGGCGGGCGTGCCCCACGGGCAAATCTCGATGATCGAAACAAATAAAAGCAGCCCATCCGTTGCATCTCTGCGCAGGATTCTGGGCGGATTTGGCATCACTATGTCAGAATTTTTTGAGCCTGACATCGCAGAGGCTTCGCAAGTCTTCTTCAAGCCAGGCGAATTACGGGATCTCACCTCACAGCTTTACCAGGGCCCGGATGCAATGCGGTCAATGCTTACACTGCGGCAGGTCGGGGATGCCAAAGCGCATGGCTTGCAGATTTTGCAAGAACGCTACGAGGCCGGTGCGGATACGGGAAAAGACATGATCGAACACGAATCCAGCGAAGGTGGCATTGTGATTTCAGGCGAACTGGAAGTCACCGTGGGTGACGCAACCCGCGTTCTCAAAGCTGGGGATGCGTATCTTTTCAACAGCCGGCAACCACACCGGTTCCGCAATATTTCAGATCGCGCCGCTGAGGTTATCTCAGCCTGTACGCCCCCCTACCTTTAAGGCGTCCTGCCGAAAACCTGAACAACGGTTTTTTGGCAGAACGCGCGAAACACATAAATGTCGCGCTACGTTCTGGGGTCTGCGTTCATGGCCGTGGGTTAGCATCTATGGCAGGGGGCATTGACATGACCACCCGCGCCAACCAGCCTTGAAACGATACGCTGGCCAATTACTAGGCCCCGCCGCTGGACGACGCCATTGACGAAGCCCTGCTTGATGTCATGGCCCGCAAAAAAGCGTCCGTGGATGACGTGTGGTATGACCGGACAAGCCAAGGAAAGACCCAGAGCCATGTCAAAAGACCCGTTGCTACAGCCATTTCAACTCAAACATCTGACGTTGAAAAACCGGATCATGACCACCAGCCACGAACCCGCCTATCCCGAGGACGGGATGCCCAAGGACCGGTATCGCGCCTATCACGAAGAACGCGCACGGGCCGGTGTGGCGCTGGCCATGACCGCCGGATCAGCGGCCGTCAGCAAAGACAGTCCGCCGGTGTTCAACAACGTTCTGGCCTACAAGGACGAGGTGGTGCCGTGGATCCGCCAGATGACCGATGCGCTGCATGAACATGGCTGTGCGGTGATGATCCAACTAACCCATCTGGGCCGCCGCACCACGTGGAACAAGGGCGACTGGCTGCCCTCCGTTTCCTCCTCCAAGCACCGCGAACCGGCTCACCGGGCCTTTCCCAAACTGGCCGAAGACTGGGATATCGAACGTATCATCACCGATTTCGCAGATGCCGCCGAACGGATGAACGAAGGCGGCATGGACGGGATCGAATTACAGGTTTATGGCCACCTTCTTGATCAATTCTGGTCCCCGCTGACCAATGATCTGGACGGCCCCTACGGCGGGCAGACGCTGGACAGCCGGTTGCAGTTCCCCCGGGATGTTCTGTCAGCCATCCGTCGCCGTGTGGGCGACGATTTCATCGTCGGGTTCCGCTATACCGCAGACGAGGATCAGAAGGGCGGGATTTCGGCACGGGAAGGCATCGAGATTTCCAGGAAGCTTGCCGAAACCAAACAGCTCGACTTTCTCAATGTCGTGAAGGGGCGCATTCACACCGACCCGGCAATGACCGACCTGATCCCGGTTCAGGGCATGGCCAACGCCCCCCACCTGGACTTTGCGGGCGAGGTGAAGAAAGCGACCGGAATGCCCACATTCCACGCCGCCAAAATACCCGATGTCGCCACCGCCCGCCATGCGGTGGCCAGCGGCCTTCTGGACATGGTCGGCATGACCCGCGCCCATATGGCGGACCCGCATATCGTTCAAAAAATCGTGGAAGGGCGCGAAGATGACATTCGCCCCTGTGTCGGCGCGACCTACTGTCTGGACCGGATTTACCAGGCGGGGGATGCGTTGTGTATGCACAACGCTGCCACCGGGCGCGAACTGACCATGCCGCACACGATCACCCCGTCCGAAACGCACAGGAAGGTCGTGATCGTCGGCGCCGGCCCCGGCGGGCTGGAGGCGGCGCGGGTGGCCGCCGAACGGGGCCATGACGTGACCGTGTTCGAAGCCCAGCCCGATCCCGGTGGACAGGTCCGGCTGACCGCCCGAAACGAACGGCGGCGCGAGATGATTTCGATCATCGACTGGCGCATGTCCCAATGCGCGGCGCGCGACGTGGAGTTTCGTTTCAACACCTGGGCCGGGGCTGCGGATGTCGCCGCCCTGGCCCCCGACGTGGTGATCATCGCCACAGGCGGTATGCCCAATACCGAACTCTTTGAAACCGGTCAGGACGCGGCGCATGTGATCAGCGCCTGGGACATGATCGCCGGGGACGTGAAACCCGCCGAGCATGTGCTGGTCTATGACGAAAGCGGCGATCACCCGGGGCTGATGGCGGCCGAGCTTGCCGCCAAGGCCGGATCACGGGTTGAGGTGATGACCCCCGACCGGGTCTTTGCCCCCGATATCATGGGGATGAACCTCGTGCCCTATATGCGCGAACTGCAACACCGCGACGTGACCTTTACCGTCACCCGCCGCCTGTTGGGGGTTGAACGGGACGGCAACAGGCTGATCGCCTCGATCGGCACGGATTACAGCGATTTGGTGACCCGCGCGGAATATGATCAGGTGGTGGTGAACTATGGCACCCTGCCTATGGACGACCTCTATTTCGATCTGAAACCGACAAGCCGGAATGGCGGCGCGCTGGACCATGACGCGTTTATCGACGGGCGGGCGCAGGAAGTGACCCGCAACCCCGAAGGCACGTTCCAGCTTTTCCGCATCGGTGACGCCGTATCGGCACGCAACACCCATGCGGCGATCTATGACGCGCTGCGATTGATGAAAGACATCTGATGCGGATCGGCGTGATTGGAACCGGCACCATTGCGTCGGCGGTGGTACGTGGTGTCGCGGGCAATGGACCACCTGACCGCCGAAGTGCCCAATAGGCTGCACCCCCGGTTGATCGGCGACGCCCACGCGCCCCGCAATGCCGCCGCCGCCATTCACGAAGCCCGCTCTGTGGCGCTCGGAATTTGACGAAAACCCAACGCGTCAGGTCGGTTCGGCCCGTGCGGGACATGATTTGAACCATGGGCGTTTCGACACCCGTCCCCGGAACGGGAACGGGACCGTGATCCGGGTTTCGGCCGTGCCGTCCACCGCGATCCGCGTGTGATCTGCCTCACCAATGGCACCTCCGCCAAGCCGGGCAAAACCAAAAGGGAATTGACCTTACCCCCCGATGCGGTTGAAAAACGAAACCGGCGCAGCTCTGTTTCCAAGGCAACCTTTCCCCATGGCACGTACACTTGAACTACTCGACCGGCTGATCGCGTTTGACACCACCAGCCGTAATTCGAACCTTGAACTGGCCGGTTTTGCCCGGGACGTTCTGAAACGCCATGGGTTCAGAGTAACCGAAATTCCCAACAGCGATGGGCAAAAGGTTGGGCTATACGCCGAAACAGGTCCTGAAACGGGGGGTGGGGTGATGTTGTCGGCCCATACGGATGTTGTGCCGGTCACGGGCCAACGCTGGACCCGCGATCCCTTTCGGCTGACCGTCGAGGGCGATCGGCTTTTTGGCCGCGGCACCACCGATATGAAGGGATATGTTGCGGCGATGCTGGCCCTTGGCGAACGCACAGCGGGGGCGGAGCTGCGCGAACCTCTGAAATTTGTGCTGTCTTATGACGAAGAAGTCGGCTGTGTGGGTATTCAGGAGATGCTTGACCGCCTTGCGCCTCTGATCGGTAAACCCCGCGCCTGTTTCGTGGGCGAACCGACCGAAATGCAGGTCGCGGTGGGTCACAAGGGTAAAGCGGCCCTGCGCGCCACCTGCTTTGGTCAAAGCGGTCATTCGGCGTTGGCCCCCAATTTCATCAATGCCCTGCATCTGGCAGCCGATTTCGTGACCGCATTGCGCGAACTTCAGCGCCACTATGCCGAACACGGCCATCGCGACAGCGCCTATTCGGTGCCCTATACAACGGTTCACGCGGGCCTGCTTGGCGGCGGCACCGCGCTCAACATTGTGCCCGACCAGGCCGAAATCACCTTCGAATACCGCCACCTTGCCACGGAATCTCCCGCTGATATCCAGAACAGGATTTACGATGCGGCCAACCGGGTGTGCGATACCTACCGCCCGCTTTGGGAGGGTGCCCGGATCGAAATCGACCTCTATAACGCCTATCCCGGTCTGGATGTGCCGGAAACGGACAAGGTGGTTGCGCTTGCGCAAAGGCTTGCGCAAACCAATGACACCACCAAGGTGGCATTCGGAACCGAGGCCGGTTTTTTCAGCGCCCTTGGCATTCCCACCGTGGTCTGTGGCCCCGGCTCGATGGAAGGTCAGGGGCACAAGCCGGATGAATACATCTCGATTCGCGAACTGACGGCCTGTGACATGATGATGGATCGCATCCTGGCCGAGCTTTGCTTTTGAACGGTTTTGAACGATCGCCTTGGCCTGCCGACCGCACAGACAACAAATGTTTTCAATTTTTGCCCCGACAGGCTAGTCTGCAAGCGATAAGCCCGTAGTTGTTCAAGGAGTTTTTTTCATGGCGATCGGAACCGTATTTCTTCCCACCACACTGGATAACCTATTTCTTCCCGGTGGAGTTTACACGTCAGCAACCGCAACCGCCATCACGCTGTCTGATGGCGTAGACACGTTCACCTATACCGGAAACTTTATTTATAATGCGGCGGGAGAGCTCACAGGCGGTACAGTCACCCAAGTTGATCGGTGGAGCAATGGGGTGCATCAATTTACCATGACCGGAATTTCGGCCGCTGCACTCCCCGTTCTGACTGCGGATGCGAATGATGAACACGAATTGCTCGCCTCCTTGCTTCTGGCCGATGCGGACACCATCACCGGGTCATACGGTGCGGACTTCCTCTCCGGGATTGATGGAAACGACAGCATTGCGGGTGGCGGCGGGAATGACACCCTTGATGGAAACAATGGCAATGACACGATCAACGGCGGCAATGGCAACGACCACCTCTTTGGCGGGGCAGGGAATGACCAGCTTTTTGGCGGGTTTGGCAATGATACCGCCGTCTATTTCGACATCAACAACATCACCGTCGATCTCAACGTGACAACGGCGCAGAATACCGGCCAGGGGTTCGACCGGCTGTTGAATATTGAAAACGTAACCTCGGGTACCGGCGACGATAACCTGATCGGAAATGCCGTTGCTAACCGTCTCATCTCGGATGCTGGCAACGACACGATTGATGGGCGCGCAGGCAACGATACGCTTATGGGTGGTAACGGCAACGACCACCTGACCGGCGGGCTGGGCGACGACGTCCTCTATGGCGGGTTTGGCAGCGACTGGGCCTATTACCTTGGCACCGCCGCAGCGACAGTCAACCTGAACCTGACAACCTCACAGAACACCGGGCATGGGTTTGATACCCTGAGCAACATCGAAAACCTCGCGTCTGGTGCGGGCAACGACGTGCTGCGCGGGAACACTTTGGCAAACACCCTGGACGCGGGCGCGGGCAACGACACGCTTTATGGCGAAGGCGGCAACGATCTGTTGATCGGTGGTAGCGGGAATGACGTGATCTTTGGCGGGCTTGGCAGCGATACGGCAGCGTTCACCTCGCCCGGTCATACCAGCGTCGATCTGCGCATCACCGCCGCCCAGAACACCGGTCACGGGATGGATCGGCTGGTGAATATCGAAAACGTCACCTCGGATAGCGGGAATGACGAACTGATCGGAACCAATCAGGCAAATCGCCTGACCGCAGGCATGGGGAACGATACGCTCGAAGGTCTTGGTGGCCACGATACGCTGAACGGCGGCAACGGAAACGATTGGCTGACGGGCGGGCTTGGCAATGATCTGCTGATCGGGGGCTACGGAAGCGACCGGGCCTATTTCGTCGGTTCCGCCAACATCACCGTCGATCTTGGCACTACCGCCGCCCAGAACACCGGCCACGGGATGGATCGGCTTTGGAGCATCGAACAGGTCTTCACCGGCTGGGGTGACGACCACCTGACCGGGAACGCACGCGCCAACCGGCTTTATTCAGGAAGCGGCGACGACACCCTGCATGGCGGTGGCGGGAACGACACGTTCTCGGCTGGGTCGGGCGATGACTATATTGATGGCGGAGCCGGGTTTGACCGCGCGTTTTTCTTTGGAACCGCAGACGTGACCATCGACCTTGGCATCACGGGACAGCAGGACACTGGCCACGGGATGGATACGCTGATCAGCATCGAGGAACTGAACACAGGCAGCGGGAATGATCACCTCACCGGTAACGCAGCTGCAAACAGCTTTTTTGGCGGTGCGGGGGACGATACGCTCAACGGTGGGGCCGGCAGCGACGTCCTGATCGGTGGCGCTGGCGCGGATAGCTTCGTCTTTGACAGCGCTCTGGGTATTGCAAACTCTGATGGGCTTCACGACTTCAACGCGACGGCGGACAGCATTTTGTTGGATAACGCGATCTTCACCGGGCTGTCCGCTGGCACACTGGCGGCAACTGCGTTCCGGTCAAACGCGGCGGGCGTCGCGGTGAATGCTTCGGACCGGATCATTCACAACACCACCACGGGCCAACTCTTCTTTGACGCTGACGGCTCGGGTGCCGGGGTGCAGATGGAGTTCGCTCAGCTCCTCCCAGGGGGTGGCGTAACGCATAGCGACTTTATCGTGTTCTGACACCATCCGGCGCGCCACGGGCTTCCCGTTGGCGCGCCTCTTCTATCCGGGCGCATGACCCGGAGCGCGACCGGGGTGAAACCGGGGCCGCTACAACACCCCCTTACAACAACCCCTCGGACCGAAAGCTCAACTCGGTGGATTTGCCCACGATCAGGTGGTCGTGCAACACGATCCCCAACGCCTGTGCCGCGTCGGAAATCCGATTGGTCATCGTGATGTCCTCCTGACTTGGCGTTGGATCGCCTGACGGGTGGTTGTGTACAAGGATCAGCGCGCTGGCGTTATGCTCCAGCGCACGTTTGACCACCTCTCGCGGGTAAACCGGCACATGATCCACAGTGCCCGTCGCCTGCGCCTCATCCGCGATCAACACATTCTTGCGGTCAAGAAACAGAACCCGAAACTGTTCCGTATCCCTGTGCGCCATGGTGGTGTGACAATAATCCAGCAGCGCATCCCAGGACGACACCACATGCCGCTGCATGACCCGACTGCGCGACAGGCGCTGTGCCGTGGCTTCGACCACCTTAAGTTCGCAAATCACCGCATCCCCGACGCCCCTGATTTCCTTCAACCGCTCGGCCGGGGCCGACACGACCCGGTTGAAATCACCAAAGGCTTTCAACAAGGCGTGGGCAAGCGGTTTGACATCCTGGCGGGGAATGGCGCGAAACAGGACAAGCTCCAGCAACTCGTAATCCGGCAGGGCATCGCCACCGGCCGCCATGAACCGCGCCCGCAGCCGTTTGCGGTGATCGGCCATATACGACGGCACCCGCCCTTTGGGCAGCGCCGGGATGATCTGAATCTCATCCGACTCGAACAAAGACGGGGCTTCGGCAAAATGGGAATTCTGAACCATATGGCGATCTTGCGCCATCACGGTCAATAAAGGGTTAACAAGACCCCTGGGGAGGGCCCCGCCACGCGTGGCGAGGCCCAGAAACATCAACCGCCAAACGGGATCACAACGGCAACCCCAAGCGAGCGGGATTTTACACCACCCTCCTTGGCAAAGTTTACGCCCCCGGTCAGGGTCGCACCGTTCTTCATCTCGTAATCGACCCCAAGGCCGAACATCGTGTCGATACCGGTGCTGTCGATATCGCGGCGCGCAATCGTGGCATTATAGGTGATCGGACCCTGGCCGACACTCAGCCCCAGGGTCGTGAACAACGCATCATCCGAAGAGCCGCCAAAACCGGTGAACTTGGCCACCTCACCCATCACAGACACGCTGTCGTTGATGGCGTGGCTAAAGCCAATCGAAACACCGCGCTCGTCATCGGTGTCACCCACGCCCTTGCTCAACGCCCGTGCCCCAATGTGCAGAGTGGTGCCGCCGAATTCCGCGTCATATTGCAGGGCTACGTTATTCAGCTTGCCGGTATTGCCCGCGCCGCCAGCGGCGGTGGTGTTGCGGCCACGCTTGGTGCCCCAGCTGTCGGACAGCGCCGTATCATCGGCATAGAACAGGCTGGCAGTCAACGTGCCCGGGCCAACTTCGACCGAGCCCATGACACCGATCATCTCAGCCAGCTCGTAATCCTCGGCATAGGTGGTGCCATAAAACCCCGGAGCCGTGTCCCACGCGGTCCCGAAGGCGGGCGAAATCTTACCAAAGCTCAACGACCCCACGCCCAGATCCACCGACAGACCAAGCTCACCAACATAAAGCCCGATATCTTCAAAGGTTCGATCCGCAACCGGGTCGATCACGCTTTCAAAGGTCAACCCAGCAAACGCCGTGACCCGCTGGCCCAATGCAAATTCCACAGCCAGATCGCCCTTGGCGTAGATATCGGTCAGCTCGGCGGCGGGATTGTCGGAATGCACAACCGAATCGACCCCGACTTCCAGTTCCAGCTCATAGGTGAACCCGCCCTCTGCCATCGCAGGGCCAGCCGCCAACAGACAGGCACCAACGGCACCTGTTACCAATTGTTTCTTCATTTTCGCATTTCCTTGAGGATGTGCCCCGGATCGGACTCAGTTGACCACTGGCCTACGGACCCCGATCCGGGAGGTTTCAGTTATTCAAAAACGGCGGAAGGATTGTCGAGGCTGTCCGAACCCTCGATTTCAAGCTTACCCAGCCCCAGAGCGCGCACGACGCGTTCAATCGATTTGGTCTGATCGACAAGCCCGTTAACTCCGGCCATGATCAATGCCTCGCCCTTGTCGCTGCCCCGGGCCAGCATCTGGTCATAGGCGAACCCACCATCGGCAGCGGCCTTCAATTCGCCCAGCGCGGACATGGTCGTCGAAAGCTTGGCCTTCATCTCCGCATCCAGATCGGCGTCGGTTGCCGCAACCAGATCGGACAGAGATGCGCCGCTGACCTTGGTGCCATCGATACGGGTATAGCTGCCCAAATATACGTTCTGGATGCCCTGCCCGTCATAGAAATGGCTGTTATGGGTGTTGTCCGAGAAGCAATCATGCTCTTCTTCGGGATCGTTCAGCATCAGACCAAGGCGCATCCGCTCACCGGCCTGCTCGCCATAGGACAGCGACCCCATACCGGTCAGAATCGCGGTGAGACCTGCAGCCTCGTCCTTCATCACCTCGGCACGGGCGGCACCGCCTTGGGCCCATTGCGCGGTCATCCATTCCAGATCGCTCACCAGCAGGTCGGTCGCGGCCTTCAGGTATCCGGCACGGCGATCGCAATTGCCGTTGGTGCAGGCGTCACCGCTTGCATAATCGGTCGCCGGACGGTTGCCCGCACCTGCGTCGGTGCCGTTCAGGTCCTGACCCCACAGAAGGAATTCGATGGCGTGATAGCCGGTGGCCACGTTGGCCTCAACCTCATCCGCCTCGTGCAGCGTGTCGGCCAGAAGCTCAGGGGTGATTTTGGTGGCGTCCACTTCCTTGCCCGACAGGGTGAACTTGGCGTTTGCCACCACGTTCAAAGCGGCCAGCGCGTTTTCATCGGTCGGCCCGCCATAGGACGCGTCCACATAGTCGATCAAACCTTCGTCCAGCGGCCAGGCGTTCACCTTGCCTTCCCAATCATCCACGATGGCGTTGCCAAACCGATAAACTTCGGTCTGTTGATAGGGCACACGCGAAGCCAGCCACGCATCCTTGGCGGCTTTCAGCGTGTCGTCGTTCGGCGCGGCGATGAATGCGTCCACAGCCGCCTGCAACGCCTTGGCGGTGGTCAGGCTGTCGGCATATTCCGCTTGGGCGATATTGGCATAGGTTTCGATCACAGCGGCCTTGGACGGAGCTTCGGCATAGGCCGCGGTTCCGATCAAAAGCGCGGCCGCGCTGGTGGCAAGGGTGAGACGAGTCATAGGTCTACCTTCTCTTTATCGTTGGGGTTGCGGCCTGGCGAGAGCGATCGCTGGACCAGGGAATTGAGGCTTATCTGATAAATTCTATCGGAATTGTCAATCAATTACATTCCACAGAAATGATATGTTGCAGAAAAAACAAACCCCTGCACAGAAAACCGGCCCGCGACGTGAATCGCGGGCCGAACTTTTGCAACGGTTCATACCGCTTGTTTTTCAACCGGCTCCGGGGCGGGCTCCACCAACACCTCTTCGGCATCGACGATCTCACCCTCACCCATGTTTTCGGGCACCTCTTCGGGAGGCTCTTCGCCCGATTTGTCCCCGATGGCACCGACGATCAACGGCAACATCGCGGCCCCGGCGGGCATCGCAACCTCCGCCTCGGGAGGGGTGGTCCAGCTCATCGTGTCCAGCGCCCCGCAATTGTCACAGGTCGGCACCCATTCCGCATGGATATGGTGGCAGTTGTCGCAGACCCATTGCGGTCCACGCGGCGCGGTCAACGCCTTGGCCAACCAACCCCTGACAACGGCGTCGCTTGCACCTTTGCCGCGTTCGATGGCGGCCATGATGGTCAACACCCGTGCGTCCGGGGCCTCTTGGACCAACTTGCCAAGCTCCCGCTGTGCTTCGGGGAACTCCTCTGCGGCAATATGCAACTCGGCCATGACCAGCTTTGATTCACGGTGGTCATAATTGGACTTGGTCAGCTTGCGGAACCGCTTCAACCGGGCGGCGGGGGTTTCATCGGGATAGGCCTCGGCAAACGCAGCGGCAAGATCGGGATGCGGGCGCACATTCCACGCGTGTTTCAAAACACGCTCGGCATAGCGTGGCTTGCCCTGTGCAATATAGGTCCGCGCAGCCATCACGGCGGCGGGCACCAGATCGGGGGACAGCCGGTTGGCTTCAATCGCGGCCTCCTGTGCCTTGATCCCTTTGCCTTCGTCCAGAATGCCCCTGGCTTCGGACAGGGCCAGCACCGCCTCGCGCCGTTTATGCACGTCACGGGGCAAGGTGCCATGGCGCAGCTTGGCATTCAGCGTTTCGCGCGCGCCGGACCAATCCTTGGCCCCGGCCTGTAGCTTCAACAGGATATCCTGGGTCTCCGCATGGGCCGGTTTCAAGGCAAAGGCGCTCTTGGCCAGCTTCAGCGCGGCATCGGTATCCCCCGCGGCCAGCTTTTGTTTCATGATGCCGCGCACCCCCACGAACCGGGTGCTGTCGTTTTTCAACAGGCGTTTATACACCGCCTCGGCCTTTTTGGTATCGCCCACCATTTCGGCCGCCTGAGCAGTCAACAGGTTGGTCAACTGCGGATTGCGCAAATACCCTTCGGCTTTGCTGGCCTTGGACAAGGCCAAACGCCCTTCGCCCGCCGCCAGCGCGTTCATACCATCGGCCAGCGCCTGATAGCCTTTCTTCTCCCTGTTCCGGTCGAAATACCGTGAAATGGCGGTTTCATCACCGTTCAGGAACTTGAACATGGCGATCAACAGGCTGATCAGCTTGAGACCCACCCAAACCGCCACGATCAGCAGGACAAAGGCGATCACCGTCATAAATGGGGTCAGGTTATATTCCAATCCGGCCAAGCGGATCTGCATCCCGCCATCCAGCTCCAGCAACCTCCCCGCACCCAGGGTCGCCACCGCCACGAGGACAACAAAAAGAACAATCTTGAGAAGAGACCAAAGCATATCTTGTTATCCTCAGTTCGAATTCACTTGAGCGGCGAGCGCATCAACTGCGTCCAGTGCGCTCTGGCGCGATGTAACCGCCCCCATCCAATCGGAAAGCTCGGCGCGCACATTTTCGGGAAGCGCCTGCAATTCGGTCAACGCATCACCAAGCCGCCCTTCCCGGACCGCCGCTTCGGCGCGGGACAGGACCGCGTCGGCATCGTCACCTTCCTTAGGTTCAAGAGACCGCACGCCCAACTGGTTTTTCAGGAAATTTCCGAAACCGCCGCCTTCGGACTTGCGGGCCACGGTCAGCGCCTTGAGCGCAACACCGGGGAAGGCATCCAGCAACGCGTCCTGGCTGGCGACCCCTTCGGCACTGTTGGCCAGCGCGGCGGGCACGTCGACCCCCGCCGCCTTCAGGCTTTCCACGGCGTCCGCAAACCCGCTGCCGGTTTCCATGGCCGTCTGGATCCGGGACAGCGCGCCACGTTTCATCGCCTCTTGCACAGACATTTCAGCGCTGGCGCGCTTGGCTTCTGCATCCGCCGCGATGGCTTCGATTTCGGCGCGCTGTGCGGCCATCGCGTCTTGCAACGCCTTCAACTCGCGCTCATAGGCGGCAACCGCCTCGGGGCCTGCTGCGTCGGTGATCGGGCGCGCCTCAAGCGTGGTGAGGCGGGTTTCATAGCCCTCGACCTTGGTGGCGACCTCTTCAATCCGGGTGGTCAACGCGTCCTGGGCCTCGGCAATCCGGGCCTCGATCCCCGAAAGGTCGGGTCCCCTGGCCAGAGCGGCAACCTCTGCCTTCACCGCATCAATGGCGCTGGCGTTGGCCTCCATCGCCGCCTGTGCGGTGGCCTCGAACTCGCTTGCCTGCCCGGGGAAGGGCCAGCCTTCGGGCAACACATAACGCGCCGCGCCAAACCCGATGGCCGCGGCAGCAACACCACCCAGAAGCAAGGGGAAGAACCCGCCTTTGCGCACAACGGTTACGTTTTCGGTGACGGTCGGAGCCGGGGTCGGGGTCGGCTCGGGGGTGCTCTCTGCACGCCGTTCCGGCGCGTCCTCAATCACGGGGTCCGGCGCGAAATCCCCGGCTTCGGGATCCGCTTCGTCAAGCATATCATCAAGGCTGTCCCCTTCGACCGATCCATCGCCCTCCTCGTCCGACGCTTGCGCATCGGCCTCGGACTCGGACCCGGCACTGTCGTCCTGATCTGCATCCCCGGGGGTCTCTTGGGCCGTTTCAATAGCATCCTGAGCATCGGTTACGTCATCGGCCAGGGCCTCGTCACTTTTCCGGACCTCTTCTTCGACCTTGTCGGTCTTCTTCTTGCGCGCCACCTGTTGAACCCCTTCCCGAATCTTTCCGCAATTTGCGGCCACTAGCTGTGCCTGATCTTACTGTGCCGGCCCCCGGCTCTCAAGTCGCTGCGCTGCGTCGAACAGTTTCTCCGTTGCGTCGCACATGGCCTTTGCATCCGGGAAATCGGCGGTTTGGACCTCCACTGCGCCGACATCTCCCAACGCCGTGACCACCGCATCGCTCATCGCGGCAATAAACAGGGGCGCCTGGTGCCCTTCTACCCGCGCCAGACAGGTTGCAAACTGGCGCGCTGTACGCGGCGAGAAAAGGGGAAGAATCACTGGTGCGACGCATTTTAGCGCGGATTGCGCCGGTGCGCTCAAACCCTGGACAATTTGGTCGTAAACCACGTGGGTATAGGTGGAACACCCCGCCTGTGTCAGCCGATCGGCAATATCACCCCGCTGATGGACACCGCGAAGATGGCGCAGGGGGCCGGGTTCTTTGTCGGCCAGAATGCGCGCGATCAGGTGCTCTGCATCCGGTTCGCGGGCCCTGACGTTGAATCCGGCCTGCTCTGCCGCTTCGGCCACGCGGGTGCCGACGCACCACGCCGGACCCCGCGCGGGGGTGCCCTGACGCAGGACCCCCTCAACCCCGTTGACCGACGAAAACACCCGCCCTCTGACCGGGGTGCCGGGTTCCCGCCCCTCGACCCAGACGATTTTCAACAACGGCGTCTCCACGATTTCGACCTCTCCCAGCGCGTTACGCAAACGCGTGGCAAACCGCGCAGCGGCGGGTTTGGGTCGGGTCAAAAGGATCGCAACCATGGATCAGGCCCTGTTGTGAGGCATCACCAATGGTGTTACCCCGAAGACAACACCCCGCGCAACCGGACCGACCATGGCCAACGACCTGACACTTCTGGGAATTGAAAGCAGCTGCGACGACACCGCTGCCGCCGTTCTTTGCGGTGTGCCGGGTGCGGCCCGGGTGCTGTCCTCGGTGGTCATGGGGCAGACCGATCTTCACGCCGCCTTTGGGGGTGTGGTGCCAGAAATCGCCGCCCGCGCCCATGCCGAACGGGTCGATATTGCGGTGAAACAGGCTCTGACTCAGGCCAAAATGGCGTTTGCTGATCTGGATGCCATTGCCGTGACCGCCGGGCCGGGACTGATCGGCGGGGTGATGTCCGGGGTGATGTGTGCAAAAGGGTTGGCGGCGGGCACCGGCCTGCCGCTTGTGGGGGTGAACCACCTTGCCGGTCACGCCCTGACCCCGCGGCTGACCGACGGGGTGGCGTTTCCATACCTGATGCTTCTGGTATCCGGCGGGCATTGCCAGTTCCTGCTTGTGCGCGGACCCCGTGATTTCACACGCCTTGGCGGCACGATCGACGATGCGCCGGGCGAAGCCTTTGACAAAACCGCGCGCCTGCTGGGTTTGCCCCAACCCGGTGGCCCCTCTGTCGAGGCCGAGGCGCAGACCGGAGACCCGAAACGTTTCCGCTTTCCCCGCCCGCTGTTGGATCGCCCCGGATGTGATTTCAGCTTTTCCGGGCTGAAAACCGCCCTTCTGCGCGCGCGGGATCAGATCGTCGCGGACAAGGGCGGGCTCACAGTGCAGGATCGCGCAGACCTCTGCGCCGGGTTTCAGACGGCCGTCACCGATGTGATCGCGCGTAAAACCGAACGGGCACTGACGATGTACCTTGCGGAACACCCGGCAAATCCCACTCTGGCCGTGGCGGGTGGCGTGGCCGCAAATACAGCTATTCGCGCCGGGTTAGAGACTGTTTGCGCCCAAAATGGCACAGTCTTCACCGCGCCACCGCTGGCGCTTTGCACAGATAACGCAGCCATGATCGCCTATGCCGGGTTGGAACGGTTCGCGCTTGGCGAATACGATGACATGACGCTGGCCGCTCGCCCGCGCTGGCCGCTGGACAGCTCCGCCGCGCCCATGCTCGGGTCGGGCAAGAAAGGAGCCAAGGCATGATCACAGTGATGGGAAGCGGGGCATTCGGCACCGCCCTCGCAATCTCTCTGGCCCGCAACGGAGGCACCGTGGCCCTGTGGGCCCATGATCCCGATCATGTGGCCGACATGGCCCAAGCCCGCGAAAACACCCGTCGTCTGCCGGGGCTTTCCCTGCCCGACCCGATCCGCCCCATTGCGACACTGGATGGTTTGGGCGACGGACCTGTGTTGCTTGCCGTACCCATGCAGCGCCTGCGCGATGTGTTGCACAGCCACGCGGCACCGCTTCAAAACCGCACCCTTGTGGCCTGTTGCAAGGGGATCGACCTACAGACCGGGCTTGGACCGGTCGCCACGATCCAACAGACGGTGCCAGGCGCGATCCCGGCGATCCTGACCGGGCCAAGCTTTGCCGCCGACATTGCCCGGGGTCTGCCCACGGCGCTGACCCTCGCCTGTGCCGACGCGACCACGGGTCAGACCCTCCAACAGTCTCTAACAACGCCAAACCTGCGTCTTTATCGTACCACAGATACCACGGGCGCCGAACTTGGCGGGGCGCTGAAAAATGTCATTGCCATCGCCTGTGGCGCGGTCATCGGCGCAGAGCTGGGCGACAGCGCCCGCGCCGCGCTCATGACCCGGGGTTATGCAGAAATCAGCCGCATGGCCGTCGCGATGGGGGCCAACCCGGACACATTGGCCGGTCTGTCGGGCTTTGGTGATCTGGCGCTGACCTGTACCTCGGACCTGTCGCGCAACTTCCGCTTTGGTCTGTCGCTGGGGCGGGGAGAACCGTTTGACGCCTCGGTCACGGTCGAAGGCGCGGCCACCGCGCGTGCCGCCCTGGCCCGCGCCGAACGGCTGAACATCGAAACCCCGATCACCGCCGCCGTGGTCGCCCTGTCCAATGGAACACTGGACGTGGCCCGCGCGATGGATATGCTGCTCTCACGACCCCTTAAGGAAGAATAAACCATGCTCATCGCCCTGATCGCCCGCGACAAACCCGGTGCCCTGCAAACCCGTCTGGACAACCGCCCCGCGCATGTGGACTATCTCAAATCCTCGGGTGACGCGGTGTTACAGGCCGGACCGCTGATCGTCGATGGCGACATGGCCGGGTCGCTGATCGTACTGAACCTAGCCAATATGGCCGAAGCTGAAAACTGGGCCGCAAACGACCCTTACGCCGCAGCGGGGCTTTTCGCCTCGGTCGAGCTGATCGAATGGAACAAGGTCATCGGCTAGGAAGGGTCCTGAAATGCGTTACTGGCTGTTCAAATCCGAACCCAACACCTGGAGCTGGCAGGACCAGGTCGCAAAGGGCGACACAGGCGAAGAATGGGACGGCGTTCGCAACTATCAGGCGCGCAATTTCATGCGTGAAATGGAGTTGGGGGACCTCGGGTTTTTCTACCACTCGATGAAAGAGAAATCGGTGGTCGGCATCGTCAAAGTCATCGCCAGGGCACACCCGGACAGCACCACGGATGACCCGCGATGGGAATGCGTGGACATCAAGGCGGTCGAACCGGTGAAAACCCCGGTCACGCTGGATCAGATCAAAACCGACCCGCGCCTTGCCGACATGGTACTGGTGAAAAACTCCCGCCTCTCCGTCCAACCGGTCACAGAAGAAGAATGGACCATCATCCGTTCCCTCGCTGGCCTCTGACACGATCCCTTTGATCCTGGCACCCATCCCGAGGACGAAGCCAAAGGCTGAGGACGAGACATCATGGGTGCCCGGCACGGGCACTCCGCTGGATCACCGGCATCGGTCTTGACCCCCGGCATTCCGGCCAAAACAGCACACATCAATGACACGGAGGATCCAAGCCAACTGGCCAGGACCCTCCGCCACCCCACGTGCTCCCTACACACCACACGTGAATTTCTGAACTGGGCCCGGCCATCCTGACTCGGTGACTTTATTCATAAGGCAAAGACCCCGCCAAAGCAATTTCCAAGTAGCTAGAATACGCTTCAAATGAAGTCGGTCCCCGACCTCATCCGCATGAGAGCAAACGAAAAACGCCCGCTTCACATTGGAAACGGGCGTCATCAGTTTTCAGATCGAATAGGGGGTTACCCGTAAACGGCTTCTTTCCCGAAATGCTTGGTCAGCATGTAATACACCACGGCGCGGTACTTGTTGCGCTCGGATCGACCATAGGTTTCGATCACGCTGTCGATCGCTTCCATCAATGCCGGCCCATCGGCAAGGCCCAGCTTCTTGATCAGGAAGTTGTTCTTGACGGTTTCAAGCTCGCTTTCCTGAGTCGCCGCCACGGTCGAAGCATCCGCATTATAGATCGCCGGGCCGCAACCGATCGTGACCTTGGTCAACAGGTCCATGTCGGGCGTCATGCCACACTTGTTCTTCAAATCATCTGCATACTGGGCGATCAAATCGTCGCGTTTACCCATAAGGTTTCTCCCACCTGTGCGGCACTGGGGCCGGTTATAATACTCAACAGCCCTTCCGGGGCTATGGGGGCAGACTAACGACTTCGCCCAAAGGTACAAAGGGAAAACTTGACGCGGCTTTCCCCCTCGGAAGTGATATTAAGGAAATGGAATTGACCGCGCGACAACTCCTCTCTTGGCAAATCGTTACGTTTTCTGCCAAATCACCGGGTAAACCACTGGGTAAATCGATACAGGGAAGAGAGAGAATGGCATCCTATCTGAAATCCACCCCGAATGCAGATGGCTTTTTCGGGGACTATGGCGGCGCGATGCTGCCGCCCCCGCTGGAACCACATTTCAAGGAAATCCGCGAGGCATATCAGAAAATCTCGAAGTCTTCAGAGTTCATTCGTGACCTGCGCTATATCCGCAAGCATTTCCAGGGGCGGCCAACCCCGGTTTCCTACCTGAGAAACCTGTCGGAGCGGGCGGGCGGAGCCCAGATCTATGCCAAACGCGAAGACCTGAACCACACGGGCGCGCACAAGCTGAACCACTGTATGGCCGAAGCCCTGTTGGCCAAACACATGGGCAAGACCAAGCTGATGGCCGAAACCGGAGCGGGACAGCATGGTGTGGCGCTGGCCACGGCCGCGGCCTATTTCGGCATGGACTGCGAAATTCACATGGGCGAAATCGACATTGAAAAGGAAGCCCCAAACGTCACGCGGATGAAGCTCCTGGGGGCCACTGTGGTGCCCGTCGGGTTCGGTGGCCGGTCGTTGAAAGAGGCGGTGGACAGCGCATTTGAAAGCTATATCCCCCAGGCGGAAACCACCCTGTTCGCGATCGGGTCGGTTGTGGGGCCGCACCCCTTTCCGATGATGGTGCGGGATTTCCAGCATGTTGTCGGTATCGAAGCGCGCGAACAATTCATGGAAATGAACGGCGGTCTGCCCGACATCGTCGCCGCCTGTGTGGGCGGAGGGTCCAACGCCATTGGTCTCTTTGCCGGGTTCATGGAAGACGAAGATGTGGCGCTCTATGGCGTTGAGCCGCTCGGCACTTCGTCAAAGCTGGGCGAACACGCGGCGACCATTACCTATGGTGAAGACGGTGACATCCACGGGTTCCGCACCATGGTCTTGAAGGACGAGGCGGGCGAACCCGCACCGGTACACACCGTGGCCTCGGGGCTGGATTACCCGGGGGTTGGACCCGAACACGCGCATCTTTATCGTACAGGCCGCGCGAATTACACCACCGCCAACGACAAGGAAGCATTGAAGGCGTTTTACGACCTGAGCCGCTATGAAGGCATCATCCCGGCCCTGGAAAGCGCGCACGCCGTGGCCTTTGCCCAGCGTGAAGCGGCCAAGAACCCGGGCAAGTCGATCCTGATCAACCTGTCGGGCCGGGGTGACAAGGACATCGACTATGTCACCGAAACCTTCGGGTTCGGCGAGGACCTCTGAGGTTGCACGGCGTGGGGCGGGTGCTCTCCCGCCCCTTCACGGCCTTCGGCCTGCAAGCGTTGGGCCGGGCCTCGCTGCGCTCGGGTTATCGCTCCGTCTTCGCCGACCCGAACAAACATTTGCCCGAACGTCGGCCCGAACGTCGGCAAGCGTCGCGCCCCCTTGCCTCACCCGTCCGCATATGTGACACGCATCCTAACGTGACACCCGAACCAGCATGAGGGCCCCATGACGAAATACCAGGTCGTAGGAATCGGCAACGCCATTGTCGATGTAATCAGCCAATCCGATGACAGTTTTCTTGATCTCATGGGGATCCAGAAGGGCATCATGCAGCTTGTGGAACGCGAGCGGGGCGAGATGCTGTATGCCGAGATGACCAATCGCACCCAGGCCCCTGGCGGTTCGGTCGCCAATACGCTGGCCGGTTTGGGGAGCCTCGGGCTTTCCACCGCCTTTATCGGACGCGTCCACGATGACGCGCTTGGGCAATTCTATGCCAACGCGATGAACACCGGCGGCACGGATTTTGTAAACCCCCCGGTCACGGGGGGTGAACTGCCCACCTCGCGGTCGATGATTTTCGTCAGCCCGGATGGCGAGCGGTCCATGAACACCTATCTGGGTATCTCTGCCGAGCTTGGCCCCGAAGATGTGCCCACCGATGTGACCGAAGGCACGGAGCTTTTGTTTCTTGAGGGCTATCTTTTTGACAAACCCAAGGGCAAAGAGGCCTTCCTGACCGCCGCCCGCGCCTGTCGTGCTGCGGGGGGCAAGGCCGGGATCGCCCTATCCGATCCCTTCTGTGTGGAACGTCACCGCGACGATTTCCGCGCCCTGGTCAAGGAGTTGGATTTCGTCATCGGCAACAACCATGAATGGGAATCGCTGTATCAGACCGACCTTGGTGCTGCTCTGGAACAGGCCGCCAGCGAAAGCGGGCTTATTGTCTGTACCCGCTCTGGCCATGACGTGGTGCTGGTGCAGGGTAACGAAGAGGCAATTGTGCCGGTGAATGAAATCGTGCCCGTGGATGCCACGGGGGCCGGCGATCAATTCGCCGCAGGGTTCCTTTACGGTCTCTCTACCGGGCAAACGCTTGAGGTGTCTGGCCGCATGGGCTGCATCGCTGCCGCCGAGGTGATCAGCCACTATGGCGCGCGCCCGGAAACCGATGTGAAAGAGCTGTTCCGCCGCGATGGATTGATCGGGTAACGCCCCGCCGTACCCCTGTCATCTTTGGTTGACATAAACGGAGGCACCGAAAGAGCGGATCATGCAGTTTCACCGTTACGCCATCTATTATTGCCCCCCCGCCGGGCCTCTGGCCGATTTCGCGGGGCGGTGGCTTGGGTGGGATTGCCTGACCGGGCGACGCAGGGATCCCCCCAACGTGACGGGGCTTCCCGTTCCGATCGAGGAATTGACCCGCCGCCCGCGTAAATACGGGTTTCACGCCACGCTCAAACCCCCCTTTCGATTGGCCCCCGGGACTGATCCCGCGATGCTGAAAGCGGCCGTGGAACAGCTTTGCACCACCCTTGCCCCCCTGCAACTGGACGGGCTGGAGCTGTCGCGCATCGGGTCCTTCCTGACCCTGACCCCCACCGGCGATACAACACCTTTATCAAATCTGGCGGCGCGGGTGGTGCGCGACATTGACCGGTTTCGCGCCCAACCCACCGAGGCCGAACTGATCCGACGCCGCAAATCCCGCCTTTCCGCGCAACAGGAAAAACATCTGGCAAACTGGGGCTATCCCTATGTCATGGAGGAGTTCAGGTTCCACATGACCCTGACCGGACCGCTTCCCAAAGGGGGGGCGGAAAACGTGCTGTCGGCGCTTGCCCCGCATATCTCTCCGCTGTTGCCACGCCCGCTGATCATCCGCGATCTTTGTTTGCTGGGCGAAGCCGAAGATGGCCGATTTCACCTGATCCGGCGCTATGCGCTGGGATCCTGAACCAAACACCCGAATCAAACACCCGCACCAAAGATATGCGCCAAGGGTATGCGCCGCTGCGCGTTCAACAGGTGCAGGGATGGGGAAAATCGGGGAAAAAGGCAGGTGAGAGGCTGACAACGACCCAAGCGGGGCTCGTTACGGCTGCTTCCTTCCGGATCTGACCGGGTTGGCGAGGCGCCTGCCCGCGCCAACCTCTCACCGCCCGATATAGGGGCAGCAAACAGGATTCGCAAGCCGCGCCTGCGCGGATCGCTATTCGATGCCTATTCCACGTCGGCCAACCCACTCGGCGCTTTTAGTACTGTGCAAACAGCTTTTGATCGGTGAATCGCATTTCGGTCTGGTCAACCACGCGGCCCCTGCGGCCAACAACAGGATGAGAATGAGAAATCGAAACATCTGAACACCCGCAGGTCACGCCTGCGCATGATGTGACCTGATACGGGTCTGAGAAAAAGGGGGAAATGCCCCACATCATCGCACGAAACCGGTCACAAATGCAGCCGGAACCGGGCGAAGCCATCCGGCGTATCCCCCAAGTCGTCCAAAGGCGGAAGCGAAGGGCACCCCAAATGCGCCCGCGCCTCGGTACCTGTTTCAAAAACCGCTGTTGCCCCCGGCATCGGTGCAAAGCGCCAAACCGGGTCCGGGTAAGGGTCAATTTCGGGTTTTGAAAGAATATAGTCCAAAAGAATTTCCCTGCACGGTTTGGACTGTTCCAGAACAACCTCTGGGGGGTCGCCCTGAAACCCGGTTCCGTGGACGCGAAAGCTGTTGGTGGCCACGATGAATTCCTGATCGTCCGCCACAGGCGCTCCCTGCCAGCACAGGTTGCGGATACGGCGGGAGCCGGTGTTGAGCGTTTTGTAATGGCTGTCATACCGTGGCGGTTCGCTTAGCGAAATCTGATAGGTCAGCCCCGGTATCTGGTCGAACTTATAGCCGGGAAAGGCATCGTTCCACAGTGGCTGATCGGGAAGATCGGGGGATAGCTGGGTGAACAATGACGCGCTGAATTCCAGCCAATCCCTGATCTGACGTCCCGTGGCACGCACGGAACAGATGGTGTTGGGAAAGAAGTAGAGATCGGCAATGCTGCGCCGCAATAACGGCCCTGCGGCGATATTGGTGAAATGCTCAGGCCCCGATCGGCGCCCGGTTTTGAACGCGGTCGCCGCGCCAAGAACGGGCAGATCGCCAAATTCGGTCTCTTTAAGCGCCCTTCTGACGTATTCCACCTTGGCCCGCGCCACCAACTGCACTGACGCATCGTTCGCGACAAGCGAAAAGAAACTGTGCAGCGGCCTGGCCGTGCGGCTCACCGGCACGCGGGTCAGAGCAAGCGCAGCCTCATGCACGGCCTTGGTGCCTTCACAGAATTCCGGGTCTTCCTCTGCCTGTGTGTGCACATGTCCGCCGCTGTCCCGCGCGGAAACCGGAATCGTGGCCACGGTGCGCTCAACGATCTTCCACCGCCCGCCTGTCCCCTTTTCAAGCGAGAGGTCAACCTGCCCAAGGTGGCTCCCCCAGAAGCCGGGCATAACGACGGGCTTGCCGTCAATCAGGCCGCGATGGCGGTCGCTGGCATCCTCCGCGACACCGTGGCTGGACACCGGAGAGGGAAAGGTTCCGTGCAAATGGCCCAACAGGGTCACATCTATGCCGTCGATCGCATTGATCATCAGCCCGGCGTTTTCGCTGAATGGCGCGGCATCCATGGGGCCGAACCCTGTATGGGCAAGGCACACGATCACATCCGCTCCGGCTGCTTTCATGGGGCCGATCTGTGCCCGCACGGCATCAACCATGTCCAGCATTTCGATCTTGCCCCGCATCCCCCGGTCCCAATCGGTGGTCTGCGGAGGCAGGCAGCCCGTGATGCCAATCCGAACCTCATGCCGGTCGCCATTCTGATCCGTCACCTCGCGTGTAAGGACCTCGTAAGGTTTGAACAAAGGCGACCCGTCCCGATCCAGAACATTCGCCGCGACAACGGGGCACTCCGCCCCTTCAACAGACCGCATCAACAGGTCGAGACCATAGTTGAAATCATGGTTGCCAACCGTGATCCCGTCATATTTCAAAAGGTTCATGCCGGTGATCATGGGGTGCCCCGTGCCCGCCCCCAACTCACCATTCGCAGCAATGTCGCATAACAGCGTGCCCTGAAGACTGTCGCCCACATCAAACAGCAAACAGGTCTCAACCTCGGCGCGCGCCTGTCGAACAAGGCTGGCCACCCGGCTTAGCCCGATGGTCAAAGACGGACGATCCATGAAATAGTCATACCCGCGCAGATTTCCATGCAGGTCCGTGGTCTGCAATATGCGCAGCGCAACGGTCGGGGAATTTGGCTTTTCCGGGTCGGGCTGTGTGGCCATGATCAGACGCCTATCTGTAATGCTTGACGCAATGCGGTTGACGAGAGGTTCGATGCAGGTTGCCATGTCCTCTCTGTCGTTCTGGTGCCGGATCAACACCCGGACACGACCGTCTGGCACAATACAAACGGTACACAGCAAAGGCAACGAAAAACAGTTGTGGGACCATGGCACTGCTCCACTTAAAGTAGATTTGATCAAGGGACGTTTACCCCGCCTTTGCAAGTTGCGCGCATTCGTGCAACATCCCGCGCGAAATCCAGTGGGGGACATGGTCAAAATGCGCATTGCGGAAACGGTAACATTCGGCGGTTCCGACCTTGATCGCACCGCCCACCTGCGTGGGGACACGGCCGCGATGGCACAGCTGCAACAGGATGTGCAGGCAAGCACGCTCCTGCTCTGGCGCGGCAAGCTGCTGGTTACCGGAGAGCCGCGCAACCGGCTGTGCCGACTGCCCATGTCTCACCCGTTGGCAACGGGCCCTGTGGTCTTTCTGGGAACCGAGGAAAACGGCCCGGTCTTTGCCCATGACATCTCGGGCTGGACTCCGCCCGATCTGAACCGCGACGCGCTGACCAGTTTCATCGACCAATCCGAATACTCCCACCCCGATGCGCCACAGGACAGCGGGTTTCGCGAATTGCGTACGCTGATAACCGCTCTGTCTGCACGGGACGCCGAACTGGCCGCAACGGCCAAATCCCTGTTCGGCTGGCATCGCAGCCACCGGTTCTGTGCCAAATGCGGGCATGAAAGCGAAATGGCCATGGCCGGGTGGCAACGCAATTGCCCCGCCTGTGCCACGGCCCATTTTCCGCGCACCGATCCGGTGGTGATCATGTTGATCACCCATGGCAACCGGGTATTGATGGGCCGCAGCCCGGGCTGGCCCGAAGGCATGTATTCGCTGCTCGCCGGGTTTATTGAACCGGGCGAAACGATCGAAGCAGCCGTGCGCCGCGAAGTGGTCGAAGAAGCCGGGGTGCGCGTGGGACCCGTAGGGTATCTGGCAAGCCAACCCTGGCCCTATCCCAGCTCGCTTATGATTGGCTGTTGGGGAAAGGCGGAAACGGATGAAATCACCATTGATCCCGCGGAAATTGAAGACGCGCAATGGTTCACCCGCGAAGACATCGCAGACTCTTTTGCTGGCCGCCACCCTTTCCTGAAAGCCGCCCGAGAAGGTGCAATTGCACATTTTATTCTCTGGAACTGGCTTGCGGATCGGCTCGATTAACGCGACACTGTCGCCAAAATCAAAGCAGACAAAAAAATTGACAGGCCCCCCATGATCTTTGACACCAAGGAAGATATCGAAGCCCCTCTGGACCACGTGTTTGGCGTAATCACTGACTTCGACAGTTTTGAACGTCAGGCCCTGCGGCGCGGGGCCGAGGTGACGCGGCTTGATGCCCTGACATCCAAGGGTGTGGGCATGGCTTGGAATATCGGGTTTCGGATGCGGGGCAAGGATCGGAAACTGCACGCTGAAGTCACCGAATACGATACGCCGAACCGCACGGTGATCGAAAGCCGGTCGCCCGGATTGGACGGGCAATTGGTGGCCGAACTGGTGGCCCTGTCGCGCAACCGCACACGGCTGTCCCTGTCGATCGAACTGAAACCGCAAAACCTGTCGGCGCGCCTGTTGGTGCAGTCGTTGAAACTGGCCAGGGGCAACCTGAACAAACGTTTCATGGTCCGGGTGGCGGAATTCGCCAAGGATACCGAGGATCGGTACCAACGGATGGCTTAAAGCGTTTCCGGTTATTGTTGAATCACAGCAATAGCTGGAAACGCTTTAAGCCCTGCAATTTGGGTCCGCCGCATTGAAACCTCCCATACGGACAGGTTCACGCCTGACCCCGGAGATATTTGCAGGGGCATTTGTCCGACAACCGATGAACCCGAATGCCCGGCAACGCGGCCTGAAACGCATTATTGATTTGCAAACTGCCCCATGGGCGCGCTACTCCGCCCCAACCCCGCCTGATTGAGAGGATTTGCCATGACCGCCACCCGTGATGACCGCCTGATCGTTGCTCTCGATGTGCCCGATGCGCTGGCCGGGTTGAAGCTGGCAGAAACACTGGGAGAAACCGTCGGGTTCTACAAGATCGGTCTGGGCATGTTGACCGGCGGCGGGCTGGCGCTTGCCAATGAATTAAAAGAAGAGCACGGAAAACGCATCTTCCTTGACATGAAACTGTTCGATATCGGTGCCACGGTCGAAGCCGCCGTGCGCGGGCTGGCCCGGTTCAACCTCGATTTCCTGACTGTGCATGGCGATCCGCACGTGGTCCGCGCGGCCAAGAACGGCGCGGCAGGCAAGGACATGAAAATCCTGGCGGTGACAATCCTGACCTCTCTGGATCGCGCCGATCTGGATGCCGGACAGATCAAGGCAGGAGATGTACAGGATCTGGTTCTGGAACGCGCAGGCCGAGCGTTTCTTGCGGGCGCGGACGGGGTGATCGCCTCACCACAAGAAGCCGCGTTGATCCGCGCCTTGCCCGAGGCAAAAGACCGGTTGATCGTCACCCCCGGTGTGCGTCCAAAAGGAGCAGAGATGGGGGACCAGAAACGCGTTGCAACCCCGGGGCAGGCGATCCGCGACGGGGCCGACCATATCGTCGTGGGCCGCCCGATCTGGAAAAGCGAAGACCCCGCCGCAGCGGCCCGCGCGGTCCTGGCCGAACTTCCCTGACCTCATGGCCGGGTCACGATTTTTTGTTATAGCGTTTCGACTTTGACTTAAAAAATCGTATTTCGCCGGACTAAAACGTTAATGCACGATCGCCGCCAATCACCGTGTCGGCTCGGTGCCGCCCCGGTGCCGCTCCGGTGCGCAATAATCACCCCCCCTGACATGAGTGTGCGCCGAACGGTTAACACCCCGTTCGGCGCTTTGCGTTATCCCACAACATTGAACCCCGGACCGTAGGGGTATCCGGTGATATTCTCGTTGCCGTCTTCGGTGATGAACAGGATATCATGCTCGCGATATCCCCCTGCGCCCGGCTGACCTGTTGGGATCGTCAACATCGGCTCCATGCTGATCACCATCCCGGGTTCCAGCACCGTGTCGATATCCTCACGCAGCTCCAATCCAGCCTCGCGGCCATAGTAGTGACTCAGCACGCCAAACGAATGCCCATAGCCGAAGGTACGGTATTGAAGCAGATCGCGTTCCTCAAGGAAGTCGTTGATTTTATGCGTTACTTCCGCACAACTGACGCCGGGTTTGAGCAGGCTCATGCCATATTCATGTGCCGCCACATTGGCCTCCCATATCGCCAATGACGCGTCATCCACTTCGTTTACGAACATGGTGCGTTCCAGAGCCGTGTAGTAGCCGCTGATCATCGGGAAGGTGTTCAGGGACAGGATATCGCCGCTTTCCAACACCCGCCCTGTAACCGGGTTGTGGGCACCATCAGTATTGATCCCGCTCTGAAACCACACCCAGGTGTCACGGTATTCGGCATCCGGGAAGGATCGGGCGATCTCCAGCTCCATCGCATCACGCCCGGCCATGGCCACGTCGATTTCCCTAACCCCTTGTTTTACCGCTTCTTTGATAGCGTAACCACCCACATCCGCCACCCGCGCGCCTTCGCGGATCAGGTCGAGTTCCGCAGGCGATTTCATCATTCTTTGCTGCATCGAAGCGGGGGCGATATCCACCACGCCGGAAGGGGCCAGGAACGCCTCCAACCGATCACGCATAGCCAGCGTCAGGTGGTCGGCCTCGTATCCGATGACCGCCCCTTCCCCCGTAACTGACCGGATCGCGCGCCAGAAGTTGTCACGTTGCCAATCGGTATATGTGATGTTGTCGCCATGGCTTCTTCGCCAGGGTTGCCCGGAGTCGATCCCGGCAGAAATTGTCACGCAATCCTTGAGGGTTACGACCAGGGCATAGGACCGGCCAAAGGCGCAATAGGTAAAGCCCGAATAGTAGGACACACAGTGCATCGAGGTAAGCACAACCGCGCCGACACCCATGACTCCCATGGACTTTCGCAACCCGGCCACGCGAGCGTCATATTCGGCTGCGGTGAATTGCAACGGGGCCTTTTCCCCATTGTGAAAACGATAGAATTCAGGACGAGCAGTCATTTCGACCTCCTTCGTGAAAAGAAGATCCCGGCGTTCAGGACTGTTTGGAAAGAGCCCTTGCCCCGCCTTACGGCGTGTCGCGGGGGCGACGCCATCGCCCCGGGCCAAGCTCACACTTGCCGATCCGGCACGATCTGGCAAGATGATTTTAACAAATTGCGAGGATGCTCATGACACTGCCGAACCCCATGCCCAGCCCCAAGCCCAAACCCGGCCTGCGAAACCTGATCACCGATATTGCGGGTCTGCGAGTCGGCAATGCACAGGATGACGGGATCAAAACCGGCGCGACCATACTTGTCGGCGATGCGCCTTTTACCGCCGGGGTGCATGTGATGGGCGGGGCACCGGGGACGCGGGAAACCGATTTGCTGGCCGCTGACAAAACGGTTGAACAGGTGGACGCACTGATGCTCTCGGGCGGGTCCGCCTTTGGGCTTGATGCCTCGTCCGGGGCGGCGGATGCCTTGCGTGCCATGGGGCGAGGGTTTGCAGTTGGAGATCAACTTGTCCCCATCGTTCCCGGGGCAATCCTGTTTGATCTGATCAATGGCGGTGACAAGGATTGGGCCGAAAACCCCTATAAACGACTCGGGGCCGCCGCGCTTGAGGCCGCCGGGGAACAGTTTGAACTTGGCAGTGTCGGTGCGGGAACCGGGGCGACGACCGGAAACCTGAAAGGCGGGTTGGGCTCTGCCTCGATCACCATGCCATCCGGGCACACCGTCGGAGCTCTGGTTGCGGTCAATGCGCTTGGGGCAGCCACGGTAGGCGGGTCTCGAAACTTCTGGGCCGCACCGTTTGAAGTGGCGGGCGAGTTTGGCGACCTTGGTATCGCGACCGCTTACCCCGAACCGCACTACCCGCCCACCAAGCTGGCCGCTCACGCCAATACCACGATCGGCATCGTTGCGACCGACGCCGATTTAACCCAGGCACAATGCACCCGCCTGGCGACTGCCGCCCATGACGGGTTTGCCCGGGCGCTTGTTCCGTCTCATACTCCGATGGATGGCGATCTGATCTTTGCCGCTGCGACCGGGGCCAAATCGTTGGACAATCCCATGGCCGATACGCTGTATCTTGGGCATGCCGCCGCCACCGTGATGGCCCGCGCCATTGCCCGCGCCGTCCATGCAGCAACGCCCGCCCCCGGGGATGTGTTGCCGTGCTGGAGCGCGCTCTGACCGCTAGCGGATTTCGTCCCTGTCATGGCGATACATCATGACAGGCCCCTCGCATAATTCGGCCAGATAGGTCTGGCTGAACTCCCACAACGGCGCGTCATGAACAAGGTGATGGGTCAGATAGCCGAAGGGTTCGCCATTATCCGCGACCCCCCTGCGGCGATCTTTCAACAGCGCCACGGTCAGGGCCACAAGGCGTTCGGGATCCACCAATCCCCGCGAACCACGCCATTCAATCGGGTCAATATGGGTGTTGATCGCCACGAGCCCCGGGGCGATGTCAGCCCTTTGTCGCGGCTGAAATGTGGACAGGGCAGTAAATCCAAGTCGGCTCAGGATCGGGCCCATCTCGGCCCCCACCCGGTTCCATGGCGGCACAAACATCCGCGCCAGCCGTGGCCCGAAAAGCGTCTCCATCCGGGCAAGGGCGCGGTCGGCGTCCTGTGCCAGATCCTCCAGCGACCGGTTGCTGCCAAACTCGGCCTTCTTCAATTCGGGCGGCGCATGGTTTTCGTGTGACCAGCCATGGATCACGGGGATCAGGGACCCGGTATCGGCCACAAAACCGGCCAATCCCTCGGTGGCGTTTCGTGGGATCACCGCCATGTGGACAGGAAGCTGAAGCCCCTCTGACATCTCCACCAACCGCTCCAGAGCGCGCGTAGGTGCAATCGCGTCATCATCCCGCCACCACAGGGGCAGGGTCAGACCCTGCTGATGCCACAGAGCCAACTCTTTGCGCAGCGGGGTCCAATCCGGTGTCATCCTGGGCTCACTCCTCATCTCTTGCACGATACATCTCTTCCACGATACGCACGGCCTGCTGCGCCCCGTCCATGCCGATGCGTGACGTGTCGCGCCGGGGTGCCTGCATGGCGCGGCTCATCGTCCGGGCTAGGGCCGCGCCGGACAGGTCTGCACCTGCGATCATTTCAATCCCATCCTGACGGGAAAGCGCCCGCGCGCGCAAGGTTTGTTCGACCTCTCCGCCGTCATCAAACGGCACGATGACCGAAGGGATTCCCGTCTGTAGCAGGTCCATCGCCGTATTATACCCACACATGCTGACCGATCCCGCCGCACGGGCGAGCAAGGCGCGAAAATCCGGGCGCACCGGTTCAAGAATGGCATTCTCCGGCACCCCGTTTCGGGACAGCGCCGCGATACGCGCGTTCGGGTCATGTCCACCGATTAATATACGCCATGTGCGCGTATCCGTTGTGGCGGCCTTGATTGCGGCGATGAACAGGGCGTCGCCAACCGCGCCTCCACCGGCGCTGACCAACACCTCACCGCGCCCCGGCCCGTCCGGGTCAGGGAAGGTAAACTCAGGAGCCACGAACCCGGTGTAATGCAACATTGGCTCAAGACGGGCCGAGACGGGCCAGCTTTGGTCAAGCGTCGCAATCGCGGCATCGGAATGCACCAATACCCCGTCATAGTGATCCAACAGGATTTTCTCGGCCCGTGTCGCCTTGGCCGGTTTGGATGGCGGAGCAAGAATATCGCGGATCGAAGCGAAAACCAGCGGGGGGCGCGGCAATTGTTGCCCCAGATCGATCAGCCCAAGGAACTCCTGCGCCAACACGCGGCGACCAAAGGGGAACAGTTCTGTAATCACCACATCCGGTTGGAAATCCCGCATCTCGGCGGCCATCCGATCCATACGCAGCATCAAAATATCCGGCCCGGCCTCGCGCCCCCCGACATCCAGCAACCGGGTGAAATTGGTGCCGTCCGAGGCAAGCGCGGGTAGCTGAACCAACGTCACCCCATCCCCTGACACATGCCGCGTGGGCCGCCCGCCGGACAGGACGCGCACCGCGTGACCTGCCTCGGCAAAGGCGCGGCCAAGCACCATGGCGCGGGCAAGGTGCCCGGTGCCCAAAAGGTGGGTCACAGCGATCAGAACCTTCATGGTGCGCGTTCCATCAATCGGACCGGGGCGGGCCATGGGATCATGCGGCCCTCCCGGTTGCCGCCATGGTCCAGCTCAACAACATATAAACGGTTCCGCTTGATTTGAAACGGGGCTGGCCCATCGAAATCCCACCCATGGGCGCGGGCAAGGATCATGCGCATGGTCCCGATATGGCACACGGCCACCGTGTCGCGGGTCAACCCGCCCACCCATGGCGCAAGCCGGTCCCAGACCCGGGCCGGGCTTTCGCCACCGGGTGGGGTATAGTCCCACCCCCAGTGCTCAATATCCCTGTACCCGCTTGCGGGATCGCTGCGCAGGTCGACGCCGTGCAGCCCCTCCCAATCACCCCAGTTCATCTCAAGCAGTGCGTCCTCGACCTTTGGATCGCGTCCGGCAACCAATGTCGCGGTATCCCGGGCGCGCAACAGGGGCGAGGCCACAAGGTCGGCGCTGTCCCAGGGCTCAGGCAGATATTTCTGCGCAAGTTCCACACGGGCATCCGCATCCAGCGGGATATCGGTGCGCCCTTGAATACGGCCCGCGCGGTTCCACGCGGTATGGCCGTGGCGCAACATGGCAAGGCGGGTCATCGGCGCTCCTTTTTCAACTTGCTCAAAACAGTGTGCAACCTCTCTTGGGCGGCGGGAAGCAGGTGATGTGCAATCATCTGTTGGCGACCCTGTTCCGAGGCGGTGCGCCATGCGGTGTTGTCGGTTAATAGCTGGTCGGTGGCGCGGGCCATCCCCTGCGCGTCGTTCATGGGCACCAGAGCTGTGCCCGGCAGAACCTCGCGCACTCCGGGGCGGTCCTGTGCCACCACCGGCAACCCGGCGACCTGCGCCTCAAGATAGACCAGTCCGAAGGCTTCGTTCACACCCGGCCAGACCATGACACGGGCCTGCGCCATCTGTTGCGCCACGGCCTCTGCATCCAGTCGCCCAAGGAACCTGATGCGCGGACCAAACGGGGCAAACAACGCCTCGACCGTGGCCCGTTCGGTGCCATCTCCTGCGATCGACAGGGTCCAATCGGGCGTGGTCAGACGAGACAGCATTTCCGACAGCAGTTGATAAGAGGCCAGCTTGTCCCCCGGACGCATCATGGCAACGGCAAAGATCGCGGGCGCATCGGGCGGTGACCGCTCCGGCATGGGGGACTCGCGCAAAAGGAAGGGTGGCAAATGCTCCAATCGCTGATATGCGGGGCGGTGAGGGTCAAGCGCAACGCGGTCCCGTTCGGTCAGGTAGAATATCACATCCGCCTGATCACAAGCCACCTCAGCCGCCTGCGCAAACCGATCCCAGTGCCCCCCAAGCCGCTTTTTCGCCCGCGTCGCTTCGATCAACACGTAAGGGATGTTCAACGCGCGGCACACGGCGGGCCCAATCAGATCCGGCGCTTTGTAATAGTTGTGATAGGTGACCCACACATGCCAGCCACCGCGCGCCACAAGCCGTTTGACCTCGGCCTCTGCGGCCTTTTCCAACACAATCTGCGCCGCGCGGTCGCCACGCCCGTCGCGCAGGCGCAGTTCGCTCACCAACTCCACGTCCCCCAACGCCGCCATCAGGGCGCGCGCCATGGCCCGGTCGCCTGATGGCACCGGGTGGGTGGGCGCTTTCATCGGCGCGTAAAAGGCAATCTCAGCCATGAGTGTCTGCGGGGTCAAACATCCCGCGCATCCGTTTGTCCAGCTGTCGGATACCCGGGGCCATCTGGAATTCGGCCAACAGGCGGGCATGGGCCGCCTCGGCCATACGCAGGCGCGCGTCGGCGTCTTGTGACAGCGTGGTCAGCGCCTCGGCCAGCTTCTCTGGGGCGTCTTCACTCAACACGCCATGCAGCCCGGTATCGATGAATTCGGGGATCGCGGACACGGGTGTAGACAGGATACACAGTTTTTGTGACGCGGCCTCCATCAACACGTTGGGCAACCCGTCGCGGTCTCCGTCCTTGGCAATCCGACTGGGCAATACGAACAGATCAGACCGGCGCATGGCCTCGATCACCTCGGGCTGATCACAGGCACCGCGCCACGTGATCCGATCCTGTAGTCTCAAACGTTCTGCCTGGGCCTCCAACACATCCGACAGTTCGCCGCCGCCGATATGTTCCCAGTGCCAGTCAAGGTTTTCGGGCAGCAAGGCAAATGCCTGCAACAGCCGATCAAACCCCTTCTTTTCCACAAGGCGTCCGACCGACAGAAACGTCACCGGCCCTGAATGCACTTTCCGCTCGGGGGCCTGTGGAAATCGCGAGAGGTCGAGCCCGTGATAGACCAGCTCGACCCGGTCGGAACGGTCCGCCAATCCGCGCAGATGCTCGGCCCCGAACGCGGTACAGGTGGCCAGAAAAGCTGCGCCATGCTGCGCGGCGTGCAACTTTTCCCGTTTTTCCCAGTCGGGCGAGGTCCAGATATCCTTGGCATGGGCCGACACGCTCCAGGGGATTTCGCGCAAGATCGCGGCATAGCGGGCGACCGACGCGGGCGTGTGCATGAAATGGGCGTAAAGCCCGGCGACATCATCCGGCAATTCTCTTGCCAGAACCAGCGCCTGACCAAACCGGCGCACCCGGTTTCGGGTGGGGTCGCGGCGCAGATCGCGCCACCACGCCCCAAACGCGCTTCTAAACCGCCGCTGAACCAGGGCGGACATCAAGCCGCGCAACACCCGCAAAGGCTCCTGATGCAGATATTCGGGCAGGTAGCTCACTGTGCCCTGCAAACGGTCGTGCAATGGGTGACGTTTCTTGTCGGTGGGAAATCTCAGGGACCAGATATCAAGCGGCCAACCGGCTTCTTCCAACGCCACGATTTCCTGCGCGATGAAAGTTTCGGACAGACGTGGCCACCCCTTGACCACGACGGCAATTCGGGGACGTGTGGGATATATCATGCCTGTTTGCGCACCTCTTCCAGTCCCAACAACGCCGCCGCGCGCGCCGAGACACAGTCCAACCCGTCCAGAATCCCGGGAAAGAAGGCCGCCGAAGGCGAATGCTGCTTTGGCAGGCCGCGAATGGCGTGGATCATCGCCTCAACCGTCAATTCATTGCGGGCTTCATCCAGAATACGGACAAGCCCGATTTCTTCGGCACGCGAGGCGCGGATATACTGTTCAAGGCGCGGCACGCGGCGGGGTACGATCACCGTTGGGCGATCAAAGGAAAGCACTTCGCAAAACGTGTTGTATCCCCCCATGGAAATCACCCCCTGCGCGCCCAGCATCAAGGCTTCCATGCGGCTTTCGAACCCAACATCGCGAACCCGACCATTCAACGCCGCGACACGGGCTTCGAACTCATCTCGTGCCGAACCGGACAGGAACGGGCCATAGACCAGCACTGCCATAGGGCTTAGATCAGGGTCCTGTTCATACGCGGAAAGGACAAGGTTCACCATGCTGGCCCCATCGCCCCCGCCGCCGGGGGTGATCAGGATATAGGGTTCCTCAATGGGCGAAGGGTGTTCTTCCAGCATCTCGCGGCGCAGGAAGCCGGTCCAGTGCATTCGCGCCCGCAGATCGTCGGACAGATTCAACCCCGCCGTGGGATCATAGAACGACCTCGGGCCGTATACCCAGACTTCGTCATAAAAGGTTTCGGCCGCCTGGATTGCGTTCTTGCGGTCCCATTCTTCGGCCAACACGTCAGGATCGTCCAACACGTCGCGCAACCCAAGAACGGTTTTCACATGTCCTGCTTCACGCAGCCATTCCAGCGCGGGAAGAAGTTCGCCCCGGAATCCGGTGGGCTCTTTGTCCACGACCAACAGGTCGGGGTCAAAGTGTTCCACTGCGGATTTGATCAACCCGGCGCGCAGGTCAGTGGTTTCATCAATATCCAACCCCAACGCCTGAGACATATACGACCCGTCCACGGCCTTGGTCACACCAGGCAGGCGGATATGGTCCACCCGTTCGGGAAAATGGAACCGTCCCGCCACCGGCGATCCTGTCAGGATCAGCGCGGTAATATCAGGACTCAGATCGGTAATGGCACTGGCCAGCGCACGGCTGCGCCGAAGGTGGCCAAGACCGAAGGTATCGTGGCTGTAAAACAGCACACGCGGGGCCCGCCCCGACACCGGTTGTTTCACGCCTTGAAGCACCTACCACCCCTTTTCGCGCCCTGGGTCCCCATGACCATGAACCCTCTTACAGTCTCAGATCCGAGTCCGCTTTGTCCAAGGCACCCTTGATATCATAAAGAACCGCCCCGGGTTTTCCTAGGGACCGGATGGCCGCCGCGCCCATTTCCACGAACTCTGTGTGGGATACGGCCAGAACGATCCCGTCATACACCCCTTCTGCGGGTTTATTGATCGGTGTGATCCCATAATCCGCCATAACGGTTTCCGGGTCGACCCAAGGATCCCACACATCAACCTCTACCGCGAAATCCTCCAATTCGGTCACGATGTCGACCACCTTGGAGTTGCGCGTGTCGGCACAGTTTTCCTTGAAGGTCAGCCCCATAACCAGAACCCGCACCGGCGCGGCCTTTTTGCGCAGCATCGCCTTGATCAACTCCCGCGCCACGTGGCGGCCCATATGGTCGTTGATCCGGCGTCCGGCCAAAATCACCTCGGGGTGATACCCAAGCTGTTCGGCGCGGTAGGTCAGGTAATAGGGATCCACCCCGATGCAATGCCCCCCCACAAGACCGGGGCGGAAGGGCAGGAAATTCCATTTGGTCCCCGCAGCTTCCAGAACTTCCAGCGTATCCAACCCCATGCGGTTGAAGATCAGCGAAAATTCGTTGACCAACGCGATATTGAGATCGCGTTGGGTGTTCTCGATCACCTTCGCGGCCTCGGCCGTGCGGATCGAAGAGGCACGGTGTAAACCCGGCTTGACAACGGGGGCATAGAGCGCCTCGATCCGATCCAACGTGGCTTCGTCCTGCGCTGACACCACCTTGACCACGGTTTCCAGCGAATGTTCGGCATCCCCGGGGTTCACCCGTTCGGGGGAATAGGCAAGCCGGATGTCTTCGTACAACTTCAATCCCGACAGGCGTGCGAGCTCGGGGCCCAACACCTCTTCCGTCACACCGGGATAGACGGTGGATTCAAGCACCACGATATTGCCCTTGCGCAGATACGGTGCCACGGTCTGCGCGCCCGACAGGATCGGGCGCAGATCGGGTTTGCGCGCGTCATCAATGGGTGTGGGTACGGTCAGGATGAACACCTCGCACCCATTCAGGTTTTCGGGCGCGTCGCTGAACAACACGTTGCTTTCCATGATCGACTCGGGCACCACTTCGGCATTCAGATCGCGACCTTCGTTCAACGCATCCACGTGCCGCGCATTGGTGTCAAAGCCAATGACATCATGCCCGGCCCGCGACAGGGCCAGCGCCAGGGGAAGACCCACATATCCAAGCCCGATCACGGCGATTTTTTCTTTGCTTTCACTCACGTGGCACGTCCTGTCTGGCTGGCTTGGGTGCAATCTTTCCCGGACTATCGAAGATAGGCGGCCAAGTCATCCCCTTCACCCCGCACATATGATCACGATTTGTCCCGTCACAACCCCATACCGGTGGATTGTGCTTGAATTTACAATGTTTTCGCCCAATATCGGCGCGATACGCGTATCAAAATCGCGAACAACAGGGGTTTACTGATGTCTCACGCTTTTAAAGTTGTCCTGGCGGCGCTGTTCTGGATCACGGCTGGCACCGCGCTTTCAGCTCAGGAAGTCCCGGCGCAAAGCGATACCGGCTTTGCAAGCGCCGTTGAAAAAGCGGTCGAGCAAGGTGGCACCGTCATCGTTCTGGACGCACAGGGCCGCGTTGTGGGCCAATCGGCCACGACACCCGAGCCCGATGATCAACAGCTGGACGAACATGGGCGGCCCGTGGGAAAACCCATGGGCAGCGACACGTTGATGATGGCCCAGACAGAGGTTCAGGAGTTCCGGAACACCCTGCGCAAACGGCTTGATGCTCTGCCCGCCTCGATCAACGAAGTGCTTTATGTCCTGCGTGCCTCCAGCCCGACGGGGGAAGTCTGGGCCTTTGCGAAAACGCTGCTTTGGGGTCTTGCGCTGTTCGGTGTTGGTATCCTGTTTGAACGCTATGTCTATGGGTACAGGTTAGCCTCCAAAATCGTGATGCCGCGGATCAAGGAGCACCCCGAAGGTTTTTCGGAAAAGCTCAACTTCCTGATGCTGCGGTTCTTCATGGGGCTGATCGGGGTGCTGGTTTCCATGATCGTCGCCTATCTTGTCGGGACGATCCTGTTCGGGGAAGTCGAGGATTCCGCGATTCAGTTTACCATTGTCATCATCAACATCGCCTATTTCGGCAGCCGGGTTTTTGCCCTGCTGTGGCGCATGATCCTGTCACCCTATCTGGAGCAATATCGCATCCCGGCCTTTTCGGCCCATGATTCCAAGAAGCTGCACCACTGGCTGTGGATTCTGGCGACGTTTGACCTCTGGACCCTGATGTTCGCCATCTGGCTAAGCGAACTGGGGTTGAACTATGACATCTATGCGTTGATGTATGGCGGGCTGACGCTTTTGGCGTCGTTCGGGCATATCACCATGGTTCTGGTGAACCGCCGTGCCGTCTCCAACGCTTTGCGCGATGGCAACCCGCCGTCCAAAGTCAGCATTGTTCAACGCATTATCTCAACCATCTGGGCCCCTGTAGCGATCTTCTACATCGTCGGGTCCTGGCTTGAGCTGCTCTTCAACCTTGTGCTTGAACGACCCACCTCGGTGCCGGCTCTGATCGGGGCCTATGCAATCCTGGCAACCATCCTGATCGTTTATGCGCTGATGAACTATGTCATCGAACGGTTCTTCTCCCGCGCGCGGGCGCTGCGCGAGAGGGCAGAAGCCCATGCCGCCGCGATCGGGGCAGACCCCGAATTGGAGGGGGATGCGTCTCCCGAACTGTCCTATCAACACCCGATCCACAGTTTTGAAGGCCTGGCCCGGCGCGCGGCGGGGATTTGTGCCCTTGTCGCGGGGCTGTTCATCTCGTTCCGTATCTGGGGCGCGCAGGATATGCTGCCCGAAGATCTGGCGTTTTACAACGGTGCTCGCGATATCATCGTAATCGCCTTCATTGGCTATCTGGTGTTTCATGCCTTTCGCATCTGGATCGACATCAAGATTGCCGAAGAACAGGGACCGGAAGAAGAGGCCGAGTTGGGCGATGAGGGGGGCGGATCAAGCGCCTCCCGGCTGGCCACACTTCTGCCCCTGTTCCGCAACACGATCCTTATCGTGATCTTCGTCGCCGTCTTTCTGGTGATCCTGCTTGAGCTCGGCATCAATGTGAGCCCCCTCTTCGCAGGTGCCGGTGTTGTCGGTCTTGCCGTGGGCTTTGGGGCGCAATCGCTGGTGCGGGATATCTTTTCGGGGGCGTTCTTTCTGTTGGATGACGCATTTCGAAAAGGGGAATATATCGATACTGGCGGGGTGAAGGGCACGGTTGAGAAAATCTCGGTGCGTTCCTTCCAGCTGCGCCACCACCTTGGCCCCCTGCACACGATCCCGTTTGGTGAAATCCAGCAATTGACCAACTATTCCCGTGATTGGGTGATCATGAAACTGCCGTTGCGGGTGACTTATGACACCGACGTGGAACGGGTGCGCAAGCTGATCAAGAAGCTGGGGATCGCCCTTCTGGATGACCCGGTGATTGGCCCGGACTTCATCCAGCCCCTGAAATCACAGGGTGTTATCGAAATGCAGGACTCGGCGATGATCATCCGGGTCAAGTTCATGACCAAACCCGGGGATCAATGGATGGTCCGCAAACGGGTGTTCCAGGAGATCCGCGACCTGTTCGAACGCGAAGGTATCAGGTTTGCCCATCGCGAGGTTACGGTTCGGCTTGCCGATGCCGACCCCAATACCCTGACCACTGAGCAAAAGGAAAAAATCGCCGCCGCCGCCCATTCCGCGGTGATGGAAGAGGAATTGTTGGAGGGTGGACCTGAGACTTCAGGAGACGATCGCTAAAGCGTTTCCGCATTACGTTGACTCAGCGTGATGTGGAAACACCGCACAACATAACAGGAGTGTGGGCGTTTCCAGTTATTGCTATGATCCAACAATAACTGGAAACGCTTTAAACGTGAGGGCTGTGCCAATCTGCATCGCCCTTTGGGTAATGCCGCGTGCCGTGGGCGGGGGCCGTTAGAACAGTTTTCGAACAGGTTGAACCGGGCATACACTGCCACGCTTTTGGCGTTCTCGGGACATTTCCGATCCGATCGTTTCTAAAGCGTTCGACCTTTAACCTGAGACAGGGAAAAGGGCGAACGCAGCGCGACATTTATGTGTTTCACGCGTCCTGCCAACACCCCGTGAGTCAGGGTTTTGGCAGGGCGCTTTAATTGGTTCGAAAACGCTCTAGGTTTCGTTCGGGTCCAGCGCGTCGCGCAGCCCATCACCCATGAAGTTGAAGGCAAGCACAACAATGATGATCGGCAGCATCGGAATTGCCGTCCAGGGATAGATTTCGATGCTCGCCAGATTCTGGGCGTCGTTCAGCATAACCCCCCAGCTTACCGCTGGCGCACGCAGTCCAAGCCCAAGGAAAGACAACGCCGTTTCCCCAAGTATCATCGCCGGAATCGACAGGGTTGCGCTCGCGATCAGGTGGCTCAGGAAATTCGGTAACAAGTGGCGCTTGATCACCCGCGCGGGTTTTGCCCCCATCATCTCCGCCGCTTTCACGAACTCTTCTTCCCGCAGCGACAGGAACTTGCTGCGCACCGCCCGCGCCAATCCAGGCCAATCCAATATACCCAGAATAATGCTGATGATAAAGAATACCGCCACCGGACTCCAATGGCTTGGCACGGCTGCGGACAATGCCAGCCACAAGGGAAGCTCGGGCAGGGACCGCAAGATTTCGATCACACGCTGCAAACCCCAGTCGAACCAGCCGCCGAAGTATCCCGCAATGCTGCCCAGAGTGATCCCGATCACGAAGCTGACCGTGATCCCCACCAACCCAACGGTCAACGACAGCTGTGCCCCGTAAAGAATACGCGAAAACACATCCCGGCCCAGTCTATCCGAACCAAACAGAAAAACAGTTGCCCCATCAGGTGCGCAAAACAGGTGCCTGTTGGTCTGGATCAACCCGGCCAGCCGGTATTCACCCCCTTCACAGAAGAATTCAAGCGGAGCTGGCGACGTGTTCACCTCGTCATACACCCACTTGTATTGCACAAGGTCCGCATGGGCCTTGATCGGACGCACATGGGGTCCGATCCAGTTTCCTTCGTGGAACAGATGGATGCCCTGTGGTGGCGCATAAAGGTGGTCTGCATGACGTTCATTCGGCGTGTAGGGCGCAATGAACCCGGCAAACGGCAACAGCAGATAGGACAGCAAAAGGAACAGGGCCGACAGGTATCCAAGCCGATGCCTGCGGAACCGCCGCAACACCAGCTTCCAGTTCGGCAGGTCCAAATCCGCATGGCGCAGTTCGCCTTCCCCCTCCGGGTTGAACGGCGCATCATCGACAAAACGGCCATCGGGCAAGGTGGTCATGCGCTGCGTCCTCCGAACCGGATACGGGGGTCAAGCAGGGCCAGCAGCAAGTCCGATACCAACGTCCCGATCAGGGTCAGCAAGGCCACGAACATCAACACGAACCCCGCCAGAAACTGATCCTGGGATTTCAATGCCGCCAGCAGCACAGGACCAATGGTTTGCAGCCCCAACACCACCGACACCAGAACCGACCCGGAAATCAGCGACGGGATCAACGTGCCGATATCGGCCACGAACGGGTTGAACGCCATCCGCAGCGGATATTTTGACAACATGCGAGCCGGGCGCATCCCCTTGGCCATGGCGGTTTCCACATAAGGTTTGGACAGTTCGTCCAACAGGTTTGCCCGCAACCTCTGCATCATCGCCGCCGCACCTGCCGTACCGATAACGAAGGTGGGAATGATCAAATGCACCAGAATTGACCGCATCTTTTCAAAGCTCATCGGCTGGCCTTCGAATTCCGGGGCCATCAGCCCTCCAATCGGAAGGTTCAGGTATTTGTGCCCATAGTAGAACAGGATCAGCGCCAGCAGAAAATTCGGCGTGGCCAGACCCAAATACCCGACAAAGGCCGAGGTGTAGTCAATCCATGACTTCGCCCGTGCCGCTGCGATCACCCCCAAAGGCAGGGCCGCCGCATAGACAAAAATCACCGCCGCAAGGTTCACGAGAATGGTCAGCCACAACGCCTCGCCCACAATTTCAGCCACCGGTTGGTCATATTCGAAGGACCAGCCAAAATCACCCTGCAGCAAGCCGGAATACCCGTTCGGCCCCTCCATGAATCCGACCCAGATCAGGTACTGCTGCCATATGGGCCGATCCAGCGCATATTCGCGGCGCAGGAACTCGGCCTTGGCGACACCGGCTTCCTGCCCCGTCGCGCGCAACTCGTTGATCTGATTGGACAGGTAATCCCCCGGCGGCAGGTTGATGATCACGAAAATCACCGCCGACACCACCAACAGGGTGGCCAGCATCGTCAATGTGCGAAAGAACGCAAAGCGCAGAATTGCCATCATTCATCCCCCGCAACTTCGGAACCCGCGTGTCCAGGTTCGGGTTCAGCGAAAAAGAACTCATCCGGGCGATAGACGCCAAAATGCGATCCGGGGGACCAGATCCACACCCCCTCTTCTGGCACGTTGCGCATTCGGTTGGACACCACTACCGGCTGGGGCGTTGCCGATACGATACCGATGGCAAACACCTGTTGAGCGTGAATATCCACAATCTCTTGCCAGATATTGGCGCGCTGGTGTAAATCTGCAGCGGCCCAGGCGTCGGCGAGTTCCATCAACTGTTTCGCCTCGGGCATGTCGGGGACTTCGCCCGCCTGTCCGCCTGTCTGGTAAAACTGTCCCCACTTCGGCCAGCTAAAGAACTCCTGTTGATGGGGCGCAGCAAAGCTGGGCGGGGTAAAGGGTTTGGGAATGCCGTTGTCCCAACCAAACCACGCCGCGGCCATGCTGACCCCTGAATACACCCGGTTGCGCAGGATATCGCGCTCCAACGGGCGCAGGATCAACTTGACCCCAATTTCACGCCAGGTATCGACCGTGATTTGCAACGCATCTTCCACCTCGGGGCGTTCCCCTGCGGTTTCAACGATCACCCAAAGCGGGCGGCCATCGGGCAGCAGCCTGATCCCGCTGCTGTCACGTTCGGTCAACCCCATGTCATCAAGCAGGGCATTGGCCGCATCCGGGTCATAGGTGGCCCAGGCCCTGCGGTTCTCTTCTCGGTAAAACGGGCTTTGTTCCAGAACGGTCATGCCGCCTTCTTTACCCAACCCGAAATATAGCGCCCGGTTGATGATCCGCCGATCAATCGCCATGGACAACGCCCGGCGGAACCGCACGTCGCGCAGAACCTCGCGCCATACCGGGTCATTATAGTTGAGGTTGGGGTAAATCGCGATCTGCGCCGCCGCCCCGTTGCGCCACAGGAAGGTGCGGTAATTGCCACCATCCATTTCACCCTTCTTGAGGATCGCCACATCGCCAAACGCGAGGCCGCGCGCCTGCAGATCCGTCTCGCCCGCATTGGTCTTGGCCGCCACCAGCCCGGCCCCGACCACGGTCATCTCAACGGTATCCACATAAGGAAGCTGCTGACCCATATTGTCGATGCGATGGTAAAACGGGTTGCGCACGAAAAGGAACCGCGACTTGCCGCCCTTGGTCGCCTTCATCCACGGCTGCAGGGTGGGCAGTGCGTGATTGTTGAACTTGTACATGTTGTCGTACTTGTTATGCACCGCAGCCCAGCTTCTTGCCCGCTTTTCCTTGATCAATTCCTCAAGCTTGGCCTGATCGGCAAATTCGGCATGGAATTGTTTCAGGTAATGCGCCGGGCGATAGATGAAGGGCGGGCGGGCCTCGGCCAGGGTTTGCAGAAATTCCGGGTTGGGCTTGGACCATTCGAAAATCACCGTGGTGGCATCGGGAAACTGCACCTTGGGCAGTTCGCCTTCAACGCGCAGGAACCCTTGGGGGCCTGACGGTGTCAGTTCCTTGTTGTTGGCCACATGGGTCCACCAATATTCGAAATCGGCCGAGGTGAACGGATGCCCGTCGGACCATTTGTGCCCGGCGCGCAGGTACAGGGTGAATTTGCGCCCCTCCTCGACCTCTACATCCCGCAGGATATCCGGCACGATATTCCACCCCTGATCATATCCCACGAGACGCGCATAACCATAAACCACCATCTGGCGGATGTCTTTGGAGCGGGTGATCATGGTGCGCAAGGTGCCACCGTGGCGTCCAACCTGTCGGTTTTTTCCGGGCAGGTTCACCACCATCGGCTGGCTTGGAATCCGTTCGGCCACGGGGGGCAGGGTCCCGGCCTTCACATCGGCTTCGGTGAACGGGCTGTCAATTGGCGTTGGATTTACCCCCGCAATGCCAGCCATGCCGAAAATCAGCACCGCCACGATATAAAGAACGCCCCTAAACATGACACCGCACCAAATGACCGGTGGAAACCTGTGTCAGGGGCGGCGGAGTGCCTTCGCCAAACCGGAACCGCTCTGGCCACCCGTCCGGTGACCCTGCGCCACGCGCCACGATCCCAAGGTCAATCTGCCGATGAATATCGGGTTGCGGCTGCGCGGCGATCAAAGCGCGGGTATAGGGATGCTGCGGATCAAAGAACAAGGTGTCCGGGGGGCCTTGCTCTACGATAAGCCCCTGCCGCATGACCGCCACCTCGTCCGCAATCCGCGCCACGACGGCAAGGTCGTGCGAAATGAACAGGTACGACAGGTTCAGCCGGTCGCGAATATTTTCCAACAACTCCAGAACCTGATCCTGGACCGAAACATCCAACGCCGACGTCGGTTCATCACAGACAAGGAACTTCGGCCCCAGCATCAGGGCGCGGGCAATCGACAACCGCTGCCGTTGACCACCGGAAAACGCGTGGGGAAACCGGGTCAACATGTTGTGGCTCAACCCCACCCAATCCAGCATTTCAGCGGCGCGGTCCAACCGTTCGGACCGTGTTCCGATCCCGTGTATATCCATGGGTTCGGTTAACGCATCCTTGATCCGCATCCTGGGGTTCAACGTGGAATACGGGTCCTGAAACACCATCTGCGCCTGACGTTGAAAGGCCAGCCGCCCGTCGCGATCCAGCTTTTGAAGCTCGATCGCATCGCCCCCCGCTTCACCTCGGAACCGGATCACGCCACCCTGATCCGGAAGCTCAGCCCCCAGAGCCATATGCGCACAGGTCGTTTTGCCCGACCCGCTTTCTCCGACCACGGCCAGCGTTTTACCCCGCTCCACTTCCATATCCACGCCACGCACGGCGCGGATGGTTTGCCGGGGCGACCACGGTGCAGGACCCTTGGCGAAATAGGTTTTGGAAATCCCCGTCATCTCAAGAATCACGTCACGGTGAGAGGTGTCGGGTCCCGGCGCGCTGGCCTCGGGGATTTCGGGCGCGGCTTTCATCAGACAGCGGGTGTAATCATGCGCCGGATTGGCCAACACCGCCTCGGCAGAGCCTGCCTCCATGATACGCCCGCGATGCATAACCGTGACGCTGTCGGCCATATTGGCCACCACGCCCAGATCGTGGGTCACAAGGATCACCGACATGCCCGAGTCCGCCTGAATCTCTTTGATCAGCCCAAGCACCTGCGCCTGTGTAGTCACGTCCAGCGCAGTCGTGGGTTCGTCAGCGATCAGAATATCGGGTTGCCCCACAATGGCCATGGCGATCATTGCCCGCTGCCGCATACCGCCGGACAACTCGAACGGATAAGACCGCCAAACCCGCTCGGGGTCGGGGAATCCGACCCGTTCAAAGGTTTCCAGAACATGCCTGCGATTGTCCGAGCGGCTTTTGTGGCCGTGCAACCACAGCGCCTCGACCACTTGGTTGCCAATCCGGTGCAGCGGGGACAGGGACCGCATCGGCTCCTGAAAAATCATCGACACCCGGCTGCCGCGCAATTGGGCCATCTGGCGTTTGTTCAGCGAAAGAATATCCACCGGCCCATTGTCACTGTCCAACAGGATTCGACCGGACCGAATTTGCGCCGCCTTGGGCAACAGCCGCAGAACAGAACGGCAGGTCAGCGTTTTACCCGACCCGCTTTCCCCGACAAGCGCAAGAGTCTCACCGGCCTTGAGAGTAAAGCTGACGTCGTCAACCACGTTGGGATTCGATCCAAAACCAATCCCAAGCCCGTCAACTTTCAGAATGTCCCCCAAAATGCCGCTCCCTGACATGGCCGCAACGCTCCGGGTCACTGAAACACGTTTTCTCACACCCCCGCAAGCCGCGTGATGCTTCCGTCGCGTTAATCCTGTCTGTCATCGGTCCCGTTGTTTCTCGCGCCCACCTCTGGACAGACGCGCTTGCGCACCCTACCTCTCGCATGATCCGACGCGTATGAACCGGGCGCGGTCGGCTGCGCCTGCCTTACGCTCGGCTAAAGAATTCGCAAGGACCCCCAATGGAACCCACGCTGTTCAAATTCATCTGGAAATACTCCTGGCGTGAACAGTTTGTGCTGCTGGCGGTTACCCTGATCACCTTCCCCTTGCTCTATGCCACGCTTGAGCTTCCCAAACGCATCATCAATGACGCCATCGGGTCAACAACCAGCACGGTCGACGTTTTCGGCTATACCCTGACCCAGTTTGAGTTTCTCATGCTGCTCTGTTTCGGGTTCATTACCGCAGTGCTGGTCCACGGGCTGACCAAGATGCGGCTGAACACCATGAAAGGTGTGCTTGCCGAACGTTTGCTGCGTCGGTTCCGGTTTCAGATGCTGTCGCGTATGCACAAATTCCCGCGCAGCTATTTCCGCAAGACAAGCCAGGGTGAAATTGTCGCAATGGTCACCTCCGAGGCCGAACCGATGGGCGGCTTGATGGGCGACGCCCTCTCCCAACCCGTGTTTCAGGCCGGCCAGATGATCACGATACTCAGCTTCCTGTTCGCGCAATCGCTGTGGTTCGGGCTGGCCTCGGTCGCACTGATCCCGCTTCAGGCGTGGCTGATCCCGCGTTTACAGCGACAGATCAACCTGTTGAACAAGGCCAGAATCAAAGAAGTGCGCCACCTTGCATCAGATATCGGTGAATCCGTGGATGGGGTCAGCGACCTGCGTATCAACGGTGGGCTGCGCTATCGGATGGCACAGTTTTCGGATCGGCTTGGGCGGCTCTACAAAATCCGCTTTGACATCTACCAGAAGAAATTCTTCATGAAGTTCCTCAACAACTTCATCAACCAACTGACCCCATTTTTCTTCTATTCCGTCGGGGGATATCTGGCGATTCAGGGACAGATCAGCGTTGGCGCGCTTGTCGCCGCACTGGCCGCCTACAAGGACCTGTCGTCGCCGTGGAAAGAGCTGTTGTTCTACTACAACCAAACTCAGGACATGTCGCTGCGCTGGCAGGTGGTGATGGAGAAATTCGATCTGCCTACCGTGGTCGATGAAAAGCTGTTTGATGGCACACCAGACTCCGTGCCGCGGCTTGTCGGGGATATCGAATTAAAGGACATCACGGTCCGGGACGAAGATGACAACATCATTCTGGATCGCCTGAACCTGACCATTCCCCAAGGCGCGCGTGTGGCGGTGAAAACCTCGAGCCCGATCACCGGCACCGCGTTGGCCGACCTGCTGACGCGCGAGGTGATCCCGTCGCGTGGATCTGTCACCATCGCCGGGCACCCGTTGAACGAATTGCACCAGACGGTCGTGGCGGGGCGAATCGGATATGCGCATTCCCACCCCTACCTGTTCGCGGGCACGCTGGGCGAAAATCTTTATATGCCCTTCCGGCAACACCCCGAAATCGGGCGCGATCCGGCGCGTGACATCGTTCAGTTTCAACGCGAGGCCCGGGCAACAGGCAACAGCCCCGACCCGGTGCATACCAACTGGGTTGCGCCCGAGGTCGGCGGGTTTCACGAAACCGAGAACATCAGCGAATGGTGGTTTGAACTGGTTCAGGCGATGGGCGCGGACGATTTCATGGTCCGCCGCACCCTGCGCAGCGTGATTGATCCCGGCACCAACCCGGAGCTTGAACAAAAGATCGTCGAACTGCGTCCCGAAATCGCGCGGCAGATTTCCCAGGCTGGGCTGGACGATATCGTGTTCCGCTTTGATCCCGATAAATTCAATCCGGTGTCGCCGCTGGGTGTGAACCTGCTTTACGCCCTGCCTCCCCGCCGACTGTCTCAGGAAGAGTTGGCCGATGACGGTAACTTCCTGCGTTTGATGCGGGAAGAAGAGATTGCGGATGAAGCGGCCCGGGTCGCGGCAAGCCTTGTGCTTGGATTGAATGCCACCTTCGGACGCGACGGCACCGACCACCCGCTGTTCCGCGCGCTGAACCTTGACGAAGACCTCTATTTCGAACTCGTCCGTATTGCCCAGAAACGGCGGGATCTGGGCGAACATAACCTGAACGATAAAGAGCTTAGCCTGCTTTTGTCCGTCACCTTTGCCTTTTCCGCCGAACAAATCGGCCCGGTGTTCAAGGATGAATTCAAAGACCTCGTGCTTGAAGTCCGCCGCAAAAGCAGCGCGCGGTTGATCAAACAGATGCCCGGCCATTTCGAGCCGATCACCGAAGACCGGTATCTTCCGATCATGTCGGTTCAGGGTAACGCGATCTTTGGCCGCATTTCCGACATGGCCGGTGCGCGCGCGGAAGAAGTTGAGAACATCGTGGTCGATGTGTTGACCGAACACGGGCTGCGCCTGTTGGCCGCCCACTCGATCTATGACCTGCGGACTGTGCCCGGCGCAGAAAACCTGCCTCCGGTTTTCCGCGAACGCGCCGCATTTTCGCGCGCGGCCGTAAAACGGCCCGATATCCTGATCCTGGAAAACGCGTTGGCCAGCCAAAATGCGGAAAAACGGGCGGTCATGCGCCAACGGTTAGGGGAACTTCTTCCCAACGCGATCAAGATTTTCATCGAAAAGGATTTTCACAATCCCGCCCATTATGACCTGTTCATTGAACTGACCGATGGCCGGATTGACGGGATTACCCGCGCGGACTTGCCCGCCGAGGCACCAGAGCCCAGCGATCTTGAACAGAAACTCCGCGCTATTGCAGGAACCGAGCTTTTTGCCGGTTTGCGACGCAAGCACCAGCGGCTTCTGGCGTTTTCCGCGCAATGGTTCAATGTTGATAAGGGACAAGTGATCTTTTCCAAGGATCAACCGGCTGACGCGGCCTATCTTTGCATTTCGGGTGGGGCAGCGTTGTATTGGCCGGATGGGGCAAGCCCCGATGTCCCGTTGACCGAGGTGGGACCGGGCCGTTTGGTCGGCGATCTTTCCGTGATCCGCGGCGAACCGCGCACGCTCAACCTCGTGGCAACCCAACCAAGTGTGTTCCTGCGGATTGGGGCACGAGAGTTGCGCTCAGTCATCCACACAGATGCCGAAGTTGCGGCGAGCCTGTTGAAAACCGTGTCGGGGCACCTGTCCAAAACCTCCGACTTCCTGCGACATACCCCATATACCGAAGAGGATATTCGGGCGCTGGATACCGAAGACAAGTTGTAAGGACCTGCGGCCTACCCCCCCCCATGGACAGCAACCGGCGAAACCGGCTCAGGCGAACAGCGCGGAAAGCCAACCCCAGTGCGCGATACGCAACAAATCAACCCATACGATTTCAAGCCCCACACTGCGGAACACCATCGCCTGAACAAAAGGCATGAAATGACGTGAAGGCAACATGGCGGCAATAGGTTTCACATGGACGCCTTTCTTTGGGCGGTCAAATTGGGAATCCCGCTGGCTTTGGCCATCGCGGCGATGTTTGGCGATGTGTTGCTGATCCTCGGCGCGCAACCGGCAAAACGGGCACAATAGCACGCACTGTCATTGAATAACCGCGCCCGAAACCGTAAGTCGGGAGAAATCGATTTGACCGAGGGCGCAAATGGCCAACCATCTTTATAAAAACGACCTTCCTGACGGGCTCGACCTTGGGCCCGTTGTTGCGATTGATTGCGAGACCATGGGGCTGAATCCTCACCGCGACCGGCTGTGTCTGGTGCAGATGTCGGGAGGCGATGGCAACGCGCATTTGGTTCAGATCGAAAAGGGTCAGACCAAAGCACCCAACCTCTGTGCCATGCTGGAAGATCCAGAGGTGTTGAAACTGTTCCACTTTGGCCGGTTTGACATCGCAGCGATGTATCACGCGTTTGGCGCGCTGACCGCACCGGTCTATTGCACCAAGATCGCCTCGCGGCTTGTCCGCACCTATACGGATCGCCACGGGTTGAAGAACCTGCTTCAGGAAATGCTGTCGGTGGATATTTCGAAACATCAACAGATGTCGGATTGGGGCGCGCCCGAATTGACCGAGGCGCAACAGGACTATGCCGCCTCGGACGTGCTTTACCTGCACCGCCTGCGCGATGCACTGAACGTCCGACTTGACCGCGAAGGCCGTACCGAGGTGGCACAGGCCTGTTTTGACTTCCTGCCCACGCGAGCCAGGCTTGACCTCGCAGGCTGGCCTGAGACGGATATTTTTGCACACTCATGACCGACGCTGAAAAATTCCTCGCCACCGGCCGCCGGGTGATCGAAACCGAAGCGGATGCGTTGACCAATCTGGCCAACAGCATCGGCGACGGGTTCGCCGCTGCTGTTGATCTCATGTTGAACGTCCAGGGCCGCGTGATCGTGTCGGGCATGGGCAAATCCGGCCATATCGCGCGCAAAATCGCGGCGACTCTGGCCAGCACCGGAACTCCGGCGCAGTTCGTGCATCCGGCCGAAGCCTCCCATGGTGATCTTGGCATGATTGCGCAGGGTGACGTGGTGGTGATGCTTTCCAACTCGGGCGAAACGCCCGAACTGGCCGACATGATCGCCTATACCCGCCGGTTTTCCATTCCCATGGTCGGTGTGGCCAGCCGCGCCCACAGCGCCTTGATGACACAGGCCGACGTACAGATCCTGTTGCCCGCAGCGGACGAGGCCTGTGGCACCGGGGTTGTGCCCACCTCGACCACCACCATGACGCTGGCCCTTGGCGACGCGCTGGCCGTGGCCCTGATGGAACACCGCGAATTTACCCCGGAACATTTTCGTGAATTTCACCCCGGCGGCAAACTGGGAGCACAGCTGTCGCGCGTGCGTGACCTGATGCATTTTGGCGATGCTCTGCCGCTGGTGCCCGGCGATACGCCCATGTCCGACACGCTGCTGGAAATCAGCGCCAAGGGCTTTGGCGTGGTGGGTGTGACCGATGCCAACGGAGCCCTGGCCGGGATCATCACCGACGGCGATTTGCGCCGCCACATGGAGGGGTTGCTGGGCTTTTCTGCGGTCGAAGTCATGACTGCCACACCCCGCACCATCGCCCCCGACGCCCTGGCCGAACAGGCCGTGGGCATCATGAACGAGGCGAAGATTACCTGTCTGTTCGTGGTTGACCCGGACGGGCCCGGGGACGCGGCCGGATTGATCCACATCCATGACTGTCTGCGGGTCGGGCTTGGTTGATCCATGGTGGTGCGGGACAGATATTCACGCACCGTGTTCTGGCTCAAGATATTGTTGCCAGTCGCAGCACTTGGGATTCTCAGCACGCTTTTTCTGTTGTCCCGGTCCATTGACCCGACAGAAACAATTCCCTTTGCCAAAAACGGGCTGAATAACCGCACCAACGAAGAACAGGTGAACCAACCTCAGCTTTCCGGAGCTTCGAAAAACGGCGACCTGTTGTCGTTCAAGGCGGATTCGGCCCGCGCCGTTTCGGGGCAAAAAGGCGTGTCGAAAACCACCAACCCCGCCGCCCGGATCGACTTTGCCAACGGCAACACCATGACCTTTACCGCGTCCACCGGGCGGCTGAACGATGGGCTGGGACAGGCCGAGCTTTCTGGTGATGTGGTTATTCGCAATTCCCAGGGCTACACCCTCACCTCGGACCACCTGACGACACGGATCAACACCGTGGGTGCGGAAAGCCCGGGACCGGTACAGGGAACCGGACCGCTTGGCGATATAACGGCGGGGTCGATGCTGCTTTCTGACACCCCGGATACCAAGGACCCCCAATTGCTTTTCCAAAACGGGGTGAAGGTGATATATGACCCGACAAGAAACAAGGATTAGACCCGTGTATTTCATTCGTTCACTCGTTTTGGCGTTTGCCATTGTCGCGTCGCCCGCCATGACCGCAGCTCAGGGGGCGCAAATCGCGTTCGGCAATGCAAAGCAGGATACGTCGGCCCCGGTTGAGGTAACAGCGGACAACCTGTCCATCAATCAAACCGACGGCACCGCATTGTTCACCGGCAACGTGGTCATCGGCCAAGGCGAAATGCGCCTGTCTGCGCCCAAGGTTCTGGTGATCTACCACGAAGGCAAAAGCACGATCGAACAGCTCAGAGCCTCGGGCGGGGTGACCCTGGTCAGCGGAAATGACGCCGCCGAAGGGGCAACCGCCGATTACCACGTGGACAACGGGGTTATCGAAATGCGCGGGAATGTGTTGTTGGTTCAAGGCGCAAGCGCGATCACCTCGAATGTCATGAAGGTGGACATAAAAGCGGGCACCGCCCATATGACCGGGCGCGTGAAAACCGTTCTGCAGCAGGCCGGAGAATGATCCTATGGCCAAGCCTGACCTTTCCGTAACCCAGGGCAACTCGGGCCTGCGCATCGAAAACCTGCGCAAGGCCTATAAGAAACGAGTTGTGATCCGCGACGTGACCATCGAATTGAACCGGGGTGAGGTTGTGGCGCTTCTCGGACCCAATGGCTGTGGCAAAACCACGACCTTTTATGCCGTGGCCGGGCTGGTTTATCCCGAAGGCGGTCATGTGCTGATTGACGGGCGCGACGTGACGGGGTTGCCGATGTATCGCCGCGCACGGCTTGGCGTTGGATACCTGCCCCAGGAAATGTCGATATTTCGCGGCATGTCGGTGGAAGACAACATTGCCTCGGTGCTCGAAATTTCGGAACGCGACCGCCACAAGCGGCGGGAACGTCTGGAAGAGCTGTTGTCGGACTTCTCGATCGAACACCTGCGTGGCGCACCCGCGCTGGCGTTGTCCGGGGGGGAACGCCGCCGGGTCGAGATCGCCCGCTGCCTTGCGGCGGATCCGAAATACCTATTGCTTGACGAACCTTTTGCCGGGGTTGATCCAATTTCAGTGGGCGACATCCGCCACCTTGTTGCCGATCTCAAGAAACGCGGCATTGGCGTATTGATCACGGACCATAACGTGCGTGAAACGCTGGAAATCGTCGATCGCGCCTATATCCTGCATGACGGCAAGGTGCTCATGTCCGGCACACCCGGTGACGTGGTTGAAAACGAAAACGTACGGCGGGTCTATCTGGGCGACAATTTCCGAATTTCATAACCCGCGCAATTGTCTTGACCCATGTTATTGACTCCTTCGGCCATCTGTCGTCAAATCAGGCTATGACAGCTTTGGATTATGCCAGAAACATGCACGTGCCCTGCAGGACAGGATACGGTTTCGGTCAAACACCCGGGCGGTCGATTTCAAGCATTCGAAGGTAACAAGCGGTCGATGGATCACCCACCGGACACGCCCGAATTGTCACGAAAAGGAGACAGGATGCGCTATCAAATCAGTGGAAAACACATCGACGTCGGACAGGCCCTGCAAACCCATGTTCAGGAAGAACTGGGAAGCGCGGTTCAAAAATATGCCGAACGCCCTACGGATGCAAATGTGATCTTTTCGAAAAATGCGCATGAATTTGTTTGTGAAACCACGGTCCACCTTTCGACCGGGCTCACCGCCTCGGCCAAGGCACATGCCACTGAAATCTATGCCGCTTTTGACGGCTGTCTCGATAAAATGGAAACTCAGTTGCGCCGTTACAAGCGTCGGCTGAAGGATCACCACAAGGATCGTTCCGAACCGGTTGAACTCTTCGGGGCTTCCTCGTATATCCTCGCATCAGATCAGGAGAACGAGGAATCGGAACCCGAAACCCTTCAGCCCATGATCGTGGCGGAGATGGAAACGCAAATCCCATCCCTGTCCGTGGGCGAAGCTGTCATGCAGATGGAATTGGCCGGGGCTCCCGTTCTTGTTTTTCGTAACGAGGGCAAAGACGGCGTGAATGTCGTATATCGCCGTGAAGACGGTAATATCGGCTGGATCGACCCGCAAAACTGAGGCGATCAGGAATACTCCGGTCACCTTCGGAGCGATAGAAGACGTTATGGAAATTTCCACTATCCTCAAACCCGAGGCGGTACGCGTGATCGCTGCTGCCTCGTCCAAGAAGCGGTTGCTACACGAAATGGGCGAACTTGCGTTTTCCGCCTATGGCATTGACGCCAGCACCGCCGTGGATGCCTTGCAGGAACGCGAAAACCTTGGTCCAACCGGGGTTGGCCATGGCGTTGCCCTGCCCCATGCCCGTGTAAACGGGTTAAAAGAAGTGGTCGGCGTCTTCGTTTTGCTGGAAAAGCCCGTGGATTTTGAAGCCGTGGATCGCCAACCTGTTGATCTGGCCTTTGCCCTGTTTGCACCAGAAGAAGCCGGGGTTGACCACCTCAAGGCGCTGGCGCGTGTATCGCGGCTTTTGCGTGATGATGCCGTGCGTACCAAGCTGCGTTCAAACGGCGATGCACCGACCCTGCACACGATCCTGACCGAAGATCACAACGCGCAAGCCGCGTAACCGCTCATCGCTCCCTTACGGGCGCGCCTCGCAGCGAGACCGTCTGTAAAGACGGGCGAGCTGGTCGCCCGGACCTATCTCCATCGGTCGAACCCGAACACCAGATAATCACGTTGATAAGCTTCCTGGGCGAGCGACTCAATCTCGTCGTCATAGATCTGTTCCAGCCCAAACGGCGTATCCCCTCCGGCCTTGCCAGGCTCAGGCGCATCGCCATATCCCACCTGCAGTGCCACCGCAGGCAGATAGGCAGCAAGCTCCTCTTCCCGTAACACGAAATCGGGCAATGCAAACTGCCCCATGCTTTGAATCGCACTGGCCTGGGTGCACCAGTGGGCGTCGTTGCGCACCGCCGTTTGCCCATTGATATTCGCGCGCACGAAATCAAGGAAAACCTTAAAGGCGGCGCGGTGCGCCTCCACGTCATAAGTTTCATCTACTGCACCCTCGGGGATAGGCAGCTTGTGTACCCGCCGCAATGTTCTGCGGATGGACCCATAGGTGCCCTCGCCCGTGTCCAGAATCTTGGAACAGAAGGCATGATGCACTCGCGCCACCGGGTGGCGCAACACGGTAAAACTGCGGTGCCCGGTATGGCCGCGCATCCACTGGCGCAGGGACTTCTGGTTAAACCCGGTCTGCAACGCTTCGTCGCCTACACCGTCCAGAGCCGCCATCCAGGCACGCACCTCCGCTTCTGGACCTGACCGCACGGGCAGGTACATCAATCCGGCCCTGGCACAGGCGATATAACCCGGCACCGCCGCCCCACGTCGCGGTTCGAAATTCGGAGTACGGGACAGGTTGAACCGATCCAGCCGCGCCAGCGTCGTTTCCATTTCTTCTACATTGTCAACCTTTTCGCGCACCGGGCTGGGATTCTGGCGCTTCAACTTCTTGTCCAACCCTTCCAGCCGGTCTGGCTGTTCAAGGAAGGTCGCAAGACCATTCATAATCCCGACATCCTGCAGATCTTCGTAATCCACGTAAAACGCCGTTTGTCCCGAGCGCTGCAGCTCGTTCATCAGGAACACCTGAAACGCCTGCAGGTTTTCAAGGTGCTGTTCAAACTCGGCCCCATCGAAATGGGCCTTGGCATCCTTGCGTTTGGCCACATTCGTCAGCTTCCATTGTCCCGTAGCCTGCGCGATTTTCCAGCTGACATAGCTGTCTACCGGGTTCCGCGTCAGAATGATCTTGGCACAACGTGTATCGTTGATGATCGCGTCCAGAACGCGCGGTTCATGGTCATGAAAATACCGGAACCCAGCCAGCCCTTGGGCGTTCTTCACCGCCGCAATCAGTCTTTCAGGGTCACGGTTGCGCTCTTCCTCGCTCACCCCCAGACACTCTTCCTGATTGGGATAGCCAATAAAATGCGGGTTGAAGGCCTCGCCCACACAACTCAGTCCGGGAAAAGCATTCAGGTTGGCTTCCAGAAAATTCGATCCGGTGCGCATTTCGGCAAACACCACGAAGTAATCAAACCTTTTGTCCATCACGTCCTACTGTACCAAATACGGTTTTCGGGGCCTTGGCTGAATGCTCACCGGATCATTCACGACCGGGAAGTCCCCCATAAGGTGGGGATGCATCCCCTGATTCTTGAGGTTCTGCAAAAACTGCCCAAACCCTGCCAGATCGGCCATCTTGGGTGCCTCTGCCAATCGCCGAAGCGTTTTGTGGCCTATTTCGTCGATAATCGTCTGCAGCGGCTCCATCGGGTTTTCGATGAAATCCGCCATGGTCCAGATACGAATACGCGCCTTGGAGTAGGGGCTGCGCAGCACATCCAGATAATCGCTCTCGATTTTTTGCAATTCGGCCGCCTCTTTGCGGATTCTGGCAAAGTTGGCGTTGGATTTGAACAGCGGCACAGCCCAGGCGCCGCTGATCACGCTGATCTGGGCATTCGGGTCCTTGGCAATTTGCCAGTTCAGACCCTGATTGTCCGCAGGACCAAACTGAAAACACTGACGTTCGCCCCGTGTGTTCCAAATCAGGCTGGTCAGAAATGCCTTTGGGTTATAATCGCGAATTTCCGCGCTGTTTGACAACGCGCCGTTAATCACGTTTTGACCGCCTGCATATTCCACATGTTCTGGTGCAAACAAATGGCCGTGAACCCGCGCGCCGGTGGCCTTGGCCAACCATGGTTCGAAGTTTTCGAACAGGTCGCTGAACCCTTGGAACACCGAAAACTGACCGCTTGTTGCGCCGTTCTCCCAACCTTCGTTGGGGAACCGGCTTTGCATATAAAGCCCGGGGCGTCCGCGCGTACGGCGATCTACTGCCTTGGCGAAAATCCTGTCGATCTTGCCCGGGTTCGGTTCGGTCCGACTCATCGCGCCGTCGGGGCTTGTCAAAAACGCCTCATAGAGCCGGTCCGCATGGGCCCAGATCTTGCGCGCCACGAAACAATCCGACCGGCGCAGCAATTGCAGATGATCGTCATAAAAGATGTGCGGCTTGCCTTGGAAATCGAATTTGGAAAGCGTCAAAGACCGGCTTTCCACATTGGTCGAATACAGCCGCGTCAGGGTCTGGAAATAGCTTTCATCGGGAATCCAAACCTTGCGGAAATACCGGTCATAGTTTTCGCGCTCGGGGTCGGACAGGATCGCGCTCAGCGTTTGGCGGGTCAGGCACCACCACTGGCTTCCCATATGCGGCACGATCCCGTTGGGGATGCGGCGTTTGAACCCCATCTTGCGCTGGATCGCCACGTATCTGTCAAACAGCAGCCGGTTCTTTTTCCATGAGAACGGAAAACGCATTGTGAACCGCTCTGCATCCAAACCGCCCACGGTCCACGGCACATCCGCTGTTGTCGCACTTTCGATGAAATCGGTACGCGGGCGGGCGGAAAGATACTCCTGCAACTCCTGTACCGGGCGCAGGGGCAGGCACGAGCCGCTGACCAGATAGACATGCCGCACCTCGGGGAATTGCGCCAGCATCAACTCGCTCGCCGCCTGCGTGGCCGCAACAATGCCCCAGGTGCCCCACTCACATTTGTGGCGGCTGGAAAACAGAACGTCGGGAAGGTCCGAAAGGTTGTTGCGGAACCTTTTATAATCCGCCTGACTCGTGTTGCGGTCCACATGGATCACCACGGGGCAACCGGCGGCGTACCAATGGCGCGCCACCTGTTCGGCCCGGTCCAACGCAGTGTGGACCAGCATGACAATCCCGACGCCGCTCATGCCCAGTTCCCCTTGGACATCAGCCCCAGAATCTCAAGCTGGCGCCAGTTGATGTATTTCTCGCTCCACTTGCACCACAAATCCGGATCGTCTTTCAGGCTTTCGGCATAGGCCTTGTATTCCACGCTGGCCGAATAATGCTGTTTGCGGCTCAACTCTTCGGCAGCCTTGGCGGTGAACGTGTCCAGGAACTTGGTATGCAACAACACGCCGCTGGCCTTTTCCCCGCCCCATTCATCGTAAACCTGGTTCAACCCGCGCGGCAGCAACATATGGGTCGAGCTGACATAGGCGTATTTGCGGTCCCATTTCACCAACGGGATTTTATTCAACGCCGGTGACTTTTCCGGCATGTCGGGAAAAAAGACCCGGGCGCGTGGTCCACCCTGAATCCACAGATTTCCGAACCTGTGGTTCTTTTCCATGAAATAGTTGCCCGCGTCGAACCAGCTGGTAATTTCAAGCGGGTCCTGGCCTTCCTGATACGGCTGCGCATCAATCCGGCCCTTGGGATACATGTCCAGCAACATTGCGCTGAACGACTTGATCGACGACGCATCAAGCCAATCGGTCAGCGCCCGCAGGGGCCGCGTGTCACAGAACGGATAGACAAGGAATTCATCGGGATCGACCACCAATGCCCAATGTCCGTGGGCGTATTTCATTTGCAGCCAGTTAAGCCAATCCACCCCGAACCGCGACCGTTTATAGGACCGTCGGGTGTGCCAGACGGACACGTCCGGTTGCTCCATCAGGTATTCAAGCGACCCGTCCGTGCTGTCGTTATCCACGATGAAAAAGTGGTTCACACCCATCTCGCGATAATATTTCAGGAAGAAGGGCAACCGGATCTTTTCGTTCCGCTGGGTGGAAAACAACAGAATATCATCACGCCCAATCTGGCGTGTCCGATCCGCGATACAGCGCAACTCGCGACGTTTACGAAACGCGCGAATACGCCAGCGTTTGCGCTGAAGCCTCAAACGGTATGACTGCACTGCACCCAATGGCGCTCCTTACTTGCCTGACATCTGATCGCGGGTCATCCGGGAACGTATCACATCATCTTTAAGACGATGTTGAAATGTGCGTCCCACGTGGGCGGGTGGAATTTGGCCACGTTCCGGGCCGACCCGCTCTGTCCTGCTCTCTGACTGTCTGCCAAAGCTGTTATTCTTCTTTGCCAAAGATAGCTGTCCTTGAGGCTTGCGTAAACGGGAATATCCTTCAATACCTCACGATAAACCGGCAAAGGCGCACAGATTACGGGAACACCCATCGCCGCCGCTTCGATCGGCGGCAATCCATAGCCTTCGGCAAAGCTTGGGAACAACGCCCCCGCCGCCCCCTGCATCAATGCGGCAACGGCCCCGTCGGACAGGCCCGACAACTCATGCACGTTGCGCCCCATCAACACCGACCGATCAAGCCGGAAAAAGGTCTCTTCATTGTTCCACCCGCGTACACCGATGATCAACAGGTGCGGCATTTCCTGGGGTGGAAGCTGTTTCACCAACCGTTCCCAGATGTCCAACAGCAACGCGTGGTTCTTGCGCGGCTCAATCGTGCCCAGCGTGATGAAATACGTCCCCTCGGGCGGCATCCCCTCGGGCAAATCACCGGGTGCGGGCGGCACCAGATCAAGTCCGAGATGGGCAACAACGCCCCGGGGCACCCGGCCCCAATGACCCATATGGCCTTCGGCATCCTCGCGGGTTTTTTGCGAGTTATAGATCACCATGTCCGCGTGTTTCTGAACCCTGCGCAGCATCAATTCGAACCGGCGCACGCTTTCAGGCGTCTGGTATAACGGATGATCCAGCGGGATCGTGTCATGCACCTTGACCACGATCTGCCCCTGAGGACCGTTTCGCACCGCGCTGATCACCCGCTCGGTCAGGTTGGAATGCCCAACGTTGAAATAAACTACGCCTTTGGGCAGATGGCGGGTCAGCATCTTGCGAAGCATGCTGCGGTGGCACCGTGCGATACACAGCCGGCGCAGATCGGATTGCGCCTGTTGCTGGGGCTTGTCCAGCTTGCGAAACACGCGCGACAACAGGTCGGCTTTGCCCCACGGCACCTTGCCCTCGATCCGATCGCCCAGCGCCTTCATGCCCCGCGCGTCCAACAACACATATCCCAACGCGGAACGCACCAAACCGAAACACGGAGCGGTGCGCGTAGGCAGGTGGCGAAGATAGGCAAGTTCGACCCGGTCCACACCCGTCAATCCCCGGCCCGCGCGGCTTACCAACCGCGTCAGGTCCAACAGGCGGGCGGGTACGGATGCGTCGCTCATTATTTCTTGTAATCCCCTACCTGGTGCCACGCCCAGGCATCGCCGATCATCAATTCAAGCACAGAGCGTTCCGGCGTCCAGCCAAGCTCTCTTTCCGCCCGGACCGATCCGCTGACCAACTTGGTGCAATCCCCGGCGCGGCGTTCGCCTTCGTTGCATGGCACCGGCTTGCCGGTGACTTTTTCGGCGTGGTTCATAACGTCGCGCACGGAAAACCCGGTGCCGGTGCCAAGGTTGAATACACGGCTGCCCCGGTCATCATTCAGCCACTTCATACCAAGAATATGGGCATCGACCAAATCACATACATGGACATAATCGCGGATACAGGTGCCGTCGGGCGTGTCATAATCGGTACCGAAAATGGTCAACGCATCCCGCCGCCCCATAACCGCGTCAAGGATCAGCGGGATCAGGTGGCTTTCAGGGCGGTGGAATTCACCCACCTCGCTTTCGGGATCGGCCCCGGCGACGTTGAAATACCGAAAGATCACCGACTCCAACCCGTGCGAGGCGTGGAAATCGCGCAGCATATCCTCGATTGCCCGCTTTGAGCTGCCATAGGCGTTGATGGGGCGCTGTACGCTGTCTTCATCCAAAACCACGTTGTCCTGATCACCGTAGGTGGCGCAGGTCGAGGAAAAGATGAAGTTCATGCACCCGGCATCCACGCTCGCCTGGATCAGGTTCAGCGCACCAGAAACGTTTTCGTGCCAGTATTTGCCCGGCACCTGCATCGACTCACCCACCTGACTGAGCGCCGCGAAATGCATGACCGCGACGGGTTGATATTTCGCGAAAACCTCGTCCAGCCGGGCGCGGTCCAAAAGATCACCCTTTTCCAGCGGCCCGAATTTGACCGCCTCTTCCCAACCCGTGCTGATATTGTCGAACGTCACCGGGGTGTACCCGGCACGTTTCAAAGCCTTGCAGGCGTGCGAGCCGATATACCCCGCACCGCCACTCACCAGAACGTTTTCCACGGTCTGCCCCCGTCTGTCGCCAACCAATGAAAAGGCGGCCCTTACTGGGCGGCCTTGTCCATATGCATGATGTCCTGCAGGTAATGCATCAGATCATCACGCAATTCTTCACGCGCAAGACCAAAGGCCACAGTCGCCTGAAGGAACCCTGACTTGGACCCGCAATCGAACCGCTGACCACGGAAACGATACCCGTAAACGTCGTTGCCCTGTTCGATGTCCTTTGCGATGGCATCGGTCAGCTGAATCTCGCCCCCCGCACCGGCTTTCATCTGGTTCAGGTTGCGCATCACGCTTGGGGTCAGAATGTAACGGCCAATCACAGCAAGATTGGAGGGCGCTTCATCGGCGCTGGGTTTTTCAACCATACCCTTGACGTTGACCAGGCTGCCCATGTCTTCCTTGACGTCCAGAACGCCATAAGAGCTTATCTTTTCAGGTGACACTTCCATCGCGGCAACCATGTTGCCCGGGTTCTCTTCGAAGGCTTCGACCATTTGTTTAAGACACGGCTTCTCCGCCGCGATCACATCGTCAGGCAGGATCACCGCAAAAGGCTCATTGCCCACCAACCGGCGGGCACACAAAACCGCGTGACCAAGCCCAAGCGCGCGGTGCTGCCGGATATAGGCAATCGCGCCGCTTTCCATGTTGGTGGATTTGAGCGTGTCCAGAAGCTCGGTCTTGCCCTTCTTGCGAAGCTCTGCTTCCAGAACCGGGGAATTGTCGAAATAATCCTCAAGCGCGCTTTTCCCGCGCGAGGTGACAAAAATAAAGTCTTTGATGCCCGCCGCCCGCGCCTCGTCAATTGCGTATTGGATCAACGGACGGTCAACCAACGTCATGATTTCTTTCGGTACGGATTTCGTCGCCGGAAGAAAGCGTGTCCCGAGTCCTGCAACCGGAAAAATCGCCTTGGTTACTTTCTTTTTCATTTTGCCTACTCTCAATTCGCCTGATGGCTTCAAAAGGTATGGGGCGGTTGCTCCACCCTCACACATTAGTCCGGTCCAGTTTATAACAGATTGCCCGGCCGACGTTAACAAACCCATTAATAATTCGAATACTGTGTTTTTTATGTCCGAACACAGGGGATTTTATGACGGATTGGATCAGTTCAGGCCGCGCACCACCCGGATCCGGTCTTTTTCCCGCCGTATTCGGGCTTGAAAGTGGGTGAAGCGAAACTTTGGATCGCTGCGCAGCGACCGACCAAACAAACCGCCGGCTTGTTCCCAGACACCTGTTTTCGTGAACCGCACACGGTGTGACAGGCGGGTTGGGGATAAAAGGATCAACGTAACGGGGTACCCCTTTGCGACCCTGTCTTCGGCCTCGCGACGCAGACGTCGGCGCGACCAGATGCGCCCGGCCATCACCTCACCCGGTTTGGAGGTTCCCGGAAAGGGCTTGAACCCGTGGTCCGTGTTGAACTGCAGCCTTTCGACCTCTCGCGATCGCAGATGCCCCGCGTTGAATCCTTCGGTCAGGGTGGCCAGCACCGTCGCTATGTCGCCCGGCTCCAGCATTCCGTCCACCATCTGGCCCACAAGGCGCGCGCGTTGTTCCGCGATCACTTCCGCAAATCGTGTTTCGTGGGCGGTTTTCGGACAGTGTTTACGCAGGAACACCGCCGTGCTGGCCCCGATTTCAAACAGGCTTCGCACCGCGCGGTTGCCCCGACGCCGCGCGCTTGGGGCATAGGCGTGATGGACCTGTGCCATCGGTGCAATCGCCGTTCGATATCCGGCATGAAACAGGCGCAGATTGAGGTCGGTTTCATCCAGGTAGAAGCGGAAATTCGGGTCAAAACCCCCAAGGTTTTCCAACACTTCCCTGCGTACCGCCATGTTGGTGCCTTCGGTTTTGACTGCCTGATCGGGGGGTGGATTTGGCACCGTCCACCGGGTTTCATCCACAGGCAGATCAAAGGCCCGTCCCGCCGCATCCACCCGCCGTGCCTTCCATTGAAAAGAGATCCCGTTACGCCCACGTACGAACCCGCCCACGGCGGCGATATCGGGGTGCTCAAACGGCTGCGTGAGAAACAAAAGCCAGGTGGGTTCCGGCACTGCATCGTCATCGATGAAGGCAATGATATCCCCCGCGCTATGGGCTATTCCCACATTGCGCGCGGCCGAAATATTGGCCTCGTCAAACTCGATCAGCTTGAGGCGGTCGCTTAAACCGGCGTTCCTCACTGCGGCAACGCCTTGCGGATCAGCGACCACTACCACCTCGAACGGGTCGTATCGCAACCCGGCGATGCCAGTGAGGCACCACAACAGGCTGCCGGGCCGTCCCCGGCTCACGATTACAATGCTGACGGTTGGTGCTTTCATCTTTGGTTTCCATCCCGGTTCACGGTGGCCCCAAGGCTGGCCCATGCGGTGACCGGATGCAATCACCTTGGCACCCCCGCACCGCGCAACACGCCACGATCTTGCGGTTTGCCACCACTATGGCGGCTTACTCCATCCCCATCTCGCGCATCATCTCCTCGATCCGCGGGACGTCCTCGGGGTTATTGAGTTCCCAGAACTGACGCCCCCGCGCCTCAACCTCAACACACAGAACCGGGCGGCCATGTTCCATGAACCGCAGTTGTTCCAACCCTTCCAGCCCTTCCAGCGGCCCCATATCCCATTGCGAATAAGCGGCCAGCGCGGACGGGCGGTAGGCATAGACCCCGACGTGGTGGAACACCGGCGTGTCCTCGTCATCGGGATAGGTGCGGGTCGTGAAGGGCACCACCTCTTTGGAGAAATAAAGCGCGTGATTGTCGCGCGTGAACACTGCGGTGGTGCCGCCGACACGGCCCGCTTTGCGATCTTCCAAAAACCCGTTCAACGCACGCCCGTCACAGCGCAGAACCGGCGTGGCCACTTCGGCCATGGGATCGTTCCGCAGACCTGACACAAGGTCCTCGACAAACCAATGTGGCGTCAGCGGCGCGTCGCCCTGAAGGTTGACCACGATATCATAGCCCCCCCCCAGATTGGCCAACGCCTCGGCACAGCGTTCAGTGCCGTTCTGACAGGTCCCGGAGGTCATCACCACCTCGGCACCAAACGCCTTGCAGGCTTCGCTAATCCGGCCGTCATCGGTGGCCACGACCACCCGATCCACACCGTTCACCTGTCTGGCAGCTTCCCAACTGCGGCGGATCAGGCTTTTCGCCACGCCCCCCGCACCGGTCAGTTCCACAAGCGGTTTGCCCGGATAGCGGGTCGAGGCAAAGCGGGCGGGGATGACGACCAAAACGCTCATATCTTCACGCGTCCTTCAATTCGACCGACGGGGCACAGGCAATGAAGAACGGGTTGGCATAGTCTTCCTTGCCATAGGTCAGCGGCGCGTGGTTGTCGAAGCGCACCACACGACCCCCGGCACCATGCAGCACGGCGTGCCCGGCGGCGGTATCCCATTCCATTGTGCGGCCCACGCGCGGATAGATATCGGCCTCGCCCGTGGCCACCAGACAGAATTTCAACGATGACCCGGCGCTCTTGCTGTCCTTGACGTTGTATTTGTTGATGTAATCGTCGGTGGCCTGATCCCGGTGGGATTTGGACGCCACCACCATCAGCGCGCCATTGTCGCTGTCTGCCACCTTGATCGGTGCGGCGGTGCCGGTCGTCTCTTTGGCAAACGGACCTTGTTCTTCAACCGAAGACCCATCCGCGAGAGTAAAGAACATGCGGTCCTTTGCGGGGGCATAGACCACGCCGCGCGTCGGGATTCCGTTTTCAACATACGCAATGTTCACGGTGAAATCGCCACGGCGGTGGATGAACTCCTTGGTGCCGTCCAGCGGATCGACGATCAGGAACGTATCGGCCTTTTCGCTGTGGCTGTCGGACTGTTCCTCGGTGATCAGTGTCACATCGGGGAAGGCGGCGCGCAAACCGGCGCTGATGATCGCATCGGCGGCTTCGTCGGCGGCGGTGACGGGGCTGTCATCGGATTTGGATTTCACCTCGAAATCGTCCGAATTGTAGATCTCCATGATCTTGTCCCCGGCCACCAGGGCCAGGTTGCGCATCACATCGGTCAGCTTTTGATAATCCATTTGAATAACCCTCGATTTCGCCACGCCTCGACCGGGCAACGGCTTTGTTGATAAAATACGTCGCGCCCCTTATGATGCGGAGCTAACCGAACGGCAAGGAATCCGTTCTACAATCGCCGAAATCTGGCGGAGCAGTGAGACCATGTTTCAACACACCCACAACCGAACGACGTTGGGTTCCGCCTTTGTCATGGCCGAACTCATCTTTCATTCCACGGCGCGTTCCATTCGGAAAACCCATGGTAACGCAATGATGTCGCTGGTCATGAACATGCTGCAAATGGCCATCATGGTGGCCGCGTTTTATGTCATGTTCTCGATTCTCGGCCTGCGCGGCGCGGCGGTGCGGGGGGATTTTCTGCTTTATATCATGTCCGGGATTTTCCTTTACATGACCCACGTAAAAACGCTGGGCGCGGTGACGGGGGCAGAAGGACCGGCCTCGGCCATGATGAAACACGCGCCGATGAACACGATCATCGCCATCGCCTCATCCGCGCTGGGTGCGCTGTATATTCAGGTGCTATCGCTATTCGTCATCCTGTTCGGCTATCACGTCGGGGTCACGCCGTTTGAGATTCAGCACCCCGTATCGGCCTTTGGGTGCCTGTTGATTGCATGGTTCACCGGGGCCGCCCTGGGTGTTGTACTTCTGGCGCTGAAGCCGTGGTTCCCCACATTTATCAGCATCTTTTCCACGATCTATCAACGTGCCAACATGATTGCCTCGGGCAAGATGTTCTTGGCCAATTCGCTGCCATCGGACAAGTTGGCGCTGTTTGACTGGAACCCGCTTTTTCATATCATCGACCAATCGCGCGGCTTCGTGTTCATCAACTACAACCCGCGCTATACGTCGATTGATTACCCGATCCTGATGGGCATCGTGTTTCTCATGGTCGGCTTGATGGGCGAGTTTTATACGCGACGCCACGCATCTGTCAGTTGGGAGGCACGCCGATGACCCTATTTCGAACCCTTCTTGTCCTGCTTCTCTGGCCTTCGCTGCTTTGGGCCTCGGACGACCTGCCTGCGCTTTATGATGTCACCGGAGTAGCCTCCGATGACACGCTCAACATCCGCGCCGAACCTTCGGGCGGGGCGCAGAAGCAGGGCGAACTGCTCTATGACGCCAAGGGGATCGAGGTGACGGCGCACAACACCGACAGCACATGGGGGCGGGTGAATACGGGCGAGGTTTCGGGCTGGGTGTCTTTGCGATACCTCGCTGCGCAACCGCGTGGCGACTATGCTCTGGTGCGGGAAATGCGCTGTTTCGGCACCGAACCATTCTGGGACCTCATGATGGTTCAGGGACAATGGATGCGCCTCGGCACCCCCGAAGGCAAGGATGTGAAATTCCACGCCGGACTGCTTCAGAGCGCATCGGGCCATCCGCACCGATTTTCAATCCGTGGCTCGGGGGACAAAGGTGTGCTGGTTGGTGTGATCCGCCGTCAGCAATGCTCGGACGGGATGAGCGACCGACTATATGGGTTGGAAATCGACGCGGTGCTGGACGACAGTCATTTTACGGGCTGTTGTACGTTAATCAGCGATTGAAGCGCGCAATCGCTGTCCTGCGGGGCGGCGGGCTTGCGACCCCAGAGTCCGCGCCTTGATAAGCACTTATCCCTCCGGCTCAAACAACTCCTCAATCGCGCGCTCGAATAATCGGGCAAGGGTAAAGGCCAGCGGCAGCGACGGGTCATATTTGCCTTTTTCAATCGCGATGATGGTCTGTCGCGACACCCCCGCGCGGGTCGCCAGTTCCTGCTGGCTCATGCCGCGCGCACCCCTCAAATCCTTGAGATGGTTCTTCATCGAAACCGCCGCCCCGCGATCCAGATGCCAATCACCCAGAACCCGGTCATGATCGGGATCAACGCATAGGTGTCGATTCTTGGCGCGCCCGCGTCTTCCATGAACCCCCAGGTCAGACAGAAAAGCAAGCTGGCACCAAACCCGATCGCCATCCCTTCGAATTGCTGCGCCTTGTGCATTTCATCCAGTGCCCGGATTGCGCGGATCATGAACCACATCACCACGATCGCCGCCGCGATGGGCAACAGCGCCAAACCCGCCTGCACGGCAAATCCCTGACTGATCTGCGGGGCAATCTGATTGGCCAGGAACAACAACCCCACATAGCCCGCCAGCCCAACCGCCACTCCGGTGAAATTCCTGTTTACCATATCTCGCCCTCTGCTTGTGTAAAGCTACCTTTACACTTTCCGAGTCGCACCGATATGTCAAGCACGCTTTACATTTTTCAAACACCCCCCGGATTCCGCAGTTCGCACCCCAGAATTCCCAAAATTTTGCACAAACGGAACCTTGCCGGTGGTTGCAGGGGCAAAACCGCCTCCCTATATACGCTCGGAAGCGTCGTGAACCGGGGGCTCCCGGGCGCGGCAAACAGAATCGGGGGTGGATGCCATAACGGGTCCAACCCTCGTAACATCGCCTTGAATTTGAAAGGGATCAAAAATGTCTAAGGTTATCGGAATCGACCTCGGTACGACCAACAGCTGTATTGCCATAATGGATGGCTCCCAACCCCGCGTTGTAGAAAACGCCGAAGGCGCGCGCACCACGCCCTCGATCGTCGCCTTCACCGAAGATGAGCGTCTGGTCGGGCAGGCTGCGAAACGCCAGGCCGTCACCAACCCCGACAACACCGTGTTCGGTGTGAAACGCCTGATCGGGCGTCGGTTTGACGACGAACATCTGAAAAAAGACCTCAAGAACCTGCCGTTCAACGTCATCAATGGCGGCAATGGAGACGCATGGATTGAATCGCGCGGCGAGAAATATTCGCCTTCGCAAATCTCGGCCTTCATCTTGGGCAAAATGAAAGAAACCGCCGAATCCTATCTCGGCGAAGAGGTAACGCAGGCGGTCATCACCGTTCCCGCCTATTTCAACGACGCCCAGCGTCAGGCGACCAAGGACGCGGGCAAGATTGCCGGCCTCGAAGTGCTGCGCATCATCAACGAACCGACCGCAGCCGCGCTGGCCTATGGTCTGGACAAGGAAGAAACCCACACCATCGCGGTTTACGACCTCGGCGGCGGTACCTTTGACGTGACCATCCTTGAAATCGACGATGGCCTGTTCGAAGTGAAATCGACCAACGGTGACACCTTCCTCGGCGGTGAAGACTTTGACATGCGCATCGTCAACTACCTCGCCGAACAGTTCAAGAAAGAGCACGGCGTTGACCTGACCAAGGACAAGATGGCCCTGCAACGTCTGAAAGAGGCCGCCGAAAAGGCCAAGATCGAGCTCAGCTCGTCCAGCCAGACCGAAATCAACCAACCCTTCATCTCGATGGGCGCGGATGGTCAGCCGCTGCACATGGTCATGAAGCTGACCCGCGCCAAGCTGGAACAGCTTGTGGGTGACCTTATCAAAGCGTCGATCAAACCCTGTCAGGCCGCGTTGAAAGATGCGGGCCTCAGCACCGGCGACATTGACGAAGTCGTGCTGGTTGGCGGTATGACCCGTATGCCCAAAGTCATCGAGGAAGTGACCAAATTCTTTGGCAAAGAGCCCCACAAAGGTGTGAACCCCGACGAAGTTGTGGCCATGGGTGCCGCGATTCAGGCCGGTGTTCTGCAGGGTGACGTCAAAGACGTGGTTCTGCTCGACGTAACCCCGCTTAGCCTGGGCATCGAAACCTTGGGTGGCGTGTTTACCCGCCTGATCGACCGCAACACCACGATCCCGACCAAGAAATCGCAAATCTTCTCGACTGCCGAGGATAACCAGAACGCCGTGACCATCCGCGTGTTCCAGGGCGAGCGTGAAATGGCTGCGGACAACAAGATCCTCGGTCAGTTCAACCTCGAAGAAATCCCGCCAGCTCCGCGCGGTATGCCCCAGATCGAAGTGACCTTCGACATCGACGCCAACGGCATCGTGTCGGTGAGCGCGACTGACAAGGGCACGGGCAAGGAACAGAAGATCACGATTCAGGCCTCGGGCGGTCTGTCGGACGAAGACATCGAAAAAATGGTCAGGGACGCCGAAGAAAACGCCGAGGCCGACAAGGAACGCAAAGAGCTTGTCGAGGCCCGCAATCAGGCCGAAAGCCTCATCCACTCGACCGAAAAGTCGATGGAAGAGCATTCGGACAAGGTCGACCCGACCACGATCGAAGCGATCGAACTGGCCATCGCCGCGCTCAAGGATGATCTTGAGAAAGACGATGCAACCGCCGAAAAGATCAAGTCGGGCGTTCAGAACGTGACCGAAGCGGCCATGAAGCTGGGCGAAGCGATCTACAAGGCAGCGCAGGAAGAGGCCGAAGGCGCGGAAGAACCCGCGGCGGCGGACGAGTCCGGCGCAAATGATGACGACATCGTCGACGCCGATTTCGAAGATCTCGACGACGACAAGCGCAGCTAACCGTTGCGTCTGGAAACGTAACAATTGGGGGCCGGTCCGTTGCAATACCGGACCGGCCCCTGACGTTTCAGAAAGGGAAAATACCCAATGTCGAAGCGAGACTATTATGACGTGCTTGGCGTCGCAAAAGGGGCCACAGCGGACGAGATCAAGAAGGGCTATCGCAAGAAGGCCAAAGAACTGCACCCCGACCGCAACAAAGACAACCCCGAGGCCGAAGCGCAATTCAAAGAGGCAAACGAAGCCTACGAGGTGCTGAAAGACGCCGACAAAAAGGCCGCCTATGACCGTTATGGCCATGCCGCGTTCGAAGGCGGCATGGGCGGCGGCGGCGGACGCCCCGGCGGCGGGTTCCACCCCGGTCAACAGGGCGATTTCGCAAGCGCCTTTTCGGATGTGTTCGACGATCTCTTTGGCGATTTCATGGGTGGCCAACGGGGCGGCGGTCCCGGTGGTCCGGGCCAGCGCGCCGCACGCGGGGCAGACCTGCGCTATAACCTGCGTGTGACGTTGGAAGAGGCGTACTCGGGCCTGCAGAAAACCATCAACGTGCCCACCTCGGTGCAGTGTGAGTCCTGTGAAGGGTCCGGGGCCGAAGGCGGCTCGGAACCCACCACCTGCCCCACCTGTTCGGGTATGGGCAAGGTTCGCGCGCAACAGGGGTTCTTTACGGTTGAACGCACCTGCCCCTCCTGTTCCGGGCTGGGTCAGATCATCCAGAACCCGTGCAAATCCTGTAATGGTCAGGGTCGTGTCCACAAGGACCGGTCGCTGTCGGTCAACATCCCGGCAGGGGTGGAAACCGGCACCCGTATCCGTTTGGCGGGTGAAGGCGAAGCCGGGATGCGTGGTGGCCCTGCGGGCGACCTCTACATCTTTGTCGAGGTGGAAAAACACGACCTCTTTGAACGCGAAAACCAGAATCTGTTCTGTCGCGTGCCGGTCTCCATGGCGACGGCGGCGCTGGGCGGGGATATCGAGGTGCCCACCATCGACGGTGGCCGTAGCCGCGTGAAAATCCCCTCTGGCTCGCAATCGGGTCGCCAGATGCGTTTGCGGTCCAAAGGTATGCCCGCCCTACGCGGCGGTGGCCCCGGCGACATGTTCATCGAACTGGCGGTGGAAACCCCGGTCAACCTGACTTCGCGCCAGAAAGAGTTGTTGCGGGAGTTCGAAGACCTGTCGGAAGAGAACAACCCGCAATCCCACAGCTTCTTTTCCTCGGTAAAGCACTTTTGGGATTCGATGAAAGGGTAACGCGGCGCGCCTGCGACAAATTACCTATTAAATCTATCAGGTTTTGATATAGAAAAGGGGTCGGCCCATCCGGCCCCTTTTTGTTTGGCTCGTTCAAGGCACGACACCATGCGCTTCCTTTTCTCTCTTACGGCGGCAGCTTTCGTAGTGTCGGTTGTCGTGGCAGCGGCCAATCCGTTGGACGGACTGCGCGACCTCCACCTTGCTCCCGAACCTCGCACCACCGCCGAACAGGCGCGGATTTCGGCGGCGACTGCTGCCCCTGACGACTTTACCAAACCCTCCCCTTTTGAAACCCGCCCCGCCGGGGCGGGCACGGTGGCGTTGCATCACGATGGCGCGGCATTTTCACAGCCAAATCCCAAGTTGCCCACCGAACGCGGGCTTGATTTCCGCTTGGGTGAGGCACTGTTTGACAAGCTCTGGGTCTCCTCTCCTGCCTCGACCAAGGCCTCGGATGGGCTTGGCCCGCTGTTCAACGCCCGTGCTTGCCGAAGCTGTCACGTGAATAATGGACGGGGACGACCGCCCGGCGCGGGGGAGACCTCTGTTTCTCTCGTTCTGCGCCTTTCGGTGCCCGGCCCGGACAAAGACCAACCCGACCCGCATTATGGCGGACAGCTACAAACCTTTGCCTTGCCCGCACACCCGGTCGAAGGACAGTTGCGTGTCGCCTATGACTCGTTTGAGGTGATGCTCTCCGAAGGAGAAAAAGCGACTCTAACCCGGCCCAGATATGAAATTTTAAACCCGGGCTATGGCCCTCTGTCACCCCAGCTCATGACCTCGCCCCGCATCGCCCCCCAGATGATCGGGCTCGGTTTGCTCGAAGCGATCCCGGCAGTGGATATCCTGTCCCTCGCGGACCCGGACGACCGAAATGGCGACGGGATTTCGGGTCGCCCCAATATCGTGATGTCTGCCGAATTTGGCGCGCCCATGCTGGGCCGGTTTGGCTGGAAAGCCGGGGCACCCACGGTCAAACAACAATCCGCCGACGCGTTTTCCGGCGATATTGGCATTTCCAGCCCGCTGCGGCCTGCGCCTTTTGGCGATTGTGGCGAGAACCAGACAGCTTGCCGGAACGCCCCACATGGCGACGGTGACGCACGGGTGTTTGAAATCGACGATACCGCGCTCGACCTCGTGACGCTTTATACCCGCAACCTCGCCGTGCCCATGCGGCGCGATCCGGGCGATGCCAGGGTTCTGCGCGGCAAACAGGTCTTTCATGACGTGGGCTGTGCATCCTGTCACACGCCGTCCCATGTGACCCACCGCCTGCCCGACCGCCCGGCAGACAGCTTTCAACTGATCTGGCCATATACGGACCTTCTGTTACATGACATGGGCGATGGTCTGGCCGATAACCGCCCCGAGGCCGCCGCGACAGGACGCGAATGGCGCACGCCACCGCTTTGGGGTATCGGTCTTACGAAACAGGTTTCGGGCCACACCCGGTTTTTGCACGATGGCCGCGCGCGGTCGGTGTTAGAGGCGGTTCTGTGGCATGGTGGCGAAGCCAAACTTATGAAACAGGCGGTGATTGACATGGGTGCTGACGACCGCGCCGCGTTGATCCGCTTTTTGGAGAGCCTTTAAAATGTTACGCAAACTTGCCTTTCTTGTCGCCTTTCTTCCCGTGCCTGCGATCGCGTCAGACATGGTGGATCGGGTGATCGACACCCACATCCTGCCCTCCTTTACCCGGCTGGCTGATGCGACCCAGCAGTTGTCCGACACGGCCACCCGCGATTGCAAACCAGATGTGGTTTTACCCGCCTATCACACCGCGTTCGATGCCTGGATGCAGGCCAGCCACCTGCGTTTCGGCCCGACCGAGGTCAACGACCGCGCCTTTGCCTTGGCCTATTGGCCCGACAGCAAAGGGTTTACGCCCAAAACCCTGCGTCGTTTAATTGAGGCACGCGATGAATCAGTTTCCGATCCCGCAAAATTTGCCAAAGTGTCGATTGCGGGTCGGGGATTTTTCGCGCTCGATTTTCTTTTGTCCGATCCTGATGTCGCGGGCGCAGAGGGTGATCACTATGCCTGTGATCTGACCCGCGCCATTGCCCGGGATATCGACCAGCTGGCCGATGACATTCTCGCCCACTGGACCGCCTCTTATGCCGAAACGCTACGCATGGGCACTGCGCCCTATCAGGGGCCAAAAGAAACCGTGCAAGAGCTTTACAAGGCGCTGTTGATCGGTTTGCAATTCACTTCCGACAGTCGATTGGGCCGGCCATTGGGCAGCTTTACTAAACCCCGCCCCCGCCGCGCCGAGGCCTGGCGGACGGGGCGCTCTCTGCGCAACGTCGTTCAGGCTTTGTCTGGCCAACGCGCCCTGGCGGCGCTTTTGGCGGCGGATCATCCTGCCATCGCCAAATCGCTGGACCGCGCTTTTGCCGATGCGCTGGACACGGCGGTGGCGCTCGACGACCCGGATTTTGCCGGAGTGACGGATGTTCAGGGGCGGCTTAGGGTCGAAATCCTGCAACAGCGCATCGACATCATCCGCGACGTGGCAACGCAAGATCTTGGCCCGGCATTGGGGGTTGGCGAAGGGTTCAACGCTCTGGACGGAGATTGACGCCATGATCGGCCGCCGCCATTTCCTTGTTGGTCTGTCCGCGTCAGCTACGCTGCCGCTTCCCGGTTGGGCCGGGGCCGGGTCACCTGCCTTTGTAACGGCGGGTCGGGACAAGGCGGGGCGCTATCTTCTGGCAGGAATAGATGGGCAGGGCGCAGTCGTCTTTACCCATCCCCTGCCCGGTCGTGGCCACGCCGCCGCCGCCCATCCCCATCGTTCGCTGGTCGTGGCATTTGCCCGCCGCCCGGGCACCTTTGCCCATGTGATCAATTGCGCGACGGGCCGTATGGTTGCGCAAATACCCGCAGTCGAGGGGCGGCACTTTTATGGGCATGGCGTGTTCAGCGGCGACGGAAACAGGCTCTATACCACCGAGAATCACCTTGAAACCACCAATGGGGTGATTGGCGTCTGGGATACGGCCTCCTATACCCGGATCGGTGAATTTTCCACCCACGGGATTGGCCCCCATGACGTAATGCTCTCCCCCGACGGTCAGACCCTGATTGTCGCCAATGGCGGCATTGAAACCCACCCGGATAGCGGGCGTAGCAAGCTGAACATCCCGATGATGGAACCGAACTTGGCCTATCTTGGCCATGACGGAACAATTCAAGAGATCGTGACCCTGCCCCACACGCTTCACAAGAATTCAATCCGCCACCTTGCGCAACGCGCTGATGGGCTGGTGGCATTTGCCATGCAGTGGGAGGGCGCAGGCACTGAACATCCCCCTCTGCTGGGGCTACATGAACGGGGCAGGGCCCCGCGGCTGCTCTCCGCCCCACACCAGCCGGAAATGAAAGGCTATGCCGGAAGCATCGCGTTTTCCGGCACCGGCGCGCAGGTCGCCATCACCTCTCCACGCGGGAATGTGGCCCATGTCTTTGATGTGGCCACGGGCACCCTGACCCACCGGGTCGAAGCCACAGATATCTGTGGTTTGGGCAAGGTTAGAGACGGCTTTGCCTTTACCACCGGCCGGGGCGTAGTGGGCCAAAGCAAAGGCCAGCGCAATGAAACGCTGGCCCGCCATGACATTCAATGGGACAATCACCTGATCCCGATCAGTGCGGCGTAATCCCGCGAAGCCGTTCCGAACGGCGGCGCAAAAGCTCGACCGTGGTCAACAGCAGGATCGAGATGATCACGAGGATCGTCGCAACCGACAGGATCGCCGGGCTGATCTGTTCCCTGATCCCGCTCCACATCTGGCGTGGGATGGTCTGTTCATCCAGCCCCCCGACAAACAGCACCACGACCACCTCATCAAATGACGTGACAAAGGCAAACAGCGCCCCGGAAATCACACCGGGCAGGATCAACGGCATCTGCACCCGACGGAAAGTGGTCACCGGGTCGGCCCCCATGCTCGCCGCCGCACGGGTCAGTGAATGGTCAAACCCCACCAATGTCGCCGTCACGGTGATGATCACGAAGGGAATGCCCAGCGTGGCGTGTGCAAGGATCAGTCCGAGATAGGGAATACCCCAATCCTGAATCCTGATCGACGAGTAAAAGAAAAACAGCCCGGTCGCGGTAATGATGATCGGCACGATCATCGGCGAAATCAGGATTGCCATGATTGCCCGCCGCGCAGGCATTTCCGACCGCGACAGCCCAAGCGCAGCGATCGTACCCAGCACGGTTGCCACGATGGTGGAAAAGAGCCCGACGATGATCGAATTTTTGGTGGCCCGGATCCAATGGGCGTTGTTCCATGTATCCGCCCACCAGCTTCCGTCCCGCACCGCTTCTGGTGCGGTCATGCCAAAGGTCAAAAGCAGGTCATACCAACGTGTGGAATACCCGGTGGGGTCCAGCTTCAACATCTTTTCCGTAAAGGTGAAATACGGCTCGGCATTGAACGAAAGCGGAATCACGATCAGAATCGGCGCAATCAGGAACAGGAAAATCAGCGCACAGATCGCGAGATAGGTATAATGCCAGATCCGTTCCAGCGTATCGGCGTGTTTGGGAAGCGCCATTACTTCATCTCCACTTCGACAAAGGTCATCGGGGCCTGGCCCGCATTGGTCACGTTATGTTCGATGCCTTCGTTCCGGCGATAGCTGTCGCCGGGGGCAAGCGTGGCAGTCTTTACCTGCCCATCCGCACCGACCAGTTCCATCTCACAGACCGTGATCGCGGTGACGACATAGTCATGTTCGTGCCGGTGCCATCCGGTTTCGGCCCCGGGCGCAAAGTCGAATCGGGTGACACGAACGCGTTCGTCATCAACCAAAAGTGTCGGTTTTGCCTGTTCTTTCATGCCATCACCCCAGCTTCAGATTGTCGATGCCCACGAGCCGGTCGTAGAGCCAGTAAAGAATGAGAACCCCGCCCAGAAGCAGCGAAGCCAGCGCCGCCGCCAAAGACCAGTTGAGCGATTTGCTCATGTGGAAGGCTATGAGGTTCGAAATCAGCTGACCATCGGCCCCACCCACAAGCGCGGGCGTGATATAGTAACCAACGGCAAGAATAAAGACGAGCAGCGCCCCGGCTCCGATCCCCGGCACGGTTTGCGGGAAATAGATCCGGCGGAACGCGGTCCAGCTCGTGGCACCCAACGACCGCGCGGCGCGGACATAAGAGGGGTTGATCGGGCGCATCACCGAATACAGCGGCAGCACCATGAAAGGCAGCAGAATATGCACCATCGCGATGATCGTGCCGGTCTGATTATACATCATCTGAATGCGGGTCTCGTCGCTCAGAATGCCAACCCCGACCATGGCGTCATTCAACACGCCCTGGGATTGCAACAGGATCATCCAACTTGTCGTGCGCACCAACAGCGATGTCCAGAACGGCAACAGCACGAGGATCATCAACAGGTTGGAATAGCGCAACGGCAGCGTCGCCAGCAGGTGCGCAATCGGATAGGCCAGCACAAAACAGAGAAAGGTGATCAGAAGCGAAAGAAACAACGTGCGCTTGAACAGCTTCACATAAACCTGGCGGTTTTCATTCACCATGACCACCTTGCCATCCACATCACGGGTACGGTCCAGCGCGGCGAGATAGAAGCTGCTGGTGTATTTCGACGACGCGCTGCGCATCACCTGCCACAACTTGGGATTGGCCCATTTCTTGTCGACGCCGATCAACGCTTCCTTATAGGGCGGCTCAAGCTTTGCCGCCTTACGGGCGCTTTTGGTGAAAAGCGAGCGTGACCCGGAAAGCTCGTAATTCACCCGCGTACCGATCAGGCCGGGGGTTTTGTTCTTTTTCGCCGCAATCAAATCGGCGACCAGCGCGGCATAGGCGGCTTCATCCGGTTCGGTACCTTGCGGGTTCTCGGCAAACCACGCCACGGTCTGGGGCATGTTGTCGGCAAACCGCGGATCCGTCACCGATTTCATCAACATCTGTCCAATCGGGAACAGGAAGGTGATGATAATGAAGGCCAATAGCGGCAGCACAAGGAAAAAGGCGCGGCGTTTCGCCCGGGCCTGGGCAGACGCCAGCGCCGCCTTGAGCGGTTTGCCATCTGCGGTGGTCAGCATCTCCTGGCCATTTGCGGTTGCATCGGTCATGTGCGGAAAATCCTTCGTGCCCCGGTTTCATGCCCCGGTCTGGGTGGTACGGCTTGGGTGGCATGGGCCCCGCGCGGGGGCCCACACCGGATTGGTCAGCGGGCGATCAGTTCGCCAGCCAGGCGTTGAAACGCTCGTTCAGCTCGGCGTCTTTGTCGACCCAGAACTCAAAATTGTTGACCAGAGCGTTTTTCAGGTTCGCTTCGGCGGTCGGCATATGCGGTGCCATTTCGGTTTTGCCGTCGCTGTATTTGCCAACCATCGCACCCGAGGATTTACGCGCGGGACCGTAGGAGATCCACGATGCCTGATCCGCCAGACGCTTGGTGTCGGTCGAGAACTTGATGAACTTCATCGCGTTTTCCTTGTTCGGTGCCCCTTTGGGGATCACGAACAGGTCAAAATCGAGGATCTGACCATCCCACACCACTTCCAGCGGCTGGTTTTCGGCCACGGCGGCGTTGAAGATACGACCGTTATAGGCGGTCGACATCACGACTTCGCCATCAGCAAGCAACTGCGGCGGCTGTGCGCCGGCTTCCCACCACACGATGTCCGACTTGATGCTGTCCAGCTTGGCAAACGCGCGGTCCACACCTTCGTCGGTTTCCAGCAGAGCGTAAACTTCGCCCGCGGGAACGCCATCGGCCATCAGAGCCATTTCCAAAGTCGCCTTGGCAGATTTACGCAGGCCGCGCTTGCCGGGGAACTTGGTGGTGTCAAAGAAGTCCACGATCGAGGTCGGGGTGCCTTTGTTGTTGTCTTTGTTATAGGCAAAGACGGTCGACCACACGATGTTGGCCACGGCGCAATCCTGCAATGCACCGTCGATGAAATCTTCGGCTGCGGGGGTGCCATCGGGGGCGGCCGGCAGGGTGCTGGTGTCGATCTCTTCCAACAGACCTTCGTCGCACAGACGGATCGCATCCGAGAATTCCACGTCGGCGACGTCTACGCTGACGTTACCGGCTTCGACCTGCGCCTTGATAGGGGTCGCGGGGTTGTCGCTGTCGATCGAGTTCACCTTGATGCCCATCTCGGCAGTGAACGGCTTGTGATAGGCTTCGACCTGGGATTTCGTGTAGGCACCGCCCCACGACATCACGGTCACTTCGCCTTCTGCCTGTGCGGCAAACCCAACGCCGGTCAGTGCGGTCGCCATCAGAATTGTCTTGAGCTTCATAAGCTATCTCCCTTGTTACCCGTTTTGTATTTTAGGGGCCACCGATCCGGGCAAACCGGTCTGGTCCCGTGCGGAAATCGCGGGCGACATTGCGCCCGTGACATTGGTAATCGCGTGAAAACCCTACGCGTCCAGCGCGCGGCAATCCTCGGGCAACCACCCGATTTCGATATGCTCGCCCGGCTGCAATTTGACAGCATCCGGCGCGTTACGTGTTTTCACGATGAATTCGTCATTTCCGGCCACACGCAGGCGGGTGCGGAAAATGTCGCCCATATAGATGAACTCCATCACTTCGGCCTTCAACGTGTGGGCACCTTCCTGAAGACGCTCCTTGTTGAATTCGACGCGCTCGGGGCGGATGGAAACGCGGGTGCGTTCGCCCGGCTGGCTGACATTGATTGGCTTACAGTCGATCAATTCGCCATCGTCCAATGCAACCAGCGCAACGCCGTTGTTGATTTCCTTGACCACACCTTCCAGCGTATTGTTCTCGCCGATGAACTGGGCAACAAAGCTGTTTTCCGGCTCCTCATACAACGCATCCGGCGGGGCCAGCTGTTGAATGCGGCCATCGTCGAACACGGCGACACGGTCGGACATGGTCAACGCTTCTGTTTGATCGTGGGTCACATAAACGGTGGTAATGCCAAGCTGGTGGGCAAGGTGGGTAATCTCGAACTGCATCTTTTCGCGCAGCTGTTTGTCCAGCGCCCCCAAAGGTTCGTCCATCAACACCAACTCGGGTTCAAACACCAGGGCCCGCGCCAGCGCGACCCGCTGTTGCTGGCCGCCTGACAACTGCGCCGGGCGGCGCTGGCCAAAACTGCCCATCTCCACCATCTCAAGCGCGCGCTTGATCTTGGCTTCGCGATCCGATTTGCTGATGCCCCGCACTTCCAACGGAAACGACAGGTTTTCCTCGATCGTCATATGGGGGAAGAGGGCATAGTTCTGGAACACCATGCCGATGCCGCGTTTATGCGGCGGGATGTCATTGATCGACTTTCCGTCAAGCCGGATATCACCGTGCGTTGCCGTTTCAAACCCCGCCAGCATCATCAGACAGGTAGTTTTCCCCGACCCGGACGGACCCAGCATGGTCAGGAACTCTCCCTTGGGCATGACGAGGTTAAGATCTTTGACGACAAGCGTTTCACCGTCATAGCTTTTCTGCACGCGTTCGAATTCAACGAACGCAGAAGCATTCTGCGTGCTGGCCAAAGGCAGCCTCCCTGTTTGTCCTAATGCGACCTTTTGGGTCGCTTGTCGACACTATCTAAAACTGTTGGCGCGACGTCTTGCAACAGAAATACGACAAAACGGAGCAAAAGTTTTCAAACGCCGATTTCAATTGCAAAAACGCGGGCACAACTTCGAATTGTTGGCCGCAAACCTCTGTGTACCATGGGATGCCAGGCCGAGAATCACCACAAAGCAGGATAGCTGCGCAACCTGCTTTGCGGCAAGGTTTTCTCAAGTTGACCGACTCACGATGCGGCGACCATAAGCCCGTCTTCGGTAAGCTTGGCCAATGCTTCGTCAAGCGATTTGACGGCGCGCTCGATCAACGTGTCGATCTCGTCCCGCGTGATCACAAGCGGAGGCGAAATAATCATCCGATCCCCGACGTGGCGCATGATCAGGTTGTTGGCAAAACACCGTTCGCGACAGATGAAACCGGCAGTGCCGGAATCAGACGCGAATTTTGCACGGCTCGCTGCGTCCGGTGTCAAAGCGATGGACCCCATCATGCCCACGATTTTCGCCTCGCCCACCAACGGGTGATCCGCCAGGGCTTCCCACTTTTCCTTCAGATACGGCGCGGTTTCCTCGCGTACGCGGGTCACGATGCCCTCTTCGTCCAGAATGCGCAGATTCTCCAACGCCACCGCCGCGGCCACCGGATGACCAGAATAGGTGTAGCCATGGTTGAACTCGCACGCCTCCAGAACACTCGCAACCTCGTCGCTCAAAATCGACCCGGCAATGGGGGCATAGCCCGATGACAAGCCCTTGGCGATGGTCATGATATCGGGGCGAATACCCACGGTTTCGGACCCGAACCAATTGCCGGTGCGGCCAAACCCGCAAATCACCTCATCCGCGACCAGCAGAATTTCGTATTTGTCACAGATGCGCTGGATCTCGGGCCAGTAGGTCGCCGGCGGCACGATCACCCCGCCCGCACCCTGAATCGGTTCGGCGATGAACGCGGCGACATTGTCTTCGCCAAGCTCCAAAATCGCTTTCTCCAACTCCTGTGCACGTTGCAGGCCAAAGGCGTCCGGGTCCATATCGCCGCCTTCCGCCCACCAATTGGGCTGGTTGATATGGTGAATGCCGGGAATGGGCAGCCCGCCCTGTTCATGCATCGGGGTCATTCCGCCCAACGAGGCACCCGCCACGGTGGAGCCGTGATAGGCATTTTTGCGGCTGATCACGATTTTCTTGTCCGGCTTGCCTTTTTGCGCCCAATACACCCGCACGGCGCGCAGGTTGGTGTCATTGGCCTCGGACCCCGACCCGGCAAAGAACACATGGTTCAGATCGCCGGGCGCCAATTCGGCCAACCGCGCGGCCAGGGCGATGGCCGGCACGTGGGTGGTCTGGAAAAACGTGTTGTAATAAGGAAGCTCGCGCATCTGCCGCGCGGCCACATCGGCCAGCTCTTCGCGGCCATAGCCAAGGTTCACACACCACAGCCCGGCCATGGCATCCAACAGCTCTTCGCCTTCGCTGTCGGTTAACGTCACGCCCTTGGCGCGCGTGATGACCCGCGCCCCCTTGGCGGCCAGTTCGCTGCCATTGGTAAAGGGGTGGATGTGGTGGGCGGCATCCAGAGCCTGAAGCTCGGCGGTGGGCATATGGTTGGTGATCGCGACCATGGGAAAAGCCTCGTGAGTTGGATCATACGGGAATACGCGGCGCAATCGCCCCGTGGATTGCGAGTCAGAATATGATCATATTTCGACTTGTCAATCGAATCGATTGACCCGTTACTGGTCGGCCAGGGTCATGAGGATCTGTTCCATACCCTGGCACACATCGTCAAGCATCGCCTTGGCGGCGGCCTTCGCGTCATGATTGCTCAGGGCGGTCAACAGTTCCTTGTGCTGATCCGGCAGGTTCTGGGTCCCGACCCGCCCGCACACCACCCGCAGGGACGGACCGAACCGCAACCACAACCCATCCGCCAAAGCGGTCAGAATCGGCGCATCGGCAAGAGTATAGATCGCGGCATGAAACCGATAGTTGCGCTCAAGATACGCGGGCACATCGCCCGAGGCGATCGCCGCGTCCAACTGCGTGTCAATTTCGGTCAAACGGGCAATATCTCCGGCCTCTGCGCGGGTCGCGGTGCGTCTGGCCAATTCTGGCTCAATCGCTTGCCTTGCAAAGATTAATTCGCTGACATTTCCGGTGGAAAGATGCGGAACACACACCCGGCGATTGCCCTGAAACTCCAGCGCGCCCGCCGCCGTCAATCGCCGGATCGCCTCGCGGACAGGGGTCATTCCGGCATCCAGCCGGTCGGTCAATCCCTGAATCGTCACCGCCTGACCCGGGGCCAGTTCTCCGAACAGGATCAATCGCCGCAACTGGCGATACACCACCTCGTGTGCGGGCAAAGACGGCGCATCGCGTCCACCCACGACTTCCAACCGTTCAGGCGCTGCCGATCTTTTCATCATGTGCCCCGTTTTGGTTCCGATCTCTTGCGGCATTGACCACCTTAACCTTGCTCGCGGCAAAATGCTATGTTGCATTGTTGGAAAAAACTTGATCAAATCCCGCGCCAAGAGGAGCGCACCGAAATTGGCGACCTCATCAAAAGGGAGAACCGAATTCATGAAGACCAAACTGCTCACAGCTGTGGCCGCGCTGGCGTTGATGGCGGGTGCCGCCACGTCCGAAGAAGTGCGGGTGTATAACTGGTCCGACTATATCGACGAAAGCCTGCTGACCAAGTTCGAAAAAGAGACCGGGATCAAGTTGATCTATGACGTGTTCGATTCAAACGAACTGCTGGAAACCAAAATGCTGGCGGGCGGTTCAGGCTATGACGTGGTTGTGCCCACCGGCACCTTTCTGCAACGCCAAATCATCGCGGGCGCGTTCCAGAAACTGGACAAATCCAAACTTTCCAATGTGGGCAACATGTGGGACGCCATCGAAAGCCGCACGGCGCAATACGATCCCGATAACGCCTATTCCATCAACTACATGTGGGGCACCACTGGCATTGGCGTGAACGTCGCCAAGGTAAAAGAGGCGCTGGGCGACGATGCCCCCATCGACTCGCTCGCGTTGATCTTTGATCCGGCGAATATCGAAAAGCTGGCCAAATGCGGTGTGCACCTTCTGGACGCTCCGGCGGAAATTATCCCTGCCGCGCTTGCCTATATTGGCGAAAACCCGGACAGCAAAGACCCCGCAGTCATCGCCAAGGCCGAACCGGTGCTGGCTGCCATCGCGCCCTATGTGACCAAATTCCACAGCTCGGAATACATCAACGCTCTGGCCAATGGCGACATCTGCGTGGCCATGGGATGGTCCGGTGACGTGTTGCAGGCGCGCGACCGCGCGGACGAGGCCGACAATGGCGTCGAAATTGCCTATAACGCGGTCAAAGAAGGGTCGTTGATGTGGTTTGACCAGATGGCGATCCCCGTTGACGCCCCCAACCCGGATGGCGCGCACAAGTTCCTGAACTTCATCATGGACGCAAACAACATGGCGGCGGCGTCGAACTATGTCTACTATGCCAATGGCAACAAGGCCTCCCAAGAGTTCCTTGAGGAAGACGTGATCTCCGATCCGGCGATCTATCCCACGCCCGAAGCGATGGAAAAACTCTACACAACCACGCCCTATCCGCCAAAGGTTCAGCGTGTGGTGACCCGGATGTGGACCAAGATCAAATCCGGCATCTGATTAAGGCTAAAACGGCCCGCGCATCGCCCGCGCGGGCCTTTCTATGACTGGCCACGCGTGGCCAGAAGGGGAACGTATGACCGTTGATGTGCTCGAACCCTGGAACGACCCCAACGCCACACCGTTGATCCAGTTCCAGAACGTGACAAAGCGATTTGGCGATTTCACTGCGATTGATGACCTGACCATCGACATCTATGAACGTGAATTCTATGCGCTGCTCGGGCCTTCGGGCTGTGGCAAGACCACGTTGATGCGGATGCTGGCCGGGTTTGAAACGCCCACAACCGGCACCATTCGGCTTGCGGGCGAAGACATCGCGCCGATCCCTCCGAACAAACGCGCCGTGAACATGATGTTCCAATCCTACGCGCTGTTTCCCCATCTTTCGATCTGGGACAACATCGCCTTTGGGCTGAAACGCGACAGAATGGCGAAAGACGCGATTGCCGCGCGGGTCGAAGAAATGCTGCGCCTTACCCGAATGGAAAAATTCTCTCATCGCAAACCGCATCAGGTGTCGGGTGGGCAACGCCAACGGGTGGCGCTGGCCCGGTCGCTGGCCAAGGCACCAAAACTCCTGCTGCTCGACGAACCGCTGGGCGCTTTGGACAAAAAGCTACGGGTAGAAACCCAGTTTGAATTGATGGACATTCAGGAAAGCACCGGCACCACCTTTGTGATCGTGACTCACGATCAGGAAGAGGCGATGACGGTGGCAAGCCGCGTCGCCGTGATGGACCATGGCCGGATTGTTCAGGCCGCGACGCCTGCGGAGATCTATGAAGCACCCAATTCGGTTTATGTGGCCGACTTCATTGGTGATGTGAACATCCTGAGCGGCCATGCCGCAGCTGCGGGTGACGGGTTCGACATTTCATGGGGCGAAGGGTGCGCCCCGCTCCATGCCAAGACCCAGAACGGGTTCGCGGGTGGCAAATGTGCTCTCGCCATCCGACCCGAAAAAGTCTCTGTTTCTGCGGAAAAGCCCGAAAACGCCGATAACGCGGTCCATGGCAAGGTGCTTGACATTGCCTATCTCGGGAACCTCTCAACCTACCACGTGCAACTGCCGGATGGTCAGATCATCAAGGCCCAAACCGCCAACACCCGCCGCTTGTCGCGTCGTTCCTTTACATGGGAAGACGACGTGTGGCTTTCATGGACAGCCACCGCCGGTGTGCTGCTGGCGGGCTGATGCGCAAGGCTTTCCTGATCGCCGTTCCATATCTGTGGCTGCTGGTGCTGTTCCTGGTGCCATTCCTGATCGTGCTGAAAATCGCACTGTCGGATCTGGCTATGGCCCGGCCCCCCTATACGCCCTATCTTGATCTGTCCGAGGGATGGGAGGGGATAAAAACCTTCTTTGGCGGGCTGGATTTTGAAAACTTCACCTTCCTCGCCGGAGATCCGCTTTATTACACCGCGTATCTTTCCAGCCTGAAGATCGCGGTGATTTCGACCCTGCTGACACTCGCCGTGGGGTATCCCATCGCTTATGCCATGGCCAATTCCGCACCGGAATGGCGGCCAACACTGATGATGCTGGTGATCCTACCGTTCTGGACCTCGTTCCTGATCCGGGTCTACGCGTGGATGGGGATTCTCAGCAACGAGGGCCTGCTCAACCAGTTCCTTCTCTGGACCGGGGTGATTTCCGAACCGCTCACGATTCTGAACACCAACACCGCCGTTTATATCGGCATCGTCTACACCTATCTGCCCTTCATGATCCTGCCGATCTATTCGGCGTTGGAAAAGCTCGATGCATCCCTTCTGGAAGCCGCCGAAGACCTGGGCTGTTCCCGGATACAGGCGTTTTGGCTTGTAACAGTGCCGCTTTCCAAAAACGGCATTGTCGCAGGAAGCTTCCTTGTCTTCATCCCCGCGCTGGGTGAATTCGTGATTCCATCGCTCTTGGGCGGGTCCAAAACGCTGATGATCGGCAAGGTGTTGTGGGAAGAGTTCTTCAACAACCGCGACTGGCCCGTGGCCAGCGCCGTTGCGGTGATCCTCCTGCTGATCCTGATCATCCCCATCGTGTTGTTCCAACGCAACGAGCAAAAAGCACGGGAGGCAGAACAATGAGACGGTTCACCTGGTTCAACGCCACCGCTCTGACCCTTGGTTTTGCCTTCCTCTATATCCCCATGGTCATTCTGGTGATCTATAGCTTCAACGCCTCGAAGCTGGTCACCGTCTGGGCCGGATTCTCGACCAAATGGTATGGCGAGCTGTTGCAGAACGAAGCCTTCCTCAACGCGGCTTGGGTCACGGTCAAGGTGGCGGTCGCCTCGTCAACGCTCGCCACCATCCTTGGCACCATGGCGGCCTATGTGCTCGTGCGCGGCGGGCGGTTTTATGGCCGCACCCTGTTTTCCGGCATGATCTATGCACCACTTGTCATGCCCGAGGTGATCACCGGCCTGTCGCTTCTCCTGCTGTTCATCGGCATCGGGCTGGATCGCGGGATCATCACCATCATTCTGGCCCATACCACCTTTTCGATGTGCTTTGTCTCGGTGGTGGTCTCTTCGCGACTGGTCAGCTTTGATAAATCGCTGGAAGAGGCCGCGCTGGATCTGGGCTGTTCCCCGTGGGAATCCTTCCGCCTTGTCACCCTGCCGATCATTGCGCCAGCGGTGATCTCGGGCTGGCTGCTGGCCTTTACCCTGTCTCTGGATGACCTGGTGATCGCCTCCTTCACCTCTGGCCCCTCGGCGACCACGCTGCCGATCAAGATTTTCTCGGCCGTGCGTCTGGGGGTAAGCCCCGAGATCAACGCGCTCTCGACCATCATGATCGCCATCGTGACCGTGGGCGTCATCTCGGCGTCGCTGGTGTCAAAGCGTCAGGCGGTGCGGCAAAAACGCGAAGAACAGGCGGCCGAGCGCGCCTCGTGAAACGCATCTATCCGCCCCACGCCTATGCGGACGGGCGGATAGACTCTTGCTTTTGGGCAGAAACAGTCTCTGAATCCGTACTTGATCGTCCGGCCCTGACCGGGGATGCCACCACGGATGTGGCCATTATTGGCGCTGGCTATACTGGCCTTTCTGCCGCGCTCCGGCTGGCCGAAAACGGGGTGCGTGTGACCGTTGTGGATACCCGCCACCCCGGCTGGGGTGCCTCGGGGCGCAATGGTGGGTTCTGCTGTCTGGGCGGATCGAAGCTGGACCCGTTTCATGTGGGCAAACTGTTTGGCGAAAACGCCCGGCGCGCCCATGTAGACGCCGAACGCGCCAGCGTGAACATGGTGCGCGCCCTGCTGACCACACACGGGATCGACGCCGACACGCATAGCGACGGCGAAACCATCCTGGCCCACTCCCCCCGCGCCATGCGCAAGCTGCGCGGCCATGCCGAAGAGGTCGCGCGGGACTATGGCATCACCCCCACACTGATCGAGCCCGCCGACCTGCCCGCCCATGGTATGAACGGCACCTTTCACGGTGGACTGACCCTCCCCATCGGCTTTGGCCTCAACCCGCGCAAATATGTCGCCGGGCTGCTGAATGCGGCGGAACGCGCCGGGGTGGTGGTACATGGCAACACACCGGTAACGGGGATCAACCACGGCGCAAACCATGTGCTGACCACACCGGGCGCAACCCTGACGGCGTACAAGGTGGTGTTGGCCACCAACGGCTATTCCTCGGACGACCTGCCGCCGTGGATGGACGCGCGATACATGCCAGTACAATCCAGCGTAATAGTCACGCGCCCCCTCACGGATGCAGAAATCACCACCGGGTGGTCAAGCGATCAGATGGCATATGACAGCCGCCCATTGCTTCACTATTTCCGCCTGATGCCCGATAGGCGCTTCCTGTTCGGAATGCGGGGCGGGCTTGGATCCTCAGATCGCTCGGAGGCGCGGGTACAAGGCATGATCCGCCGGGATTTCGAAACGATGTTCCCGTTCTGGCATCACATCGAAACGCCCCATTACTGGTCGGGCATGGTCTGTCTTGCCTCCGGACTTATGCCCTATGTCGGACCAGTTCCCAACCTGCCGGGGGTGTTTGCCAGCTTCGCGTATCACGGCAACGGCGTGGCGATGGGAAGTTATCTGGGGTCTGCGTTGGCGGATCAGGTTTTAGGCCATACCGCCGAAATCCCGGATCATTTCCAACAGCCTCCAAAACGCTTTCCACTGGGCAGATCAAGGCGACTGTTGATGTATGCGGCCTATGGAGGCGCATGGTTCTCGTCTAGGTGGTGATAAAAAATTTAGCTAAATTTTTTATCCCGCATCACAGCGAACAGAGCGTCACCCTTTGGCGATCCTCTGTGGGTCCAACAGCCCGATACCAACCGGCACCTGATCCATTTGCGTCTCGTTAAAGATTATCCACCGGCGGCTCTTAACCCTGCCCGAAACGAGTGACGAAATTCGTAAGGACACGTTCGGGGGCATGCACGTCCGCCGCGCGACACATGGCGACCATCCGGTCGGCGTCTTCGGGGCGAAAGTAACCCTTGTGCTTATAGATTCCGATCCGCACCTCGAACCCGTCGCTATCTGCTTCGGGGTGGAACTGAGTCGCATAGACATTGTTGCCAAACCGCACCATCTGATAGGGACAGGTCGGCGACGCGATAAGGTGTTCGCACCCTTCGGGCAGCGCCTGCAACGCCTCTTTGTGACCTACAAAGGCGTGGAATTCTTCGGGCAAACCTTCGCACAACGGATCGGCGCGACCCGCATCAGTCAACCGACACTCCGTGGTGCCCACCTCTTCGCCATACTGGGCCTTGCTGACATCGCCCCGAAGATGCGCGCCCAGAATACCGATTCCATAACAGCATCCTAGGAACGGAAAATCCCGCGCCGTGATCTCTGGCATCAGCGAAAGAACCGCCGTTTCGATCCGCGCTTCCACCGGGGTTTTGTCCTCGGGCGCATCGCTGACACAGCCCGGCCCGCCCCCGACGATCACGCCGGAATAGTTGGCAAGATCCAGACCCTCGGGCAGATCCTCCTGATCCAGACGGATGCGATGAGCATCCGCCGCGTCCAACCCGCTTTTGCGCAATATCGCCTGGTATTCATCATCCGACGCCTCGGTTTCGGGGCGCAGTTGCAGGATCAGGAAAGGTTTCATGACAAGCTCCCTATTCTTTGCCCCGTCCTTGCCCCGTGGCGCGGGGCAAGGTCAAGATGGCATAGGCATTGCATTGACCTTGGCGCGCAATTGCGTAGGGTCCCGCGTACAACGAAAGGGCAGTTTAATCATGGCACGTTCGATTTCCCTGGCCGCCTATCTGGCGTTGTCAAAGCGAACGGGCGGCGCGCTGCCAAAGGGAACGGGTCAACGCCCCGAGGGCACTCTGATCTGGGGTCACGCCACCTCTCCCGCTCGGGTACGGGTGCTGGTCCAGATCGCGGAACGACTGCGTCAGCACCGCGGTGACGTGACGCTGTTGCTGACCACGACCCCGGACATAGCCCAGCCCGATCATCTGGATCATAGGGTGCTGTGGACTCCGGTGCCTGACGAGGGGCGCCGCCCCATTACCGCGTTTCTCGATCACTGGAAACCTGACATCTGCCTCTGGACCGGCGGGTACCTGCGCCCGGCGCTGATCATCGAAACTGCGGACCGCGACACGCCGATGTTCCTGATTGACGTAGACGCCAAAGGGTTTGCCTCGGCGCAATCGCGATGGTTTCCCGATATTACGCGGGCCTGTCTGTCCGAATTCGGCGCAATCATGTTGCGCAACCACGAAGCCAGGCAACCGATGCGCCGCCTTGGCGTTGCCGAAAAGGACCTGACCGTCACCGGCCCGCTTCAGGAAGGCGGCCGCGCCCTGTTTTGCCGCGAATCCGAACGCGAAGAGATGGCCGCGATCCTCTCTGGCCGCCCCGTTTGGCTTGCCGCCATGGCCCAGGTGGACGAACTTGATGCTCTGATCAAAGCCCACCGGCTGGCCAGCCGCACAGCGCATCGGTTGCTGTTGATCCTTGTGCCGGATGATGAAACCGATGGACAGGAATTCTATGAACGGCTGCAAAACGAAGGATGTCGTACCGCCGTCTGGTCGGAAGGGGCAATGCCCGACGAAACGACCCAGATCCTGTTGGCCGACACCTATGGCGAACTTGGCCTGTGGTATCGCCTGGCCCCTGTGACTTTCATGGGCAGTTCGCTGGTTCCCGGCTATGGCGGGCGTGATCCGTTTGAACCTGCCGCACTTGGTTCGGCCATCCTTTATGGTCCGAACGTAAGCCGCTATCTCACCGCCTATTCCCGTTTTGCCGGAGCACGGGCGGCGCGGATCGTGAAAGATGCCGAAACCCTGTCGGCGGCTCTGATCTGGCTGAGCGCCCCGGATCAGGCGGCGCTGATGGCCGTGGCGGCGTGGGACGTGGCCTCAAACGGGGCCGAGGTGACGGATCAGGTCATCGACCTTTTGCAAGATACGCTTGACGTGATGGAGGCACAGGATGCGCGCACCTGACTACTGGTTCACCGATCCCGGCACGCCCGCGTGGCAGGCGCGCCTGTTGTCCCCTCTGGGGCGGGTCTATGCCGGGGCCACCGCGCGGCGCGTGGCCCAACCGGGCGGCAAAGTGGGTGTGCCGGTGATCTGTATCGGCAACCTCAACGCCGGAGGCACCGGCAAAACTCCCACCGTGATCGCCCTGGCCCAATATCTTCAGGGCAAACACCTGATCCCCCACGTGGTGTCACGCGGCTATGGTGGGACTTTGGAGGGTCCGGTTGCCGTGTCCGAACGCACCCATCGCGCGGAACAGACCGGGGATGAACCCCTGTTGCTTTCGGCCTTCCTTGATGCGTGGGTTTCCCGCGACCGGCTGGCCGGGGCAAAGGCGGCAGCAGCGGCCGGGGCGGATGTGATCCTGTTGGATGACGGGTTTCAAAACCCCTCGGTGGCCAAGGATTTGTCGCTTGTGGTGGTCGATGCGGCCAAGGGGTTTGGCAACGGGCGATGTATCCCTGCCGGGCCCCTGCGTGAACCGGTGGCCACGGGGCTGGCCCGTGCGGATGCGGTGATTTCCATTGGTGGCGACGAGGCCCAGACCCGGTTTGCCCAGACCTGGGGCCATGCACTGAGTCTACCCCATGCGCGCGGCCATCTGGAACCCCTGCAAACCGGCATGGACTGGGCCGGGCAACGGTTTCTGGCCTTTGCAGGCATTGGCCATCCCGAGAAATTCTTTGCCACGCTGCACGGTCTTGGGGCCACTCTTGTTGAAACCCGTGCGCTGGACGATCACCAACCCCTGACCCCGGCCCTGTTTGGTCGGTTGGAGGCACAGGCCAAATCGCTTGGTGCCCAGCTGGTGACAACCGAAAAGGATGCCGTGCGGTTGCCGCATAAATCGCGGCGCAACGTGCTGACCCTTCCTGTTCGGTTGAAAATCCCCGACTGGTCCCCGCTTGATCCGCTGCTGGACCAGATCGTAGCGCAGGCGGGGTAGATTCCAAGTAGGGCTTGGGCGAACTGACCGCTCAAGCCGGGCAAGAAACCAAACCCTACACGTTATCTTCGCCCAGTTTCGGCGACGGACGGTGCAACGCCAGTTCCGCGTCGGAAAACCGGAACGGAGAGCGCACGCCCGGCACCCCGTCCAACTCGATCTTCATCCCGCGTGCCGCAACCTGTGGATCGTCAAACAGGTCCGCCATGTTATTGATCGGACCCGCAGGGATTCCACCCGCCTCGCACCCGTCCAACAGCTCGGCCCGCGTCCGTTTCACGGTTTGCGCCATCAACAGGCCAATCATCTCTTCGCGATTGGCCACCCGGTCGGCATTGGTCAGGAATTTTGGCTCCTCGGCCATCCAATCCAACCCCAGCAACCGGCACAGGCGCTGATACTGTGCGTCATTGCCGGTGGCGATGATGATATGCCCGTCGGAACAATCAAACACCTGATACGGGGTAAGGTTAGGGTGGTAATTCCCCGTCCGCCCGGGCGGCGTGCCCGTGGACAGGTAATTCATCGCCTGGTTCGCGGTGATCGACACGGCGGTATCGAACAACGCCATGTCCACATGTTGCCCGCGCCCCGTGGCGTGGCGCTGATGCAGCGCGGCCAGAATGGCGGTGACGCCGTAAATTCCGGTGAAAATATCCGTGACGGCCACGCCCACCCGCTGGGGCTGGCCCTCGGGATCGCCGGTGATCGACATCAACCCCGACATGCCCTGAATGATATAATCATACCCGGCGCGATGGGCATAAGGCCCGTCCTGTCCGAACCCGGTAATGGAACAATAGATCAGCCGCGGGTTCACCTTGGCCAGACTGTCGTAATCCAGCCCGTATTTCTCTAACCCACCCACCTTGAAATTCTCGATCAGGATATCGGCATCGCGCACCAGCTCGCGCACCTGTTCCTGTCCCTCGGGTGTGCGGAAATCAATCGTGACCGATTTCTTGCCGCGATTGCAGGAATGGAAATAGGACGCGGTTTTATCCCCGTCCCGTTCAATGAACGGCGGACCCCATTGCCGGGTGTCATCCCCTTGCGGGGCTTCAACCTTGATCACTTCGGCCCCAAGGTCCGACAGGGTTTGACCGGCCCAGGGACCGGCCAGGATACGGGCAAGCTCAACAACCCTGAGCCCGGCAAGCGGCGCGCTCATTTACTGACCCAACTCGGCATCCAGAACCTTTTTCAGCTCGGGATAGGACATGTTGGAGTGCTTCTTGCCGTTGATGATCAAACTCGGCGTGGCCGAAATGTCATCTGCGGCACGATTGGCTTCGAACCAGGCAACCAATGCCTTGGCCTTGTCCGCGTCCTGCATACAGGCGTCGATCTTGGCCTCGTCCATCCCCGCAACCTTGCCCAGCTTTTTCAGGTTCCGGGAAAAGGCCACCGGGTCGTTGCCCTTAAGCCACTCACCCTGTTTCGTATAAAGCAGGTCAACCAAACCAAAGAAACGCGGGCTTTCGCAACGCGCCAACATGGACGCCCACAACCCGATCCGGTCGAAATAGACATCGCGGTATACGTATTTCACCTTGCCGGTTTCCATATAGTCCTTCTTCAGCTTCTGAAGCTGGTCCATATGGAAACTGGCGCAATGCCCACATGTGAACGAAGCGTATTCCACCACCGTCACCGGCGCGTCGTCGGAGCCAAGCGTCATCTCGACGATCCCGCTTGTATCCGCCGCATCTTCTGTGGCCATCATCGTGACGCTGTCGGTGGTGGTCAGCTTGGTCTGACCTATCTTGGCGGCATCGGACGTGGTCTGGGCCGTGCTCGACTGGCTGGTCATATACCAGGCGCCGATTCCCGCAACGACGGCGGCAACAGCGGCTAATGAAATGGTGCGGTTCATGTCAAAGGCCCTTTCTGGCGTTTGGACTTGGATAATACGTTTGCGCCCAGCGTTTCAAGTGCGCTGCGCAGCCCCTCGTCCCCTACGCTTTGCGCGGTTCTGGCGGCGTCCTTGATGCTGGCCTCGTCCGGGCCGCGTTTGGGGTGGGGTCTGGCGCGGTATTCAAAACTGGCCTGCCCCTCCGCAAACCCGTCTGCATGGGTTTGGGTAATACGAATCCGGGCAATGGCGTTATAGCCATAGGTGGCGTTCACCCGTGCGCGGATCTGCTCCTTTTGCATCTCAAGCATCGGTGCCTGTGCCCCGGTGGTCAAAAGCGACAGGGTCGCCCCCATCCCCCCCCGGCCATACGACACATCCACGGGCCGCGCGATTTTCGCCACATCCACCCCGGCAATCTCTTCCCAATGGGTCAGAATGCGCGACACCGCGAATCCCCGGGTTTCCGACGCATTGCGAATCTGGCCGGTCAAAAGATCCGAAGTCCGCTTGAACCCGCGGGGCTTGAAATTTTTTGATGCCGCCTTTGGCATGGGCATGGTGGACTTTCCCCGGTTTGCGCTATTTTACTGTGCCATACTGCCGTGCGACAGGGCGAAAGAGAACAGGATACATAAACATTGCGTGACCCAAGCAAAGAGTTGCTGGCCTGGTACGACACCCATGCCCGCGACCTGCCCTGGCGGATTCCGCCGGGGTCGGGACGCGTGGCCGATCCCTATCACGTCTGGCTGTCCGAGGTGATGTTGCAACAAACCACCGTTGCCGCGGTGCGCGATTACTTCACCCGGTTCCTGACGCGCTGGCCCACGGTATATGATCTGGCCGCGGCCGAGGATGGCGACGTTATGGGAGAATGGGCCGGGCTGGGCTATTACGCCCGCGCCCGCAACCTGTTGAAATGTGCCCGCCTAGTGGCCGAACGGGGCGGGTTCCCCGATACGCGCGACGGGCTTCTGGCCCTGCCCGGTATCGGCCCCTATACCTCGGCTGCGATTGCCGCGATTGCCTTTGATCACCCCGAAGTGGTGGTGGACGGCAATGTCGAACGGGTCATGGCGCGCCTTTATGACGTGCATGACCCCCTGCCTGGTTCGAAATCCACGCTCACGGCGCTTGCCGCCGATCTGACCCCAACCCGGCGTCCAGGTGATTATGCCCAGGCAGTGATGGATCTTGGCGCAACCCTTTGCACCCCTAAATCTCCGGCCTGTGGAATTTGCCCATGGTGCGCGGCCTGTTCGGCGCGCAAGGCAGGAACCGCCGCCGACCTGCCCCGCAAGACGCCGAAGAAACCCAAACCCACGCGGGTGGGAATCGCCTATGTCGCCCGGCGTGCCGATGGTGCGTTCCTGTTGGAGCGCCGACCTGACAAGGGGTTGCTGGGCGGTATGCTGGGCTGGCCCGGTGCCGAATGGGGCGAGGTGGCCCAACCCGCCCCTCCGCTTGCCGCCAACTGGACCCGGATTAACGGCGAGGCCCGGCATACCTTTACCCATTTCCACCTGCGCCTTGCGGTGGAAATTGCCCATATCCCCATGGAATCCGTGCCGGATACCGGTGCTTTCCTGCCCCCTGCGTCCTTTCGTCCCTCGGATCTTCCGACCGTAATGCGAAAGGTGTTTGACCTTGCGTCGGGGCAGTTCTTTAATACATCCGAATGACGCACGTTTCGGTGTCTCTGGTGGCACCTGCACCTTTTGGAGTCTGGTCATGATCCCCGCGAAACAAGTTGGTGCCTTCTACAATGCCCTGCCCTTCTGGCTCTCGTTTATTCTGATTCCCATCGCGTGGATCGGGGCGATCTGGGGCGGCTGGCTTGTCCTGCTTCTGCCCATCGCCACGTGGTATCTGTTTTCCGCACTGGACGCCGTGCTGGGGCTGAACCTCGAAAATGCCGACCCCGATACAGACGACGCAGAGCTTGGGCTCTACAAGGCGATCACCGCCACATGGGTGCCGGTGCAGTTTCTGACCCTGTTTGGCATCCTGTGGTATGTGGGTCACACCGGGCACCTTTCATCGTTGGAAAAGATCGGGTTGTTCTTTGGCATCGGGGTGATGACCGGCACGGTCGGGATCAACTATTCCCACGAGCTGATGCACCAATCGCCGCGCCGCGAGCGGCTTCTGGGCGACATCCTGTTGTCCATGGTGCTCTATTCGCATTTTCGTTCGGAACACCTTTTGGTGCATCACCGCCATGTGGGCACGCCCCGCGATCCGGTGACAGCGCGGTATAACGAAGGGTTCCACCGGTTTTATCCGCGCGTGCTGGTCGGCTCGTTCAAATCGGCGTTTCGGGCCGAAAAGGAATTGCTTGCCCGCCGGAACCTGCCGTGGAGCAACCGGAAAAACCCGTTCTGGCGGTATTGGGCACTACAGGCCGTGATGCTTGTGCTTGCCCTGCTCATCGGTGGGTGGAGCGGGTTTTTCCTGTTCCTTTTCCAGGCCGGAATTGCCATCTGGCAATTGGAGCTTGTGAACTATGTGGAGCATTACGGGCTGACCCGCAAACACTTGGGCGATGGCAAATATGAACACGTGATGCCGCACCATTCGTGGAATGCGGCACACAAGGCGACAAACTGGTTGCTGATCAATCTGCAACGGCATTCGGATCACCATTACAAACCCGACCGCCGGTTTCCGTTGTTACAGAATTATACCGAGGCAGAAGCCCCCCAGCTTCCCTATGGCTACCCGATCATGACCATGGCGGCGATGATACCCCCGCTCTGGCGGCGGGTGATGAACCCGCGCGTGCGCAAATGGCGGGAGATGTATTACCCTGAAATCACGGACTGGACACCCTATGCCCGTGGCGAAAACCCGCTGCCCCGCTAACCCGTTCACTGGCTTTTACGCCCGGGATCAGGCCGCGCTCTCCTGATCCCGGGTCGGCGCCTGCTCTGCCTGTTCGCTGTCTTCGGCCCACTGCTCTTTGGTCGTTTTTAAATCTACCGCACGGCTCGTTGCAAACTGGCCCAGCATCGCCTTTAGCGACCCGGCCACAGCAGACAGTTTTGTTGATGTGTCCGACACCTGTTTCGCCATCACCGCATTCGCCTGGGTCACCTGATCCAGATGAGACATGCTCTCGTCAATTTCGACTAATCCATGGGATTGCGTTTCCACCAGCCCGGAAATCTCGCCCATCAGTGTGCTCACACTGCTGACACTGGTTTGAATGCTCTCAAGACTTTCACCAGTCTGCCGGACAAGCTCGCTTCCTTCTTTGACCTGTCGCCCGCTTTCCGCGATCAGCTCTCTGATCTCGGTCGCCGATTGCGATGTGCGCGTGGCCAGTTCGCGCACTTCGGTCGCCACCACGGCAAATCCGCGCCCGGCCTCGCCCGCCCGGGCGGCCTCGACCCCGGCGTTCAATGCCAACAGGTTGGTTTGAAAACTGATATCTTCGATCACCGCGATAATCCGCGAGATGTTTTCCGACGATTCCTCGATCCGCTCCACGGCCTCCACCGCCTGTGCAACCACTTCGCCACCCTGCTGGGCATCCAGACGGCTTTTTTCCGAAACCTCTGTTGCCTTGACCACGCGTTCCGATGTTGCGCGGGTGCTGTCGGTGATCTGGCTAACCGCCGCAACCGCTTCTTCCAGCGTCGCCGCCTGATTTTCGGCCCGTTGAGCCAGATCGCCAGAAAGCTGCGTGGTCCGGCCCATTTCCCGGTCTACAAGATTGGCGCTTGCCATCGCCTGTCCGACCGCCCGGCTCCACTCCTTAAGCAATGTGTCATAGGACCGTTGGATCGGCAGGAACCGCTTGGGGAAATTCGTGGCAAGGATCGGCGTCGTCAAATCCCCGCTTTCAAGCCGCTCAATCCCGTTGATCAACGCCTCCAGCGCCACGCTCTGTTCGGTGGCCTGCGCTTCGAAATAGGCTTCGATCACGGCCATCGCATCCGCCATCAACGCGCGCATGACCACCGACGCATAGGGCCGATAGCCGCGACCGATCAGGCGCGGCAACCCCCGCCCGATACGCTGCATCTCGGCGATCATCCGTGACGCAACGCGCGCATAACCGCCAAGGTAGAACAGGAAAGGAAGCTGTATCCGAAAATGCACTTCACCAATCCGCCGTGCGGAGTCGAAATACTCTTCGTTGAACTCTGCCAACAACAACAGTTTCCAATGGCGCTTCTGCGCCTCTCGTACACGGTTGCGAACACCCTGATCAGTGAAAAAGGCGCTTGTGTCCGGCTGTGACGCCACAAAATCGTAAAAGTCATCCAGAATCGGCTCCATATTCGCCACGATCACCTTGCCCGCCTCTGCAAGAACCTTGCGCTCTTGCGCATCAAGGTCGAACCAACGGATAAGGTCGTTTTTCTTGGCTTCTGACATCGGATACTTCGCCTGTGCTGAATTCTGACCACCTCACTACGCACAAAACCTTTCATGAATCTTAGCCCACGCACAAAAAAGCCCCGCCATCATGAATGAGGCGGGGCAAAGTTGATGCCTTGTGTCAGACCACAGGCACCGGCGGTGTTCGATAAATTCAGTTTTTCATTTCGGCGCGAATCTGTTGGCGGAACACGTCGATCGGCACTTGCTGGCCTTCGCGTTTGATACACCAATAGGTCCAGCCGTTGCAGGACGGTGCCCCTTCCAGATGCGCCCCGACCTGGTGGATCGACCCCTTGACGTCATCGGCGATCAACGTGCCGTCGGCACGGACCTTGGCCCTGTGACGCTGGTTCATGGAATAAAGGTTTTCGCCCGGTCGCAACATGCCGCGTTCGACAAGCTGGCCAAAGGGCACGCGCGGTTCGGCGCGTTTGCTGGCCGAAACCTGCAACGCCTCGCGGTCGTATCTGCGCACCTTGGACAGGCGTTTTTCCGCGACCTTGCGATAGGCTTCTTCGCGCTCAATCCCGATGAAATCACGGCCCAGCATCTTGGCCACGGCGCCGGTGGTGCCGGTGCCAAAGAACGGGTCCAAAATCACATCGCCGGGGTTGGTGGTGCCCACCAGAACACGGTGAAGCAGGCTTTCGGGCTTCTGCGTCGGATGGGCCTTGTCGCCGTTTTCATCCTTCAGCCGCTCGCCGCCGTTACAGATCGGCAGAACCCAGTCGGACCGCATCTGAATACCTTCGTTCAACGCCTTGAGCGCCTCGTAATTGAAGGTATATTTCGCGCCCTCGGACTTGGAGGCCCAGATCAGCGTTTCATGGGCATTGGTAAACCGCTTGCCGCGGAAATTCGGCATCGGGTTGGACTTGCGCCACACCACGTCATTGAGGATCCAAAACCCCTGGTTCTGCAACTCGGCCCCCATGCGGAACACGTTGTGATAGGACCCGATAACCCAGATCGCGCCATTGGGTTTCAACAACCGGCGGGCGGCCTTGAACCACGCGCGGGTGAACTGGTCATAAACCTTGAAACTGTCAAACTGGTCCCAGTCATTGTCGACCGCGTCCACCTTGGAATTGTCGGGACGATGCAGATCGCCGCGCAGTTGCAGGTTATAGGGCGGGTCCGCGAAAATCAGGTCGATGGACTCCGCCGGAAGGGCGTTCATCTGCTCGATGCAATCCCCGGCAAGAATCGTGTTGAGAGGGAGCGCCGCCGCACTCTTTTTCTTGGTCATGGTTTTCATTCTTCTGCCTCTGATCCCGGTGCATTTTCGCACTCGTTTGGTTGGCTTCAGGATGAGTCATCACCGATTCGCGGTCAAATTCTTTTTTGAATCAGTCACTTACATTTTTTTGTTGATACAAGATATTGTGGACGGGTTTGAACGAACGTCTATGGTGTGGGGTTACACCCAGATTTTCCAACGCCAATCTGTGGCTTTTTGACGGGTATCCGGCGTTGGTTTCCCAGCCATATCCGGGGTACTGTTGCGCCAATGCCGACATGACATAATCTCGCCTGATTTTGGCCACAATTGAGGCGGCTGAAATCGACACCGAACGGGCATCTCCCTTGACCACGGCCTCGCTTGAAATGGTCAATCCGCGCGGGATCAGGTTGCCGTCAATCAACAGGTGGTCGGGGGGCATGGACAATCCCGCCACGGCCCGCTCCATGGCAAGATGCGAGGCGCGCAGGATGTTGATCTCGTCAATCTCTTCCACCGACGCCTCACCCAGAGACACCTCGGCACAGTCCCGGATCGCCGCGTCCAATGCAACACGACGCTTGTGGGTCAACTTCTTTGAATCGTTCAACCCCCCGGGGATGCGCGCCGGGTCCAAAACCACCGCCGCCGCCACAACCGGGCCGGCCAATGGCCCGCGCCCCACCTCGTCCACTCCGGCCACACGCAATAGCCCACGTGCCCGCGCCGCCTCTTCCAAGGAAAAATCCGGTCCGTCCATGATCACCCCTCCCCCTGCTGACAGGGCAAAACGCCCCCCTTCGTCTTTCCCCGAATATCCCCGCCAGAGGCTGCTGTCATCTCCCCTCGTACCATCGCATAAAACCCGGGCGATACAACGAGGCCAGGTGCCAATCCAAATATCCTGCCTGCGCATCTCGCAGACCGCTGGATCGCTCTCAAACCAAAACCCCCGCCCGCAAGACGCGAACGGGGGGCTGCTCGACCTGACGGAACCCGGGACGTTAACGGCGGTTCCAGTCATAGCCATTCCGACGCAGACAATGCGGATTGAACCCACGCACCGTTCCATTGGGTGTCCAAAGTTTTTCCCGACAGGTTTTGGGAAGCGTGGCAACATGGGCGTAATTGTTGTTCAGACAATGTTTGCGCACTGTACGCACAGCACCCTGCCCGGTCCGCACCGTCTGAACACAGCGGGCGGGAAGATGCTTGCGGCTGACCCGCGGCGGTAACGGACGGGGATTAACCCGGCCATATCTCTGAGGATTGGCGCGATCTATGCCCCGATGGGGGTCGCGCTTGTGGGGAACCACGGTGACATGATCGTGACGGCTGCGGTGTTTGCGATCATGGGCCAGCGCCGCTCCGATAATCACAAGCGTCGTCGCGCCCAGCAGAAACTTTGCCGCATCCCGATCCCCGGCCCGCGCCTGGGACGCAGCGGTCAACCCTGTGATGGCGATCGAACTTGCGACAATCAACGAAATGAACTTGCGGGACATGTGTATCTTCCTTCCTTGGACTGGGTTGGGACCGGGTTGCGCGTGGCACCCCGTTGCGAGATGCCCAACCCTCGCCCCACCCCGGAAAGACAGGCAATAGCACCCCCCTGCTATCAAATATCTCCGCCCCCATACGCCCGAGGTTATTGAATAACGCCCGACAAAAACGCATGTTCCGGGACATGAAACAGATGCTTCTCTCCCTCCTGACCGCCATGGTTCTGGCCGCAACCACCACAGGTGCGCGGGCCGACTGTTATGCGGACTACAAGGCCAAACGCGACAATCCGCTTAAACTGCATTACGGAGTGGCGCGTATTGATGGGTCCTGCGACAAACAAAACGCCGCCAACCAGCTGCGCCCACGCCTGGCGGCGGATAGGTGGATATTGCTCAACGTGCTCTCGGTTTTCGATGAAACAGGGCTGAACCAAAGGAAAGACAGTGCAGGATCCAACTTCCTCCGCTTCTGAAACCCGCCGCACGGGCGGACGGATCGTTGCGCTGGGGATTGCAGCCATTGTTGCAATCCTGCTCGCGGCGGCGGTGTGGCTGTTCCTTGCCTTGCCCGATGCCAACGCGTTCAATGCGCGCGTTGAGCGGATCTTTGTGGAAAACGACGATCTGACCAGCGGCGCGGAAATCAAGCTGCTGGAAATTCTCGCCCAATCCGGCACCGCTTTTTCGGAAACCCTGTCCAGCTATCGCATGGTGATTTTCGTACTGCTTGTCTTTGCCACGGCAATGCTGGTGGCGGCGCTCGTGTTTCTCGTCATGCTGGTCGTCCTGAACCGCAGAATGGCCCAGATCGAACGCGCGGGCATTCAGGTCAGTTCGCTATTGATCAGCCGCGAGGAAAACACGGTCTACCTCAACAACATGGGGTTCAAACTGACCCCTGCCGCGATGGAAACACTCTCCATCCTCGCCGAAGCCCGGATGGATAATGATGTTCTTTCGGGGGCCGAGCTTGAAGCGATGATTTCCGGACGCCGTGCCGAGGATTGCGAAGAAGCCGCAGGGGCAACGCGCGTGAAGCGTCTGCGCGACACGCTGGGCAATCAATTGGTCAGCGAGTTGCTGGTCAAAAACATCGCCCGGCGGGGGTATATCCTGTCCATCGACAAGAACGTAATCCAGGTCGTGTAACGGGTCCCGCTCGTCCCCCCTTACAGGCGGCCTCGCTCAGCGAGACGCGCCTGTAAAGGAGCGGCGAGCGGGCAGATTACAACATCGCACGCAGATTTTGCATCAGCGCCGTCAGGTTCTGTTCATAGAGCGCCCCTTTGAGCCGCCCGTTATCATCAGGGCGACACACAGGCCCTTGCGTGTCAGCGCACACTGGCCGGACTTCTCACTGAACCCTTCCACGCAAAAACCCCGCCGGTTATCATCGGCGGGGTTACGGTTTTTCCAATTTGTTGCGGCTTATACCGCGTCGGGCAGGATGACAATTTCAACCCTACGGTTCCGCGCCTTACCCTCTTCGTTCAGGTTCGATGCAATCGGCTGATCTTCTCCCCGGCCAATGGCCCGCAGACGTGAGGCCGGAACGCCCTGACCGACCAGCACGTCAACAACCGACTGGGCCCGGCGTTCGGACAGGTCATAGTTATACCCGGCGTCGCCCGTGTTGTCGGTATGACCCAGCACCTGAACCGTTGACTGGGGATAGGTCATCAGGCTGCTCGCCACCGACCGGATATCCGACACCAGATCCGGGCGCAACGTGGCGCTGTCGCTACCGAACAGGATGTCCTGAGGCAACGTCACGATCAAACGATCCCCCGTATTCGTAATCTGGGCATCGTTGCCAAGGGACGCGCGCAGATCGCGTTCCTGCTTATCCAGAACCGACCCGACGATCGCCCCTGCCCCCGCGCCCAGCACGGCCCCCTTGACCGCCGCGCGGCCTTTGCCACTCCGGGCGGTCAACCCGCCGACCGTGGCACCAATCAGCCCGCCGATCACCGCACCCTGCTGGGTTTTCTGATAATCGCCTTTTTGTTGGTCTCCGGCCACATAGCCGGGATTGGTACAGGCCGTAACGGCCACCAATGACGTACCCGCCAGCGCGAGTGTGAATTTGCGCATGATGCTCATCTATCTTGCCTCACTACCTTGTGCGCCGCTTATTTGTCGCGGCTTCATGGGGGTAATATACGTCGCTTTGCACAGTCTCCCAAGGGCAGACTGCGGGGAAATTGGCGGCAAATCGCGCAAAACCCTGTGATCAGGCCTCGGCCCGTGCGCTTTCGTAGGCCAGAAGCGCCCGTTTCACCGGCAAACCCCAATGATACCCACCCAGCGCCCCGGATTTACGCAAGGCCCGGTGACAGGGGATAAGCCAGCTGACCGGGTTACGCCCCACCGCCGTGCCCACCGCACGCACGGCGCGGGGTTTGCCGATGGCTTGGGCGATTTCGGAATAGGTGGTGACGTTGCCCGATGGGATCTGAAGCAGCGCCTCCCACACCTTGATCTGGAACGGTGCGCCGATCATGTGCAACGCGGTTTCGCCCTTCTGATCATAGGCCGCGTCAACGAGCGGCTTCAACCGCATGGGGTCCTCGACATACGTTGCCCCGGGCCAGCGGCTGACCATGTCTTGCATCGCGGCCTCGGTCCCGGTTTCGCTGGCAAAGGCGATGCCACACAACCCCTTGTCGGTGCCCATGACAAGCGACTGGCCAAAGGGGCTGTCAAACCATCCCCAATAAACACTCAACCCGTCCCCCTTGCGCGCGAACTCGCCCGGGCTCATCGCCTCCCACCGCACGAACAGGTCATGAAGACGCCCCGACCCGGACAGCCCAAGCGAATGGGACACCTGCAACGTTGTCATGCGGTCGGCCAACATCCGTTTTGCCTGACCCAGATGCAGGTACTGTTGATACCGTTTCGGTGAAACTCCGACCCATGCGGAAAACAGACGCTGAAAATGGGCCGGGCTCATGTCCATTTGCGCGGCCAACTGATCAAGCGACAAAGGCCCCTCTGCTGCATCAATTTTCTCCAGCGCACGCCGCATGACCTGGAAATGATAGGCCTGTTCACCGCTCTGATCGGTCATGTTTCTGTCATTGGCCATGGGCGTGCCCTTCCGTATCTGTTGTGCGCAAACCTAAGCCGGGTTGAGGGAGTTTGCGACCCGTTTCCTGCGAAAATGCCCGATGCACACCTGCGCGGCGAAATGGCACATTTTGGATATATAATTTTGAACTATCTCTGACCCAGGGAAACGCGCATTGTAGAAACTTCAGGAGTCCGGGATGAAAAAAATCCTTGCCGGTGCCGCATTGTCTGTAACCCTTGCCATGCCCGTATTGGCCGACAGCCCCAAAAACCTTGTCACCATCGTGACCGCAGATGAACCCCAGGTTCAACTGATGTCGATGGTTCTGACCCACCAGGCCATGGCCAAGGGCCACCCCACCCGCATCCTGCTGTGTGGTCCGGGCGGTGACTTGGCGTTGAAACACGCCCCAGACTCCGCAACCGCGCCGCAACCGCCCAAGGGTGCCAGCCCGCAGGGGCTGTTACAAGCCGCGATCAAGAAGGGCGCAACGGTTGAGGTCTGTGCCATCTACCTTCCCGGCAAAGGCGCCGATGCAACGGCATTGATTGACGGGGTAGGCGTTGCCAAACCCCCGGCAATGGCCGCGGCGATGGCCGCGGACGACACTATTGTCTGGCCTTTCTAAACCGTTGCCGCATTACGTTTAATCCGCATGATGTGGAAACGCTTCAGACCATGAAACACGGCGCATCCCATTTCTACGGGGTGCGTCTTCAGGTTTTGTGATCTACCTTGAACGCATTCGAACGAGTACGAGTCAGGAGATCACATGACAACCGTTACCACCATTGAAGAGCTGGAAACCCTTTACGGTGCGCCCGTGCCAGCGTCGCTGACCAAGGTCACCAAGTCGATGACCCCGCTTTATGCGCAATGGATCAACGCCGCGCGGTTCGTCATCCTGTCCACGGTTGGACCGGAAGGCACGGATGCAAGCCCGCGCGGAGACGTGGATCCGGTGGTGCGCGTTGCGGATGCGTCAACTCTGCTGCTCCCCGACTGGCGTGGCAACAACCGCATCGACAGCCTGCGCAATCTTGTACGCGACCCCCGGGCCAGCCTGATGTTTCTTGTGCCCGGCTGTAACAACGTGGTGCGGGTCAATGGGCGGGCGGTGGTGTCGGCTGATCCCGGCCTGCGTGCCTCATTTGAAAAACAGGGCAAACAACCGGCCACCGTCATCGTCCTGACCATCGAAGAGATGTATTTCCAATGCGCCAAGGCGGTGATGCGATCCGACCTCTGGGGAGATCAGCGCCCGGACGTGCCCACGGCGGGACAGTTCATTCGCGAAATGAAGGACGGGTTTGACGCCGACAGCTATGACAACGGCTATGCGGAATATGCCCGTGACCGGATGTGGTAGGGTAGAGGCGATTGAGGGATACCAAACCGGGCTGATCGCAGAGATCGTTGGACTTCATGCGCGCAAGTACAACGAAAACTTCGGGTTCGGCGCGGTGTTTGAACGCAAGGTCGCCACAGAGATGGCCGACGTCATGGGCCGTATCGACCGCCCGGCGAATATCTGGGTGATGGACAGACCCATTTGCGGTGGTTCATCATCAGCCCAGGGGCACAGAGGCGCGGCGTCGGGTCCGCAGTGATGAACCGGGCGCTGGGTTTTGTGGACGAGCGCGGGGGACATTGAATCCCAACCGGTCCCGCCCTATCAACATGGAATTCCCAGCCACAGGACGCCGGACATGGCCAAGCAGCTCGACTACCACACCATCCGCGAAATCTTTACCCGGTTTCACGCGGCCGAACCGGAACCCAAGGGCGAACTGGACCACGTGAATGCCTATACGCTTGTTGTGGCCGTCGCGCTAAGCGCGCAGGCAACGGATGTGGGGGTGAACAAGGCCACCAAGGACTTGTTCAAGATCGCCGATACCCCGCAGAAAATGCTGATCCTTGGCGAAGAGGGGCTGATCGACCATATCAAAACCATCGGGCTTTACCGTCAGAAGGCGAAGAACGTCATCAAAACCGCCCGGATACTGGTAGAGGAATATGGCGGCGAAGTGCCCAATTCCCGCGCCGCGCTGGAAAGCCTGCCGGGGGTAGGGCGCAAAACGGCGAATGTTGTTCTGAACATGTGGTGGCATATGCCGACCCAGGCGGTAGACACCCATATTTTCCGCTTCGGCAACCGTTCCGGGGTCTGTCCGGGCAAAGACGTCCTGGCGGTGGAGCGCGCGATCGAAGACAATATCCCCGCCGACTTTCAACAACACGCCCACCATTGGATGATCCTTCACGGACGCTACACCTGTGTCGCGCGCAAACCCAAATGCGCCGCCTGCCTGATCCGCGATCTGTGCAGGTTCGAAGACAAAAACCTGTAAGTTCCGCAAGGTGTCTCCGGGCGCTCCCGCCCCTTCACGGCCTGCGGCCTGAAAGCGTTGGGTCCGGCCTCGCTGCGCTCGGGCCACCGCACAGCCTTGAACTTGGATATACCCCCGCACCCTTTGGGTGCGTCCGCTCCCGGTGTCCTGGTCCCACGTCGGCGGCTGGGCGACTGTGCCGAGCGCAGCGAGGCCGGGCCCAACGCGCACCGACCGCAAGGTCGTGTGAGCGGCGGGAGCACTCAGATGTCAGCCTCGTAAACCCGGCGATCGACCACCCACAGGCGGTGCCCGATGTCATGGCTTCCCGGGGTTGCAAGGCCGGAACAAAAAAGCGCCGCCCGGTTCGGGGCGGCGCTTCCTATCCTGGTGGCAAACCGGCTTAGTACCGGTAATGCTCGGGCTTGAACGGGCCATCCACACCAACGCCGATATAATCGGCCTGTTCCTGCGACAGCTTCGACAGCTTCACGCCGATCCGGTCAAGGTGCAAACGCGCAACCTTTTCATCCAAGTGCTTGGGCAAAACGAACACTTCGTTATCGTACTCTTCGCCCTTGGTCCAAAGCTCGATCTGCGCCAGAACCTGATTGGTGAAGGACGCCGACATCACGAAAGACGGGTGTCCGGTAGCGTTGCCAAGGTTCAGCAAACGCCCTTCGGACAACAGGATGATGCGGTTGCCCGAAGGCATCTCGATCATGTCCACCTGATCCTTGATGTTGGTCCATTTGTGGTTCTTCAGGTTCGCAACCTGAATTTCATTGTCGAAATGGCCAATATTACCAACGATCGCCATATCCTTCATCTCGCGCATATGCTCGATGCGGATCACGTCCTTGTTGCCGGTGGTCGAGATAAACACATCCGCGGTTGCGGCCACATCTTCCAGCGTCACAACCTCGAACCCATCCATCGCGGCCTGAAGCGCACAGATCGGGTCAACCTCGGTCACCTTCACGCGGGCCCCTGCGCCGGACAGCGACGCCGCCGACCCCTTGCCCACATCGCCATAACCGCAAACCACGGCCACTTTGCCGGCCAACATCGTATCGGTGGCGCGGCGGATACCATCAACCAGGCTTTCCTTGCACCCATACTTGTTGTCAAATTTCGACTTGGTCACGCTGTCGTTGACGTTGATCGCCGGGAAGGGCAGATGCCCCTTTTCCATCAGCTGATAGAGACGATGCACACCGGTGGTGGTTTCTTCGGAAACGCCTTTGATCATGTGGCGCTGCTTCACGAACCAGCCGGGGGTTTCCGCCATCCGCTTCTTGATCTGCTTGAAGAAATAAATCTCTTCTTCCGATTGCGGGTTTTCGATCAGGTCGGTTTCACCCTCTTCGACCCGCGCCCCGATCAGGATGTACATGGTGGCATCGCCGCCATCGTCCAGGATCATATTGCACCCGCCTTCTTCGAACATGAAGATGCGGTCGGCATAGTCCCAGTATTCCTCAAGCGTTTCGCCCTTGATCGCGAACACCGGGGTGCCCCCGGCTGCGATGGCGGCGGCGGCGTGGTCCTGTGTAGAAAAGATGTTGCACGACGCCCAGCGCACATCGGCCCCAAGATGAACCAGCGTTTCGATCAACACGGCGGTCTGGATGGTCATGTGCAGCGATCCGGCAATCCGGGCCCCTGCCAGCGGCTTGCTGTCGCCATATTCCGCGCGCAGGGCCATCAGCCCCGGCATTTCGGTTTCGGCGATATCAAGCTCCTTGCGGCCAAACTCGGCCAGCGCGATGTCTTTGACAATATAATCTGCGGACATGGTATCCTGCTCCATTGTTGTTTGCAGCGCGTTTATCATTCCTTGAACACCCAAACAATCCGGTTAGGTTGGCCCACGCAAAAATGTGCAAATATCACGAGGCAAAGGCAGAAAATGGTCCGCAAAGGTAAACCAGTCCTGGAATTCGATCACACAATCGTCGCCAATGAATATGGGTTCTATTGTATGCCTGACGCCTATTTCGGGCGCGAGGTTGGCAATGTATTGCGGAATGGAGGCGTCTATGAACCTGCCACCCTGAAATTCCTTACCCGCCATATCGGAACTGGTGACGTCGTGTCGGGCGGTGCGTTTGTGGGGGATTTCTTTCCTGCGCTCTGCTCGGCCCTTGCACCCAAAGCACAGCTTCACAGCTTTGAACCGCTTCCCATAACCTTTGCCGCCTGTCAGGAAACGATCCGGTTGAACGGTCTGACCAGTGTAAAGCTGCACCAGGTTGCCGTCGGGGACAAACCGGACACCGTGATGATGCAGGTCGCCCGCCCTGGCGGTGATTCACTGGCCGCAGGGGCCAAAATCGTCTCTGATGTTGCCAAAAGTGACCCGCGCGTCGTTCCGGTAAAGCTGGCCACAATTGACAGCCTTGTCCCGAAATCGCGCAAGGTTTCCGTGCTTCATCTGGACGTTGAGGGGTTCGAAATCCCGGCCCTGAACGGAGCGACGCGCATTCTGAGAGATCACGCACCGATGGTGCTGCTGGAATCCGGGCGGGCCTGGCAGGACCGACAGTATCTCGAACGTCTGAACGATTTGGCACCCGGGGCGGAATACCGGCTGGCCGGCTCCATCGAACGCAACGCGATCTATATCTCTGATCCGGTGTGATCGGAGATACGGAATAATCAGGCGGACCGCCGTCTTGCAGGCGGTCCAAACTCCTGAACCGGATCCGGGCAACGTTAAGGCGTTCGCGCTTTAACCTGAGACAGGGAAAAGGGCGAAGGCAGCGCGACATTTATGTGTTTCGCGCACCCTTCCAAAAACCCGTGTTTCAGGGGTTTGGCAGGACGCTTTAGCTGGCCGTGTCTTTGGGAACTGCGGCGATCGTGCTGTTACGGGCCTGCCAATCGGTGCCGGTGGCCACGATACAGCTCAACCCCTGCGCATTGGTCAACATGACGGTGAAGGTGCCGGTTTCCGGGCTGGACCACACCTCGACAACGCTCAGGGCACTGGCAGAGTTATGCACACCCCCGGCGGTCAACTGTTCCGAATACTGGTCCTGCAGGCGGGTCACCACCTGGTCGCGCATGGCGCAATCTGCTGCATGTACGGGGATCGCGGTGGTGATTGCACCAATGCCAAGTCCCAATGCTATAAGTCGCTTGAACATGACAAGCTCCTTTCCTACTGCTCGTTTATCGGAGGGGGACAACGCACAGAGAGAGAGAAACGTCGTCCCCCTTGGCGATGTTTTCAGACCCGTGAATGCCGGGGCGGTTGCTCCGCCTCTCTATCGGCACACATGGCAGCTGAAGATCCGAACAGGGGCCAATATGCGCCCCGATTGTGGCGGGAATAGGGCGTATGCCGTATTTGGCAAAAAATTTGGCATAATTTTGGCAGAACAAGGTGGTACAAAATGGAAACAGGCGGACGCGGCAGGACAAAACCCAAGGCACCGGCCCGGGCATGGCAACGGATGCTGTCCGGGCGGCGGCTCGACCTGCTGGACCCCACCCCGATGGATATCGAAATCGAAGACATCGCCCACGGGCTTGCCTTCGTGGCGCGCTGGAATGGTCAGACGCTGGGCGACTGGCCCTATTCCGTGGCCGAACACTCGCTGTTGGTTGAAACCCTTTTCGCAAGGTTAGAGCCTAAATCAACGCCGAAAGCCCGATTGCTGGCTCTGCTGCACGACGCACCGGAATACGTGATCGGCGACATGATTTCTCCGGTCAAGGCGGCGGTGGGTCCGGGCTATGGCGCGCTGGACGACCGGCTGACAGCGGCGATCCATATCCGCTTTGGCCTGCCTTCCGCGACGCCTCCCGCGCTGAAGAAAAAAATCAAGGCGGCGGACACGGTTTCGGCCTGGATGGAGGCCACGCAAATCGCAGGTTTTTCCGTACAAGAGGCGGATAAACTGTTCGGCAAACCCGATCCGGCGGTGATTGACGGGCTGAAAATTCACCTGCGCCCCCCGGTCGAGGTACGGCGCGACTTCACCGCCCGTCACGAACAGCTTCTGGCGCAGCTTTAAAACACCCCCCCCGCCAACCTGTCCGTCACGAAAATACCGGCGGGTTGGCCTATTACCAATCTCGCGGCTTTGAAACACGGTCCCGCGAAACCGGAGTCACCGTGGCAAACGGTCAAGTTGTGGATCGGACTTCCAAACGTTTCACGCTTTAAGCGCGAAACACATAAATGTCGCGTTGCCTTCGCCCTTTTCCCTGTCTCAGGTTAAAGGTCGAACGGTTTAGAGACTGATTTCTGCCAGGCTTCCGCCACGTGTCTCTGCTCGCTCTCGCTCAATGCGCCCCACGGTGCCTCCAGGAACCCGCCCGCGTACAACCCCTGCCCGATCTGCTCGAAATTCAAATCACTGATCCGGCGTTTCTTGCCCACCGTTTCCGCTTTGCCGCTGTCATCCAACCCCTGAACGATATGCGCCATGCGCCCGGCAAAAAATTCCAGCTGACGGCGCAACGAACTGCTCTTCCCGGATTCGCGGCGCAGAATCACCGCCACGTCCTGATCTTTCCGCGCCACCATGGCCACAAGATGCAGCGCGCTACCATCCAGCGCAACGATCCGTCGCGCCGCCTTGTAGCGCGCAATCTGTTCGCCAATCCCCGCTGTTTCCGGGTGAAACACTGTGTATCCCGCATCTTCCATGCGCCGGTCCAACAAGTCTTCGCCCACGAACCCACCCTGCGCCGTACCCAGCCGCGCGCGGGAAATGAAAAGATCCTCGGGCCCCTCCGGCGCAATATCACGGCCAAAATGCGCGGCCACATGGGCGCGAAACATCTTGGTTCCCTTGGCAATCCGGCCAAGCCCGAACCCCGGCCCGGGCACATCCAGATGCGCCACCTGTAGCGGGCGATCCACCATCACCACGGGGCAATCACCCGCGATCTGTTGCACAAGATCGGCCTGATACCCGGACAGCTGCGGCTTTGCCGGATCGCGCGGCACGAACAGAATCCCGTCATGCGCGTCTTCCACAGCCCAAAGCCGCGACAGGCTTTCCACAAGGAAATGACCGAAATGGTTATAGGCCACCCCCCCCCAGAGCCACCGCCCCTCCAACCGATCCGTCACATCGCCGGGAAACGGTGGCGGCAGGGTCACCAACGCCTCTCTCCGCCACATCGCCGCGCGGGCAATCAAGTCTCTATCCTTGCTGAAAACCCCGGTTTCAAGCGTTTTGCCCGTGCGCGGCGGGGGCACGACAAAGGCGTCCTGAAACGTGCGGACAGACTGAGACCACCCGCCCTCCGGGTCCGGTGGAAAGGCAGGGTCGCGTTGCATCGACCTACTTGGGGGACCGTTTGGCCAGAATGCGCTGTAACGTCCGGCGGTGCATGTTCAACCGCCGCGCGGTTTCGCTGACGTTACGGTCACACAACTCGTAAACCCGCTGAATATGTTCCCACCGCACCCGGTCCGCGCTCATGGGGTTTTCGGGCGGCGGAGGAAGCCCGTCTTCGGGTGCCAGCAACGCGTTGGTGATGTCCTTGGCGTCGGCGGGTTTGGAAAGGTAATCCGTCGCCCCGATCTTGACTGCGGCCACCGCAGTGGCAATCGCGCCATATCCGGTCAGCACCACGATCCGGCAATCGGGCCGCTTTTCACGCAGCACTTCGACCACGTCCAACCCGTTCCCGTCTTCCAGCCGCAGATCACAAACCGCATAGGCAGGGGGCCGCGCCGTGGCGATTGCCGTGCCAACGGCAACCGATTCCGCCGTTTCCACCTCAAATCCACGTTTTTCCATGGCCTTGGCCAAACGCCTCAGAAACGGCTCGTCATCATCCAGAAGAAGCAGAGACTTGTCTTCGCCGATCTCGATTTCACCATCTGCCACGCGGCCTATCCCCCAATTCTTACCCCGGAACCGGGGCGCGGTGTGGTCGGTGCTTTATCCCGGCCACAGCCCTGCGTCAAACATTCGCAGTCTGGAATGGATTTGCAAGTGAAATCAACCGTTTTGGGCGTCCACAAAACACTGAATCCGATCGGCCATGGCCTCGGGCGTTTCATCGCGCTTGAAAAACTCGACAAAACCAATCTCCGGGAACACCAGATAGCTGAATGTCGAGTGGTCGATCAGGTAATAATCCTCGTCACCCTCCTCGGGTTCCTGTTTCTTGAAATAGGTCCGATACGCCTTGGAGGCGGCGCGCACCTGTTCCTCGGTGCCGGTCAGCCCCACCATGCGCGGATGCAGATAATCGGTGAACTCGGCCACCACCTCGGGCGTATCACGCTGGGGATCAACCGAAATGAACACGGGTTTCACCATGGTGCCGCGATCTTCCAGAATCTGAATCGCCTCGACATTGCGCGAATTGTCCAGCGGGCACACATCAGGACAGAACGTATATCCGAAATAGAGCAGGCTGGGTTTGTCGATCACATCTTTATCGGTCACCGTCTTGCCGGTTTCATCCACCAGGGTGAACGGCCCACCAATGGCTCCGGCCCCGCCGGCCACGGCTCCGGCCCGGCATTGGGCAAAAACATCCCCCTCGGCTTCGCGCCCGCCCATGGTCCAGTAAACCAGCCCGAGGATAAGCGCGACAACAGCCGTCACCGCACCGATTGCATAATACCGGGTCATCGCCGATCTCCTTCTGCTCACCCATACGCCGTTGAACAGCGTTCGCCACACATCTAACATCGAAATCAGAAACTGCAACGGGACGAAGGCGCGCAGTATGACAGAGACTTCCCCTGACCCCTTTCTGGATCACCAGCGCGGCGGCTGGATTCCTCTGCGCACGCTGATCTGGTTGCGGTGGGCGGCGATTGCCGGACAACTGGCGGCGCTTTTCGCGGCCCAGGTTTACCTCAAGCTGCAATTCGAGGTGGGGTTGTTCTATCTTGTCGTCGGACTGTCAGTGATGGCCAACCTTGTGGCGATTTTCATCTTCCCGGAAAACAAACGTCTGTCGGAACGGGAAAACCTGTTCATGGTGCTGTTTGACCTGCTGCAACTGGGCGCGTTGCTTTACCTGACCGGCGGTCTGCATAACCCGTTTGCACTTTTTATCGTGGGGCCGGTCACGATTTCCGCGGCGGCTCTGTCGCTGCGCTCGACCGTGTTTCTTGGGGCGACGGCCATTCTGCTGGTGTCGCTTCTGGCCGTATTCCACCTGCCCTTACGTACGGAACAGGGGTTTATCCTGCGCATCGCGGATATCTTTATCTTTGGCCATTGGGCGGCGGTGGTGATTGCCGTGGTGTTCCTGTCGGTCTATTCCCGCTGGATTTCATCCGAGGTGTTCGCCATGTCCGGCGCGCTGCAAGCCACGCAAATGGCGCTGGCGCGGGAACAGAAGCTCACCGACCTTGGCGGGGTGGTCGCGGCGGCGGCGCATGAACTGGGGACTCCGCTGGCAACGATCAAACTGACAAGTTCCGAACTGATGGATGACCTTGCCGACGACCCCAGCGCATTGGAAGACATCACCCTGATCAATCAAGAGGTAGACAGGTGTCGTGACATCCTGCGTTCCATGGGCCGCGCGGGCAAGGATGACCTGTACCTGCGCCGGGCTCTGTTGGCGACGGTGGTGGAAGAGGCGGCGGAACCCCATGTGGATCGCGGCAAGGTGGTGCATTTCGACACACGTGCCGGGGGCGGAACCGATCTTCCGCAACCCGAAATCCTGCGCCGCCCCGAAATCATCCATGGTCTGCGCAACCTTGTGCAGAACGCGGTGGATTTTTCACAGGCCAATGTCTGGATTGATTGCCGATGGAGCGAAACCACCGTGACCGTGCGTATCCAGGATGACGGGCCCGGCTATCCCCCGCACCTGATCGGACGCATCGGGGATCCGCTGATCCGGCGTCGACGCAGCCCGCGCGACAAACCCCAGCGCCCCGCCTACGAAAGCATGGGTCTTGGCCTGTTCATCGCCAAAACGCTGCTGGAACGGTCGGGGGCCGAGCTGAGCTTTGCCAATGGCACCGACCTGCACAAATCGGGTTCCAAACAACAGGACCGGTCGGGCGCGCTTGTCACCGTAACCTGGCCGCTGCACCGCATCGCACCGGAACGGGCGGTACAGGGAGAGAACGTGGCGCACACGGTGTAAAGCAGTGGCGGCGAGGAGGGGCGTCCTGAAAGCCCGGTCGCATCTTGCGTCCTGTGACCGAGACTTCTTTGCACCAGAATACCCGGTTCTTGAGGTTTAGGGTAAATAAATCCCTAACCATTTACAGACTGTTAACGTTTTCCCACAATGCTTGGAACTCTAACGTGTTTCGAACCGGAATTCCCTATGGGTTCCGCTTGGATCACCCAAAAATTCGATAAAGGTCCGGGGTATACCTGCCGATTGGACCGAAAGGGTACGCGAATGACCTTTCCAGGGGTTCAGCTTTGGGAAATTCTGGCAATTGCCGGAGCCAGCGGTTTGACAACGCTGATCGTGTTATGGGCACTGATCCGTCTGCAACAGCCAACCACCTCCGGCAAGCCCGCGGCCCCGGATTCGGTGGACATCCTGTTTGATGGTGCCCAGGTCGTGGATTGCTCCGGCGATGCCAACCTGATCCTGGGCATCGGCCCCGAAGACCCGGCAAAGTGGAGTGACGCGGTCCATAATTTACAGCCGCGCTTTCCCGGTTTGCCCGACAAACCAAAAGAAGCATATGAAATTGCGCCAACCACAATTGTCCCGAGCGACACAAATGATCTCGGCAGGCTGTCACTTGAACCTGTGAGGGATGGCATGGTGCGTCTGTCGCTCACCGACCCGGCCCCGGCGACGATCGGCGACCGGCACCTGCGCCTTCTGAATACCCTGGAATCAAACGCGCTGCGCTCTGCCCGTCAGAAATTTCCCTATCCTGTCTGGCACAGCAACAGCAGCGGCGAAATCATCTGGACAAATACCGCCTATGCGGATCTCGTCCGCGACCTGCGGCCAAGCGCGAAAGACCCCGAACGCACCACCCTGTTCGACCTGTCCCAGTTCGACGCGACGGCCCGACATTCGGATCGCTTCGCCATCACGGACGAAAAAACCCAGTCGAAAAGATGGTTCAGCGTGACAAGCGTTGATCTTGATGACGAACAACGCGCCAATTACGCCATTGCCATCGACGCACTGGTCGAAGCCGAGGTGGCCCAGCGCAAATTCGTTCAGACGCTGACAAAAACCTTTGCCCAACTGTCCATCGGTCTGGCGATTTTTGACCGCAACCGACAGCTTGCCCTGTTCAACCCGGCGCTGATCGACCTGACCGCTCTTTCTGCGGAATTCCTGTCGGCGCGACCCAACTTGCTGACCTTTTTTGACCGTTTGCGGGAAAGTCATATGATGCCCGAACCAAAGGACTACTCCAACTGGCGCCACCACATCGCCGATATGGTGGTCAAGGCAACAGACGGGCGCTATCACGAAACCTGGACCCTGCCGTCGGGTCTGACCTATCGCGTGACCGGGCGTCCCCACCCGGACGGGGCCATCGCGATCTTGTTCGAAGACATCAGCGCCGAAATCTCGCTCACCCGCCACTTTCGCTCGCAACTGTCGCTTGGCCAATCGGTTATGGATACCCTGGAAGAAGCCATCGCCGTATTTTCAAGCGCCGGTACGCTGTCCATGTCCAACGAAGCGTTCCGCCGCCTGTGGAAATTTGACCCGGATTCAAGCTTTGCCGAAGTGAATATTCAGGACGCGACCCGGATTTGGTCCGACATGTGTAAACCCACGCCGATTTGGACGGAAATCGTCGATTTCATCGCCGATTACACCGACCGCAGCGAATGGTATGCCAAAGCCGAGCTAAAGGACGATGTGCCGATCTCGCTGCGGCTGGTGCCGCTTGCGGGCGGCTCGACGCTGGTGGCGTTCCGCCGACCCGACCTGCCGCGTCCAACCTGTCGCAAACCTGTCGAATCGCCTGAAATCCTCTGAAACCTGCTTGCAGCACCGGATTGGCGCGGTACAGTCGCGCCCATGCTATACCCGCCCCTTTCCCTGTCGCTTTGCTCGGCCGATGACACCGCCCGGATCGCCCGGTCGCTGGCTCCGCGCCTGCGCCCCGGGGATGTGGTGCTTATGACCGGCGACATAGGGGCGGGCAAAACCCATTTTGCCCGATCGCTGATCCAATCCCTCATGGACCCGGTCGAAGATGTCCCGTCACCCACCTTCACCCTCGTACAAACCTATGACACCCGGCTGGGCGAGCTGTGGCATTCCGATCTTTACCGTCTGTCCCACCCGGACGAGGTCATCGAACTTGGCCTGCTTGACGCCTTCGAAGATGCCATATGCCTTGTGGAATGGCCCGACCGGCTTGGCGAACTTGAACCCCCCGGGGCGCTCTCCCTTTCCCTTGCGCTAGGAAAGAACGAGGGCGAGCGTACCCTCACCTTTGACTGGACCGCGCCGGATTGGGCGACCAAACTGAAAGACTTGTGTTGAATGACTTCGCGTAACGATCTTGCCGCCGCTTTCCTTGCCACCACCGATTGGGCCAATGCCGAACGCGGGCCTTTGGCCGGAGACGCCTCGAACCGCCGCTATGAACGGCTGCGGCTTGGTGGCGAAACCGCCGTGTTGATGGACGCCCCGCCGGAAAAGGGCGAAGACGTGCGCCCCTTCGTGGCCATTGCGCGCCATCTCTCGGGCCTTGGCCTGTCCGCTCCCCGCATTCTGGCCGAAGATGCCGACCACGGGTTTCTGGTGTTGGAAGATCTGGGCGATGCGCTGTTTGCCCGGGTGATCCCGGACACCCCCGCGTTGGAAACCACGCTTTACGAGGCCGCAATCGACGTGCTGCTGGCCCTGCATGACGCACCTCTGCCCAAGGGGCTTGCGGCCTATGACCCGGAGGTCATGACCGACATGGCGGCGCTGGCCTATGACTGGTACGCCACCCATGCGGTGGGCACAGATCCGGCAGCGCGGGATCGGTTTGCCGCGTCCTTTCGTCCGCTTCTGACCCGCGATGCCTCGGCCCGGAACGTGTTGATCCAGCGGGATTACCACGCCGAAAACCTGCTGTGGCTGCCGGATCGCACCGGCGCGGCGCGCGTGGGGTTGCTTGATTTTCAGGACGCGATGGCCGGACACCCCGCCTATGACCTCGTGTCGTTGCTGCAAGATGCGCGGCGGGATGTGCCCCCGGCTCTGGAAACCGCCATGATTGACCGCTATTTGGCGCAATCGGGCCGGGACAGAGACGCATTTGACACCGCTTACCACCTGCTGGGCGCGCAACGGAACCTGCGGATATTTGGGGTATTTACCCGGCTCTGTATCCGCGATGGCAAACCCCATTACGTGGATCTGATCCCCCGCGTCTGGGGGTTGCTGCAACGGAATCTGGACCACCCCGCCCTTGCCCCCGTGGCCGAGATGCTGCGCACCGACCTGCCAGACCCCACGCCCGCGATCCTGTCGCGTCTCAAGGGGGTGAAACCATGACCCCTTCCGCCGCGCTTCTCTTTGCTGCCGGGTTCGGCACCCGTATGGGCGCGCTGACCGCCGATCAACCCAAACCGATGATCCCGGTTGCGGGCCGTCCTTTGATCGACCACGCGCTTGATCTTGTGACGCCGCTCAACCTCACCACAGTCGTGAACCTGCACTACAAACCCGAGGCCTTGAAAACCCACCTTGCCGGGCGCGGAATCCGGTTTAGCGAGGAACAGCCCGACATCCTTGAAACCGGAGGCGGACTGCGCCACGCCCTGCCCCTGCTTGGGCCGGGACCGGTGTTCACGCTTAATACCGATGCGGTCTGGTCCGGGCCGAACCCGGTACAGATGCTACAAGAGGCCTGGGACCCCGCGCGCATGGATGCGCTGCTGATCTCGATCCCCCTGACCCATGCCATCGGGCACAGGGGCACGGGCGATTTCCTGCTTGATCCCGATGGCCGCGCGACCCGCGGGCCGGGACTTGTTTATGGCGGTGTGCAGATCATCAAACCCGATGCGTTGCACGCCATCCCCGACCGCTCGTTTTCGCTGAACCTGCTCTGGAACCAGATGCTGGCCGAGGGCCGCCTTTACGGGTTGCCCTACCCCGGTCGCTGGTGCGATGTGGGCCACCCGGCGGGAATCGACCTGGCCGAGAAGATGCTGGCCGATGTTTGACCCCTCTCCCGACCCGCGCGTTTTTGCTCTTCCTCCCGGCGTGGATTTCCCGGCCGCTCTGGTGGCCGGGCTGCGGGCACGGTTTGCGGAAATGGACCCGCTGGACATTCCCCGGGTGCAGCTGATCGTCAACACCCGCCGTATGGCCCGGCGTATCGGCGAGCTGTTTGACGATGGCCCCGCCATGTTGCTCCCCCGCATTCAATTGGTCACCGACCTGGGTGAACAGGCGGACCTTGATGAAATCCCGCCCCCCGTCCCGCCCCTGCGCCGCCGTTTGGAACTGGCCCAGCTGGTCTCGCACCTGCTTGACGCCGAACCCGACCTTGCCCCCCGCGCCTCGCTCTACGATCTGGCCGACAGCCTGGCGACGTTGATGGGCGAAATGCAGGGCGAAGGCGTGGACCCGGACACCATCGCCCGGCTGGATGTCAGCGATCAATCCGGCCATTGGGAACGCTCACAGCGGTTCTTGTCGGTGATCGGGCGATATTTCGCGGATACCGGCGACGCGCCCGATATCGAAGCACGGCAACGTCAAATCATTGAGCGGCTGATTGCCCGCTGGACCGATACGCCGCCCGCGCACCCGGTGATCGTCGCCGGGTCAACGGGCTCTCGCGGCACCACGCAACTGTTGATGCAGGCGGTGGCGCGGCTGCCCCAGGGCGCGTTGGTCCTGCCCGGGTTTGACCGGCATATGCCCGAAGACCTCTGGCAGTCGCTGGATGATCCGCTGTTGTCCGAAGACCACCCGCAATACCGCTATCATGCCTTGATGAAAGAGATGGGACTCGGCCCGGACAAGCTGCACGACTGGGTGCCCGAACTGCCCGCCAATGATGCGCGCAATGCGCTGGTGTCGCTGGCTCTGCGCCCCGCGCCGATCACCGATCAATGGCTGACCGAAGGCCCGCGCCTTCCTGACATCGCCGGGGCCTGTGCCGATATGACACTGGTCGAAGCCGCAACCCCGCGACAAGAGGCGCTGACCATCGCCCTGCGTCTGCGACAGGCGGCCGAGGACGGCAAAACCGCCGCGCTGATCACCCCGGACCGCATGTTGACACGACAGGTGGCGGCGGCTCTGGACCGATGGAACATCATCCCCGACGACAGCGCCGGTTTGCCGCTGCAACTGACCGCCATTGGCCGGCTGATGCGCCACCTCGCGGCGCTGTTTTCCACGCGGCTTTCGGCAGATGCGCTGTTGACGCTGCTCAAACACCCGCTGACCCATCAGGCGTCGGATCGCGGGGTACACCGGCGGCTGACCAGCGAACTGGAGCTTCACCTGCGCCGCCATGGCCCACCCTATCCGGAGGCCGAGGACCTGCAAAGCTGGGCCAACGGGGTCAAAGACCGGGCGGCGGGGCCTTGGGTGGCGTGGCTGATTTCCACCTTCACCACCGCCTTTGCGCCGGGTGAAATGGCCCTGACCGACCGGCTTGCGGCGCATCTTGATCTGCTGCACACTACCATGCGCGGCTTTGACCCCAACGCGGTGCCCCACCCGTGGGACCATGCCAACGGGCACAAGGCGAAACAGGTGGTCGACCGGCTTCAGGACGCCGCTGACGCAGGCGGGGCCATGTCGGCGCGCGATTACGACGACCTCTTTGGCGCGGTGCTGGCCACGGAAGAGGTGCGCGAGGTGGAAACCCCCCATCCGCTGATCCTGATCTGGGGTACGCTCGAGGCGCGGGTCCAGGGGGCCGACCTCCTGATCCTTGCCGGTCTCAACGAAGGAAGCTGGCCCGAAGCCCCCGCACCCGACCCGTGGCTCAACCGCAAAATGCGGCTGGATGCGGGTCTGTTACTGCCCGAACGGCGCATCGGTCTCTCTGCCCATGACTTTCAACAGGCGATTGCCGCGCCCGAGGTGTGGCTGACCCGTGCCGTCAAATCCGAAGATGCGGAAACCGTGGTGTCGCGCTGGCTTAACCGGCTGACCAACCTTCTGGACGGGCTGCCCGAATACGGCGGAGCACAGGCGTTGGCGGAAATGCGACAGCGCGGGCGCGACTGGATCGCGCTGGCGGATGTGCTGGAGCAACCGGGCGAGACCCCCCCCGCCCCGCGCCCCGCGCCGGTCCCGCCGCCTTCCGCACGGCTTGAAAAACTCTCCGTCACCGAAATCAAACGGCTGATCCGCGACCCTTACGCGATCTATGCCAAACACATGCTGGATCTGCGCCCGCTCAATCCGCTGATGCGCACCCCCGACGCGCTAGCCCGTGGCATCGTCGTACACAAGGTGATGGAGGAGTTCATCCGCGACACCCGCGACGATCCCGAAACCCGCACGCGCGACACGCTGATGGCTATCGCCCGTCGGGTGCTGGACGCCGAAATTCCCTGGCCCGCTGCGCGCATCCTGTGGCTTGCCCGGATCGAACGGGTGGCGGACGGGTTTTTGCTGGATGAAGAACGCCGCCGCAAATGGGCCACCCCGGTGGCGTTTGAAGAATCCGGCCATGCCGATATTCCCGCCCTTGGCTTCCGCCTCACCGGCACTGCGGACCGGATCGATATGGACGAGGCCGGGGAATACCATATCTATGACTACAAAACCGGCACCCCACCGGGCAAAAAGGAACAACAGTTTTTCGACAAGCAACTGTTGCTTGAGGCGGTGATTTCCGAAAAGTCCGGCTTTGGCGATCTGCCGCCGGGCCGCGCGGCTGGGGCGTATTTCATTGGGCTTGGTGCAAAACCGGGACAGGTCAGCGCGCCGTTGAGCGAAGAACCCCCCGAAAAGGTCTGGGCCGAGTTTACCGAACTGATCGGTGCCTATGTGACACAGGGCAAAGGCTTCCTCTCGCGCCGCGCCATGTTTGCAACCGATCAGACGGGCGATTACGATCAACTCGCCCGGTTCGGCGAATGGGACATTACCCAAAACCCGGTGCCCGAGGTGCTGACATGACCGCGATGAATGACGCCACCCGGGCACAGGTGACCGCCGCCCGCCCCGACCACTCCACATGGCTTTCCGCCAATGCCGGGTCCGGCAAAACCCGCGTGTTGACCGACCGGGTGGCGCGGCTGTTGCTGGACGAGGTTCAACCCCAGCATATCCTGTGTCTGACCTATACCAAGGCGGCCGCGTCCGAGATGCAGAACCGCCTGTTCAAACGGCTGGGCCACTGGGCCATGCTGGGCGATGACGACCTTCGGGAACAACTGTTGGAATTGGGGGTATCAGGCTCTATTCCTGCTCAAAAGCTGTCCCAAGCCCGTCAACTCTTTGCCCGTGCGATTGAAACGCCCGGCGGGTTGAAGATTCAAACGATCCACTCGTTCTGCGCTGCCCTGCTGCGCCGGTTCCCGTTGGAGGCACAGGTATCGCCCCAATTCACCGAAATGGACGACCGCGCGGCGGCCTTGCTGCGCGAAGAAATCGTGGGCGAAATGGCCGAAGATGGCGAAACCCAAGAGGCGGTGGCGGCAATCGCCACATATTTCACCGGCGACTCGCTCGAAGATCTGAGTGGCGAAATCGCCCGCAACGCCGCCGGGTTTGCCAGGCCGCTTTCCTTTGACGACGCGCTCGCGCTGTTCGATCTGCCCGCCGGGTTTGACGAGGCGGCGCTGAGGTCCGAAGTTTTCCTTGGCGACGAATCCGACATCCTCGCCGCCCTGCGCCCCGCGCTCATGGCGGGCACCAGCACGGACCAGAAAAACGCCGACAGGCTCGCCCCGATCACCACACCGGGCATGGCCGATCTGCCCACGCTGGAAAGTGTCTTCCTGACCGGCGCGGCGGCGAAAGAACCGTTCACCGCGAAATTCGGCAGCTTTCCCACCAAGAAAACCCAAGCCGCGTTAGGCGCGACCCTGCCCCGTCTGGAAGACTTCATGGCCCGGGTGGAAACCGCCCGCCCCCGCCGCCTGTCGCTCTCTGCCGCCCGGCGCGCCCATGCGCTGCACGGGTTTGGTCGCGCTTTTCTGGACCGGTACGAGTTTCACAAACAGCAACGGGGCTGGCTGGATTTCGACGATCTGATCAACCTCGCCCGTTCTCTGCTGACCGAAACGCTGGTGGCGCAATGGGTGCTTTACCGGCTGGACGGCGGCATCGACCATATTCTTGTGGACGAGGCCCAGGACACATCGCCCGCCCAGTGGGCCGTGATTGAAAAACTGGCGCAAGAATTCACATCCGGTCTCGGCGCGCGACAGGTCGAGCGCACGATTTTCGTGGTTGGGGACAAAAAACAGTCGATCTATTCGTTTCAGGGTGCCGACCCCAGCGAATTTGACCGGATGCAGCGCGAATTTGGCGCGCGCCTGCGCGAAACCGAACACCCGCTACAGGTGTCCGAGCTGGAGTTTTCCTTCCGCTCGTCCCACGCTGTGCTCTCTTTGGTGGACCGCACCTTCGAGGGCCGCGAAAAGGCCGGGTTTTCCCCCGCCCAGCGCCACCGCGCCTTTTATGCCGACCTTCCGGGGCGCGTTGACCTGTGGCCGGTGGTGGTCAAAGAGGACAAGGTTGAAAACACCGATTGGCACGACCCCGTTGACCTGACCGGCCCCGACCATCACACCGCGATCCTAGCCCGCCATATCGCCGGGGAAATTCAACGGATGCTGACCGAAAATGTGCAACTTCCGGTGAAACAGAGCCTGAATGGCGTCTACACATCGCGCCTGGTGACGGCGGGGGATTTCCTGATCCTTGTGCAACGGCGGGGGCCGTTGTTTGAGGCGATCATACGGGAATGCAAGGCGCTTGGCCTGCCTATGGCCGGGGCGGACCGGCTTCGGGTTGGGGCGGAACTGGCGGTGCGCGATCTCGCGGCTCTGCTGTCGTTTCTTGCCACGCCCGAAGATGACCTGTCTCTGGCCACCGTCCTGCGCTCGCCCCTGTTCGGGTGGAGCGAGCAGCGGCTTTACACCCTGGCCCATGGCCGCGCCGGGTATTTGTGGGAGGCGCTGCGCGACGCCGCCGCCGATCACCCCGAAACCTTGGCCGTGCTGGACGACCTGCGCCGACAACTGGACTTCCTCCGGCCCTATGACCTGATCGAACGCACCCTGACGCGGCATCACGGGCGCAAAAACCTGTTGGCGCGGCTGGGGCAAGAGGCCGAAGACGGGATTGACGCCCTGTTGGCCCAGGCGCTGGCCTATGAACGCAACGCGGTGCCAAGCCTGACGGGATTTCTTGTCTGGCTGGAAACCGACAGTCTTGAAATCAAACGCCAGATGGAAAGCGCGGGTGACAAGATCCGCGTGATGACCGTGCATGGGTCAAAGGGGCTTGAGGCCCCCATCGTGATCCTGCCCGACACCGGCGCGCGGCGGGTGGACATCAAGGACAGCCTGATTGACCGCGACGGCACGGCGCTCTGGAAACCCCCTTCGGACCAAACACCGCCGGTGGTGGCCGAGGTTCTGGACGCCATGAAAACCCGCCAACAGGAAGAACGCGACCGGCTGCTTTATGTGGCAATGACCCGCGCCGAAAAATGGCTGATCATCGCCGCATCGGGGGATCTGGGCAACGATGGCGAAGCCTGGCATGACCGCGTGCGGGTGGCGATGGAAGCGGAAGGCGCGCTGCCTCACCCCATGCCAACGGGCCAAGGTCAGCGGCTGGAACATGGTAATTGGGCAATGTCAGAGACTGAATCCAAGGATGCGCCCCGCGCTGCGCCGCCAACGCTGGACGCTCATTTCCTGCGCCCGGCCCCTATCCCCGACCCGCGCCCCAAACCGCTTTCGCCCTCTGACCTTGGCGGGGCCAAGGCGCTGCCGGGCGAAGCGGGACTGGACGAGGACGCCGCCAAACGCCGTGGGCGGCAAATCCACCGGCTGTTGGAATTCCTGCCCAACCACCCCGAACCGGACTGGCCCGACACCGCCGCGCGTATATTGGAAAACGGCAAAGACGCGGCCACGGGCCCAGAGTTGGATCTGTTGTTGCAAGAGGCCCGCGAGGTGCTGACCCGCCCCGGTCTGGCCCATGTCTTTGACCCTGATACGCTGGCCGAAGTGCCGCTGACCGCCGCGCTCCCCGATCTTGACGGGCGGCGCATTCACGGCGTCATCGACCGGCTGATCGTCACCGATACCACGGTGACAGCGGTGGATTTCAAAACCAATGCCGCCGTACCGGAGACGCCCCAACAGATCCCGGTTGGAATACTCCGCCAGATGGCAGCTTATGCCAGCGCCCTGACCCAGATTTTTCCAAACCACCGGATCGACACCGCGATCCTGTGGACACGCAACGCCACGCTTATGCCGCTTCCTCACGATATTGTGGTGGCGGCGCTACAGAACCCCAACATATAGTCAAACGACACAGTTTTGATTGTGTCTTTTGACTATAAGTTTCTGATTTTACGCTGATGCTTTGTGGGTTTTGGAATCAAAACCCGCTCCCGTCAGCTATACCTTGACGCCCCCGGCCCGGATACCTAGGTTCGGGGCCAAATATCCTTATCCCTCTTTTGGAGACCTGAAATGGCTACTGTCGCTGTCACCGACGCAACCTTTGACGCCGAAGTCAAAAATTCCAGCATCCCCGTTGTGGTGGATTTCTGGGCCGAATGGTGTGGCCCGTGCAAACAGATCGGCCCGGCATTGGAAGAACTGTCTGCCGAAATGGAAGGCAAGGTGAAAATCGTCAAGGTTGACGTGGACAGCAACCCGAACTCCGCCGCCGCCATGGGCGTGCGCGGCATCCCCGCGCTGTTCGTTTTCAAAGATGGCCAACCGGTGTCGAACCTGTCTGGTGCCCGCCCCAAGGCGGCGCTGCAAAGCTGGATCGAAGACGCACTGTAAGCGCGGTCCTTCCCACCCACCGACCCAGAACAATTCACCCCCCGCCCGAATATCCCGCGGCGGGGGGTGTTTTTTGGCGTGACCCTGTGTGGCCTTGCGTGCGGTGCGTTAACGTTTGCCACCCCACCCCCGGCGCTCTTCTGCGATGCCGCCCCGGTGCCGCCAGGATGCGCAAAAATCACCCCCCCGATTCGCGCGATTTGGCAAAGGGTTAACCGAACCCCGGCCACCCCCCGGCAGCCAACCGTTGGGCAATCTTTTTCTCCGCGTCCTCGCGTCCGGCATTGATCGACATTTTCTGCCAGAACCACCACAGATAGGCAGCCGTATCCGGGGTCATGTCAGGGGCCATGCGGATCGCCTCCTCTGCGCCAAGATCGGCAACCTTGGCGGCGATGTGGTGAAAGTCGATCTGACCAAAAAGAACCAGCGGTTTGTCAAGAAACAGCCCCGCGAACCCCACCCCGGAATTCATCGTCACCACGTAATCACACCGGGGCAAAAGCCGGTCCATCCCGCCCATCACAACCTCTAGCCGGGGGTGGGTGGATTGCAGCTTTTCAAGCACGGCCATCTCGCCGGTATCATAGCTTTCCCTAGGGTGCAGCCCGGCCACCACACGGCGGGCCGGGTCATGTTCCAACACCTGTTCCACCATCTCAAGCGGGCTACAGGTTTGAAACGACCGATGCTGCGAAATCCGACCCTGAAGCGCGACATAGGCAAACCCGTCCCGCCCGGTTTCCCCAAGCGCACCGTAAAGCTTGCGACGCCAGCGCCGGGTGAAACTGCGCGCCTCTTTCCGGGGACTGTCCATTGGGTCGAAACTGGCCTTTGCCACATCCCATTCCCACCGCTTACCGGATCGCTCAATGGCCCAGAACGGATAGTGATAGACCCGGCGAAAGGTCAATCCACGCGGCCCCCAGGGTTCCTCCATGTGAACCAGCGTACAGCCGTCCTGGGTTTGCGATTTTACCCTGTCTTCCAGCGTGTTACCGTGAATTTCAACCTGCCACCCGGCTTGCCGGACAACCCCGCAAACCCGGGCGATAAAATTGTGCTGCCCCGCCTCGGCGCTGACCCGTAAGCTGGGCTCAAGGTAAAGTCGTAGAACAGGGTCGGTCATGGCCTGCACGCTAATCGGTGCAACCGCCCCGGGCAACCCAAAGCGTGTCCAGTTCTTGTTGGATCACATCAATAGCTGAACACGCCCAAACTGCTGATATGTTGTACGGCGTTTCCACATCATGCCGAGTCAACGTAATGCGGAAGCGCTTTATTCCTTGCGGACCCGCCCTTGTAGGATTGCGCCCAGCGCGCCATATAGTCGGATGACCAAAGGAGGCCCCATGAAGGACGAACAATTCCCCGGTTGGCACGGCACCACGATCATCGGTGTGAAAAAAGACGGCGAGGTTGTGATCGCCGGAGACGGTCAGGTGTCGCTTGGCCAGACCGTGATCAAGGGCACGGCCCGCAAGGTGCGTCGTCTGTCACCCGGCGGCTATGACATGGTGGCCGGGTTTGCCGGGTCCACGGCGGATGCGTTCACCTTGCTGGAACGGCTTGAGGCCAAGCTTGAGTCGACCCCGGGCCAACTGGCACGGGCCAGCGTTGAGCTGGCCAAGGATTGGCGCACCGACAAGTATTTGCAAAAGCTTGAGGCAATGTTGATCGTATCCGACGGGTCCGAGATTTTCGTGATCACCGGTGCCGGGGATGTACTGGAGCCCGAACATGACGTGACCGCCATCGGGTCGGGGGGCAACTATGCGCTGGCCGCGGCACGGGGCATGATGGACACTGACAAAACCGCCGAACAGGTGGCCCGTGACGCCATGGCGATTGCTGCCGATATCTGTGTTTACACCAATGGCAACCTGACCGTAGAGAAGATCACCAGATGACCGACCTGACCCCCCGCGAAATCGTAAGCGAACTGGACCGTTTCATTATCGGTCAGGCAGATGCCAAACGCGCCGTGGCCGTGGCCCTGCGAAACCGGTGGCGGCGCAAGCAACTGGACGATAATCTGCGGGACGAAGTCTATCCCAAGAACATCCTGATGATTGGCCCCACCGGCGTCGGTAAGACCGAAATTTCGCGCCGCTTGGCCAAGCTGGCCAATGCGCCATTCATCAAGGTTGAAGCAACCAAGTTTACCGAAGTCGGCTATGTCGGCCGCGACGTGGAACAGATCGTGCGTGACCTCGTGGACAGCGCCATCGCCATGACCCGAGATACCATGCGGGACGAGGTCAGGGCGAACGCCTACAAGGCCGCCGAGGACCGGGTAATCGAGGCCATCGCCGGGGAAGATGCCCGCGAAGGCACCCGCGAAATGTTCCGCAAAAAGCTGAAGGCGGGCGAGTTGGATAACACCGTGATCGAACTCGACGTGGCAGACAATTCCAACCCCATGGGAATGATGGACATCCCCGGCCAACCGGGAAGCCAGATGGGTATGATGAACCTTGGCGATATTTTCGGCAAAGCCTTTGGCGGGCGCACCGTGCGGCGCAAGATGACGGTGGCGGAAAGCTATGACATCCTGATCGGGGAAGAGGCGGACAAGCTTCTGGACGAAGAAACCGTGAACCGCGCCGCGTTGAAGGCGGTCGAAGAAAACGGGATCGTGTTTCTGGACGAAATTGACAAGGTCTGTGCCCGCAGCGATGCACGTGGCGGCGATGTTTCCCGTGAAGGCGTGCAACGCGACCTGCTTCCTCTGATCGAAGGCACCACCGTATCCACCAAATACGGCCCGATCAAAACCGACCATATCCTGTTCATCGCCTCGGGCGCGTTTCACATCGCCAAACCATCGGATCTGTTGCCCGAGCTTCAGGGCCGTCTGCCAATCCGGGTTGAGCTTCGGGCGCTGACCGAAGAGGATTTCGTACGCATCCTGACCGAAACCGACAATGCGCTGACCCGGCAATACACCGCCCTGATGGCAACCGAAGAGGTGGTGGTAGAGTTTACCCCCGAAGGTATCGCCGCCCTGGCCAGGATCGCTGCAGACGTGAACCAATCGGTTGAAAACATCGGCGCGCGTCGGCTTTACACCGTACTGGAAAGGGTGTTCGAAGAGCTCAGCTTCTCTGCCCCCGACCGCAGCGGTGACAAGGTGGTGGTTGACGGTGTTTTCGTGGACAAGAACTTGGGCGAACTGACCAAATCCACCGATGTCTCACGCTATGTGCTCTGACACGAAAAGGGGGTTCCGGGCAGATCCCGCTCTCCCGTAATGCCCGGTAATCCCGGTCTTTGTGCTGGCCGGGCTGGTGCTGGGCATGTTGTTACAAGCCCAGTCTGGCTTTCTATCCTGCGCAGACATCCCCGCGTGGGCGGGGAACGCGGCAAACTGCGCGTTGTGCGTGACGGCCCGGCCGGTTCATCCCCGCGTGGGCGGGGAACGCCGCAGGGTCAAAAGCCCCTCGCGCCCAACGTTCGGTTCATCCCCGCGTGGGCGGGGAACGCTTTTTTTCGCGCTTTTTGGCCTTCGGTCTCGACGGTTCATCCCCGCGTGGGCGGGGAACGCCCTCTCCAAATCGGTCTCTAAGCTCGGCATCACGGTTCATCCCCGCGTGGGCGGGGAACGCGGGTCCTGTGTCGGGTCGCGCATGTCCCAGACCGGTTCATCCCCGCGTGGGCGGGGAACGCCTTGCTCGTCCCGCTCCAATACGGTCAGACGCCGGTTCATCCCCGCGTGGGCGGGGAACGCTGATGTCTCAAATGGGTGGCACCCGCGCCGCGCGGTTCATCCCCGCGTGGGCGGGGAACGCAGCCATTCACTCTTTATGAGCGTGAGGTTGTGCGGTTCATCCCCGCGTGGGCGGGGAACGCTCTTGCTGTAGGGCATTGATCTACCAAAGTTATTCAGTTGTCAAAGAACGTACCGATTATTTCACGGTTTGCGCGGCGCGAAGCTGACCAGTTTCATGCCGTCGAAATCCACCGGCATCCGGCGGTTGGTACCGCAGGTTTTGAAGTCATAGCCCTGATCGGTGGGTGCCTTCCAGATCATCACCGCGTCGCCTTGTTCCAGATACGCTTCAACCTGATCCCAGATCATGTCACGGGTGCGGGCCGAGTAGTCTCCAACATAGACCCCGGCGCGCACTTCCAAAAGCCAGGCGGCCAGACGCCCGCGCAGGCGTGGGGGCGCGTTCGAGACCACAACAACCATCATGCGCGGTGGCCCTCGTCGCCGGTGGTGGGGTCGTCGGGGAAGGCGGGGCCGTTGGCCTCGGGCGGGGGATCGGGCTTGGGCAGGTCTCCGGCCTTCAACACCTCTTCGATGCGGGGGATGATCTTGCCCAGAAGGCCGGTGGCCCGGAACGCATCCCGGCAGGCAAGGCGCACGGCGCGGTCCGGCGGCATGTCGAGCTTGCCTTTGGCGTGTTGCCCGGCGATGCGAAAGGCGACCGGCACAACGGTATCCAGCTTGAACAGATCCGCGACGTCATAGACAAAGCTGCGCGGTTTGCCGGTGTGCAGAAAGCCGATGGCGGGCGCATATCCCGCCGCCAGAACCACCGCTTCGGACAGGCCGTGCAGGCAGGAGGTGGCGGCAGACAGGCAGCGGTTGGGGATGTCGCCGGCCTCCCAGTCGCGGGAGTCATATTTGCGGCGTTTCCAGGCGACTCCGTGCTGTTGCGCCAGCAGCGCGTAGGTTTCGCGCACCCGCACCCCCTCGATCCCGCGCAGCTGGTCGATGGACCGCCGTTGGGGTGCGTCTTCGCCAAAGCGCAGAGCATACATCTTGCGCACCACCCGCAGGCGCGCCGCCGGGTCCAGAGCAATCGACGCCTGCCACAGCAGATGGTCCGCCCGCGCCCCACCCGGTTGTCCGGCGGAATAGAGCCGCACGCCGCCCTCTCCGACCCAGGTGATCAGGGTGCCGGTGCGCGCCGCGAGGGCCACCGCCGCGTGACTGATCCGCGCGCCGGGTTCCAGCATCACACCGGCCAGCCCGCCCACGGGGATATGGGTGCGGGTGCCGTCGGCGTTGACCGCGACAAAGGCGCCGTCCTGCACATCCAGCCGGGCGCGTTCGACAAAGATCAGCGAGGCGCGGTCTTTCAGCGGGATCGGTTTGGGCGGCGGCAGTCCTTTCATGCGAGGCTCATGCGCGGCGGATCAGCATCAGCCCACAGCCGAACGCCTTGGCCCGGCCAAACCCCCGGGCCAGGGCGGCGAGGAAGGCCTCCGGGTCGTGGACCTGCAAGAGGCCGGTCATGTCCAGCACCCCAAAGGTGACGGGGGCGGACCGCCCGGACCCGCGCGACAGGCGGCGCACGGAATAATCTGCGACGCGCACCTGATCCGGGGTGAAACCGTGGCGGGCCCCCTGCCCTTCCAGCCACGCCTGCCCGACCTCCCGCGCCACAGGCATCCGGGCATCGGGGCGATCGGTTCCGTTTGCGGGAGGCAGCGCGTCCATCACCAGGTCAATGTGGCGTTTGCGCTCTTTGCCGCCCGAAGACAGGCTGCCGGTCTTCTGCGTGCGCGTGGCATTGGCCCTGAGCGCAAAAGCCAGCCGGTCTTTGGGTCGGAGGTCCGGGGCGAATTCGGTGCTGTCGGGCGGATCGAAAAAGGGCGTGTCCGCCGGGGGGCGATGGGACAGGACCAGAAACCGCCCCTGCCCTTCGGAGCGCCACAGAAAGTCGCGCGGCGCGTCCGGGTCACCGGCAAAGGCGGACCAGATCAGTTTGTGATGCGCCTCCATCCGTGCGCCGCCATGGGCCGGGTCAAGCAGTGCGCCGAGCGCCTGAACCGAAGGGTCGCGCGTGATCCGCAGCTTGGAAAGATAAAGGGTCATTGGGCCACCTCCGGGGCGATCTTGACCGGGACAAGCGCCACCTGCCGCGCGCTGAAGTGCCAGCGTTGCCGGTCGGTGGCGATGTCGTGCGTTTGAGCGCCGCACAGAGCGGCTCCAGCGCCGTTTCCGCGCCTTCCGCCCCGGTGATCGCCACACCGAACAGCACCCCCTGACGATAGTCGCGCAGGGTGATGGTGGTGTTGGTGCGTCCACGCGCGCGGCGCAGCGCCTCGGGGCGCGATTGCGGGCGTTTGGCGGCCGCGGTCGGGATAGTTTCGACGGTGTGATAATCGCGCAGAACTTCGCCCGCCTCGAAAATGGCGACCGAAACGCGCAGCGCCTCCAGCGCCGAGAAATCGCCATCCCGCCGGATGCCAAGCGCCGCAGCACACAGCCCGATCAGCGCCGAGCGCCCGGGCCATGTCAGGCTGCCGCGCCGTTCGTGCCCGGCAAATGCGCCCATTGCGCCCAGAGTGGCCGAAAGGTGGAAGATCAGCGTGTCAGCCACGGATGGCCTCCGCGACGAAGGTGGCCAGCTCTTCCAGCGACCCTTCCCCTGTCAGCACATTCATGAAGCGGCTTTGGTCACAGGCCGGACCATAGGCCCCTTCCATCCGGTCAGCCGTTTCTTCCAGAGCGGCGATCGACACCTCGCGCAGATCCTCGCCCTTCACCGGTTTGAAAAACGCCCCGGTCAGGTCGCGCGGTTGCTGGGGGCCGACCTCGACCCGCATGAAATCGGCGCGCGGATGGTGGGCAAAGCTGTTGCGCTTGCCGCCGGGGCTGGCGGTGGCCAGAGCGCGGGTCAGCGCGGCGCCCCCCTTGGCGGCCAGATCCCTGTCACCCGACAGGTTTTCGGCCAACAGGTCGGCGTTGATGCAGGCATAAAGGTAATACACCCCCGAGCCAAAGCCGGTCTCGCCTAGGTGCCCCGCGCCCATGTCCTCTTCGCGGGTCTTCAGGTCATCCACCGCCGAGAACCAGTCATCTTCGGCCAGCACCCGGTGGGTGGTGATCGCATGGCCCACCTGCACCGCCGCATCGCGGTTGAAGTCGGGATCGTCCGCCAGCATCCGCCCGAACATGGCAATATCCACCGCGCCATCAGCCTTGCGCAGCACCATCTTTTTCAGCTCTTTGTCCTTGGGCAGGTCTTCGCCCGCCAGAACCTTCTGCGCCAGCTCCTCGGCCAGCGCCCATTCTTCCGGCGAGATAAACGCCAGCGTGGTCGCCCGGATGCCCTCGGGGTCGTCCTTCTTTGGCTTTTCCAGCTTGCCAAACAGCCCGGCCACGGTCTGCGCGGCGTCATGGGCGGCCTTGTCCGAGGTGCCGCCTTCGATCAACCTGGCGCGCAGCTTTTCAAACAGGCGCTTCGTGCGGGTGCCCATATGCCCGGCCAGGTCACCGGCGAAATAGCTGCTCTCGCGGATCGCCCGTTTCAGCGATTGCGACGACAGGCGCAGGCGCGGCGCACCGCCCACCGTGGCCTGTTTCGGCCGCCCCTGATCGTCGCGGTTCGGGTTCGAGGGCGGATAGGCGGTCAACACATGAAACTGAACAAAGGTCGTCATTCGGGGGTCTCCTCAAGCGTTTCGGGAACGGCAGCGCCGTGATAATCAAAAACCCAGCGGGTGCGCACGCGGTCGGACCAGTAAAACAGATCCGCCCCCAGCGCGCCCACGTTGCAGGCGTGCCCCACCATGGGCAGCGCACGGATCAGGCCAGTGGTCAGCATCTCGCCCTCGGCCCGCATCAAGCGCTGGAACCGCAGCTGCGACAGGGCGGGCGGGTCCCCTGCCCCCAGTTCCTGCGCCAGCCGCCGGGGCGTGTCGCCGCGCACATGGGCCAGCACGGCAACGATGCGGTGCAGCCGCTCCGGGTCACGCAGGCCCAGCTTCTGGGACAGGTCAAACACCGGCTTTTCCAACAGGGCATCGACCGCCGACGCCCGGCGCAACCGCGCGGCAAGCCCAAGCGCCTTGCCCGAAGGGCGGCCTTCGATCCGTTCACCGATATTCTCGTGCCACCAGGCCTTGATGATCTTGCCGGGGTGTTCGGGTTTTGTGTCACTCATGGTGTCACTCATGCAGAGACCTCTTTTTTCTTGCGGGTGGGCAGCGGCGGCAGGTCAAGAGCATCGCGCGCCTTCTTGCCATAGCTGCCATATCCTGACAGGTTCGCGCGCAACCGCCCATGCGCCGCAACGATTTCCTGCTGATGGCGCGGGTCGCGGTCTGACAGACCAGGCAGGGCGCGCCGTTCGAACAGGTCCAGCGCCACCGCCTGCATATCCTCCAGCCAGTTGACAGCCGTACAGTCCGCCGTGGCGCCGCTCAGCCCAACGGCACGATCCTGAAACGCCTTTTCGGTCCGGGCATAGAACTCTTCCCGCAGCGCCTCGCGCGCCTCCCCTTCGGCCACCAGCGGCTTGAGCGATGCGCGCAGGGCCAGCGAAATCAGGTCGGCGGCCTCCACCATCCCTTGAAGACACCGCTGCGCCTGATCGTCCAACGACAAGAGCGGCACTGACGACAGGATGAAATCGCGGGGTTTCATATTGTCCATCGCCCAACCCGCGACCAGAACCTGTGCCGCGCGGCCGATGCCACGCCGGGCGAGCCATTCGCGCACCACATCGGCCCGCTGGGCAAGGCCGGATTCCTCTTGCTTGGACTGCGCGGCAACCACGCCCAGCCAATAGCGATAGCCAAAGGCACCGGCGCGCGGGTGTTTGGGCAGCCACTCCGTACCAACCTTCAACCGGTAATAGGGCGACAGGGGGTGCATCCACCCCGCGTAATTGTTACCCCACGGGCGTTGCACGACCCCTGTCACCGTATCTTCGCCCACCAACTGCAAGCGGCGCGGCATTCCGAAGAAGGCTTCGACCGGGGCGCCCTGCTCGGGATAGATTTCGTGTTTCGGGTTCGACATACGGCTTGGCCGCATCCACGGAAGGCTATGAACCTCCGCCGCCGTACCATTCGGCACATTCGCCCAGATCAGCGGCCACAGCCCCTGCCCCGGATCAACCAGCGTGACCATCGGCCCGCCGCCGCGCATCGAGGTTCGGTTACCCGCCCCGCCCGATGGCGCAAAGCTCTGAAACGTATAAAGCGCCATGGCGGCCATGGGCAGCGCCAGCGCCCCATAGCGGTCCCGCCAGACCATCAGGTCGGCATTGTTGCGAATGGTATTCCCCCCAGCGCTGTCAATGAACAACATGTCGGGGCTGTTGGCCTTGGCATCCAGCGCCCCGGCCTCCTGCATGAAGCGCGGACCGTCGCCCAGAAGGTTGAACGCCTCGGCAAAAGGCGCGAGTTTCGCGCGCAGGCGGCCGGGGTCGGGGGTTTGGCGGTCTTCCCAATCCTCTTCATCGCCGGGCGGGTCGGCCATGAAGACCAGCCCGATCAGCAGCTCAAGACAGGCGATGTTCAGATCGGCGCGGGGCCAGTCGGGAAAGGCAATTTCGGGATCGGCCACCTGCCAGGGTGCAATCACGCGCCGGGCACCGGATTTGAGCCGGACAGGAATCCATGGGTCGGACAGGAGGTTCAGGGGCATAATGTTAATTGCTGCTCAAGTTATTAGAAAAAGGTTGCCTTGCGCGCCTTTAGTCGTTTGAATGACTAAAGGCGCGCAAGGCTTAAGCTCTCAAGATCATCAGCTTCTTGACCTCCTTTTGTTCTTGCGCCGCAGCCAGTGCAATGGCTGAGACTATCAATTCGGGGGCGGAGCTTATCCCAAGCTCCGCCTTTTTTGATGCTGCGTTAAGTTTTTTCCACGTCAATATAAAATTTTGCTAACCGCTAAAATACTTCATCCCCGAAGTACGGGGAACTTTCGTTCGCCAAAGCGTGCTACCCCCTAAAGTACGGGCCATCCCTCTAAAAGGGAACGAATACATTGCTTTATAATGTATAATACTCAATCAAACAATAACCCCAGTTCGGAATCATACCGCAGCCCTTCACAGATCCACCCATCGGAACCCAGCGGACAGACCATCACGGCGCGGCGGCGCCAGTCGGGCCAGCTTTCGGTCAGGGCGGCAATATCGGGGTGGCTCTGATCCGGCAGGTCCAGCCCGGACAGGCGATGCTCCGAGGCGCTCACCTCTGACAGTTGACAGCCGTCAACTCCGCCCCCCGCATAGGGGCGCAGGCGATCACCCTGCGGCACGGCCAACATCAGCGTGCGGGTTGGCTGACCCAGACGGGTGGGGAACTCGGTGTCCTGGAGGCCAGCCCCGCCCATACGAAAGCCATCGTCCAGCTTGACCAGATTGTGAACGGCCAGATTCTGCGCGGCGAGCGCCTTGCCTTTCCGGTCCAGCTCGGCCTTTTCCAGCGGGTCGGGAAGTGACATCGCACTCGCGCCATGAACCGCCTCGATCAGGTCGCGCAACCCGTCCGGCGCGTCGATCTGGCCACGCGCAGCCAGCACCTTTGCCGTACGCCATTGCAGATCCAGCGGATAGACCCACGCGCCCCGGTCCAGCACCCGGGCCAACCACTGATCGTCACGCACATCATCAGGGTCTGGTGCGACGACGGACAGAACCGGCCTTGGCACCGGCCGCGCCTGACCCGAGCGCAGAGCCATATGACGCCACAGCCGCCCGGCCCGCTGGATCAGAGCCGCAACAGGCGCCAGATCGCTGACCATCACGTCAAAATCCAGATCAAGCGAGCTTTCCACCACCTGCGTGGCGACCAGAACCCGACCCGCGCGGCCTTGCCCCTCTTTCCCAAACCGGTCCAAACAGGCGGATTCGTGACGCATACGGTCCACCATGGCAAAACGCGCGTGCAGCAAATCAGCCTCTATTCCAGTAGAACGCAGGGTCTGAACCGCCGCAATCGCGTCATCCACCGCATTGCGTACCCAAAGGCAGGCAGCCCCCTCGGAAACGCGCGTTTTGAGCAGGGTTAGAGCCTCATCCGCATTGGAAAGCCGCTCCACCCTGACCGGACCACGCACCGAGGGCGGCAGGTCAAAGGCGCGAACCGCTGCCCCGCCCGCAATGGTCAGCGCCGGATAGGACGGGTCCCCATCATCCTCCGCGCCATAGGCCTGAAGGAGCATCCGGCGTTGATCGAGCGGCAAAGTCGCGGTCAACAGGATCGCCGATCCCCCGGCCATACGTTGCGCCTGCAACACCCGCGCCAGTTCCTGCGCCATATAGGGTTCGCCCATCTCATGCACCTCGTCCACGATCAGGATCTTTGACGACAGGCCATAGTGGCGCAGGCAGGCATG